>Ga0153916_10000099_pt1 | contig 47670 bp, 49 predicted proteins | sample Opewatmetagenome_FD_109642 | JGI IMG/M metagenome (GOLD analysis project Ga0153916, IMG submission 109642) | Freshwater wetland microbial communities from Ohio, USA - Open water 3 Core 3 Depth 4 metaG | ecosystem: Environmental > Aquatic > Freshwater > Wetlands | place: USA: Ohio, Lake Erie...
CCCGCACACACAGGGGCAACCGAGCTTGGCCACCAGCCGAGGAGGGTAGAGCAGCCCCGTTGCCCGGGCTCGCGCGCGGGTCGCCTCCCCCCTCCACGGGGCTGCAGACGGCCGGCGCGTTGCCACCGCCGGGCAGCCCCGCGGGTCCTCCGGTCGGCCGGCCGGCGCCGCCGCGCGCTGATCCATCGAGCTTTGCCCCGGAGATCTGCTCAGCAGGAAGGGACGGTTCCTTGCCCCCGTTTGAGCCCTCAGGACCCGCCAGGACGCCCGCCACGCCGTTTTCAGCCCCATCCGAAGGCCCGAGCCTACCCCCGGATGTGCGCATATGTGCATTATGTCAAATCATATCGCACATACGGTTTCCTCAACATCTCCCTAACGAACGGCCCCGGCGCGGCGCAGGAGATCCACTAACCCGCTCTCCCCACGTTCCTGGGCGATGCTGAGCGCCGTCTCGCCGCCAGGAGCTCTGACCGTCAGGTCCGGATCGCGGTAAAGCAGCGCCCGCACCGTTGCGGGATAGTCGTTGCGTACGGCGAGCATCAACGCGGTGTACCCGTTCGGTGCCACAGCGTCCTTGTTCGCCCCGATATCCAGCAGGTAGTTGACCAGATCCGTGTTGCCGCCGAATGCTGCGTAGTGCAACGGCGTCCAGCCGGGCACGTTCACCGGCGCCCCGGCCGACACCAGGAGCTTGGCGACCCCGCTATGCGCTTCCAGGCAGGCGAGCGCCAGAGCGGTATCGCCGAAGGTGTTGCGCCGATCGGGGCGTGCTTTCCAGCGGATCAGCAGCCTGACCATCTCCTCGTGGCCGAGCCGTGCGGCGAGCATCAGCAGCGTGTTGCCCTTCGCGTCTGTGGTGTCCGGGTCGAGCCCCCGCCCGAGGTAACGGGAGACCGTCGACGTATCGTTTCGCGTGACGGCGCCGACAATCTCGTCCAACGACTGTGCACCCGAAACGGCAGGTAGCATTAAACATGTTACAACAAGTAGATAGATCGTATACTTAGCCCATTTCCTGATCATCTGTCGCCGCCGAATTGCTCAGGTATCCTTCAAAGGCATCGCAGATAGCATCTCGCTGGCGAACAGCTTCGGATTGAGAGGGTGCTTGGCGAGCGCGCGGTTGCGTCCCATGAGCCGTGCGTACGCCAACCACTCGTGCGCGGTAGCGGCACCAGCCTTGGCGAGGGTTGTTCCGTACTTGGTCTCGCCTCCGATGCGGGTGAGCGCCGTGTCCATGGCCACTTTCTGGAGCACGTCGGCCAGGAGCTCGAGCTCCTCGCGGGTTGTTATGGTTTCGGCGATGGCGGCCCTGTCCGCGCCCGACACCGCCTGAAGCAGACGCGAGATGGCGTTCCCATGTTCGCCTTCTCCGTATTCGAGTGCCTTGAGCGGCGCCCCGCCGGAAAATGCGAGCCAGCGCGCGGCTTCCGGGGCGCCCTGCTCGTCCAGCCACGCCAGCGCGGCTTCTCGCTCGGGGAGCGGGACCGCGAGTGCCACGCAGCGGCTGCGAATGGTTGGCAGGAGCCTCGCGGGACGGTGCGACACCAGCAGGAAGACAGCTCCCGGCGCAGGCTCTTCAAGACTCTTCAGCAGCGCGTTGGCTGCGTGAACGTTCATGTCCTCGGCGGGATGCACGAGCGCTATGCGCAACCGTCCCCGATGCGAGCCGATGTTCAGGAAATCTGCAAGCTCCCGTACCTGGTCGATCTTGATCTCGAGGCTCGGCTTCGGCGCGCGCGCGCCGCTCCGAGGCTCGTCATCGCCGTCAGCCGTCGGTTGCCTGGCGAGAGCCTCGGGTTCGAGCCGCCGCAGGTCCGGATGGTTGCCGGCCATGAACCAACGGCAAGCCTCGCAGCGCCCGCAGGCGTCGGTGCCGGCTGCGCGCCCCTCGCAAAGGAGAAACTCGGCGAAACGTTCGGCCAGCGCCAATTTGCCAATCCCGGCCACACCGTGAATGAGCAATGCATGGGGCAATCGGTCCGCCGTGGCGCGGAGCGCTGCCCAGGCATCCTCTTGCAAATTGAATGTCATATATTCATATAATTAGGATGTATTCCGCAAGTCTTTCCTGAACAGTGGCCATCGGCATGGAAGCGTCGATGACGCGCATGCGACCGGGCTCGACTTCAGCGCGCGCAAGGTACGCTTGCCGGACCCTGTCGAAGAAGCTGCGATCTTCGCTTTCGAAGCGGTCAAGTTGACGGCCGCTGCGGTCGAGACGTTGGCGGGCGATCTCGTAGGGGCAGTCGAACACCACGGTGCGGTCCGGACGCAGCCCAGGGTGGGTCGCCTCGGCAAGCCGCTGGATCAACTCGAGCGATACCCCCTTCCCCGCGCCCTGATACGCTGCCGTGGCGTCGGTGAACCGATCGCATACAACCCATGTGCCGGCCTCCAGCGCCGGACGGATGACGCGCTGCACGTGATCGGCTCGTGCCGCGAACATCAGCAGGGTCTCGACCACCGGCTCCATGGGCTCGGCCAGCACGAGCGCGCGAAGCTTCTCGGCGAGCGGCGTGCCCCCCGGCTCGCGGGTGAGCAGCACCTCGCGGCCCTGCGCCCGCAGCCGGTCGGCGATGAACGCGACGTGCGTAGATTTGCCCGCGCCGTCGACGCCCTCGAGGGTGATCAGCTTGCCGCGCCCGCTCATCGGTCGCCCCCCTCGTCCCGCGCCACTCCGCGGTGCGCGCCGAGCCGCTGATATTTTGTCACGGCGCGGTTGTGGTCATCGAGGGTGCGGGAGAACACGCTCGAGCCGTCGCCGCGCGCGACGTAATACAGAGCGTCCGTCTTGGCCGGCCGCAACGCGGCGCGCAGCGAGTCAAGGCCCGGCATGGCGATGGGCGTCGGCGGCAGTCCAGCGCGCGTATAGGTATTGTAGGGTCCGTCGGCAAGCAGGTGGGCTTTCGTCAGGTTACCGTCGAAATCCGTGCCCAGGCCGTAAATTACGGTCGGGTCGACCTGCAGACGCATGCCGATGCGCAGGCGGTTCACCAGCACGCCGGCAATCATGTTTCGGTCGGAGGCAGTGCCGGTCTCCTTCTCGACGATCGACGCCATGATCAAGGCCTCGTAGGGCGTGCGGTAGGGCGTCGAGCCGTCGCGTTCTTGCCACTCCGCGGCAAGATGCTTCTGCATGGCCCGGTAGGCACGACGCAGCACGGCCACGTCGCTTGCACCCTTGGCGAACATATAGGTGTCCGGGAAGAACAACCCCTCGGCGTGCTGCTCGGTGGCGCCGACCCGGGCCAGCAGCTGCACGTCATCGAGACCGGCCGTGTCGTGCCGCAGATAAGTGTCGGCCTTCAGCGCGGCGCGCACCTGCCGGAGCGTCCAGCCCTCGATCAGCTTGATATCCGCCTGGGTGACGTCGCCACGGGTGAGCTTGTCCAGCAGCCGCAGCGGGGTAAGCGACTGGGTCAGCTCGTAGCTTCCGGCCTTGATGCTCTGCGCCCGGCCCAAGGCGCGCGCCAGGAGCTCGAACTGCCAGCGCCCGACCTCGACCCCGCCCCGCTCCATCAGCCCGATGGCGCCGCGAAACCGCGTACCGGGCGGCAGATCGAACTCGACCGGCAGCTTGCGTATCGCAATCGGACTCGTCAGGTACCACGCAACATAGCCGCCGGCGGCGAATGCCGCCACGATCATCAGGCCAAACAGGCGTCTCAGGAAGGATAGCAACCGAATCCGAGCCGGCCGCGCCCGGCACAGCGGGTAAAATCAGCATTCTACGATGGATCACTCAGCGACAAGCTCCGCCGCCCTGACCGAGAGGCGCACGTCCGCCCCGCTGTGCGCGCGCCTGCAGGGGTTCGGCGCATTGCGGGTGAGTGGCGCCGATGCGCGCGCATTTCTGCAGGCGCAGCTGACCAATGACGTCGAGCACCTGCCGCAGCACCGAGCGCGATTGGCAGGCTGGTGCTCGGCCAAGGGCCGACTGCTCGCCACCTTCCTGGTCGTGCCGCACGCCGCAGGCTACCTTCTGCAAGTCTCGCGCGACCTCGCCCCGGTGGTGGCCAAGCGGCTGTCGATGTTCGTGCTGCGCTCCAAAGTGACGATCGTCGACGTGTCCCACGAAACGCTTCAGCTCGGCGTTTGGGGCGCCGGCGCGGAGGCGCGCCTCGCCGCTCTCGGACTGGAGCCTGCGAAGGACGAGTTCGCGCTCGCCAGCTCCGATGGCGTTGCGGCCGTCAGGATCGGCAATGAGCGCTTCCTGGTGCTCGGGCCCGCGCACGAAGTCGCGGGCATCGAAGCGCGTCTCGCGCTGCAAGGCGCGGACGAAAACGACTGGGACCTGGCCGAGATACGTGCCGGGCGTCCCAGACTCGTTCACGCGACGCAGGACCTTTTCGTGCCACAGATGGTGAACCTCGAGGCGCTGGGAGGGGTGGATTTCAAGAAGGGCTGCTACCCGGGCCAGGAGATCGTGGCGCGCACGCAATATCGCGGACAGCTGAAGCGCCGCATGGTGCGTGCGCGCGCCGGGGAAGGCGTGACGCTTGCGCCCGCCCAGGACCTGTTCAGCGACGACCTTCCCGGGCAGGCGGGCGGAACGGTGGTGAGCGCCGCGCGCGCCGACGGCGGGACGGAGCTTCTTGCCGTGGTGAGCGTCGCGGCGGCCGCCGAAGGCATCCCGATCCGCGTTGCGCCGGACGGGCCGGCGCTTGAGATTCTCGATCTCCCCTATTCGATTTGAACGCGGCGAGCTTTTACGTCTACTACAAGGTCGATGCCGCGCGCCTCGACGAACTGCGCCAGGGTGTGACTTCGATGTTCTCGGCACTCGAAGGCGCATGCGGGGTGCGAGGGCGGTGGCTGCGCCGTCGCGACGATCCAGCGACCTACATGGAGGTGTACGAGGGCGTGCGCGACTCGCGGCGCTTCGAGGAGCTCCTGGCCCGCGAGAGCGAGGGCCATGGCGTCGCCGCGTACCTGGCCGCGCGCGCGGCACGGCGTGCCGAGGTATTCGTTGTCGCGGAATAGACCGTGTGCCTGATCCTCGTCGGCTGGAAGGCGCACCGCGATTTTCCGCTGGTGGTGGCGGCGAATCGCGACGAGTTTCATGCGCGTCCGACGGCCGGCGCGGCGTTCTGGGACGACGCGCCGGCGATTCTCGCTGGCCGCGACCTGGAATGCATGGGAACCTGGCTCGGCGTCACCCGCAGCGGCAAGTTCGCGGCCGTGTCCAACTACCGCGACGGGACCGACACTTCGGCCGGAAGTCGTTCGCGTGGATTGCTCGCCAGCTCCTACCTGGGGAACGGCGACCGCGCACCGGCTTTCGTCGCGCAGGTCGCCGCGAACCGTGATGCGTACCGCGGATTCAATTTTCTCGCCGCCGACCGCGATGAGCTGTGGTGGGTGTCGAACCGCGCCTCCGGCCCGCAACGGCTAGCGCCGGGCATATACGGGGTCTCCAATCACCTGCTCGACACGCCTTGGGCCAAAGTGGTGCGCGGCAAGCGCGGGCTCGAACAAGTGCTCGATTCGGCGCCCGCGATGGAGGCGCTGCTCGACTTGCTGGCCGACACGTCGGTGGCGCCCGACGACGAGCTTCCCGAAACCGGCGTCGGCCGGGAGCGGGAGCGATCGCTGTCGGCGCTACGGGTGGTATCTCCGGCCTACGGCACGCGCTGCTCGACTGCGCTGCTGGTCGGGCATGACGGCTGGGTGCATTTCGCCGAAAGGTCCTACGGCGCGCAAGGCGAGGAGCGCGACACCCTGCGCTACGAGTTCCGCTTGAGCGGCTGAAGCGCGCGGCGCATGGCCCGGTGCGGGATGCCGGCATCCAGGTATTCGCCGCCCTCCGCCACGAAGCCGTGAGCGCGGTAGAAATCCAGGGCGTGCGTCTGCGCCGAGAGCGCGACTTCCGCATCGCCGCGGCTGCCGGCCGCGGCCACCAGCCGCTCGAGCAAGGCGCCGCCGACGCCTTTGCCGCGCCACGCGGCAAGCACCGCCATGCGGCCGATGTGGCCGATCGCCAGGGCGCCGCGCCGCTCGGCCGGAAGAAGTCTGCCCGTGCCGATCGCGCAGCCCGCATGGTCGCGCGCCAAGGCGTGGACGCTGAGGGGATCGTGCTGGTCGAGCTCGATTTCCTCGGGCACGCCCTGCTCGAGGACGAACACCGTCTTGCGGATGGCGCTTGCCTCCGCGCGCGCTCGTTCCCAGTCCATTAGCTCGATCCGGACCATCGCCGGAAAGTATAATTTCCCGCTTTACCTCGGAACAGTCATGCAAAGCCTCTGGAGCGACGCCGAAGCGGCCGGATTCGCCGGCCCGCTGGGTCCGCGTGTCTACACCTCGCGCCTGCTGGGTCGCGACAGGACGCTGGTGCTGCACGGCGGGGGCAATACCTCGGTCAAGCTGCGCGAGAAGAACCTGTTCGGCGAGGATCAGGACGTGCTGTACGTCAAGGGCAGCGGCTGGGATCTCGAGACGATCGAGCCGGCCGGGTTCACGCCGGTGGCGCTGGATTACGTGCGGCGCCTGGCGCAGCTGCCGGCGCTTCCCGATCCGCTGATGGTGAACGAGCTCAACACCCACACGCTGCGCGCGGGTGCGCCCTCGCCGTCGGTCGAAACCATCCTGCACGCGATCTTGCCCCACCGCTACGTCGATCACACGCACGCCGACGCGGTCCTCTCGATCTCTAACGCGCCGCAGGGCGAGCAACGCATCCGGGAGATCTATGGCGACACGGTGGTGGTGATTCCCTACATCATGGCGGGCTTCGATCTCGCCGCTTACTGCGCGCGCGAATTCGCCACCCGGGCGCAAGCCGGCACGATCGGCATGGTGCTGCTCTCGCACGGCGTGTTCTCGTTCGGCGCAGGCGCCCGGGAGTCCTACGAGCGCATGATTCGCCTGGTTTCGATGGCCGAGGCGTACCTCGCTTCGAAGCAGGCCGGGCAGCCGAAGTTCGCGACTGCCAGGCCGCCCACGGCAACCCGCGAGGACATCGCGCGCCTGAGGCGCGACATCTCCGCCACGGCGGGATTCCCGATGCTTCTGCGGGTGAACGATTCCGCCAAGTTTCTCGCGTTCGCCCAGCATCCCGACTTGGCGCGCATTTCGCAGAGCGGCCCTGCGACCCCCGACCACGTGATCCGCACCAAGCCGCTGCCGATGCTCGGCCGGGATATCGCGGCCTTCGCGCGCGAATACGGCACGTATTTCGCGCGCCATGCGCCGCGCGCGAAGGAGAGGAAGACCATGCTCGATCCGGCACCGCGCATGGTTCTCGATCCGGCGCTGGGCTTCGCGGCGGCCGGTCGCAATGCCAGGGACACCGCGATCGTCGAAGACCTGTACGACCACACGATCGACGTCATCCTGCGCGCGGAGGCTCTCGGGGGCTGGCGCGCCGTGAGCGAGCAAGACATCTTCGATATCGAGTACTGGGACCTGGAACAGGCCAAGCTGAAGAAAGCCGGCCCGCCGCCCGCGTTCGGCGGCGAGATCGCCGTGGTGACCGGCGCCGCCTCGGGCATCGGCAAGGCCTGCGTCGAGGCGTTTCTCAAGCGCGGCGCCGCCGTCGTCGCCCTGGACCGCAACCCGTCGGTCGCGGACATGCGCACGCGCGCGGACTTTCTGGGAATCGTCTGCGACGTCACCGACGGGAAGTCGGTTGCCGGCGCGCTCGAGCGGGCGGTCAGGCGGTTCGGCGGGGTCGACATGCTGGTACTGAACGCCGGAATCTTTCCCTCCTCCCAGCCGATCCAGGACATTCCGTCTGAAACCTGGAAGGTCACGATGTCGGTGAACGTCGAGGCGAACCTGGCGATGATGCAGATCTGCCACCCGTTGCTGAAGCTCGCGCCGCGCGGCGGCCGCGTCGTCGTGATCGGCTCGAAGAACGTGCCCGCGCCGGGGCCCGGGGCCGCGGCCTACTCGGCGTCCAAGGCGGCGCTCAATCAGCTTGCGCGCGTAGCCGCGCTCGAATGGGGCAAGGACGGCATACGCATCAATTCGCTGCACCCGAATGCGGTTTACGATACCGCGCTGTGGACCGACGAGGTGCTTGCCTCGCGCGCCAGGGCCTACAACCTGAGCATCGAGGAATACCGCAGGAACAACCTGCTGAAGACAGAAGTGGCATCGAGCGACGTCGCCGAGCTCGCGGCGGAAATGTGCGGTCCGCTGTTTGCCAAGACGACCGGGGCCCAGGTGCCAGTCGACGGCGGCAACGAGCGCGTGGTCTGATGGGCGTCGAGACGATGCGCTGGCGGGGCGATGCGCTGGAGCTCCTCGACCAGAGGCAACTTCCGGAACGCATCGCGTACGTCGCGTGCCGTAGCGCCGTCGATGTCGCTCAGGCGATCCGCGACATGGTGGTGCGCGGGGCGCCGGCGATCGGATGCGCCGCGGCGTTCGGCGTCGCGCTAGAGGCAAAGCGTGCGGCAGCGCTCGAGCACGCATTCGACGCCCTCGCGCGCAGCCGACCGACCGCCGTGAATCTCTTCTGGGCGCTCGAGCGCATGCGTGCGGCGCTCGGCGCGCGCGGGGCGAGCGCTCTCGAGAGCGAGGCGCTCGCGATCTACGAAGACGATCTCGCGGTCAACCGGTTGATCGGCGCGCATGGCGCCGCGCTCATTCCGGAAGGTGCGCGGGTCATGACCCACTGCAATGCGGGTGCGCTCGCCACCGCCGGCCATGGCACCGCGCTCGGCGTGATCCGCTCCGCGCGCGATGCCGGAAGGAAGCTCACGGTCATCGCCAACGAGACCCGGCCGTATCTGCAGGGCGCGCGCCTCACGGCGTGGGAGATGGTGCAGGAAAACATTCCGGTCACGCTGATTACGGACAGCATGGCCGGCTTCCTCATGAGCCGCGGCGAGGTCGATCTGCTGATCGTCGGCGCCGATCGCATCGCGGCCAACGGCGACGTCGCCAACAAGATCGGGACTTACGCGCTCGCCGTGCTCGCGCAGCGCCACGGCCTGCCCTTCTATGTCGCTGCGCCACGGTCTACGTTCGACACGAGCCTCGCCGACGGCCGCGCGATCCCGATCGAGGAACGCGACGCGAGCGAAGTGACCGGCTACCGCGGAACCCGCTGGGCTGCACAAGGCGTCGCGGTGCGCAATCCGGCATTCGACATCACGCCCGCCGAGCTCATCAGCGCGCTGGTCACCGAGCGCGGCATCCTGCGCCCGCCGTTCGGGCCGGCTATCGCGCGCCTCTTTTTTGCACAATAAGATCGACCGAATGCGTCGCTGTGATGCTCGTCAGGCTTGCCTGCGCGCAGCAGTTCGTTTAAGGTCTCGGCGTCTTTCGCACAGACCTGCCTTAGACAGGACCATCATCATTCCGGAGGAGAGAATCATGAAGGGTATTACCATCAATTCGGCGCGGCTCGGCGCCGCCGTGGCCGCTGCGCTGGTCCTTGCCGGACCCGTCGCCGCAGGCGACGACACGATCACGCTCGGCTCGGCGATCTCGATCACTGGGAAGTACTCGCAGGAAGGCAAGAACGCGAGCGACGGCTACAACCTCACCGTCAAGATGATCAACGAGCGGGGTGGCATCAAGATCAACGGCAAGACCTACAAGCTGGCGATCAAGTACTACGACGATGAGTCGACCCCGGCGCGCACCGCGCAGCTGCTGGAGCGGCTGATCAGCCAGGACGGCATCAAGTACATGCTCGGGCCATACGCCTCCGGTCCGACCAAGGCGGCAGCGCCGGTCGTGGAGAAGTACAAGATCCCGATGGTGGAAGCCGAAGGAGCATCGCGCTCGCTGTTCACGCAGGGCTATCGCTACCTGTTCGCGGCCCTGTCGACTTCCGAGCAGTACCTCGCGCCGGCGATTCATCTCGCCGCAGAGCTCGCCCAGAAAGAGGGCAAGAAGCCGAGTGACCTGAAAATCGCGATGGCTTTCGAGAACGACCCGTTCTCGCAGGACATCCGCGCGGGGGTCGAGGAGGATGCCAAGAAATTGGGCATGAAGATCGTGGTCGACGACAAGCTACCGCGCGACCTGAGCGACATGTCCGCGACGCTCACCAAGGTGAAAGCGCTCAAGCCGGACATCATCTTCGTCTCGGGGCATACCAAGGGCGCCGCGACCGCGACGCGCCAGATGCACGAGATGGGCGTCAACGCGCCGATGGTGGCGATGACCCACTGCGAGTCCGCCAACCTGACCGGCAAGTTCGCGGGCGCGGCGGAAGGCATCCTGTGCCCGACTCAGTGGGCCGAGACGCTGAAGTACAAGGATGACCTGTACGGCAGCGCGATGGGTTTCAATACGCTGTTCAAGAAGACGTACCCCGAGTACAACATCGTTCCCTACCAGGCCGCGCAGGGAGCGGCAGCAGTCGAGATCTGGGCCGACGCGTTTCGTCGCGCGCAGAGCTTTGATTCGGAGAAGCTGCGCGACGCCCTCGCCGCGACCGACATGGAGACGTTCTACGGTCACATCAAGTTCAGCCCGGCTGGCAACAACATCGCCAAACCGATGGTGCTGCGCCAGATCCAGGGCGGCAAATACGTGGTCGTGGCACCCTCGAAATACGCCTCGGACCCGGTTGTCTTTCCGCGCAAACCGACCAACTAGGTTCTTTGTCCGGAGCCATTGGACCGCGCCGGCCTGATGGCCGGCGCGGTCGTCTCTATGTGGGAAAACCTTCAGATCCTCATCGCTGCGCCGGTCTTCAACGCGCAGCTGCTCATCAACGGGCTGACGGTGGGAGCCATCTTCGCGCTGGCCGGTTATGGCCTCGCGCTGGTGTGGGGCGTAACCAACGTCAAGAACCTGGCCCAGGGCGACTTTGTCATGATGGGCGGCTATATCGCGTATGAGCTGGGCAAGCACGGGGTGCATCCGATCGCGGCGCTGATTCCGACCGCGGCATTCATGTTCGCGTTTGGCTGGGTCGTCTATCGCCTGGTGATACGCCGCGTCATCCAGCTCGACCTTTTCACCTCGCTGCTGGCCACGTTCGGCCTGGCGATCGTCGTCCAGCAATCGCTCAACCTGGTGTTCGGCCCCGATGTGCGAACCGTGAATTCGGGTTTGGGCGAAATCAAGATGTTCGGCGGAATGGTCGAGGTCACCGAAATCCGCCTGGTCGCGTTCGGCTTGTGCGTGCTGCTGGCGGCGGGGATGGTGTTGTTCATGAAGAAGAGCCGCATGGGTCAGGCGATCCGCGCCACGGCGCAGGACGCCCGGGCCGCGCGCGTGCTCGGCGTCAATACGGATCGCGTGTACGCCCTCACCTTCTCGCTCAACGCAGCGATCTGCGGCGCGGCGGGCGTCCTGATCGCGATGATCTGGGTGATCCAGCCGTTCTACGGCATCGCCTATTCCGTGCGCGCGTTCGTGATCGTCACCGCGGCCGGTCTCGGCAACCTCACGGCGGTGATCGTGACCGCGCTCGGCCTGGGCGTGATCGAGCAGTACAGCGGTTTCGTGCTCGGCGCGCAGTTCCAGCAGGCGACCATTGTCGGCCTGCTGCTGGCGATCCTGATCTGGCGGCAAGTGGTGCTGATGCGGCAGCGCAAGGCCCTCCAATGACACGCCGCTCCCTCGCGCTGCACTTGGCGATCCTGGCAGCGGGTGTCGTCGCGCCCGTCCTGTTCCCGGGTCACACCATCCAGTTCGCCGTGCTCTGGATCATGATCCTGTTCGCCCTGACGTGGGACACGATGGGCGGGCAGATGGGCTACAACTCGCTCGGCAACATCCTGTTCTTCGGGCTCGGCATGTATGTCTGCGCGGCGACGCAGATCGGCCTGTACTACGACCTGGCGAGCTACACCGCATCGAGCGGCGCGATCAAAATCGACTTCACCGACCCCCAATATTTCGTCGGCCTCGCCCTCGGGGTGTTGCTGGCCGCCGTGGTTCCGGTCGTAGTTGCGGCGATCCTCAGCTGGGTCCTGTTCGGCCTGCGCGGCCCCTATTTCGCCATCGGCACGCTCGGCGCGGCGATCGCGGCCGCGGAACTCACGGCCGCCTGGAATTACGTCGGCGGCGGCAGCGGCATCGCGATGCCGGTATTCCCCGGCGGCCCTGGAGAGCGGGAGCGCTTCTTCTACTTCGCCTGCATGGTGGGGACCGTCTTCTGCTATCTGTTCCTGCGCTGGCTCTACCGCACGCGCTTCAGCCTGGCCATCAATGCGATCCGCGACGACGAGGACAAGGCGGAGGCCCTCGGACTGCATACCCGGCGCTACAAAATGGTGGCCTGGTCGGTATCCGCGTTCTTCCTGGGCATTGCCGGTGCGCTATTCGGCAACATGACCGGGTTCATCGAGCCTCTGGAAGTGGCCTATCCGACCCTCACGTTTGGCATTTTCATGGTGGCCATGACGCTGCTCGGCGGCAAGGGCACCTTGTGGGGGCCGATCATCGGCGCAGTGCTGTTCTACACCATCAAGGAGATCACCTGGACCTACCTTCTCGGGTGGCAGTGGATCGCGCTCGGCCTGCTGATCATCGTAAACGTCGTGTACTTCCAGCAGGGCATCATGGGTTGGCTGATGCAGCGCAAGCCGGAATGGTTCGGCGTGCGCGTCGATCCCGCCCCCGCAGGCGACGCGGCCGCGAGAGGACGCGAATGAGCCAGCCCGTCATCGAGGTGCGGGGCGTGACCAAGGCGTTCGGCGGCGTGATCGCGAATCGCGAGGTCTCCCTGCGCGTCGAACCCGGCAGCATTACCGGCCTGATCGGGCCGAATGGCTCGGGCAAGACCACTCTGTTCAATTCCATCGCCGGCCAGCATCCGGTCGACTCCGGCTCGATCTGCTTCGAGGGCCAGGAGATCACCCGTCTGGGCGTGCAGCAGATCGCGCGCCTCGGCCTGGTGCGTACGTATCAGCAAACGCGCATCTTCCCCAAGATGGATTGCATCCACAACCTGTTGATCGCGTCGCCGCATCGCGACAGCGAGTGGCGCGACATGTTCCGGCGCTATCCGCCCTCGATGTTCGAGAAGGCCGAGAGACTGCTGGAGTTCGTCGGCCTGTACCAGAAACGCCGCCTGATCGCCGGCACCCTGTCGTTCGGGCAGCAGAAGCTCCTCGAATTCGCCATGGCGCTGATGAACGAGCCCAAGGTGCTGCTGCTCGACGAGCCGACGGCGGGCATCAACCCCACGCTGATCAACGGCCTGATCGACCGGCTGAAGCGCGCCAACCGCGAGTTCGGCATCACCCTGTTCGTGATCGAGCACAACATGCGAGTCATTATGAACCTCGCGCAGCACATCTACTGCCTGTCGCGCGGCAAGCTCCTGGCGGAAGGTCCGCCCGAGAGGATCCAGGACGACCAGAGCGTGATCGACGCCTACCTCGGAGCGCATTGATGGCGGACGTTCAGGGAAAGCGCTCGACCGGCTATCACGTCGGGACGGTCGACACGGTCCTCTCGGTCGACGAAGTCGCGCGCCAGGCCGAGCAGCTGCGGGAGGAGATTCCCGAACGGCGGCTGCTGGAGCTCGCGGGCGGCGCGCCGTTCCTGTCGATCAAGGGGCTGCGCGCAGGCTACGGCAATATGGAGATCCTGCACGATTTCACGCTGTACGTCGGGCGCGGCCAGTCGCTGTGCCTGATCGGCCCGAACGGGGCGGGAAAATCGACCGTGCTGCACTCGATATTCGGCTTCACGCGCATTTTCGATGGTCGCATCAGCGTCGGCTCGGGCAACGCGCAGCTCGATATCACCGGTCTCACGCCCGATCGCAAGCTCAAAGACGCGCGCGTCGCATACATTCTGCAGGACAAGTCCGTGTTTCCGGACATGACGGTGGAGGAAAACCTCCTGATGGGCGGTTTTCTGCTGCACTCGCACGCAGCCGCCAAGGCGGCGGCCGAGCGCGTATTTGCCAAGTACGAGCGCCTTGCCGTGCGACGAGATCATCCCGCGCGCGTGCTCTCGGGAGGCGAGCGGCGGCTACTGGAGATCTCGCGCGCGCTCGTGATGGAGCCCGACGTGCTGCTGGTCGATGAGCCGTCGATCGGCCTCGAGCCGCGTTTCATCGACATGGTGTTCGAGATCCTGCACGACCTCCAGCACCGTGAAGGCAAGACCATCATCATGGTCGAGCAGAACGCGAAGAAGGGGCTGGAATTCGCCGATCTCGGCTATGTGCTCGTGTCCGGGCAGCTGGCGCTGGCAGGAAAGGGAGACGAGCTGCTGCAGAACCCCGAGGTCGGGCGTCTGTTTCTGGGAGGCTGATTCCGGCGCCGCCTCAGGCGCGGACTTCGACCGGTATCCCTGCGGGTACTAGATCGAACAGCTCCACGATATCGGCGTTACGCATGCGGATGCAGCCGATCGAGCCGGGCTTGCCCATTTCCGCGCTGTCCGGGGAGCCGTGGATGTAGATGTAGCGGCGCATGGTATCGACGTCACCCAGGCGGTTTACTCCCCTCTCGCACCCCGACAGCCACAGGATGCGCGTCAGGATCCAGTCGCGACCGGGGTACCGGGCATGCAGATCGGGCGTCCAGATTTCACCGGTCGGCCGGCGTCGCACGAAAACCGTGTTGGGCGGCTGGCCGGCGCCGATCTTGGCGCGCACGATGTGTTTTCCCCGCGGCGTGCAGAAGCTGCCGTTCTTCTGCCCTACCCCGTTTTTCGACGTGGACACCGGGTAGCGCCTCAGCGCCCGGCCGTCGTCGCTGAATAGCGTGAGCACTTGTTTCGGAACGTCAATGTCGATCTTCATCGCTGGCGCCGCCCGGCGAAGAACGCGCTCAGCAGCGCGCCGCACTCCTCGGCGAGCACCCCGCCCTGCACCGCGACCTCGCTCTTCAGCACCTGCTTCTTCGGATCGGTCGCCCCGAACACGGCGCGCGCGATGCGCGCGTGGAACATGGCGCCGAGGCACATGTCGCAGGGCTCGAGCGTGACGTACACGGTCGCCCCGGTCAGGCGGTAGTTGCGCGCCGCTGCCGCCGCCGCGCGTAGCGCCTGGATCTCCGCGTGCGCGGTGGGATCGCAGGCCGCAATCGGGCGGTTCCAGCCCTCCCCGATCACTTCGCCGCCAAGCACCACGACCGCGCCGACCGGCACCTCGCCTTCCGCTTCGGCACGCTGCGCGAGCGCGAGTGCGCGGCGCATGAAAAGCGCATCGCTCATTCCGGCACGATACCGCAACTCATAAGAGTCACGCGGCGGACCGCGCACGCAGCCCGGCGAGCGCCGCAAGCGCCGCCAGCGATACGCCGACGGATAGCGCCAGGGCACCGTGCACCCCCGCGCGCTCAAGCACCAGGCCGAATACGAACGGGGCCGCCGCCTGCATCGCCCGTGCCAGCACGCTCAGCACCCCGAGGCGCCGCCCGTACCCCGCTTCGCCGAAGACCGCCAGCGGCAAAGTCCCCTTGGCGATGGTGATCATCCCGTTCCCGGCCCCGTGCAGCAGCGCGAAGCTCGACACCCCGATCGGCAGGCCGCCCGTAAACCAGAGTAGCGCGCCGCCGAGCGGGTGCAGCGCGGTTGCGATACGCGCCGTGAGCAAGGGATGGAAGCGGAGCCGGCGCGCGGCGAGGTACTCGACCGTGCGCGCAGCCACTTGCGCCGGGCCCACCAGCGCCGCGGCCCCCAAGGCCGCCGCGCCGCCCGCCCCCGCAGCGAGGAGCAGGCCCGGCAGGTGCGCGGCCATGGCCGACGTGACGAACGCGGTGGTGGCAAAGAACAGTGCCATCAGCACGAGCTCGCTGCGCGTGCCGCTGCGCGGCGCGGGCTGGGGCTCTGGGCCGCCCCCGCCATCGTGGCCGGGTGCGCCGGCGCTCGGATCTCTGACGGCAATCGACGGAATTGCGTACAGGTTCAGCGGCAGGCACAGCGCGAGGTGCGCGACCGCCCAGGCCGCGCAGGTCGTACGCCAGCCGAAGTGGCCGTTGAGCAACGCGCTCAGCGGCCAGCCCACCGTGCTGGCGAACCCGGCGATGAGCGTCACGCCGGTGATCGGACCACGTGCCGCCTGACCGTGCAGTCGCACCAGCGCCGCAAAGGCGGTGTCATAGAGCCCCATCGCCATGCCGACGCCGAGCGCGCCCCAGGCGGCGAACAGGAGCGTGGCATTGGGCGCGGCGGCGAGCAGCGCGAGCCCGCCGGCGATGACCAGGTTCGAGGCCGCCAACATCGTACGGCCTCCGTGCCGGTCGATGAACCGGCCGACGGCGGGGCCGAGCAGCGCCGTAATCGCCAGCGCAAGCGAAAAAGCTCCGAAAACGGCCGCCTCCGGCAGCGCGAGCGCGCGACCGACCGGCGCGGCGATGATGGCAATCAGGTATACCGAGGAGGCCCAGGCGATCGTCTGCGTGAAGCCGAGCACGAGCACCTGTGCGAGCGCCGAATGGCGTGGCGCCACGGGCCGACCGCGGATCATTCCCACTCTATGGTGGCGGGCGGCTTCGACGAGATGTCGTAGGTGACGCGGTTGATGCCGCGCACCTCGTTGATGATGCGGCTCGAAACACGCGCCAGCAGCTCGTGCGGCAGCGGCGCCCAGTCGGCCGTCATGAAATCCGTGGTCTGGACGGCACGCAACGCGACCACGTAGTCATAGGTGCGCCCGTCGCCCATTACCCCGACCGATCTTACCGGCAGGAACACCGCGAAGGCCTGCGCGACTTTGTCGTACCAGCCGGCGCGCCTCAGCTCGTCGATGAAGATGGCGTCCGCGCGCTGCAGCAGTTCCGCGTACTCGCGCTTGACTTCGCCCAGGATGCGCACGCCGAGCCCGGGCCCGGGAAACGGATGCCGGAACACCATCTCGCGCGGCAGCCCGAGAGCGAGCCCGAGTTCGCGCACCTCGTCCTTGAACAGCTCGCGCAGCGGCTCGAGCAGCTTGAGGTGAAGCGTTTCCGGCAATCCGCCTACGTTGTGATGCGACTTGATGCTGGTGGCCTTCTTGGTCTTCGCGCCGGCCGATTCGATCACGTCCGGGTAGATCGTGCCCTGCGCCAGCCACCTGGCGTTCGTTATCTTCGCGGCCTCGCGCTGGAACAGGTCGACGAATTGCTTGCCGATGACCCTGCGCTTGTGCTCCGGATCGGATATACCCTGAAGTGCAGCATAAAACTCGCCCGTCGCGTCGACGTGGATGACCTTCACGTGCATGTGCCTGGCGAAAGTGTCCATGACTTGCTCGGCCTCGTTCAGGCGCAACAAGCCATGGTCGACGAACACGCAATTGAGCTGCGAGCCGATCGCACGGTGAATCAGCGCCGCGGCGACCGATGAGTCGACGCCGCCGGAAAGGCCGAGGATCACCTCCTCGCGGCCAACCTGATCCCGGATTTTCGCCACCGCCTCGGTGACGTAGTCGGGCATGTTCCAGTCGCCCGCGCAGCCGCAGATGTCGCGCACGAAGCGCTCCAGGATCCTCTTTCCCTGGAGGGTGTGCGTCACCTCGGGGTGGAATTGCACGCCGTAGAAGCGGCGCGCCTCGTCGGCCATTCCGGCGATCGGGCAGGATTCGGTGGACGCCATCAGCTTGAAGCCCGACGGCATCTCGACCACCTTGTCGCCGTGGCTCATCCATACCTTGAGCAATCCGTGGCCTTCGGCGGTCCGCCGATCCTCGACGCCTTCCAGCAGCCGCGTGTGGCCTCGGGCGCGCACCTCGGCGTAGCCGAACTCGCGCACCTTGCCCGCCTCGACCTTGCCGCCCAACTGCTGCGCCATGCTCTGCATGCCGTAGCAAATCCCGAGAACCGGGACGCCGAGTTCGAACACCGCCTTCGGAGCCCGGTCGTGCGATTCTTCGTACGCCGACATGTGGCTGCCGGAGAGGATCACGCCCTTCGCGCCGAAGTCGCGCACGAAGGCGTCCGGGACGTCGCAGGGATGGATCTCGCAATACACCCTTGCCTCGCGCACTCGGCGGGCGATCAGCTGCGTGTACTGCGCACCGAAATCGAGAATCAGGATCTTGTCGTGCATCCCGACCTCATTCGACGCGGTAATTCGGCGCTTCCTTGACGATCTGGACGTCGTGCACGTGCGATTCGCGCACGCCGGCGGTGGTGATCTCGACGAACTGCGATCTCGTACGAAGCTCGTCGACGGTCGCGCAGCCCGTGTAACCCATGCTCGCGCGAACTCCGCCCAGGAGTTGCTGGATCACCGACAGTGTCGTGCCCTTGTAAGGCACGCGCCCCTCGACCCCTTCGGGCACCAGCTTGTCGACGTTCATTTCCGAATCCTGGAAATACCGGTCGGCGGCGCCTTTTTGCATCGCGCCGATGGACCCCATGCCGCGGTAGGACTTGTAGGAGCGCCCCTGAAACAGCTCGATGTCGCCAGGCGCCTCCTCCGTGCCGGCAAACAGGGACCCGAGCATCACCGAGTGCGCGCCCGATGCAAGTGCCTTGGCGATGTCTCCGGAATAGCGAATGCCGCCATCCGCGACCAGCGGGACGTCGCTGTTCTTGAGCGCCTCCGCCACGTTCTGGATCGCGGTAATCTGCGGTACCCCGACGCCAGCGACGATCCTCGTCGTGCAGATGGAGCCGGGGCCGATGCCGACTTTGACGCCGTCGGCCCCGTGGTCGACCAGCGCCCTGGCGCCGTCCCCCGTGCCGACATTGCCGCCGATCACCTGCGCGCTTGGGTAGTTCTTCTTGATCCAACGAACGCGGTCGAGCACGCCCTGCGCATGCCCGTGTGCGGTGTCGACCACCAGCACGTCGGCGCCCGCCTCCACCAGCGCAGCCACGCGCTCGTCGGTGCCTTCGCCGACGCCCACTGCGGCGCCTACTCTCAGCTTGCCCTGCGGATCCTTGCAGGCGTTCGGGTGCGCGCTTTCCTTGAGGATGTCCTTGACCGTTACCAGGCCCTTCAGACGGAACTCGTCGTCCACCACAAGCACGCGCTCGAGGCGGTGCTTGTGCATCAGCTGCATCGCTTCCTCGCGGGTCGCGCCCTCGCGAACCGTGACGAGCTTGCGCTGCGGGGTCATGACCGCCTTCAGCGGTTGGTCAAGCTTGGTCTCGAACCGCAAGTCACGGTTCGTGACGATGCCAACCACCTTGCCGGACTTGAGGACCGGGAAGCCGGAGATCTTGTATTGCTGCTGCAACGCCATGACGTCGCGCACCGTCATCTCGGGCGTCACCGTCATCGGGTCGCGCAGCACGCCCGATTCGAAGCGCTTCACCTTCGCCACCTCCGCCGCCTGCGCTTGCGGTGACATGTTCTTGTGCACGATTCCGATGCCGCCCTCCTGTGCGATCGCGATCGCGAGACGCGCCTCCGTGACGGTGTCCATCGCGGCGGATACCAGCGGAATGTTCAGCTCGAGGGTTCGGGTAAGGCGGGTCTTCAGGGAAACTTCGCGCGGCAGGACGCGCGAGTGGGCGGGAAGGAGGAGAACGTCGTCGAAGGTCAGCGCCTTCTGGATGACGCGCATTGAGGTTTCCTTTCTCGCAAAAACGCATTATACGCGAGCGTCGCGATCGCGACGACGCCGGGCGGCTCAACGGGGCGTCCGACGCCTCCCGCAAAACCGTGAAAAGTGGGCGTTTGACGGCTGCTGGGAAAGTCGATACCGTCGTCATGTCCTCCGTGGCGGCGCCTGATGCGTTACAGCCCGGAGACGGTGCGCAAGGAGAGAGCATGAGAGTGTCGCGATGGATCGGGCTGATGTTATGCGGTCTCGTGGCGACCGCGGCGCATGCGCAGGGGTACAAGTGGGTCGACCAGAACGGGCACACCCAGTACGGCGACATACCTCCCGCCGGAGTCAAGGCCACGCCGCTTGGCGCGCCGCCTCCGCCGATCAGCGCTCCCGCAAGTTCCGCCCCGGCGCCGTCGGCCGCCGGCAAGGCTGGCGTCCCGCCCGCGGCGAAGAAGGGACCCTTGACGCCGGCCGAGCAGGAGCTTGAGTTTCGGCGCCGCATCAAGGAGGCCCAGGAGGCGGCCGCCAAGGCGGAGAAGGAGCAGCAGCAGGCACGTGAAAAGAAGGAGAACTGCGATAACGCCAGGGAATCCCTGCGCGTGCTGGAGAGCGGCCAGCGCGTCGCGCGTGTCGACGAAAAAGGCGAGCGCTACTACATCAGCGATCAACAGCGAGACGCGGACGCCGCGCGGGCTCGGGAGCAGGTAAGACAGTCCTGCAACTAGCAGGCTAACGACGGCGTCGGCCGGCGCGTGCGCGCCGCGCGTCTTTGGGATCGACGCTCAGCCGGCGGTAAACCTCGACGCGGTCGCCGTCGACCAGCGGGTCCTCGGGCCGCACGCGTCGGCCATGGATGCCCAGCGGCTGATCCCGGACGTCGATCTCGCGATGGCGCGCGAGCACGCCGGATGCATCGAGCGCCTGGCGCACGGTGGCACCGTCCTCGAGCACCACGCTTACGGCGTCGAGCGCCCCGGGCAGCGCATAGACGACCTCAATGCGTAGACGCCTTGCCACGCAATGCGTCGGCGCGCCGGCCAAACGAGCTCACCATCGTGTCCGCGATCTTGCTGAACAGCGGCTCCAGCGCCCTAGCTAGCAGGCGGCTCGAGAACCGGTACTCGAGGGTGAACCCGATGCGCGTGGCGTCCGGGCCGAGCGGCGTGAAACGCCAAGCGGCGGCGAAGCGCTTGAACGGGCCTTCGATCAGGTTCATGTCGATGCTCTCGCCGGGCCGGTTGGTGTTTTCGGTGGTGAATGCTTGTCGGATTCCCTTGATGCCGACGGTCAGTGTCGCCACCGCCCGCCCCGGCGCACGCTCATGGACCTGCGCGGCGAGACACCAAGGCAGAAACTGCGGGTACGCTTCGATATCGTCAACCAGCGCGTACAGAAAGTCGGCGGGATGCTCTACGATGGCAGATCGGGCGATGCGCTTCAAGGGGCCGCTCGCCGCGCTGCTACAATCTCGCCCCTTCCCGGCGTCCACTCATGTCCATCGCCCAAAATCGCAAGGCGTTTCACGACTACTTCGTCGATGAGCGATATGAGGCCGGCCTGGTGCTGGAGGGCTGGGAGGTGAAGGCGATCCGAGACGGGCGCGTGCAGCTCAGCGACGCGTACGTGGTGGTGCGAAATCGCGCGCTGTGGCTGGTCGGTGCGCACATCAGCCCATTGCCCACGGTATCGACGCATTTCGTCCCGGACCCCACGCGCACCAGAAAACTTCTGATGCACGCAGAGGAGATCAAGCGCCTGATCGGCAAGGTCGAGCAGCGTGGCTATACGCTGATACCTCTGGACATGCATTACAAGAAAGGCCGCATCAAGCTCGAGATCGCCCTTGCGCGCGGCAAGCTCAAGCACGACAAGCGGGCCTCGGAGCGCGAGCGCGAATGGCAGCGCGACAAGCAACGACTGCTGCGCGTGCGCGGCTGACCCGGGTCACTCAGGCGACGGCCGATCGAGGCTTCGGAACGTTGTCCGGCGCCGGCTTTTCGGCGAGCGAGAGCCATGTCGAGACGACGGTATCGGGGTTCAGCGACAGGCTCTCGATCCCCTGCTCCATCAACCAGCGCGCAAGGTCCGGGTGGTCCGAGGGCCCTTGGCCGCAGATCCCGACATATTTTCCATGCTTGCGGCATGCACGGATCGCCATGCTGAGCAGGGCCTTGACCGCCGGATCACGCTCGTCGAACACGTCCGCTACGAGCCCCGAATCCCGGTCCAAGCCGAGCGTGAGCTGCGTCATGTCGTTGGAGCCGATCGAGAATCCGTCGAAATACTCGAGAAACTCCTCGGCCAAGACTGCGTTCGAGGGCAGCTCGCACATCATCACCAGGCGCAGGCCATTGGCGCCGCGCTGCAAGCCGTTCAGGGCCAACAATCTGACCACCTCGCGCGCCTCGGTGAGCGTGCGCACGAACGGCACCATGAGCTCGACGTTCGTCAGGCCGAGCTCATTGCGCACCTTCTTCATGGCCGCACACTCGAGCTCGAAGCAATCCCGGAACGTCGCGGCGACGTACCGGGAAGCGCCCCGGAAACCCAGCATCGGGTTTTCCTCGTCCGGCTCATAGCGCTCGCCGCCGATCAGCTTCTTGTATTCGTTGGACTTGAAGTCGGACAGGCGCACGATCACGGGTCGCGGCCAGAATGCTGCAGCGATGGTCGCCACCCCTTCGACCATCTTTTCGCGGAAAAACGTCTTCGGGTCTGCGTAGCCGCGCGCGGCCTTTTCGACCTTTGCCTTGAGCTCCGGTGGCAGCTTCGGATACTCCAGGCACGCCCGCGGATGGACGCCGATCTCGTTGTTGATGATGAACTCGAGTCGCGCCAAGCCGACGCCCGCGCTCGGCAGCTGCGCGAAGTCGAACGCAAGCTGAGGATTGCCGACGTTCATGGCGATCTTTACCGGGATTTTCGGCATCTCGCCGAGCTCGCTCGTCGTGACCTCGAACGGCAGCGCACCGTCGTAAACGTTGCCGGTATCGCCTTCGGCGCAGGATACCGTCACCGACCTGCCGTCGGTGAGGCGTTCCGTGGCGTTGCCGCAGCCTACTACCGCCGGGATCCCGAGCTCACGAGCGATGATCGCCGCGTGGCACGTGCGCCCGCCGCGATTGGTGACGATCGCCGACGCGAGCTTCATCACGGGCTCCCAATTCGGATCCGTCATGTCGGTGACCAGCACGTCGGATTTCTTCACCACCGACATTTGCGAAGCATTGTCCACCACACGCACCTTTCCGGTTCCAATCCGGTGGCCGATTGCGCGCCCGCTGACCAGCACCTTGGAGCTCCCCTTGAGCGTATAGCGCTCGCTGCTGCCTTGTTTGCGCGAGCGGACCGTTTCCGGACGTGCCTGCAGCACGTAGAGCTTGCCGTCGGTCCCGTCTTTGGCCCATTCGATGTCCATCGGCCGGCCATAATGCTTCTCGATCGCGACCGCGTAGCGCGCAAGCTCGAGCACATCGGCATCGTCGAGCGAAAAGCGGTTGCGTTCCTCGTCCGGGACGTCGACCACGCGGGTCGAGCGTCCTGCCGATGCGCCATCGGCGAATACCATCTTCTGCAGCTTCGACCCGAGCCCGCGACGAATCACCGCCGGGCGGCCCGCCGCCAGCATGGGCTTGTGGACATAGAACTCGTCGGGGTTCACCGCTCCCTGCACCACCATTTCGCCGAGGCCCCAGGAGGCGGTGATGAATACGACGTCGCGGAAACCCGATTCGGTATCGAGCGTGAACATCACACCGCTGGCGCCGACATCGCTGCGCACCATCTGCTGCACGGCCGCCGACAGCGCAACGGCGCCATGATCGAACCCATGGTGCACGCGATAGGAAATTGCCCGGTCGTTATACAGAGAGGCGTAGACCTGACGGATCGCCGCCAGCACGTGGTCGGCGCCACGGATGTTGAGAAAGGTTTCCTGTTGTCCCGCGAACGATGCGTCGGGCAGATCCTCGGCGGTCGCCGACGATCGAATGGCAAAGGAGATCTCGCTTGAAATATCTTTCGTAAGTTTTTGATAATAGGTACGAATGGTCTCTTCAATTTCGGCCGGGATGGGCTCGGCCTCGATCCAGGAACGGATCTCCTTGCCGCATTTCGCCAGCTCGGTGACGTCGCTCGGATCGAGTCGCCCCAGCCGCTCGCCGATGCGCCGGTCAAGACCACCCGCCGAGAGGAATTTGCGATACGCATCCGCGGTGGTGGCGAAACCGCCCGGGACACGGATCCCCGTCTGCGCCAGGCCACCGATCATCTCGCCGAGCGACGCGTTCTTGCCGCCGACCTGATCGAGGTCGGTCATGCGCAGGTCCTTCAGCCAGGCCACAAACATCGCGATCGCTCCCCTGCGGTTGCCCCAGCGGGGCAAAAAAGACTATTTTATCGACTCGCTACCCCGCGCGCAGCATCAACTTTACTACCGAGACCTTCACTCCTGCCCATGCGTCGCACGGTGTACTTCGTCTCGGACGGTACCGGCATCACGTCCCAGATGCTCGGTCACAGCCTATTGACCCAGTTCGAGGGCGTCGAGTTCGACCAGGTCACGATGTCCTTCATCGACAGCGTGCAGAAGGCCGAAGAATGCTTGGCCCGCATCGAACAGCAGGGGGCAAGCGGCAACGGTCAGCCAATCGTCTTTTCGACGCTGGTCAACCACGACGTACGCGCCGTGATCCGCAAGACGAGCGCCCTGTGCTTTGATTTTTTCGAGACCTTCATAGATCCGCTGGAGGCCGGACTCGGCATCCGGTCGAACCACACGATCGGCCGCTCGCACAGCGCGATGGACAAAAAGGAGTACCACAACCGCATCGAGGCGATCAATTTCGCCATGTCTCACGACGACGGCGCCTCCAACGTCGATCTGGACGCGGCCGACGTGATTCTCGTCGGGGTATCCCGCAGCGGAAAGACGCCGACATGCCTCTACCTCGCGCTGCAATTCGGCGTCAGCGCCGCGAACTACCCTCTGATTCCAGAGGATTTCGACCGCAAGCAGCTGCCCCGGGCGCTACGCGCGCATAAGCGCAAGCTTTACGGCCTGAGCATCGCGCCTCAGCGCCTGACCGAGATCCGGCAATCCCGGCGTCCGCATAGCAAGTACGCCGATCTGGAGAATTGCCGGTACGAGGTCGACGAAGCGGAACAACTGATGCGTCGCGAAGGCATCCGCTGGCTTGATTCGACGGCCAAGTCGATCGAAGAGATCGCTACTACGATCATGCGGGAGCTCAGGATCGAGAAGCACCTGTTTTGAGCTGTCGCGCCCTTTCATAGAGGCAAATCGCCACCACGGCGGCGACGTTGAGCGATTCCGCGCCAGCCGCCATCGGAACCGTGGCGATCAGGGCGGCGCGCCCTGCAGTCGCTTCGCTCACGCCTCGACCCTCGGCGCCGAATATCCAGCCGACGCGCCCCGTGAGGTCGAGCGCATGAAGCGCCGTGCCGCGGTGCGGCATGGTGCATATGACCCGTCCACCGAAGCGCCCGATCGACTCTCCGAGGTCCTCGGTTTGCGACACGCGCACCGCGAAGTGCGCGCCCATGGCCGCCCGGAGCGCCTTCGGCGCCCATGGATCGGCGCAGCCGCGTGCCAGCACGACGTCGAGCACCCCGAAAGCGGCCGCACTGCGCAGAATGGCGCCAAGATTACCCATATCCTGGATGCCCTCGAGGAACAGGCAGGCCTGCGAACCCGCGAGGTCGGCTCGCGTCGCGGGTATGGGAATCTCCGCGGCGACTCCCACGGGCGTCTCGGTGTCGGCGATGGTGCGAAACAGCGCGTCGGAAAGCACGACGGGGGTGACTTCCGATCGAGCGACGATCCTCGCGACCTCGTCGCGCTCCATGCCGCGCTCGCTCACCAGGAGCGCAACCGGGGCACCATGCCGCTCGCGGTACGCCTCGACCAGATGGGGCCCCTCGATCAGCGCTCGCCCCTCCCGGCGTCGCATCCGACCATCGCGCACCAGCCGCCGCCAGCGCTGTGCCTGAGGATTCGCGCGCGAGCGAATGACCGTCACGGCAGCAGCCTGCGCACCGGCGCAAAGGACCGGCGATGGATTTCGCACACGCCGTACCGCTCCAGGAGCTCCAGGTGCTCTGCGGTGGGATAGCCCTTGTGGCGGTCGATCCCGTATTGCGGAAAACGGGCATGTAGCCGTCGCATCTCCGCATCGCGCTCGGTCTTCGCGATGATCGATGCGGCCGAGATCGCCGGGTGCAGGCCGTCGCCGCCCACGATTGCCCGCGCGCGGCACGCCGTGAGTTGCGGGCAGCAGTTGCCGTCGATCCACGCCTCATCCGGCGCCACGCTGAGCCCCTCTACCGCCCGGCGCATCGCAAGCAGGGTCGCGCGAAGGATGTTCATGCTGTCGATCTCCTCCACGCTTGCGAAGGCGTACGACCAGGCGAGAGCGCGCGCGCGGATCGCCTCCGCCAGACGCTCACGCCGCGTCTCGGACAGGAGTTTCGAGTCCCTCAGCCCGTCGATCGGGGAAGCCGGATCGAGAACCACCGCCGCCGCGCATACCGGACCCGCGATCGGGCCTCGGCCGGCCTCGTCCACGCCGCACACGACCGCCCTAGGCACGCGCGCCGTCCAGCACGGCAAGCACGGCGTCGGCGGCCCTGTGCGCGGCATCCCGCCGCAGGCTGACGTGGATTTCACGGAATTTCTCCACTTGCCGGCGCTGGCCCGGCGCGTCCTGCAGCAGGCCGATCAACGCGGCGCTGAGCGCCCCGGGAGTGGCCTTGTCCTGCAGCAGCTCGGGGACCAGGAACTCCCCCGCCAGAATGTTCGGCAGGCCGACATAAGGCAATCGTCGCATGCGCCACATCAGCGCCGCGGTGACGGGCGACATGCGATAGGTGATCACCATGGGCGTCTTGAATAACGCCGCCTCAAGGGTTGCCGTACCGCTCGCCACCAGCGCAAGATCGGCCGCAGCGAGCGCCTCGTGCGAGTGCCCGAAAAGCAGCGTCAGCGGCAGCTCGCCGCCGGCATGGTGACGCAGCGCGACCTCGAACAGATCACGCGTCTCGCGCGATGCCGTCGGACATACGAAATGGACGTCCTTGATCTCCTGGTGCAGGCGGCGCGCCGTCTTGACGAAGGTTTCCGCCATGTAGTGCAGCTCCGACACCCGGCTTCCCGGAAGCAGCGCGATGACGCGCCTTCCGCGGGGCAGGCGCAATTGCGCGCGCGCTTCTTCCTTGTCGATCTCCAGCGGTATGACGTCCGCGAGCGGGTGGCCGACGTAGGTCACCGGCACTCCGGCCTTTTCGTACAGCGGCGCCTCGAACGGAAACAGCGCCAGCATATGGGTAACCGACTTGGCGATCTTGCGCATGCGCCAGGCACGCCATGCCCAGATCGAAGGGCTCACATAGTGAATCGTCGGAACGCCGGCGCGCCTCAGGCGCTGCTCCAGATCGAAATTGAAGTCGGGCGCATCCACGCCTATGAACAGGGCCGGCGGCTCGGCCAGCAGGCGCCTGGCAAGCTGCCTGCGAATGGCGACCAGCTCGCGCAAGTGGCGCAATACTTCGACGTATCCGCGCACGGCGAGTTTCTCCATCGGATAGTCGCTCTCGAAGCCGAGGGCCCGCATCTTCGGCCCCCCGATGCCGTGGAACCGCAAGCCCGGTCTGCGCGCCTTGAGCGCAGCGATCAGGTGCGCGGCAAGCAGGTCCCCCGAGGCTTCGCCGGCGACCATGGCGATGCGCGCGGTTTCCGCTGTCACGATCTAGCGCACGATGCCGCGCGCGGAGCGCGCCAGGAAATCGAGGATCGGACGGACTTCAGGGCAGTCTTCCGCCAGCGCTTCCAGTGCGCTGCGCGCCTCTTCCAGCCCCAGCCCGGACCGGTAAAGCGCGCGGTAGGCGCGCTTGAGCGTGCCGATCGTCTCCGGAGAAAAGCCGCGCCGACGCAATCCCTCGCTGTTGATGCCGTGTGGCCTGGCGTCATGGCCCGCCACCATGACGTACGGCGGTACATCCTGCACCAGAATCGTTCCAACGGCAGCGAAGCTATGAACCCCGATATGCACGAACTGGTGTACCAGCGTCACGCCGCCGAGGATCGCCCAGTCGCCAATGTGCACATGCCCTGCAAGCTGTGTCGCATTGGCGAAAATCGTGTGGCTCCCGATCTGGCAGTCGTGCGCGATGTGCACGTAGGCCATGATCCAGTTGTCGTTGCCGATGCGCGTCACTCCGACGTCCTGCGCGGTGCCGCGGTTGATCGTCACATATTCGCGGATCGTGTTTCCATCGCCGATCTCGAGGCTGGTGTCCTCGCCGGCGTACTTCTTGTCCTGCGGCGGTCCGCCGATAGCCGCGAAGGAATAGATCCGGTTGTTCCGGCCGACTCGCGTACGTCCTTCGATTACTGCGTGCGCCGCGACAGAGCTTCCCGCCCCGATCTCGACCTGCGCGCCGATGACCGCGAACGGACCAACCCGCACATCCGGCGCCAGCTTCGCTCCCGGCTCGACGATTGCCGTCGGATGGATCATTTCTTCTCTGGCGGAGTTGCCCGCAGCGTGCAGAGAATTTCGGCCTCCGCGACCAAGAAGCTATCGACGCGAGCGACGCACATGAACTTCCAGATGTTGCGCTTCACCGCCCGGACCACGACCTCGATTTCCAACTGGTCGCCGGGGACCACGGGCTTCTTGAAGCGCGCATTGTCGATCCCGGCGTAATAGTAGAGCGAGTGTTCCGTGGGCAGCACCCCTTCCGTGCGGAACGCCAGCACGCCCGCTGCCTGCGCCATGGCCTCCAGAATGAGCACCCCCGGCATGATCGGCCGGTACGGGAAGTGGCCCGAAAAGTATGGCTCGTTTATCGTCACGTTCTTCAGCGCCACGATCCGTTTCCCTGCCTCGAACTCCGTCACGCGATCGATCATCAGGAACGGGAAGCGCTGCGGCAGATGCGCGAGCACTGCGGTGATATCCATGTCAACCATTTTTGTCCTTTCCCTCGAGACGCATCTCGAGTGCCCTAATGCGATCGGCGAGCTTTGTCAGCTGTCTCACATATGCAGCGGTGCGCACCCAGGAGGCGTTGTCGTCGAATGGATATACGCCGGTATAGGTACCTGGCTGGTCAATCGAGCTGGAGATAAACGTTCCAGCAGATACTGTGACGCGGTCCACGATACGAATGTGTCCAACGATCATCGCCGCGCCGCCGATCGCGCAGTGCCGTCCGATCTGCGTGCTGCCGGCAATTCCTACGCACCCGGCAATGGCGGTATGCGCGCCGATAAGCACGTTGTGCCCGATCTGGATCTGGTTGTCGAGCTTTACGCCGTCCTCGATCACGGTGTCATCGATCGTTCCCCGGTCGATGGTGGTGTTAGCGCCGATCTCGACATCGTCGCCGATCACGACGCGCCCGATCTGCGGGATCTTCAACCAATGACCGCTGTCGTTCGCCATCCCGAACCCGTCGGCGCCTATTACCGCGCCGGAATGAATGATCGCGCGCTCACCGATGCGGCATTCGTGATAGACCACGACCAACGGGTACAAGCGGCTGTCAGCGCCGATCGCCGCGTTCTCGCCGAGTACGCAGCCAGCACCGATCCAGGTGCGCTCGCCCACAGTGGCACCCTCCCCGATTACAGCCCTGGCATCGACACGGGCGCTCGCGGCGACGCGTGCGGTGCCGGCAATCTGGGCGCTGGCGTCGATCGCGGGCTCCGGCGCCTGGGAGGAATTCAGGAGGCGCGAGACGCGCGCGAAATACAGGTACGGATCGTCGCACACGATGCGCGGCAGGGACGTCAGCTCCTGAGCTTCCGCCGACAGGACGACGGCACCCGCCCGCGTGGCCGCAAGCTTGGACTTGTGCCTGGGGCTCGCCAGGAACGTGATCTGGTCGGCCGAAGCGCTCTCGAGCGAGCCGACCTGCCGTATCAGCGTGTCCGGATTGCCGAGTAAGCGACCGCCGAGGCGCGCAGCAATGTCCGCGAGCGTGAGAGGACCAGGCATGTCATCGCGTGGGAGGCTTGCCGTCCAGCGCCTTGATCACCTTGTCGGTGATGTCGATCCGCGGATTCACGTAAACGCCGTCCTGCAGGATGGCGTCGTAATTCTCGCTTTCAGCGATTTGCCGGATGACACGGTTGGCCTGATCGAGCAATTGGGCCATCTCCTCATTGCGCCGCTGGTTGACTTCGTCGCGGAAGTCTCGATCGCGCCGCTGGAGCTCGCGGCTGAGCTCGTTGTAATCCCTCTCCTTGTCGCGCCTCTGGCTTTCCGACATCGTAACGGCATTGCGCTCGAGCTCGGCCTGCAGGCGCTTCAGCTGATCAGCCAGCTGCCGAATGTCCTGCTGTTTCTTCGCGAACTCGGCCTCGAGCCTCTTGGTCGCGCGAGCGGCGGGCGCCGAATCGCGCAGTATACGTTCCGTATTGACGAAGCCGATCTTGGCCTGCGCGTGAGCGGCAGCCGGTACGCCCGCTAGCAGGATTGCGGCAAACAATAGGTAATTCCGGAATTGCATGGTGATCGCGCCTGGAATCAAAAGCCGGTGCCAAACGTGAATTGTAACCTCTGGACACGGTCGCCCGCCTGCTCGTTGAGCGGCTGGGCGAAGGAAAGTCGCAGCGGCCCGAACGGAGAACTCCAGGCGACTCCGAGGCCGGCCGAGTAGCGCAGATCGCCTAGCGCTGCCTTCTGCGACTCGCCCCACACTTGGCCCGCGTCGACGAAGGCAGCCAGGCGCAGCGACTTGTCCTGCCCCGCCCCCGGAACAGGAAACAAAAACTCGGCGCTTGCGATCAGCTTGCGGTTGCCACCCAGCGCGTTGCCGGCCAGGTCCTGCGGCCCAAGTGAGTAGGCGGCGTAGCCGCGTACCGTACCCGGGCCGCCGGCATAGAAATTCTTGAAGAACGGAAGGGGCTTGTTGCCCATCCCCGCGGCATATCCGACTTCGCCATTCAGGAACAGCGTGTAGGTTCTGCTCAAGGGATAAAGCCACTGCTGCTGGTAGCCCAGGCGGTAGTATTCGAGGTCACCGCCCGCCAGCTCGCCCGTAGCACGCGCGAGCGTCCCGGACGTCGGCAGGATCAGGCTGTCTCGCGTGTCGTGCGCGTAGCCGGTCGTGCCGGCAAGATACGTGTACTTGTTGCCGAACTGGTTGACGAAATCTATGTAGGAGAACGGGCTGTTGCTGAACACTTGCAGGTCGACGTTCTCCGCATTCAGCCCGAAATTGACGGAATCGGTCTCGGACAACGGATATCCCACCTTGACGCCGCCCCCGACCGTGTTGGTCACATAGGCTCCCACCGCGAGTGAGGATGCGTCCACGTCCCGCTTGTAGATGTCGAATCCCTGGCTGATGCCGTCCACCGTGTAATAGGGATTCACATAGGACAGCGAATAGACCGTATTGACCTTGCCGGTGTTGACTACGGCAGACAGATATTTTCCGCTCCCGAAAATGTTCGATTGCGTGATCGACGCCGAGAGGACGAGCTTGTCCACCGTCGAAAAGCCTGCCCCGAGCAGCACCGCGCCCGTCGGCTTCTCCGCCACCGTGAAATTGACGTCCACCTGGTCCGCTACGCCCTCCACAGGCTGGGTCTCGACCGTGACGTCGCCGAAGTACTGGGTACGGTCGATGCGGCGGCGCGATAGCTGGATCTTCGAGGCATCGTAGTACGCGCCCTCCAGTTGCCGCATCTCGCGCCTGACGACCTCGTCGCGCGTCTTGGTATTCCCGTTTATGTTTATTCGATGCACGTATACCCGGCGTCCCGGATCGATGAGAATCGTGAAGGCCACCGTGCGCTTTTCCTTGTCGACCTGCGGCACGGCGTTCGCGTTGGCGAACGCGTACCCGTCATTGCCGAGTCGCTCGGAAATCGCCTTCGTGCTCTCGGTCAGCTTCTCGCGCGAAAACACGTCGCCGGGCTTGATCTTGATCAGCTTCTCGAGCTCCTGCTGCGGCACCAGCATCTGGCCGGCGAGCTTGATGTCGGATACCGTGTATTTTTCGCCCTCGGTGATGTTTACCGTGATGTAGATGTCGCGCTTGTCCGGAGTGATCGCTACCTGGGTCGAGTCGATGTCGAAATCCAGGTAGCCGCGATTGAGGTAATACGACCTGAGCGTTTCCAGATCCGCAGCGAGCTTCTGCCGCGAATACTGGTCGTGCTTCGTATACCAGGTGAGCCAGCCGGGCGTGCGCAACACGAACAGGGAGAGCAGCTCCTTGTCCGGAAAGGCCTTCGCGCCAACGATGTTGATCGAACGGATCTTGGCGACGTCGCCCTCGGTGACGGCGATGTTGATCCCCACCCGGTTGCGCTCGAGTGGCGTAACGGTCGTTTGCACATCCGCCGCGTAGCGGCCACGCGCCAGGTACTGGCGCTTTAGCTCCTGCTCGGCGTTCTCCAGCACGGCGCGATCGAAGATACGACCCTCCGCCAGACCCTGCTCGCGCAGCACCTTTTTCAGGGCATCGCTGCTGATGTCCTTTGCTCCCGAAACGTCGACCTGGGCGATCGCCGGCCGTTCCTCGACGAACACGATGAGTACGTCGCCCTCGACTTCAAGCTTTACGTTTTTGAAGAAGCCGGTCGCATAGAGCGCGCGCAGCGCCTCCTGGGCCTTCTGCTCGGTCATGGTGTCGCCGACCTTCACCGGCAGATAACTGAACAGCGTGCCGGGCTCGGTGCGCTGCAAGCCTTCGAGGCGGATGTCTTTCACCACGAAAGGACGGAAAGTCTGTGCTGCAACACCAAACGCCGTGGCGACAATGACGATCGCGAGGCTGGCGAGAATGCCTTTGCGCATCGTTCAGCCGGACAGCAGTCGGTTGAAGTCGTTGTAGAAGGCGAACGCCATCATGACCAACAGCAACGCCAGTCCCACGCGCTGTCCGAGTTCCATTGTGCGCTCCGAGACCGGGCTGCCCTTTATTATTTCGACGGTATAGTACATGAGGTGTCCGCCATCGAGCAGCGGGATCGGCAGCAGGTTCAGAACGCCGAGACTGATGCTGATCAGCGCCAGAAACGTCAGATAGGAGATCCACCCCAGTTGCGCTGACTGGCCGGCGAAATCCGCGATCGTCACGGGCCCGGAGATATGCTTCCAGGACACTTCGCCGACCACCATCTTGCCGATCATCCGCAGACTGAATACGGCGATGTCCGTGGTCTTTTGCGCCGCCTTCGATATGCTCTGGAAAACCCCGTACTGAACCCTTATCAAGATTCGGTCGGCCCGCGAAGGCGGTACGTATGGCGCGGCCCCGATGCGGCCGATGCGCTCGCCATCGGATTCGACTGCCTCGGGCGTCACTTCGATCGTCCGCAAGCTCCCGCGGCGCTCGATGGTCAATATCATGCGCTGCCCCGGACGAGCCCTCACCGCGCTCACGAGCGCATCCCAAGATTCGATGGGTTTGCCGTCCGCTTTCGTTATCTTGTCGCCGCTGGCCAGCCCCGCCGCTTCCCCCGGGCTGCCCGGCACCAACTTCCCGAGCACCGGCTCGAGCATCGGCCGGTAGAGATGCAAGCCGACGCGACCGAGGACGTCCGCCTCCACGTCGGCGTCAGAAACGCCGCGCAGATCGAGAGCGAGCAGGCTGATCTGATCGCGTTGATTCGCGATCTCGACGCGCAGCGAGTCGTGCTGCAGAGCCGCTTGCAGCACGTGCCAGCGTACTTCCTGCCAGGTTTGCACCGGCCGACCGTCAATCGTCCGCACGATATCGCCAGCGTGAAATCCCGCGATGGCGGCAGGCGTCCCGGCGGGGGGCTCGGCGACCACGGGCCGTGCTTCGGGGAGCCCATACATGAATAGGCCGGCATATACGGCGATCGCGAACACGAAGTTGAACAGCGGACCGGCGATCACCACGAGGAAACGCTTCCACACGCTCTGGCGATTGAAGGCACGAGCGAGCTCCTCCGGGAGGACCGGTCCCTCGCGCTCGTCGAGCATCTTCACATAACCGCCGAACGGCACGGCGGCAATCACCCATTCGGTCCGGTCCCGGCCGCTCCGCCAGACGGCAATCGGACGTCCAAAGCCAACGGAGAACCGCAGCACCTTGATGTCGCACAAACGTGCCACCAGGTAGTGCCCGTACTCGTGCACCACGATCAGAACGCCGAGCGCGACCACGAAGGCGACGAGCGTATGTATGAAGCTCATGCGGCCCGTCCCAGGCCGCGCTCGAGCGCCTGAGCCGCGGCTCGGCGCGCGCTCGCATCGGCTTCGAGCACGCTGGCGAGGTCTTCGGCCGTTCCGCCCTCGGCGGTGTCGAGAACGTATCGGATCACGTCGTGGATCTCCGTGAAGCGCAGGCGCCCTGCCAGGAAGGCTTCCACCGCGACCTCATTCGCGGCGTTGAGCACCGCTGGCGCCCCGCCACCGACGCGCAACGCGGCGTAGGCCAGTTCAAGGCACGGAAAACGACGATGATCGGGTCGTTCGAAGGATAGCTGACCGACCTTTCCGAGATCCAGAGATCGCGCACCCGATTCGATGCGCTCCGGAAAACCGAGCGCGTGAGCGATGGGTATGCGCATGTCGGGATTGGAGAGTTGCGCGATCATCGAGCCGTCAACGTACTCGACCAGGGAGTGGACGATGCTCTGCGGATGCACGACGACCTCGATTCTGTCAGCCGGCAGCTCGAACAACCAGTGCGCCTCGATGACTTCCAACCCCTTGTTCATCATGGTCGCGGAATCGACCGAAATCTTGCGACCCATCACCCAGTTGGGGTGAGCGCAGGCCTCGTCGGGTGTTACCAGTGCCAGGCGCTCGGGCGGCAGATTGCGAAACGGACCGCCCGAAGCCGTGAGCAGGATGCGACGCACCGAGGCAAGCGCTGGCCGGCCGTGCGAGTCGTGCGGCAGGCACTGGAACACCGCATTGTGCTCGCTGTCTATCGGCAGCAGCGTAGCGCCGGCATTGCGGACCGCTTGCATGAACAGCGGTCCTGCCATGACCAGCGCCTCCTTGTTCGCGAGCAGCACCCGCTTGCCAGCCGACGCCGCGGCCAGCGTCGGGGCAAGACCCGCCGCGCCTACGATAGACGCCATCACGACATCGCATTCCGGATCGGCCGCGACGGCCTCGAGCGCGCGGGTGCCGAACAGCAAGTCGCAGCCGCAGCCCGCGTCGCGAAAGCGCTCGCGCAGCGCCGGTCGATCCTCCATGCCGGATAGCACGGCATAGCGCGGCTGGTGCCGCAGGCATTGCTCGAGCAGCGCGTCGACGGACCGATGCGCGGTGAGCGCGAACACCGCGTAGCGCTGCGGGTGGCGGCTCGTCACGTCGAGCGTGCTCTTTCCGACGGACCCGGTCGCCCCCAGAATGGTCAGCCTGAGCCTGCGTCCAGGCGTACCGCGGTCAGGGTCAATGCGGCTCATTTGGCAACGATCCAATGCAGCAGCAGCGCGCCGATCGGCAGAGTGGCGGTTGCGCTGTCTATCCGGTCGAGAATCCCGCCATGCCCCGGTAGCAGACGCCCGCTGTCCTTCACTCCAGCCTGGCGTTTCAGCGCCGATTCGAACAGGTCTCCGATCACGCTAACGATGCAAAGCAGCGCAGCCCCAGCAATATACGGCACCCAGACGATTCCGGTGACGCGCACCACGAGTGCTGGAATCGATTGAGCGCAGATCATAGCGTAGGCCAAAGTCGCCAACGCGGCGCCCATGACGCCGGCCCATGTCTTTCCCGGACTGATCGTTGGTGCGAGTTTGCGGCGGCCGAACGCCCGGCCGGAGAAATAGGCCGCGGTATCTGCCAGCCACACGAGCGCCAGCAAAGCGAGCAAGGCCCAGGGCTGCATCGATATGGCCGCAAGCCCCGCCGGAAGCAGGGCCGCGACCCCCGCCGCAGGCAGCGCGCCCGGAACGCGCCCGTCCACGCCCCGCCACAGCCAGACTGGCACCGCGACGATCCAGAACACTGCCGCTACGGCGAAAATGCCCCGCACGGCCGGCTGCGAGGTTGCAACCGGCAGCAGCGCGAAAGCAAGTGCGCCGAATGCCACCCCGACGAGCCCTGCGTACACCACCGCGGCCGCGCCTTGGAGCCGGCACAGTCTTCCCCACTCGTGCGCAGCGAGCGTGACGACGAGCGTGACGCCGGCGGCGAATTGCGGTGTTGCGAGCAGAAAATTCGCAGCGAGAAAAGCGGCGAGAAGTACTGCGGCGGTGAGGACCCGGGTGAGCAGCAATCTGCTCAGGCCACCGCGCCCGCAGCCGGCTTGGTACCGGTCGCCGCCGCTTGCGCGCGATTGGCCTCCTCTACTTGCTCGCTGGTACGTCCGAAGCGCCGTTCGCGCTGATGGTACGATGCAATCGCGGCATCGAGCGCAAGCGCGTCGAAATCCGGCCAGAGCGTCTCTGTGAAATAGAGCTCGGCGTACGCGAGCTGCCACAGGAGAAAGTTGCTGATACGCATCTCGCCTCCGGTGCGGATAAAGAGGTCCGGCTCCGGCGCGTAACTCATCGCCAGGTAGGGCGCGATGGCTTGTTCATCGATGCCGTCGGCGACCGCCTCCGGATGCTCGCGCACCAGCCGAGTAAGCGCCTGCATGATGTCCCAACGCCCACCGTAATTCGCCGCGATAGTCAGGGTGAGATTGGCATTGGCGGCGGTGAGCTGTTCTCCGCGCTCGATCAGGGCGCGTATCTTCGGATCGAAACGCGCCGGGTCGCCGATTACCTTCAGGCGTATCCCATTGCGATGCAGCCTCTCGACCTCCTGCGTGAGCGCGCCGCGGAACAGCTGCATCAGCAGCGCAACTTCCTCCGGCGGGCGACGCCAGTTCTCCGAGCTGAAGGCAAACAGAGTAAGAAACTGCACTCCACGCTCCATGCAGCTCTTGACGGTGGCTCGCACTGCCTCGACGCCGCGCTTGTGCCCGGCAAAGCGCGGCAAGTGGCGTCGCCGCGCCCAGCGCCCATTGCCGTCCATGATGATGGCGATGTGGCGCGGCACCGCGCCGTGCGCGGGAATCTCCTGAGTCGAGCTGGTTTGCTCCGTCATCGGGGTCTCAAACCGCCATCAGCTCGGCTTCTTTGTGCTGCAGCAGGCTGTCGATCTCGCCGATGTGTCGGTCGGTGAGTTTTTGCACTTCATCCTGCGCGCGTCGCTCATCATTCTCGGAGACCTCCTTCTCCTTGAGCGCTTCTTTAAGCACGTGAATCGCGTCGCGACGGACATTTCGGACCGCGACACGCGCATTTTCGGCCTCGTGGCGCACCACCTTGATCAGTTCTTTGCGCCGCTCCTCGGTCAACGCAGGCATCGGTACGCGTATGGTATCCCCCATGGCGGACGGGTTCAGACCCAGGTCCGAGTCGCGAATCGCCTTGTCCACCGCTTGCACCATCTTCTTCTCGAACGGCGCAACGCCGATGGTGCGCGCATCGAGAAGAGTGATCTTGGCGACCTGGTTGATCGGCGTCGGCGTGCCGTAGTAATCGACCGCTACGTGGTCCAGCAGCCCGGTGTGCGCGCGCCCGGTGCGCACCTTCGACAGATCGGCCTTGAAGGCCTCGATGCTCTTGCGCATCTTCTGCTCGGTGCTTTTCTTGAGTTCCGGAATCATGACGGTCTCCTATGCACGGTTAGACGTGGACCAGCGTACCCTCGTCCTCGCCGAGAACCACGCGCTTCAGGGCGTCCTTCTTGAAGATGCTGAAGACATTGATCGGCAATTTCTGATCGCGGCAAAGGGTCAACGCCGTCGCATCCATCACCCTGAGGTTCCGGTTGATCGCTTCGTCGAAACTGATGCGCCCGTAGCGCTTTGCCGAGGGATCCGTCAGGGGATCGGCCGTATACACGCCGTCCACCTTGGTCGCTTTCAGCACTATTTCGGCGCCCACTTCGCTTCCCCGCAGCGCTGCCGCGGTATCGGTGGTGAAGAACGGGTTCCCGGTGCCCGCGGCAAAGATCACGATCTTGCCTTCCTCCAGGTAGCGGATCGCCTTGCCGCGGATGTAAGGCTCGACGACCTGTTCAATGTTGAGCGCCGACTGCACACGGCTCGCGACGCCCGCGTGCCGCATGGCATCCTGCAGCGCAAGCGCATTCATGACGGTCGCCAGCATGCCCATGTAGTCCGCGGTAGCCCGGTCCATGCCGGTGGCGCCCGGCGCAACGCCACGAAATATGTTGCCGCCGCCGATCACCACTCCGATCTCCACGCCCATCCGCCCGACCTGCGCGATTTCCGCGACGATCGCCTCGATTGTCTGGCGGTTGATGCCGTAGGGGTCGTTCCCCATGAGCGCCTCGCCGGAGAGCTTTAGGAGGATGCGCTTGTATTTAGGCGTCAAGGCGGGCTCCGGCGTTCAGGGGATCGGTCAGCGCGAGATCCCCGCCTGCGCCATCACTTCAGCCGCAAAATCGGTCGTCTTGCGCTCGATCCCTTCTCCGACGACGAAGAACCGGTAGCCGAGCACTTTCGCCTTTCTTGCCGCAAGCATCTTCTCGACGGTCTGTTTGTCGTCCTTGACGAAGGCCTGGCCCAGGAGCGAAATTTCGCCGAGAAACTTGTTGATGCCCCCGTCGATCATCTTGGCGACGATCTCCGACGGTTTGCCTGACTCCATCGCCCGGGCGGAAAGGATGTCGCGCTCGCGCGCCACCACGTCGGGCGGCGCGTCGCTCTTTGTCAGGTACTGCGGCTTGGCGAACGCGATGTGCATGGCCAGGTCCTTACCGACCTCGTCCGGACCTTGGTAATCGACGATCACGCCGATCTTCGCGCCGTGCGTGTACAGTGCGAGCCGTGCGCCGGTCTGCATGCGCTCGAACCGGCGAATCGAGATGTTCTCGCCTATCTTCTGCACGAGCTTCTGACGCCGATCTTCCACCGTGGCGCCGTCCAAAGCCAGTGCCGACAGCGCGGCGACATCGTTCGGCGCCGAGGCGGCCACCAGCTCCGCGAGCGCACGGGCGAACGCCAGAAAATCATCGTTCTTGGCGACGAAATCGGTTTCGCAATTGACCTCGACGAGCGCCCCGAGCCGGGCATCCGGGGAAAGATACGCGCCAATCACGCCTTCCGCTGCGACGCGCCCGGCGGCCTTGCTGGCTTTGGCGCCGCTCTTGATGCGCAGCAGTTCCTCCGCCTTGCGCAGATCGCCACCCGCCTCGGTGAGCGCCTTCTTGCACTCCATCATTCCGAGCCCGGTCATCTCGCGTAGCTCCTTCACCAGGCCTGCGCTGATCTCTGCCATTCCCGCTTGCTCCTTGCCGGGGCCCCGTGGGACCCGTTGATCCAGATGTATGCCGCGCCTTCAAAAAAGGGGCCCGTGGGCCCCTTTTCCCGACTCAGTGACTCGGCGCAAGCCTATTCAGCCCTCACTTCCTTCCTCATCCTCGACTTCGACGAACTCGTCGCGGGTCGCGGCCACCACCTCCTCCACAGACTGCGAGCGACCTTCGAGAACCGCGTCGGCCACGCCACGCGCATACAGCCGAATTGCCCGGCTCGAATCGTCGTTGCCCGGGATGACGTAGGAGATTCCCTCCGGGGAGTGGTTCGTGTCGACCACCCCTACTACGGGGATCCCGAGCTTCACGGCCTCGGCGATGGCGCCCTTCTGGTAACCGACATCGATGACGAACAGCGCGTCAGGCAGGCTCGCGAGATCCTTGATGCCGCCCAGCGAGCGATTGAGTTTCTCCAGTTCGCGCTGCAGGCCGAGGGCTTCCTTCTTGGACATGCGCTCGAAGGTGCCGTCTTGCGACATCTGCTCCATTTCCTTGAGCCGCTTGGTGGATTGCTTCACGGTCTTGAAGTTGGTCAGCATGCCGCCGAGCCATCGATGGTCGACGAATGGCATGGCGCAACGCTGCGCTTCCTCCCGCAAGATCTCCCGGGCCTGCCGCTTGGTTCCGACAAACAGCAACGTGCCCTTGTTCGCCGCGAGCTGTCGCACGTACTTGAGAGCCTCCTGGTACATCGCCAGGGTTTTCTCGAGATTGATGATGTGGATCTTGTTGCGATGGCCGAAGATGAACGGCGCCATCTTCGGGTTCCAGTAGCGGGTCTGGTGCCCGAAATGCACCCCCGCTTCCAGCATTTGCCGCATGGTTACCGACACTATGTGTGCTCCTTAGGGTTGATCACTGCCGCCGAGCCAAGCTGACGACCGGGCGGCAGCTCCTTGCGGGACGCAACCGGCACGTCCACCAAGGCTGACGCCAAGCACCCTAAACCGCCCGACGGGAAATTTGGCCTGAAAATGTGCCTTGCGAACACGCTCCCGGCCAGCCCAAAATTCTAGCATAATCAGCTATAAAGACTCAACCTGCCGCGCGCGGCCACCGGCCCGTTCATTGCCCGCTGACATCGATTCTCGTATCGTCCACACCCTTTGCCCTCGCCGATGCCGGTCACCATCAAGACACCCGATGAGATTGCGAGCATGCGCATCGCCGGCCGACTGGCGGCGGAAGTCTTGGACTTCATCACTCCGCACGTGCGCTCCGGCGTGACGACCGGCGAACTCGACGAGCTGTGCCGCGACTACATGATGCGCGTCCAGGAAACGATCCCTGCGCCGCTCAACTACGCGCCCCCCGGATACAAGCCGTACCCGAAATCGATCTGCACCTCGGTCAATCACCAGGTCTGCCACGGCATCCCGGGCGATCGGGTTCTGAAAGCTGCCGACATTCTCAATATCGACGTCACGGTGATCAAGAACGGCTTTCACGGCGACTCCAGCCGCATGTTTGCGATCGGCGAGCCGGGCGTACAGGAGCGCAGGCTGATTCAGCTCACCTACGAGTGCATGTGGCTGGGCATCGCGCAGGTGCGCCCCGGCGCACGTCTGGGAGACGTCGGCGCCGTGATCCAGGCGCACGCGGAGAGCCACGGCTTGTCGGTGGTGCGCGAGTTCTGTGGTCACGGCATCGGCCGGAAATTCCACGAAGAGCCGCAAGTGCTGCATTACGGCAAGCCAGGCATCGGATTGGCGCTCGAACCCGGCATGACGTTCACGGTCGAACCGATGATCAATGCGGGCAGGGCCGCGATACGCGAGCTGGCCGATGGCTGGACCATCGTCACCAAGGACCACAGCCTTTCGGCGCAGTGGGAGCACACCGTGCTGGTAACGGAAACGGGCTATGAAGTCCTCACCGTGTCCTCGGGCACCCCGCCGCCGCCGGATTTCGTGCGCTAGGGGATGAGCGCCGCGCTGCCCAAGCCCGGCCCCACCAGCGCCCAGGCACGGGCGGCACTGCAGGCCGAGCGAAACGCCCTGCGCGAGGCATACCTCCGCCACCCGGATGCGCGCGCGCTGTTTCGCGGCCACACTCGCGTCATCGACCGGACGATCAAGTCGATCTGGCATCAATTGCGCCCCGCGCGGCGCGCCGCCCTCGTCGCCACCGGGGGCTACGGACGGGGCGAGCTTTTTCCGTACTCCGACATAGACATTCTGGTGCTGCTCGATGCCGATCCTTCCTCCGACGAGCGCGCACGCCTCGAGCGTCTCATCGGCGAGCTGTGGGATGTCGGCCTGGAGGTGGGCCACAGCGTGCGCACCGTCGCCGACTGCGTCGCGGCAGCGCGCGCCGACATCACCGTTCGCACGACGCTGCTCGAGGCGCGCTTCCTGGCCGGCAACCGGGACCTCTTCCAGCTTCTCGAGTCGACGATGGCGCAGGACCTGGACAAGGCGAGTTTCTACAAGGCGAAAAAGCTCGAGCAGGAGCAGCGGCACGCCAAGCACCAGGACACCCCTTACGCCCTGGAGCCCAATCTGAAGGAGGCGCCCGGCGGGCTGCGCGATCTGCAGGTCATCCATTGGATCGCGCGCGCCTGCGGAATCGGTCGCCGCTGGCGCGACCTCGAAATTCGCGGGCTGATCCAGCACGACGAGGCGCTCCAGCTGTCGCGCCACGAGACCCTGCTGCACAACCTGCGCATCCGGCTGCACTATCTCGCGGGACGGCGCGAAGATCGGATCGTATTCGATTTCCAGACGGCGCTCGCCGAGCAGCTCGGCTATCGCGAGACGCCCGATCGCCGCGCCAGCGAGACGATGATGCAGCGCTACTACCGGACGGCCAAGGCCATTACCCAACTAAACACGACGCTGCTCCAGAATCTCGGCGCGCGCCTGTTTCCAAAGCCGGACGCCGTGCCCTACGCGCTGAACGAGCGCTTTCTTGTAAAGGGAGAACTGCTGGAAGCCGTCGACGAACAGCTCTTCGAGCGCGAGCCGCTCGCGGTGCTGGAATGCTTCCTGCTGATGCAACAGCACCCCGAACTGCAGGGAATGACGGCTCCGACGCTGCGCGCGCTATGGCGCGCCAGACGCCGCATTGACGCGCGCTTCCGGCGCAATGCGGTGGCCCGCTTGATGTTCGTCCAGATCCTGCAGCAGTCACGCGGCATCGTTCACGAATTCCGGCGCATGAACCAGTACGGCATCCTCGGGCGCTATTTGCCCGAGTTCGGCCGCATCGTCGGGCAGATGCAGCATGATCTGTTTCACGTTTACACGGTAGACCAGCACATTCTCATGGTGCTGCGCAATCTGCGGCGCTTCACGATGCCCGAGCTGGCGCACGAGTTTCCGCTTTGCAGCCAATTGATGAGCGGTTTCGAGCGCTCGTGGCTGCTCTACGTCGCTGCGCTTTACCACGACATCGCGAAAGGCCGCGGCGGCGATCATTCGGAGCTCGGCAAGAAGGAGGCGCGCTCTTTCTGCCGCCGCCATAAGTTGGCTGCGGAGGACGCCGCGCTTGCCGAGTTCCTGGTGGAGCACCATCTATCCATGTCCAGCGTTGCGCAGAAGCAGGATGTGCACGATCCTGAAGTCGTGCGTGCCTTCGCGGAGAAGGTGAGCAGCGAAAGGCGCCTGATCGCACTCTATCTGCTGACGGTGGCCGATATCCGCGGCACGAGCCCGAAGGTCTGGAACGCCTGGAAGGCAAAGCTTCTGGAGGATCTGTTTCGCGCCACGCGGCGCGCGCTCACCGGTGAAACGCTGCAGCTCGACGCCGCCCTGGCGGAAAAGCAGGCCGAAGCGATGCGGCTCCTGCGCCTCTATGCTCTGGCGGACAGCGTCAAGGACCGGCTTTGGGCGCAGCTCGACACGACGTACTTCCTGCGCCATGACCCCCAGGAAATTGCCTGGCAGACGCGCAACCTGCATTTTCGCGTGGACAGCGCGAGGCCCGTGGTGCGCGCGCGGCTCGCGCCCTTCGGCGAGGGGCTGCAGGTGATGATTTACACGCGCGACCGCGAGGCGCTGTTCGCCCGCATCTGCGGTTACTTCGATCGCAGCAACTTCGATATCGTCGAAGCCAAGATCCACACCACGCGTCACGGCTACGCGCTCGACACCTTCTCGGTCATGGGCGAAGGCCACGGGGTGCACTATCGGGACATGATCAGCCTGATCGAAAAGGAGCTTGCCGACGAGCTCGAATCGCAGACCCCGCTCGGGCCGCCGCGCAGCGGCCGCGTGTCGCGTCGTGTACGGCATTTCCCGATATCGCCCGTGGTGGATATCCGGCCGGACGAGCGCGGCGCCTACCAGGTGCTGTCGATCGTCGCAAGCGACCGTCCGGGGCTGCTTTACGGCGTGGCGCGCACACTCGGAAATTACCACATCAACCTGCACAGCGCGAAGGTCAACACGCTCGGGGATCGCGCGGAGGACGTATTCCTGATCTCGGGTCAGAGTCTGGCGGACCCGAAATCGGTTCTCAGGCTGGAGCAGAGCCTGCTGCAGGTCCTGCAACTCTAGCGTGCCCTCATTCCTCGGGTGGAAGATCACCGCCGGGGAACAGCGCGTCGACGAAACCGAATTTGCCGAAATCCCGTATGCGCATCGGATACAGGATGCCGTCAAGGTGGTCGCATTCGTGCTGTACGACGCGAGCGTGAAAGCCCTCGACGAGGCGCTCGAACGGCCGGCCCCGCTCGTCGAATCCGGAGTAGCGCAGGCGGCGATAGCGCGGCACCAGGCCCCGCATTCCAGGCACCGACAGGCAACCCTCCCAGCCGTCTTCAAGCTCGCCCGACAGCGGCGTGATCGACGGATTGATCAACATCGTGTCCGGGACCTCCTCGACGCCGGGGTAGCGAGGGTTGCTCCTCACCCCGAAGATCACCACTCGCAAGCCGACGCCGATCTGCGGCGCCGCCAGGCCGGCACCGTTCAGGTGGGCCATCGTGTCTCGCATGTCCTCGAGCAGCGCGCCGAGCTGTGGCGAATCGAAGCGCACAACCGGTTGCGCGACGGACAGCAGTCGCGGATCGCCCATCTTGAGGACCTCGCGGATCATCCTTCGACGAGCTTCTCGATGATCTTGCGCACGCGGCTCATGGACTCGTCGAGCACCGCGTAAATGCGCTCCAAGGACACGGCGTGCGCGCTGTCCCCGCGGCCGGCCGCGTAATTGGCGACCACCGCGATGGCCGCGTACGCCAGCCCGATCTCGCGCGCGAGCACCGCCTCGGGCATGCCCGTCATGCCGACCACGTCTGCGCCGTCGCGCTCCATGCGATTGATCTCGGCCGCGGTTTCCAGACGCGGACCTTGCGTTGCGCCGTACACGCCGCCATCGACGAGCGGCTCGCCGCAGGCCTTCGCGGCCTCACGAATCCGCTGGCGTACCGTCGCGGCATACGGCTCGGTGAAATCGACGTGCGTCACAGGAGCGTCCGCTCCCTCGAAGAACGTCGCTCCGCGCCCCCACGTGTAATCGATGATTTGGTCGGGAAGCATCAGCCGACCCGGGGTCAGGTCGCGGCGGATGCCGCCGACCGACGCGACCGACACCACCTCCTCGACGCCGTGCTCCTTCAGCGCCCACAGGTTGGCCCGATAGTTGACCTCGTGCGGCGCCACCCGATGCGCCGATCCGTGACGCGCGAGAAATACGATTTCCCGGCCGCGGATGCTGCCCAGGGTGAGCGGGCCGGAGGGCTCGCCGTACGGCGTGCGGGCGACCTTGCGCGAGGTCACCTCGAGGTTCGACAGCTGCGACAGGCCGCTGCCGCCGATGACGGCGATCATCTCGGCTCCTTCAGCGCCCGGATCTCGGGCAAATTGCGCCAGTACCCTTTGGCGTCCATACCGCAGCCGAAGACGAATCGGTCCGGAATGCGCAAGCCGACGAAATCGGCTTCGATCGGCTTGGTCCGTCCCAGGAGCTTGTCGACCAGGACCGCGCAATATATGCCTGCGGCGCCCAACGCGAACAGTCGCTCGCGAATCCCGCGCAGCGTCTCTCCGCCATCGAGGATGTCGTCCAGAACGAGCACCGTGCGCCCGCGCACGCTCTCGGACGGTGCCACGCGCCAATCGAGCCCGCCGCCCGCCGTAGAGGAGCCATAGCGCGTGACGTGCACGTAGTCGAAGTCAAGCGGAAAGTGCAACAGGGGGAGCAGCTGGCCTGCGAACACCACCGCGCCCCCCATCACGGCCAGCACCAGAGGATACGAATCGGCGAGCCTGCCTTCGATCTCCGAGGCGAGGCGGCGGATCGCCTCTCGGACTTGCTCGGCGCTCGAGACAGGGTCCGAGTTCTTCAGGAACGCCCAGGCCTGGGCAGGATCGGGCATTCTCAATAAGTGAAGGTGACGACGTCGTCGTCCATCGCCTGCGAGATGACGTAGGCCCCGCCCACGGTCTCCTCGATTTCCGGGATCAGATCCTCTCCCCACAGTTCCAGCGTCGGCGTGCACACCTTGAACTTCACCCCTGCTTCGTGGGCGTCCTTGATGAAATCGTAGACGCTCTTGGGCGAGCCCTCCTTGACGTGCAACTTCTCCGCGACGCCCTTGACGGCGAGCTCCCCGGCGCGTCCCGTCAGGATCACTTCGACCTCGTATTCCATGGCGGCCGCCACGGTGGCCTGGAAAAAAGGAGCACCCAGCTCGGCGCCGTTCCGCGGGTCCGTATTCACCATCACGATCATCAGTTTGTCCGCCATCTTGTCCTCCTCGCGCGGGCGAATATTAGCGATTGCTAAAGTTTGGCAGTATAGCCGAACCCCTCCCGTCAACCTTCGCGTTCCGCGAGGTAGCGCGCGAATTCCGCCCCGACCTCCGGATGCCGCAAGCCGAATTCCACTGTGGCCTTGAGGTAGCCCAGTTTCGATCCGCAATCGTAGCGCTTGCCGGGCAGCTTCATCGCGAGCACCCGCTGCTCACCGAGCAGCGCCGAGATGCCGTCGGTAAGCTGGATCTCGCCGCCCCGGCCGGGCTTGGCGCGGGCGAGGAGGTCAAACACTCTGGGGGTCAGGACGTAGCGGCCGACCACCGCCAGGGTCGAAGGCGCCTCCGCGGGCGCAGGCTTCTCGACGATCGCCCGCACCCGCGACACCTGCTGCAGCGGATCATCGACGCTCACGATGCCGTAGCTGCCGGTTTGATCGCGCGGCACCTCGGCCACGCCGAGCAGCGAGCAACCCTCGGATGCGAAGCGCGCGGCCATCTGCGCCATTACCGGCGGGTCGGCGTCGATCAGCTCGTCCGCGAGCAGCACCGCGAACGGCTCGTCGCCCACGACCGGCGCCGCGCACAGCACGGCGTGGCCGAGCCCGAGCGGCTCGGCCTGCCGGATGTAGATGCAACGGCAGTTGTCGGGAAGCACCTTCTGCACCATGTCGAGCAGCCCTTGCTTTCCCTTCAGCTCGAGCTCGGTCTCCAGCTCGTAGGCCTTGTCGAAGTGATCCTCGATGGCGCGCTTGTTGCGCCCGGTGATGAAGATCATCTCCGTGATGCCTGCGGCCGCCGCCTCCTCGACCGCGTACTGGATCAGCGGCTTGTCGACGATCGGGAGCATTTCCTTGGGACTCGCCTTGGTCACGGGAAGAAAGCGGCTGCCGAGACCCGCAACCGGAAAGACGGCCTTCCTCAGCGTCGCCTTCATGCGCCTCAAAGCCTCTTCAGTAAATCGAGGAACGCCTCCTCGTCCAGCACGGGCACGCCCAGCGCGCGCGCCGCCTCGAGCTTGCTGCCGGGCTCGCTTCCCGCGACGACGTACGACGTCTTGCTCGAAACCGAGCTCGCGACCCTGTGGCCTTTCGCCTCGATTTCCTGGCGCGCGTCCTCGCGGGTCATGTTCGGCAAGGTGCCGGTAAGCACGAACGTCTTCACGTTTTCCGGCGCCGTAGCCGCCGCTCCCCCGCTTTCCGGCCAGCTCACGCCGGCGGCGCGCAGCTTTTCGATGACCTCGCGATTGTGCTTTTCGCGGAAAAACTCGTGGATCGAGCGCGCCACGACCGGCCCGACGTCCGGCACCGATACCAGCTCCGTTTCGCTCGCGTTCATCAGGCGGTCGAGGCTGCCGAAATAGCGCGCGAAATCGCGCGCGGTGCTTTCCCCCACATTACGCACCCCGAGCGCGAATATAAACCGCGCGAGGGTCGTATGCTTGGATTTGTCGATCGCCGCCACGACGTTGGCAGCCGACTTCTCCCCCATGCGTTCCAGCGCCGCAAGCATGCCGACGGGCAGCTGGTAGATGTCCGCCGGGGTGCGCACGAGCTCGCCGTCGACCAGCTGGTCGACGAGCTTTTCACCCAGCCCTTCGATGTCCAAGGCACGGCGGCTCGCGAAGTGTCGCAATGCCTGCTTTCTCTGCGCCGGGCAGTACAGGCCTCCCGAGCATCGCGCGACTGCCTCGTCTTGCGCCTTGGTCACGGCCGACCCGCACACCGGGCATTTTTTCGGCATGTGAAAAGGACGCGCTTCGGCCGGACGCTTGTCCAGGCGCACCGACACCACTTCCGGGATGACGTCGCCCGCGCGCCGCACCACCACGGTATCGCCGATGCGCACGTCCTTGCGGCGCAGCTCGTCCTCGTTGTGCAGCGTGGCATTGGTCACCGTGACGCCGCCGACCTGCACGGGCCGCAGGCGCGCGACCGGCGTCAGCGCGCCCGTTCGTCCGACCTGCACGTCGATGCCCAGCACCTCGGTCACCTGCTCCTGCGCCGGGTACTTGTGGGCGAGAGCGAAGCGCGGGGCGCGCGACACGAAGCCCAGATTGCGTTGCCAGTCGAGCCGATTGACCTTGTAGACGACGCCGTCTATGACGTACGGCAGGCGCTCGCGCTTGGCGCCGATACGCGCGTAATAAGCGAGCAGCCCTTCGACGCCCTGGACGAGGTCGCGGTCGGGGCTGACGCTGAAACCGAGCTCGACAAGCCGGTCGAGCGTCTCAGAGTGCGTTGACCAGCGCGCTCCCGCGGATACGCCCACCGCGTAGGCGAAGAAATGCAGCGGTCGCCGGGCCG
>Ga0153916_10000100_pt1 | contig 47585 bp, 45 predicted proteins | sample Opewatmetagenome_FD_109642 | JGI IMG/M metagenome (GOLD analysis project Ga0153916, IMG submission 109642) | Freshwater wetland microbial communities from Ohio, USA - Open water 3 Core 3 Depth 4 metaG | ecosystem: Environmental > Aquatic > Freshwater > Wetlands | place: USA: Ohio, Lake Erie...
GATCAAGCACCTCGACGAGCTCGGCTCGGAGATCAGGTCGCTCCACGACAAGGGGCTCCTCGCCGACGCGATCTACAATTACACCGGCACCCAGAGACCCTATCACACCCCGCGAGTGCCCAGGAATTTCCCGAACGCCAAATCCATAATCATCGTCGCCATCCCGCAGCCGATCATCCGAACTACGTTCCACTGGAAGAAGAAGGAACTGCATCTCGCGGTTCCGCCGACCTACTACGACGCCAACAAGGTGGCCGCGCGCGCGAGGAAGCTCCTCACCGAGGGGTTCAGGCCGAAGAAGTACAGACTCGTCAGGGCCCAGCTGCCGCAGAAGCTCCTAGCCGTCCGGAGCGGACTCGCTCTCTACGGCAAGAACAACATCACGTACATCCCGAAGCACGGCAGCTTCTACCGCCCCACCGCGTTCTACTCGGACTATGAGAGCCCGATCGACCACTGGCAGGAGAAGAAGGCTCTGCCGCTATGCGAGAAGTGCAAGGCGTGTTACAACGCCTGCCCTACGAAGGCCATTCAGCGGGACAGGTTCCTCCTCAAGGCGAATGACTGTCTCACCTACCTGAACGAGCAGTCCTCTGAGAAACCGTTCCCGGAATGGCTTGAGGCTTCCGCGCACAACGCCCTTATAGGATGCCTGCGCTGCCAGAAGGTCTGTCCTTACGACAAGGGTGTCGCGAACTGGTACGAGGACCGGGGCGAGTTCAGCGAGGAGGAGACCCAGTTTCTGCTACAGGGGCGGTTCTCCGGCAAGAAGGCTGAGAGGATCGAGAGGAAACTGAGGAGGCTCGGCCTGGACCTTACCTCGTTCCCTCGGAACTTGGAAGTCCTGATTGCGAGCAGGCAGACATAGTCCAATTAACTTTCAATTGGCGGAAGGTTGCGCCACAGATCATGGCTGGACACATCTTTAACTCGGGAGCGACATTGGCCGTCCGGTGAGTCTACGAAGATCACCCCGTTCGAACAGGAATGTTGGCAGCGAGAGTACGAGAACGTTGTCGAGTACAATCTGTCCGAGAGCAGCGTCCACCCACTGAGCGCGCGCGAACTGCTCGGAAGCCAGAAGGCGTTCGCTGACCTCCTCGACATCCCGCTGGGCTACGCGCAGGGGGATGGCACACCCGAGCTCAGGACTGCCATAGCTGCCACATACGGGAAGCTCACACCGGAGAACGTCCTGGTCACGACCGGCTCATCCGAAGCGAACTTCGCTGCCGCGTGGCACCTGTTCGAGAAGGGCGATGAGATCGTGATAATGACCCCGAACTACGCACAGATGTGGGGTCTCGCAGAGACTTGGGGATTGAGGATCAAGCCCCTGTGGCTGAAAGAGGACCTCAAGTGGCAGTTCGACCCGGAGGACCTGAAGAAGCTGGTGACGAGGAAGACCAAGATCGTCCAGGTGTGCAATCCCGATAACCCGACCGGAGCGGTCATGGCGGCCGAGCAGAGGAAGGCGCTCTTGGACGCAGTCAAGGACTCCGGCGCGTGGCTCTTGTCGGACGAGATCTATCTCGGGGCCGAGCGCGTCGGACCTACAACGGAGTCCCTCTGGGGATTTCACGACAAGACGCTCATTGTCAACGGCTTGAGCAAGGCTTACGGGTTGGCGGGGCTGAGAACAGGTTGGCTCGTGGGCACCCCCGACACGATAGCGGACATCAAGCTGTATCGAGACTACACCACGCTCGCTCCCTCCACGCTGTCCGATCGCATGTCTCAGATCGCTCTCCGGCCCGGGCGGAGGGAGAAGATACTCGAGCGCACAAGAGGGATCATCAGGGAGAACTATCCCAGGGTGCGTGAATGGCTCGAGGCCCACGGCGGCATGTTCGCGCACGTGCCTCCGACGGCGGGCGCCATCTGCTATGTCCGATATAACATGAAGATGAATTCGATGGACCTGGCACAGAGGCTGAGAAAGGAGAAGTCCGTTCTAGTCGTGCCTGGAGACCACTTCAGCATGGACGGGTACATGAGGATCGGAACAGGCATGCAGACGGACCGACTGCTCCACGGTCTGGAGCGGGTGGACGAGCTGCTGAGAGATATCAAGAAAGGAGTTAGCCCCTCCTAGGCAATCCAATACTGTCCCGGAGGAAATGATAGGGCGACGGGAGTGTTCTCTAGGGCGAATACGAGAGCGTCCCGGGACCGTCGACCCAAAGCCAGCATCCCTCACCCGAACCGATGACGAAGTCGAGCATCGAAGGGCTCACGCCGGGGAGATAGCTCAGGAACTTTCCTGCCCCGGGATCCCATTTGCAGACGAGGCCGACATTCGAACCTGAGACCAATGAGTCAACTTCGCTCGCAAGGACCTCTGCACCAAGGGTATTGAATGCGACGCATGCCCACCCGCCTCCCGCAGGGACGTCTAGGGCGATGGACAAGGATTCGAACGCGTCCGGACAGCACCCGTGAAGGTCGATGGTCTGCGCCTCGGCCGTCCAGATGAAGTACGCATGGCCAGGCATCATCGCGAAATCGTAGATCTCGTCTGAGTAGCCCACCAAGTATGCCTGCTGGTACCCCTGCAAGTGGTCGTCCCATTCTGCGACGACGCTCCCGTTCTTGAGCCCGAGCGCGCTCGGCCTGAACGAGTCGTTGAGCAACGGCATCGACACGAGGTTCCAGCCAGGTAGGAGGTCCACCTGGCACGATCCTGGCTTCGGATTGATCTCGAACCAGGGGCTGCTAGCGATCATTGGGGTGCCCCAGCAGGGGAGGATGGCATCGGCCCTGAGAAACCTTGGGAACTCGACTGCGCCTCCGCTGTCGTAGACCTGCTCCCAAGTGAAGTTCCAGGCTAGGACCTCCCAAGGAGCGAGAGACAGCGTCGTCACCCATAACAGAACTATTACGTGGTACTGCAGATCATAAATCGGAATGCCATCCACGGTGGATATCACGTAGTAGCACTGAAGGCTCGAAGGGAAGGTCAGAGTCAGACCCATGGGACCAGCATTCAGCGTCACCGTGATCCCGACAGGCTCACCTGGAAGGTAGTAGTGCTTGTCGGTCGTGACGGTCAGACTAGGCTCGATCTCGATGATCTTGAAGGAGGCGGACGCATGAGGTTGATAGGGGAACAATGCGGGCATCACAGCCTCGACCTGGAGCAACTTCGGATACCCTACAGGAGTCCCATTGTCGTAGACCTGATGCCATGTGTAGTTCCAGTATCGTACACCGGTTACACTGAGCTGGGTAAGGATCTGACTGTAGTAGCAGTGGGCTCTCAGGTCGTAGACCACGTTTCCGTCGCCATCAGTGATCACGAAGTAGTAGACGCACGTGCTCGGGAATGTGAAGAATCCAGGGCCGACAAACATGCCACTAATCCGTACCGGCTCCCCAGGAAGATAGGAATCCTTGTCGGTCGTCACGTAGAGTCCAGGTTCCAATGCAGTCGCGGACACCGCTACGTGACGCGCAGGCGCCGCACCGGCCATTGACACAAACAGTAACCCAGCCACAAGAGCGAGCGATATGAGGCGAGTTCCCACGCTTCCACCCTAGCATTGCATCGTTCCTGCGCTATATCTTCCTTGCGACAATCGTCGCTTGCAGCAAGAAGTGCCGCCTGTCGCATGCGTACACTAACGAACTGCTCCGGGGTCCGTTGGCCGCTCCTAACGCGCCGCCGTGAGGTCTAATTGACTTATACACCGCGTGACTGATACCGTCTTCATGAGCGAGCCCAGGCCCGTCGAATGGATCTCTAGCAGTCAGCCAACAATAGAAGGGGCCGGCGTTCGGCTCAAGCGCGCGTTCGCGAACTACGAGGCCCGGCGACTCGACCCGTTCCTACTTCTGGACGATTTCCATTCGTCCGACCCGAGGGACTACATCGCGGGCTTCCCGTGGCATCCGCACCGCGGCATCGAGACCGTGACTTACATGATCAGCGGGAGCGTGGACCACGGAGATAGCATGGGCAACCGAGGGACCATCGCCTCCGGGGACGTCCAGTGGATGACTGCCGGTGGAGGCATCGTCCATCAAGAGATGCCGCAGGAGTACACCGGGTTCTTCCAGGGCTTCCAGCTATGGGTGAACGTCCCAGCCCGCAGGAAGATGATGGAGCCGAGGTACAGAGGCATCACCAGAGAGGATATCGAAACCGCAACGCCCTCGAGTGGGGTCGATGTCAAGGTGATTGCTGGGAAGGTCGACCGGACGGCCGGCCCCGTCAAGGACCTCGTGGTCGAAGCTGAGTACATCGATGTGGACTCGAGACCCAATGCGGAATTCGAGCATGCAATCAGGAAGGGCAATACCGCGCTCGCGTACGTATTCGGGGGGAGCGGGACGTTCGGGCCTGACAAGAACGAGTTCGTAGGAGCGGAGACTCTCGTTGTGTTCGGCGACGGAGACTTGGTCGTCTCAAGGGCGGGGAACAACGGGCTAAGGTTCCTTCTCGTCAGTGGCAAACCAATCGGGGAGCCAATCGCATGGCGCGGACCGATCGTCATGAACACCCAGGATGAGCTTGATCTTGCATATCAGGAGTACTGGAGTGGCACATTCCTGAAGCACGCGTCACCAGGCATATAGAAATCAGAAGGAAGTGTTTTTTCGGGTTTCGCCTTCTGCTAGTCACTTGTTCGAGCAGAAGGCCAGTAGCCATATCAGCCAGCCGATGCAGTGCGCCTCGGCCCCGAAAAGCCAAATAAACAGGAAGCTGCATCCGGGTCCGGGGGGACACCGAATGAAAGTGCTAGTCGCATATATGTCGTCGACCGGAAACACGAAGAAGGTGGCTGATGCCATCTATGGCCAGATAGACTGTGAGAAGGAAATCAAGCCGATTGCCGAGGTCCAGGACATCGGATCCTATGATCTCTCGTTTCTCGGATTCCCGACGCATGGATCCGGGCCTGACAAGAAGACCAGGCAATTGCTGGCGAAGCACTGCACAGAGGGCAGGAATGTCGCCCTGTTCGTGACCCACGCATCACCAGAGGACGCCCCAGAGGTCCCAGGATCGATGGGTCGATTCAAGGAGGCCGCTGCCGGTGCGAATGTTGTGGGATGCTTCGATTGCCGGGGAGAGCTCGCAAAGGGAGTGAAGGTCATAATGAGGATCTCCCCCAACAAGCAGCTCCGGACATGGGCGAAGATTGATGACAGCATGGGTCAGCCAGACGCATCAAGACTAGAGAAGGCGCGCGCTTTCGCGAAAGAAACCGTAGCCCGGTTCAAGAGCGAAGGATGACCTCTGTCTCCATGGACGCCAAAAGACACAACAGAGGTCTGCGCCCACGGGACGAATTGGCTGGGCGAGCACATTGAAAGGAATCAGGCGAAAGGAGAAGGAGATCACCGACAGGAAGGACATGGTCAGGATCCTCAAAGAGGCCAGGTACGTCACCGTCGCTATGACGGACATCGACGGGCCATACCTTGTCTCCCTCACGCACGCATACGACGCCAAGAGGAACGCCATCTACTTCCACTGCGCGTACGACGGCCGAAAGGTCGAGATACTCAAGAGGGACAACCGGGTATGGGGCCAGGCGCTCATTGATCATGGCTATGTCGCCGGAAAATGCGACCAGCTGTACGAAACCGCTCAGTTCAAGGGCCGCGTGACCTTCCTGGACGACCCGGTTGAGAAGCGCCACGCGCTCGAAACAATGATTCGGAAGAACGAGAAGCATCCTGATGCCGTCATCAGGAAGCAAGTGACCGACGAATCGGTAGGTCACGTCAACATCGGTCGCATCGACATCGAGTATATGTCCGGCAAAAGGGCGGACAAGGTCATCGTGTCAATGTAGTGTCGATTCCTTCACGATCCGGTCCAGCCTGTTGGAGATGTCCTTGTCGAGCCTGACGGGCTGGTGGCTCTTCAGGATCCAGTCCGCCTTCTCCTTGGCCACGGTCAGGTCGTCCTTCCTTCCCTTGGCCTCCCACTTCTCAAAGGGCTCGCTCGGGAAGAGATAGGACTCGTAGAACTCGCGCACCTCCTTCATCGTCGCGCGCTCCCCCAGGAAGCTGCCCTTCTTCGGCCCCATTCCCAGGATGCCCACTTCCTTGATAATGTCAAGATGCAACGTGGCATCCGACACCTCGATCTCCTGGGCGCTCTTCAGTGTCCTGCCAACTATGTCGTCATCGACGACCATCTGCTCGTACGAGAGCACAGTCGAGCAGTCCAGCATCCCGATACCGTTGTTCACCTCCTGCCCGAGGAGTGCGCAGTACATCGCAATCATGCCGTTCTCGAGACAGCTGTGCATCCCAGGGACCTTCGCGTTGGGGCCCATGCCGCCATATGAAGGCAGATGGACGAACTTCGCCATCTCGTTTGCCGCGCCGCACAGCACCAGGCTCTCCGGGGACGACAGTTGTATCGCGCCGGTCCGCGGGTCCATGTTGGACAGCACTGACCCGTAGATTGCGGGCGAGCCCGGCTCGTGCGCCTGCATAGCAGAGACCATCGCTAGCGTCTCCGCGTGGTTGACCACCAGGTTCCCGGCGTAGGTCGCGGGCGAGCTCACGCCCATCATCGCCATTCCCGTGATGTGGACCGGCACGTGCGCCTCGGCCCAGGTCATGCCTGCATCGGTCGCATGCTCGTCCAACGTGAGAGGGGACATTGTGCAGACCATTGCGGACAGGAGGTGCCTCTTCCTCAGCTCTTCTAGGCTCCCGACTACCTCCGAGGCCATCTTGATCTGCACCTTGGCCTCTTCGGTGCTCGACGTCGACTCGCTCGCGACGTGCTTTCTTGTGATGTCGAACGATTCCTTCACCGAGGATGTCACGTGCAGGTGCCTTGGGATGTCCGATGGGACGACCATCGGCTCGTATATGCTCAAGTAGGGGAGCCAGTCGGCGATGGTCGCGCTGTCAATGATGTCCTGCATGACCGCGAGCCGCCTTGTCCTGGTCTTCTGCTCCCAGACCGTGATCCCGCAGCCGTCCGTGGTGTAGTAGCAGTGTCGCCCGTCAAGCGGCAGGTCGAACTCCTTCTCCCTGCCGGCCAGGACTATGTTCCGCGGAACTTTCGAAACGAGGGACTGCGTGAGGTCCGCTGGGAACTTCACGACGCTCGTCCTGTCGTCGACCAGCGCTCCAGCGCGCCTGAGGGAGTTCTTGGCCTTGCCGCTGTGGATCCTTACGCCCACGGTCTCCATCACATCGAGGGCGGCCTCGTGGATCCTCTTCTTGTCCTCCTCCCTCAGCACTCGTATCGGCTCACGGACTCTGAACCTGTCTGCAAACCCCGCCATCGTCTGTCCCTCCCGACGGTACTCCCTTGGCCTCGGGCGGCGGTGCATTCATCATGGATAGATAAGGCTTTGTCTTGTCGCTCCTGAGTGCTGGCACAGAAGTTCTAGGGCTTGGAGTCGCCGGAGCTGCCCTCCACTGATTCGAAACAGTCGCCGCAGAGCACATATGCCTTCCTCCCAGGTCTACCGTCGAGCGAGCACTTGACGCCGTACATCCTGCTCTCGCAGAACATGTGAGAGACTTGCTCTCCACCATCCTTGGCGGAAGTCATCGCGACTCTGCAGTTCGATCCGGACAGACGAAGGGCCATTGAACACGCCTCGCTCACGAGCACGAACCATGACGATATCAGGTTGGTGTCGAGCAGCAGTCATCGTTCGCGACGTATGGTCGACTACTGGACACCTAGGACCAGTACTCGAATCCGCCTTTCACCCTTCCACGTCTCGGGCCGAAGCAGAGCATGTCGTTGGCCCGGTCGAACGCGCCCACGGGCGTGAACCTGTGGTGCAGCATGAGATAGTAGAACGTAAGGAACCAGATCGATGCGTCGTCGAACCCCACGTCCTTCCGAGGGGCGATCACCGTCTTGGCCCCCGTGACATCCATGAACGGGCTGACGAACTCGTCCCTGGACAGGCCGCATGAAGAGAGCGTGACCCTCTTGTTCTCGAAGCATGCCCTAGGGAACTCGTCGGGATGTACGACCCCTTTCGGAAGTTCGAAGGCGCAGTGCTTCCGGTCCCCGTGGCCAGACAGATGGATGAAGTTGAAGCCGTCGAGATTTCTCCTTCGGCGCAGGTAGCTCAGAAACTCGCTCTTCGTCGTCATCTCCCTGAGGGCGATGTCCTTCGGGTCGGTCATGCTGAGGAATCTGTAGAGGACCTCGCCTTCCTCGTACTCCTCGGACTTCGGGATGCATTCGAGAATGAATAGCCTCGGCCTTCTCAGGGCGAACAATCGTCAATCACCACGCAGAACCTGGTCAAGCATGTGCGAGCCAGATAGATACTCTTTGTGTCCGCGATGAACGCGGCAGACTACGGCTCATCCCCATGGTCGTGCCTGTGGTGAATGTCGGGCCAGTGGACATGGTCGTGGGACATGGAGGTGTGCGTGTGCTCGTGCACGTGCGGTCCGGCTTCGAGGGATTCGTGGGCGTGATCATGGCAATGATCGTCATGGGAATGAAGATGCGTGTGCGTGACCTCTTCGTGCATGTGGAGATGCGAATGCCTTTCGTAGACGATGGCCAGGACCCCTACCACCATCAGAGCCGCCGCCGGCGCCACCGTCCAGCCGAGCCGCTCGTCCAGGAGAACTACTGAGACAGCCGCGCCTATGAACGGGCCGATGCTGAAGAACGCCCCTGTCCTGGAAGCGCCCATGCCCTGGAGGGCCTGTATGAAGAACACGAGGCTCGCCCCGTAGCTGACTGACCCGAGGATTAGCGCGAACACGAGGCTGCGACCGACCGGAATATCAAGGCCTAGCAGAAGGGCTATCGAGACCGATGTGGTCCCAGCAACCAACCCCCTGACCTGCGAGATCTGGATTGGATTCTTGTCCGAGATGCGCCTCGTAAGGTTATTGTCGATGCCCCACGCGATCCCGGCGGCCAACAGAAGCAGAGGGCCAGAGACTGTCAGAGCGCCCGTGCTCGGGTCCCAGCTCAGAAGGATCCCGGCCGCTGTCATGCACGCGACGGCCAGCCCGAGCCTCCATCCCAGGTTCTCTCGGAAGAACAGGTACGCGATAAGGGCGGTCGCGAGCCCCTCGAGGTTGAGCAGGAGCGAGGCGGTGAAGCCTGCCGTGAGGGTCAGTCCAGTCATCAAGCAGATCGGGGCGATGATGCCTCCAGAGACGGTGGCACCGGCGAGCCAGGGCGCGTCGCCACGGTCCAATGGAGCGCTTGATGAGCGCTCCCGCCTTACGAGCCTAGCCGCAATTGCGTAGGCGGTCAGCCCCGCGAATGCCCCAAGGTATAGCAGGCCGGCAAGAGCGACGGGATCGACATTGTCGGTCAGGAGCTTTGCGAAGGGTATGCCAACCCCGAAGAGCGATGCCGAAATCACCGCGAATGCGATCGGCTTGGAACGAGGTTTCATCTGACCGCCTCCGATGTCGTCACTCGGCGGTACGGCTTCGTGACGATATAATTCACCTTCGGAATCACGCGGGGGACGCCCAGCGCATCAATGATAGTCACTTGTACCATTCGAGGCTATCTTTCACGTATTCGATGAAGGACACGAAGAACTGCTTGGATTCATCACGCATCGCTGTTTCAGAGATGAGCCTGATGCCTGCATCGGCGTGCTCTCTTGAGATCTTCTTCGCCTCCTCCAGCGCCCCGGTCTCAGAGACTGATTTCCGGATGCTCTCGATGTCCAGCTGTTGTTTCCCGGTCATGACATCACGGAACTCGGTAGCAAGGCGTTCGTCCTTCTGAAGGGCCAGGACGAGGTGCAGAGGCCTCTTCCCGCGGAGTATGTCCGCACCGGGCGGCCTTCCGTACTGCTCTGCCGACGCGAAAGTGTCAATGATGTCGTCCTGGATGTCGAAGGCGTACCCGATGTGCTCGCCCGCCGCGGATAGGATCTGCAACTCCCCTTCGTCAGCGCCGGCGAGGACCGCGCCGATCCCGAGAGTCGCCCTGAAGAGGGTCGTCGCCCTCTTCGAGGCCATGACGGTCCACTCGCTCACATCGGGATCGCGGTACTCGAACTCGAGATCCAGAACCTGGCTCTCGTTCACGTTCCTGTACTCAACAGCCATCATTTCCAGGACCTTCGTCAGCTTGCCCGGGTCGAACCCCGATGACAGGACCGTCTGGAGGGCCAGAGAGTACATCACGTTCCCAGCGAACACCGCAGCGCCCGAGCCAAACCGCTCGTCGTATCCGGACTCCATCAGCTTGTGGAAGGTCCGACCACCCCGCCTCACTGGGTCTGCGTCGACGAGATCGTCGTGGACTAGGATCGCGTGCCTGTAGATCTCGATCCCGCAGCCGACCCGGACGATTCCATCATCGATCCTGCCTGTGTACCCCTCGTACGTGACGAGCGTGCTAGAGGCCGCCAGTCTCCTGCCCTTCCTCAGCGTGTACTCCATCAGGGTGTCGTACATCCGGCCGATCAGGGGGTGATAGGAGCGTGCGACCACAACCGATGCTTCGAGGACTTCCCGCAGCTTCTCGTCGATCGCCCTGCCGTACCTCTCAGAGACCTCCTCGAATCCCATACTGGCCGTATCATCCCAGCCGGCTAATTCCTTTGCGGCGGCTTTTGGACCCCCCGCGGTCTTCCTGCGCAAACGAGATAAATGGTCAAGACCTCAGCCGATTCGATAACATGACAGAAACACAAGTTCCAGAAACCGAGAAGGACATGTTCCGCACCCCGGGCTTCGCATGGCGAGTGGGCCTATCGATCGCGGTCGTATTCGGATGGCTCGCATTCCTGATCATATGGCTGTTCTTCTACGCGGGAGACTTCGGAGTCTTCCAGAACATCGCGATATTCCTCGTGTCGGTCCTGGTCGGGGTCGGCATGCTCGCGGCCGCGTGGGCCTCATGGGGCATCAGGTACGCTTCGAGGATGGGCCAGACCCCACAGATGGAGAAACCCAAAGGTGCGATGATCGTCAACGCTGTCTCGGGCATCGGCTGGCTGATATTCCTGGTGATATGGCTGTACTTCTATGCTGGCGACTACAGCGGGTACCGGAACCTGGCCGTATTCATCGCGTCGCTGATGGTATGGGGCGCAATTGCCGGAAGCGCGTGGGTCCTCAAGTGGCTCAGGATACGGACGAGAACAACCACGTGACTACGCTAGCAGAGGAAGAATCAGTGCCGGGGGGGATCCCTCCTCCGACCGCCGGGCTTCTCCAGCCTTCCGGATCGTCAGTGCTTCAGCTCGTCACGGTCACGTTGCCTAGCATCCACGATGGATCCTGCAACAGTACGGGTAGACGCCGGTCCTGTGGCCTAGGCTACGACACCACGAACGTCCCAGTCATGCTCGGGTGCACATCGCACCGGAAGAAGTAGTTCCCAGGCACTCCAGGCGCGATGAAGTTGTAGGTGATCGTCGCCACGCCCGTGACGATGTCTCCTCGGAATATCTTGGTAGTTGCGGTCGAATCAGTATACAATGCGAAGTTGTGTGGGATGCTGAGATCCAAGTTCTCAAACACGAGGCTCACATTGGATCCCGCAGGCACGGTTATCGTCGACACATTGAACTGGTAGTTCTGGGCACTCAGATATGCCGTCACAGGACCGGATACGTTCCTCACGGTGGCGTTCACGAAGGCCACGACATAGGGGACGAGCGGCGTGTGGTCGTTGTTGACCAGCTCCGCCGAGAACATGTGCGGGCCAACGGACACATCGGTCCAGTTGTATGAGATGTTCACAGTGGGCGCGTACGTCCCAACAGCAGTGATGGCGGGCACTCCGGGGGTCGTCGGCGGGAGCACGTCCTTGAAGTAATGCAGGTGCCCCTGGCCTGCGACATTCGCCCCGCCGAGGTTGTCTACCAAATCGAAGTCCCCGACGCTCACGCTGATCGTGACGTTGTGTCCGAAGACTATGGACCCATCCGTCGGTGACTTTATCGTCAAGGTGGGTTGCGCGGCCACCACCTCAATGGTCACGACGTCCACGATAGCGGGCACCAACGGAGTGTGGTCGTTGTTCACCAACTCGACCGAGAGCGTGTGCTTCCCGACGCTGAGATTGGTCCACTCGTGCCACGGGTTGGCCGTGGCAGCATATGCCCCCTCCGGCGGTATCGCAGGCTCTCCAGGAGTGGTAGGTGCAGCTGTATCAAGGAAGTAGTGGACGTGTCCCTGACCCGCGACATTCTCCTGCCCTAGCGCATTGGCTAGCTCGAAGCGCTGGACATCGACAGTCACGTTGACATCCGGTCCTGCGACCTTTGCGCTGTCCTCGGGGCTCGATATGCTGATCCTTGGACCCGCGTTGAGCCGCAAAGCGATCACGGACGGTTGTGCACCTGCGCCGGCGGGCCAGACGATCGTATCGCCGGCGACCGCGGGCCATGCGTTGATCCCTGCAGGTGCCTTGAACCTGAATAGCTCCTCACCCGTCTTCGCATGATATCCGTGGATGAACCCGTTGAACTCCGCAGTGAACACGACATCGTTCACAACTGTCGCGCCGCCGACGTTGAGCGTGCTGTACTTCTTGACCCATTCGATATGGCCGTAGGTGACGTTTATTGCGACCAGCTCGCCCGTGGCATTGGCGAAGTCGACCGACGAGAAGTTCAGGCCCGTTGGAGTGTACTCGGTGGGCATGTTGACCACAGGGACGTAGACCATCCCGTTGGCATACGCCATCGGAGTCTCCACGCCTCCCAAAACTCCCGGCAGGACAATCGTGGGCTCATGAATTGGGTCCAACCTATCGTTCATGTGGTCTCCAACGGGCACGGACCAGAGTGTGTGCCCGGTCTCCCTGTTGACCGCATACACATATCCCAACTTGCCCGCGGTCAGGACGATGTCCTGATTCTCTCCGTGGATGTTGGCGCGGGCGAGTATCGGGGAGATCTGGAGGTCATGATCCCAGATATCATGGGCCAGCAGTTGGTTATACCACTTGAGCTCGCCGTTCGAAGTGTCGAGGGCCACAAGGGTGTCGGTGTACAGGGCAGTGTCGAAGCTCGAGCCGCTCGGCCAGCCTGGTGCTCCTGCGAAGGGCGCAGGGTTTGCGATTGACCAGTACATGATTCCGGTCTTAGTGTCGACCGCAGGCGTGTACCAGCAGCCTCCTCCGCTGTTGACATCCGGGTGCCCCCACAGGTTCCCTTTGACGGTACTGAAGTTCCAGTTCTGCTTCCCCGTGTCCTGGTCCAAGGCGTATATCACTCCGATTCCTCCGGCGGCGTAGAATATGTCGCCTGTCCCAGGAACGGTCGACGTATAGACCTTGCCGTCGTACACGAGCGGCTGGATATCGATACCCGTGGTATTGACATTCGACAGCTTGTTGGTCCAAAGCTCTTGCCCAGTGTTCAAATCCAGAGCCGCCATCGTATACGCGTCTTTGGCCACGAACACTTTTCCATAGCCAACGCCCGCACCGTTGGGTCCTTCGACATTCGATTCGTTGTAGATTCTCGACCACTTGACCGCGCCTGTCTGCAAGTCCAGGGCGATCACATTGGCCTTGGCGTCCTGGAAGATGACCGTATTGCCGAGGATTAGCGGCGTGCAGGTCGCCCCACCGAAAGCTCCGAGACCCGTGATGTTGTAGGTCCACGCTATCCCAAGGTTGGCCACATTCTGAGAATTTATGGAAGAGGTCTTCGTCCACCGGCTGTTGTTGTAGTCCTTTCCAGGCAGAGGCCAATCGTTTGCGTACGCCTTGACCTCCGGAGGTATCTTGTTCGCACTTCCGCTCGGCATCGAAGTGAGCACCACCGCGGTCGCGGCTATGATGAGCGCGACTACGACCACCAAGACGGTCGTGATCAATCCCCAATTCTTCTCTCTCGGCGGCTCCTGCTGGGCCGCCGGCGCTTTCGGTGCTTCTGGAGCCCCTTCCGTCATCTTGAATGCCACCTCGGGCGAAGCCAATTCAGCCATAGCATATCGGTCTTTCGCCAAAATCCAGCAACGCCAGAATGAGGAAATCAATCAGCAGCGGTAGGGAACTGCTCCGGTTCGTGAACCAAACATCATTCCCGCTCGGAGCGCGTCCCGGGCCTCCGACGCCAGACCAGGATGAGCATCGACGCAAGCACGGGGATGAACAAGAGGTGGAACTCGGGGATGATCGGCAACGGAACGACGGAGACGATCCCTGTGATTGGCGCCTTTCCCATGTAGAGGTAGGAGCTGAAGGTCGTCGTGTCCGTCGACCTGAATGTGTACCCCGTATCAGTGGTGACCCACATGTACCCGTTAGGATCGATGCCCATGCCGACGTACTTCGATTTGTTTCCACCGGTCGGTGTGGGAAGGTCACCCAGCGAGCTCCATGTGACGCCTCCGTTCGACGAGTACCTGATGTCCCCGTTCTCCGTAAGCACCAGGAGCCTGTCACTGTCGTTCGTCCTCGCGCCGATGACCACGAGTGCGGAGTGTGGCGAGGTCGAGCCCGTCGGCGCGGTGGGCGGATTGTTGAAGTTGCTGCCACCATTCGCAGAGTAGTAGAGGACGGAGTCCTCCGCTTGCCTGAGCGCGTACACAGAGTTACCCGTCCACGTGTAGACGAAGTCCTTGAAGTCCGTCACGCCGGTCGCGACCTTGTCGGCGTACGGGTTCCATTGTTTCTTCCCGCCGCCAATATTGTTGCACCAGAAGTACGTGCCATCCGAGGCCAGCAGGTACGCGGAGTTGCTGGCGTAAAATGTAAAGGCGACGGCAGTATAGTTGCTGTCCACCGGGTTCTGCAGGTTCGCGCTCCAGGCGGTGCTGACGCCGATCTCCCACTTGTACGTCCTTCCGGTGCTGGCTACCGCATAGACGGCCGTTCCAGCGGTGTTGAGGACGATGTCCACGATGTAGTCCCCGCTCTCGAGCGCGGGCGCGCCGATGTAGGTCCACACGATGCCATCCATGGTTACCCATGTGTTCCCCTGGGCGTCCACGACCCAGGGGTCCTGCATGCCCGGCGGGACCGCCCAGTCCCCTCTCGCGCGCCAGTCGGTCGTCTCGATGATGCAGTTGAACGACAGGCTGCTGCCAATCGAGGACGAAGACACGCTGAATTCGATGCGTTGAGAATCCTTCTCCAAGAGAATTGATTCCGAACCGACTGCCCACCTGGAGGACACGTATTGCGACACGCTCTGTCCAGTTATTATGCCGTCCGTGCCCCTGATCTCGATGAGGTAGTCGGCGCCGATGGTCTTGTTGCCCCTGACGATCCGCTCTCCGGACGCGTTCGACAGATCATAGTCTACATAAACCCGAAGGATGTCCTCCCCCGATTCCCTGAGCTCTGTGACCGACCCTCCGCCTCCGCCTGTTGCGGTGGGCTTTCCCCGTAGGGAAGGAACATATGCCCCCTGGAAGGCCTCTCCATGCACCTCGACATAGAAGGACGCGCGTGAGGAAGCGTTCGTCGCCCCGATCTCGGCGATGTCCACGTCGGGGTTCCCGATGGGGACGTCGTCGGTATCCGCAGAGGTCTTCCCGATCCAGTCCGCAAATGCGCCGTCAATCCTAATAGAGGTCGGGGGCGAGGAGACGTATGCGGAGATAGGGTCGCCCTCTATCACGATGTCCTTGAAGGTCGAAGTCACTTCGGACTCTGAGAGGTATGCGCTGACGGCCTCGGTCACGCTCGAGCCCGTGGTGTCAACGATCACCTCCACGGTCCGTTCTTCGCCAGGAGAAAGCGAGAACTCGTAGTCGGGGGAGATCAGATCCGCCCCACTGACGAACGGGATGAGGCTGTTCACGGTCCCGGACCTGCCCTCGCAGCTCACGACTAGCTCCGCGAGAATCTCGGTCGGGCCAGCAGGTATGGTCCCTGCGGCGCTCACCGACGAGCCCGGCTGCTGGCGGATGACGAGTAGGCCGCCTGTCGAGGGCACGGGATAGCTGACTGAGAAGACCGGGCTCGGGATGTTGTTCTGCGACAGCAACAGGAACCGGGCGTCGCCATCGATGGCCTCACCGATGTCCGCCATCGCCTCGAGCCTCCCGAACCTGGATGCGTATGTGAGCGTATCGATCCGGCTCCAGGAGTTCCAGTCGTGCCTGTCAGTGTCGGACTTGTACTCCAGGAGAGTCCCCGACTGGACGACGGCGTCCCAGCCGTCCAGCTCGAGCATGAAATCGGCGCCCATGCCGCCCACGTAGTACCCGGTGGCGTCGCTATCGTCGGAGTCCACGAACAAGTAGAAGCTGTCGACCTCGGAGGAGCCCATGACCTCCCCTTGCACCTCCAGATAGGTGTACAGGATGCTGCCCTGGGGGATGACGGCCCACTCCTCGACCGCGAGCTCGGAGAGGTATGCTGTGACCTTCATCCCGAACTTCTGGGCCTTCGACCACTCATCGAAGTCCCCGTCCACTGCCACGCTGGTCTTGCCGGAGTAGATCAGGAACATGAACGTGGGGATAAGGAGTATGATGATCACTATGGCGACGAGCAGCTTCCAGCCCGCCCCGAGCCGTCCCTGCCTGGCCGGCCTCGAGACAGCTCCCCGGCCCGCCGTGTACCCGTTCGTGAGCCCCGTTCCGTTGATGAGACCGGTCCCGTTGATGGCCCCGCGGCCGTTGATCATGCCAACGCCATTGGTGGCGCCCCTGGAGGTGCCGTTGACGGCGCCCCTCAAAGTGCCGTTCGTCACCCCGCGGCCGTTGATGAAGCCTTGCGGGGAAGGCGTGATCTTCGCGGGTGCAGCCACGGTTGGCTTGGCCACGGCAGTGAGCTTCTCCGGTTCCGGAGCCTTGGGGGGCTCCGGGGCTGGAACCTGGGCGGGCACGAACTCGGTCTTCGGCTGTGGCCTCGGCTCCGCTCTCGGTTCAGGAAGTGGCTTGGGGGACCACGACAGCTTCTTCGAAAGGGAGGCGCCACAGCGGGAGCAGGTTCTCGTTGCCATGATCTCCAGAGCCCCGCAGTCGGGACACTCAATCATCCCCTGCTCGACTTTGAGGGGCGCCCCGCATCTGGGACATTTCGTCTGGTTGGCGTCGATGTCCAGCGCGCAGAATGGGCACTTGTTCTTGATTTCGGGAAGAGAAGCTGTTGGCAGCCCTTCAGTGATGCTTGGCCCCGCCTTGAGCGAGGGTTGACCCTGGTCTGACTTCCGCGTAGACAGGACCTCGCCGACCTTTGTCCCGCACTTGGGGCAGACCGTGAATCCCGGCGGGATCTCGCTGTCGCAGAGTGCGCAGATGATCTCATTCGATTCAGCCAGGTCCAAGCACCTCCAGGGGAGGACGTACGCAACAGATGTCCATGGTCAGTTCCGACGGCGGACTTCGACTCGTTGATACTACCCCGGCCGGACTATATAAATCGTTGGCGGTTTCTGTCCCGATACCGATGTTCTCACGCTGCCGCCTCCAAGTCTGGCCAGAAGTGGACACATCTGCCAGGCGCGTGGCCCAGACGAGAAGTTCTTATACCCCCGCATGACGAGCGCAATCGGCCAGGAGAGAGATTCGGCTGCCGATATGTACGGGTTGACATATCGGTATCGTCTGTTACCCTGGGTGGCGCCCGACTCATCCATCCTCTGCCATGACCCCGAACCGGTCGAGGGCATGCACTATCCCCTTCACAAAGTCCTCGCTCTCTATCTGGAGTCCGTACCTCCCGAAGTACCTCTGGAGCGCGCTCACGCCTTGTCTCAGTGCGGCAGACGCCTCTTCGAGACGCACCCAGGGGGAATTCCCCGTCCTATCCACCCTGATCGCCTCTGACAGGTCGATGAACCAGGGCTCGCGCTCGTACACCAGGATATTGAATGCGCTCAGGTCAGAGTGGACGACCCCTGCCCTGGCGAGAGCCCTGACGCCCTCCAAGACACGCTCCAGGAACCCTTCAGGATCGCCGAGCTCGACCTCCTGAAGCCTGGGCGCGGGACCCACCTCATCCCCGAGGTACCGCATCGAGAACATGTTCTCGATCCGCCTGGCTGGAGCAGGCACTCGCGCCCCGCCCTTCCAAGCCTGGCGGGTCATCTCGAACTCGCGCGCCGCCAGCCATCCTACAGAATCTAGCTTCACCGGCCCCCCACCGCGGTGCGATGTCCGGTACAGCCTGTAGGCCTTCACGGCGATCGGGGCACCGTTCCACCGCGCAAGGTAGACGTCCGCCTCCTTGCCGGAGCTGATGAGGGCACAGACTTCCGTGGCCAGGCCTGAAGAGAGGATGGCCTCCTCCGTTGTGCGATACCCCGCCTCGTGCAGGTCCAGGGTACCTGATCTGATCCGCCACGCGACGCTGGCGTCCAGGTATGGGTCGTTTGGCATATCGAACCGATTCCGACGAGATAGCGTTCACACTCCAAGCTCAAAGGTCGCCAAACGCCGAGAACAAGAAGATGTCGATCAAGCGGTCCCCGGCGCGTCTGCTAGAAACATTCCATGCATCATTTCCGGGGACCTCCTGGTGTACACCACGGCTTCAATACGACAAGGACTAGAAGTATGTTTCGACCTCCGACCGCTCAGCCGGTCACTGCCATGACGCCCGAAGCATAGAGCGGGGTCCCGTCGACCAGCATGCCGGAAACGAAGACGCTCACGTCGTCCCCGGGCGAAAGGACGGCCTTCACTTCCGCGCGAAGGAACTTCAGCATCATGTGCGGCGCGTTCTCCTTGTCAGCACCCGTCTCGTGGTCGCTGAAGCAGGTCTCCGCGTAGACGATGCCCATGAACCTCAGGCTGGGTATGTAGACCGAGGACACGCTATACCCGTCTGGGAGCTCCAGATGGACGGTCACGTACTTCCCCCCGCTGTTGAGGTTCAGGACGGACGGGCTGACGACGATGGTGCCGATAACAGGCGCCTTGGTCGGGTCGTAGGCGATGGGCCCGGCTGGAAGCTCGGCGGAACCCTGGTCAGAAGTCTGCAGCGATCCAGCGGGGAACAGGGCAAGGGCTGAGACGATCAAGGAAGAGAGCACGAGGAGAGCTGCGATGACTGACTTGCCCAACGCCAGGACCTCAGCAACGGTATTTTCAGCTGGTCCGAGCATATAATACCGTTTCGAACTGGCCGTCGAAAAGGCACTTGTTCGAACTCCAATACTTCATATAATAGAAGTGCACCGCGGCGGAGTTGCGGAACGGACTTCACACAGGACCTGGGAGGGGAAACCATCCGGGGCTTGCTTGCTGAAAGAGTCTTATCAGGAGGAGGCTCTCCGGTGACTGAGGAGCAGCATGCCCGTGATCGTAGTGAACATGTGGGCTGGAAGGGACGAGAACGCGAAGCGCCGGATAGCGGAGGGCATAACGAAGGTCTTCGAGAACGAGAAGGTCCCTCGTGACGCCGTCACCGTGATAATGCACGACATCCCAAAGGGGAATTGGGCAGAAGCGGGGAAGCTCTGCTCGGACTGAGCGGATCCCTCTAGATGGCCGCGCTGTCCTGGATCACCTGCAGGCCCTTCTGCTTCAGCCTCTCGATGTACCTGTCGACCTTGAGCATCTCCGGAACGAAGAATCCGTTCTTCCGGACCTCCTTGGACAGGACCATCTCGGCGCCTGCTGCGGCACCGGTGCCAACGAGATATCCGGTCGCGCTCGTGCCGAAGCGGGCGTAGGCATCCTCGTGCGTCAGGCCCACCCAAGTCCGCACCTTTCGGAGCTCGCCAGCCTTCTTGCCGATGACCTCAACTGCTATGCCAGCGGAACCCTTGATCTCCGAGACCATGTCGACGGGGTTCGGCATCAGGGCCGACACGACGTCCAACGGCTTCACCTGCGTGGAGTCGATCCTGACGGGTTTCAGGCTGTGCAGGCCGGTCTTTCGGATCGTGTTCGCGAAGGCCGCGAGCGGGTCAGGAACGACGATCATGAAATCCACGTACCTGACGTCCTTGATGAACATCGGGATCAGGAAGGTCTCCTCGTGGGTCGTGTTGTAGATCTTGTGCGGGCCGACCGGGTCCGGGAACCTGTAGATCATGCTCCTCGAGAGCGGGGGCAGCCACTTGATCTCCCCGCGGTCGTACACCGCGGCGTCCATGGTTATCTCCTCGAGCATGTCCCGGGGAGACCAGAGGGTGAAGACCTCGTGCTTCTTGGAGACGGCGTTGTCGCCGTCCCTTATGTGGACCTCGTGCACCTCGTCGAGGCCGCTAGCACCAAGCATGGCGAATATATCGGAGATGCCTGGGTCGGAGCCCAGGGCCGTGACGGCTGTTATGCCAGCGTCAAGGCAGGCCTGGCTGAACTGCTCGAATTTTGGGATGGTTTCGAGCGGGATCGTGAAGTCAACGTAGTTGACGCGCTCGGCGAGGGCTCGCTCTAGCAGCACGGGGTTCATCTCGCTTGACACCGAGCTCACGAGGAGGTCGCAGTCCTTCAGCAGCTTCTTCACCTCCGATGCGTCCGTGGCGTCAGCCTTGGTGACGGTGACTTTGTCATCGGCGGTGCGGTCTGCGAAGGTCTTGGCCGGACCAGTCCTTGTGTCAGCGAGCACAAGCTCGTCGACCTTTGGGTTCTTCTCAAGGTGCTGGGCGCACACGAGCCCCGTGATGCCGCACCCGAGCTGGACCACCTTCGTGTGAATCGCCTCGATTATTCTATCCGCCCATCACATAAAAATGGTACGCCGCAAATTCTCAGCGCTGATAACGTACCACTGACCTGATCGGCCCGCAACGACAGGAGCTAGCGATTGAACGGACGGCTTTGAGAGAAGGACGAACGGCACTAGTTTCGCGCTCCCCGGGCGCGCAGATATGGAGATGCTCTCGTCTTCCGCATCAAACAAGGTGGGATCAGAGCCATGAAAAAAGAGGATGTGAAGACTGAGGCTGACGTGGTCGAGTTCCTGAAGGACTATTCGGGGTTTGAGAAGGCCGTCTATCTCGCCGCTTACAGGATCCCGCACGGCAAAGTCTGCACGTACGGAAGAATTGCGAAGCAGGCCGGGAGTCCCCGGGCTTCGAGAGCGGTGGCTAACGCGATGCACAACAACCCGCTCTTCCCCATCGTCCCGTGCTGGAGAGTTGTCAAGGCCGACGGAGGGTTTGGCGGGGAGCCGAAGGCCGCAGCCGGCAGGAGGGAACGCGTCGAGAGCGAGGGCGTTCCCGTGAGAAACGGCAAAGTGCCCTTGAAAGAAGGATATCTGGTCTAGCCCAGCTAGGATGATGCGAGGGTCAGTCATCTCGAGAAGAAAACACCAGCGGCCCGAGTGCGCTCATCGAGATTCTCAGAACGTATTTATGGCCGGCTGGCCTACCGTGCGACGGACGAGCATCGCACTAAGGGGGACCAAGCATGAAAGTAATGGTGATCGGCGCATCAGGCCAGATCGGCGCTTGGACGGTGAAGGACCTTGTGGACAACTACGGAGCGGACGTCATCGCCGCGGACCTGCGCCTCGACGCGGTCAAGAAGATTGCCGAGAGGTTCGGAAAGAACAGTATCACTCCAGTTGCGCTCGACGCAACCGACCCGAAGGCCCTGAAGAAGGCGGCCAAGGGTGTCGATGTGATCCACAACTCCGCCTGGTACGAGCTCAACATCAAGGTCATGCCCGTTGCGATAGAGCTCGGAGTGAACTACTCCGACCTCGGAGGATTCTTCGACTACAGCCTCCAGCAGTTGAAGTACGACAAGAAGGCCAAGGACGCGGGGGTGACGTGCGTCATGGGGATCGGCAGCTCCCCGGGGATTACGAACATCTGTGGTGCTGCAGGGGCGAACAAGCTCGATTCCGTCCGGGACATCAGCATCTACTGTAGCTGGGGGACCAAGATCAAGAGCGACGCGTCCGCATTCCCGGCATACTCCATCAGGACGGTTCTCGACGAGATCACCCAGGAGCCCGGGATAGTCGAGAACGGCGTGAAGAAGAAGGTGCCGCCGCTGTCGGGCAAGACGGATATCGAGATGCCCGAGCCTGCGGGGAACGTCGTCGCATACTACATCAAGCACTCGGAACCCGCGACGATGGCAGACTTCATTGGAAAGGGCACGAAGAACGTGAGTTTCAGGATCGGGTTCCCCGCGAACGACTTCGCGACCTTCAAGACCCTCGCCCAGCTCGGCTTCGAGAGCGAGGAGAAGCTGGACGTCAAGGGGTGCATGGTGTCCCCGAAGGACTTCATCACCTCGATGTACCTGAAATCGGTCGACGCCTCCAGGAGCGCGGCATCGACCATGGACGAGTTCGACTACTTCAGGATAGATGTCGACGGCAAGAAAGGCGGCAAGGACACTCGAGTCATGTACATCGTGAAGACGTGGAACGACCCTGAGACAGGGATACCGTCCGCGAGGGACACATCCGTGCCGCCCTCTATCACCGCCGACTGGCTCACCAAGGGCAAGATCAGCAAGCGCGGCACGCTGCCCCCGGAGGCCTGCATCGATCCCGAACCGTTCTTCAAGGAGTTGGCGAAAAGGAAGATATTCGTCGAGGAGACCGTCAAGAGCCTGTAGCTCGGTCCTGGCTGACGAGGCGCACTCGCAGTCCTTCCCGAATGACTGACGCCATGTTCTAATAGACTATCCTTAATTCGGGTACGGGGGGAGTCAGTAGCATGCTTAGGAGAGCTTGCCTGTGTCTATTGCTTGTGATAGTTCTAGCCGTGCCGGTGCTCGCGGGGAGCGTTGCTTCCGCGCCGCCTCAACAGAAGAGGGTGACCTACAACCTCTACTTCGGGGACCTGCACACGCACACGTCCTATTCGGACGCCTGGGAGGGCACGCCCTGGGACGCCTACGCGGCTGCGAGGGCCTCGGGTGCGGACTTCATGGCGATAACTGACCATGTGGCGTCCTGGAACGCGTACAGCGCATTCGTCCTCACACCAGAGGAGTGGGACGACACCCTTGCGGCGGCGGCCTATTACACATCCAAGGACTTCGTCGCACTGACCGGGTACGAGACCTGGATGTTGGGCGGCTTGGGAGAGGTCAACGTCTACAATGTTCCCACGCTCCCTCCGGAGTCGCATCTGGGATACAAGTGGGACCGGCTTCCGGGAATCTATGACTGGATCTCCAGTCAGCCAGGAGCGGTCGGACAGTTCAACCACCCGTCGTACATGACCAACGATTTCGTGGACTTCGCGTATCTCACGCCCTCAAGGGACGCCGCAATGGGCGTCGTGGAGGTCTACAACGACCTCCTGACCGAGGACAGCTACATCAACGCCCTCGATAAGGGCTGGCACGTCATGCCGTCGGCGAACTCCGACACGCACTCCATGGACTGGATGACTGGGTCCGATGTTCGGACGGTCCTGCTCGCACCAAGCCTGAAGGCAGCTGACCTCTACGCAGCGATGAGCGCTCAAAGGGGCTACGCGACGCTCGACAAGAACCTCAGGATATCCTACTCCCTGAACGGCCAGACGATGGGCTCAATCCTTGATGGAGGGACTTCACAGTTCTCGGCCGCGATACATATCGAGGACCCAGACGGAATCGCAGCAGACGAGATCACGCTCGTGGAGATCGTCTCCGACGCAGGAGAAGTCGTGGCCAGCGTGCCGACAGGCGGCAACGTGGTCGACATCACTATGCAGCTGAGCTCGCACACCGCGACCTACTTCTACCTGAGAGTGACGACCGCGTCGGGCCTCGACGGTGCGCCTGGAGTGACCGCGTGGACAGCCCCGGTATGGACCGGGCGCTGAGCGAGGACGGGCGACCGGAAGGAAGAAGGTCAGAGATGGCAACATCGAAGGTCGACGAGCAGCGTGAGCGCCGCGAAGGCTCAACCACGCAGATGGACGCGCCAAAGGGTTGATAGAACCCGAGTGGATGCATCATCGGAGTCCGCATGCAGTACCGCCAATTCGGCAGAACCGGATGGAAGGTCTCCGCGCTCGGTTTCGGGATGATGAGGCTCCCCACGCTCGACGGAAAACCCATGAGCAAGAGCATCGACTTCGAAGAGACGAAGCGCATGGTCAGGCTCGCGATCGATCGAGGGGTCAACTACATCGATACCGCCTACGCGTACCACGGCGGAAGGAGCGAATCCGTTCTCGGGAAGATACTCGGTGGCGGATACCGCGAACGGGTCAGGCTGGCTACGAAATCGCCCATCGGGCTCATCAAGAGATCCAAGGACTTCGACAAGTTCCTGAACACGCAGCTGAGACGCCTCCGCACGGATCACATCGATTTCTACCTCTTTCACGGACTCAATGGAAGGAGCTGGAAGAAGGTGGTTCTCGAACATGGTCTGCTCAAGAGGGTGGCCGCAGCGAAGTCGGAGGGTAAGATCAACCACATCGGATTCTCCTTCCATGACAATTTCAAGGCCTTCAAGGGGATAGTAGACGGATTCGACGACTGGTCCTTCTGCCAGATACAGTACAACTACATGGACACGAAGAATCAAGCGGGGACAAGAGGGCTGAGATACGCGGCCTCAAAGGGGCTCGGGGTTGTCGTGATGGAGCCCCTGTTGGGCGGGAGGCTGTCGGAACCGCCGAAGGCGATCATGGAGATGTTCCGCGATGAAGGAGCGGGAATCTCGCCGTCAGAGCTAGCGCTCCAATGGATCTGGAACCAACCAGAGGTGTCGACCGTGCTGAGCGGGATGAACACCATCAATCAGGTGAGGGCGAACCTCAGGTCCGCCGGAAGATCCGGGGTCGGCTCACTTGGGGCAGACAGGTTGGAGTTCATAGGACGTATCGAGAAGAGATACAGGGACATGAGGCCCATACCGTGCACCAAATGCGGCTACTGCATGCCATGCCCCAACGGTGTGAACATCCCGGCAAACTTCGAGGAGTTCTCCGACGGTTTCATTCATGACGACATCGAAGGGGCGAGAGCGACATACACGAGGTTCTTCTCCAGAAAGATGCGGGCCAGCGCATGCAAGCACTGCAGGAAGTGCGAGAAGAAATGCCCGCAGAAGATTCCCATCAGCGAGTGGATGACGAAGGTGGATGAGGTCCTGGGCGACGGAACACCGATGGGGAAAAAACCATAAGACTCTCAGAGCCTTATGATATCAGCGGTGACTGGACCGGAAGCGCATGACCTGCTGCTCCCGCCGATGCTAGCCAGTCCGGTCTGATGACTAGCGTCTGGAGATGGAAATGGCAACCCAGAGCCAGAAGACAAGGATCATCACTCCGACGGAAGTCTCCACCAAGATGCGGCTGGACTACACGCATGGCCTCAGAGACCAGACCTCCAAGATGCTCGATGCAATTCTCGCATTGACCGCCAAGATCGAGAAGCCTGGCTTCGACCTCCACGCGATCCTCGTCGAGGCGGGCGAGTTCATATCCAGGCACCTCGGGATCGCGAGCGTTGCGATTGGCCTGTGGAACCCGGCTCTCAGACTCTACAAATACGAAGTGGTCATCGGTCTCAAGCCCGAGGCGGTCAAGGGGTTCATGGGGCTCAGCTACACCAGAGATGAATTGATCAACCCGAAGACCTACCCGCAACACGACATAAGCAGGATGACCAAGCTCTTCCTCGGAGAGGAACACCCGTACGCGGAGAATGAGGAATTCTCCTACGACAAGCCGATCCTTCTCGGGATGAACCGGTACGCGGTTGACGAAAGCCTGGAAGCCGACTACCTGTGCACATTCTTCCGGGGCCCGGGGGACGAGATCCTGGGCTGGATGGACATCTCGGGGACGAGGGCCAAGAAGCTCCCTGATTCCAATTCCATCAGGTGGATTGAACTGGTCGGCCAGATCCTCGGTCTTGCCATCAGGATCAGAGCGCACTCGGGCGCGGAGATCAGCCACCCGGCACATTGACCCGGGTGCTCCGGAATCACGGTCCGGGCCGATCGAAGTACATGGAGTGTTCGGGCAGCTTCCCATAGCGCCTGAACCCGGCCTTCTCGTAGAGCGGCACGCCCTCGGTCGTCGAAAGCACGACGATGAACCTGTGGCCTCTTTCGGAGGCGTCCCGCATCGCAGTCCTCACCATAGCCTCAGCCAACCCCCTTCTCCGGGACGGCCCGACAGTGCCCACGCACTGAAGGCCGGCCACCCCGCGAGCGATAAAGAGCATCAGAGCGCCACTGGGAATCCCATCCAAGAATCCCAGATACATGACCCTCGATGAGGTCCTCCTGTCACGTACCGGCGGATCTGCGGCGTAGAACGGGTTGGCCTTCATCCACTGCCCTACCTCCTTCGGGGAATCCCAGGACCGGACGAGGCAGTCTATCCAGTCCCCACAATCAAGCACCGTACTGCAGGGCCTCACTTTGACGCGGTCAGGGAAATCGATGGGCCGTTCCAGTTGGCGGAGGTCCGCTGCCATCGCGATGAGGTCGTAGTCACGCGGGTACCCGCGCGCTTCGAGATAGCTGCCCAGGTCTCCCGGGGAACTCGTCCTGCCAACGTGCCATATCAATGGGATTCGGCGCATCCGGAACTCGCTGATCACCCTGTCAATGCACCGGTCAGCGTCCTCTCTCATGAGGTTGCTGCGCAGCACCACATTGAAGATCTCTTGTGGGAGTCCTGTGACACAGCGCGTTATCCCGCAATCCTCGGACCATTCCGACGTCGAGTGTGCGGTCGCGGACCTCCAGTAGTCGATGTAGTTCAGCTCGCATTCGGTGACGATTTCCTCCGAAGTCAGTTCGCTGAGAGCTGCGGAGTCCGGGCGAGCCATCCGTGGCACCGTCATGGTGAACATCCATCAGGACTTAGATTCTTCCTTGGCAAGAGCTGGACGGAGAGGGCAATCAGATGAACTCCAGACTCTCTTTGACCATTATCCCCTTGGCAGGGAGCATCCCCACGACCGTCTCTGCCGGGAGAAGCTCGGGAGCGAATAGGGTCTCCTCGCAGACCGCGCCCGAGACTATGAGGTCGGCCCCAACGGACCCGCCTGTACCGACAAGGTAACCGGTCGCGTTGCTCCCGTACTTTCGATAGGCCTCTTCGTGGGACAGCGTCGCCCAGACCTTGGCCATGGCCTTTCTGCCATCCTTCTTCCCGAGGACCTCGACGACGATTCCAGCGGACCCTTTCACCTTTCCAATCATGTCCGTGGGTCTCGGCATCGTGGCGACGACCACATCTAGCGGGCGGACCTTCACGCCCTTCACATCTATCTCCTTCAGACTGTGCATCCCCAGCTTCCTTATCATGTTCGCCGCGGCCGCGAAGCCATCATCGACGGCTATCTTGAAATCCGCGTTCCGAATCCCCTTGATGAACATCGGTATGAGGAACGTCTCCTCATGGGTGGTGTTGTACACGGGCAGAGGTCCGATAGGCGCAGGGAACTTGTAGATCTCCTTCTTGTGCAGCGGTGGGAGCCACTCGAGCTTCCCATTCCTCCAGACGGCCGCGTTCATCGTTACTTCCTCCATCATGTCGAGCGGTGACCAGAGGCTGAAGAACTCGACCCCTTTGGCGGTGCCGTTGTCGCCGTCCCTGACATGGGCCTCGTACGCCGAATCCAGCATGTCCGCGCCGTATCTGGCGAACACGTCGGATATCCCGGGATCCGCCCCCATGCCCGTGATCGCGGTCACGCCTGCGCGCTCGCACATCTTGCGATACTTTCCGAAATCCTCGACGATCTCCTGAGCGACTGAGAAATCCACATAGTCGACGCCCGCATCGAGGACCTGCATCATCACCTTCAGGTTCAGCTCGCTCGGTATCGCGCTGATGAGCAGATCGCAACCTTTCAGAAGCTTCCGGACCGAGGAGCGGTCACCAGCATCGACATTCACAACGCGGAACTTCCCGTGTTTGCACCCGGAGGATAGCGAACGCGCGGATTCAGTCTTGACATCTGCGAGGATGACTTCGTCCACCTTCCGGTTCTTAGCCACATGCTCAGCACACACTAGACCTGTTATTCCACATCCGAGTTGGACCACACGCATGATTCCCGGCTCTCGCCCCTGAATCCGAATCGTGAAGATATCAGTTGTGCTGTGCCCCCAAGGGCGCCGCCCGCGCTCACTGTTTTATCCATCGAAGTCGTTCCCTTCGCGGGGAGAGAGACTCTGAAGGCTCTGGTTATCAATTGCAGTCCGCGAATGGAGAGGGGGAACACCGCCCTGATCCTGAATCCCTTCGTTCAAGGCATGAGGGATTCTGGCGCACAGACAAAGGTCCTACATGCGAAACGGCTTGACATCAGGCCCTGCACGGGAGAGTTCCGATGCTGGTCCGACTCCCCCGGATCATGCTACATCAAGGACGACATGGCTGACGTCCTGGCCGAGATGAGAGGTGCGGACTTCTGGGTTTTCGGGGTCCCAGTCTACGCGAAGATCCCCGGGGAACTCCAGAACATCTTCAACCGGACGATGCCCCTCTTCAACGAAGACGTAGTCGTCCGAGGCAGAACGCTTCTTCCGGGGATAAGGGCCGCCATGAAGGTCCGCAGGGTCGTGCTCGTCTCCTCATGCGCCTTCTGGGGTCTCGAGAACTTCGAACTCGTAGTGGACCTCCTCGAGTTCCTCGCCAAGGCGTTCGGTACGAAGCTGGCGAGGCCAATCCTGCGGCCCAACGCTGATTCTCTGAGATCCAGGGCCATCAACAGACAGACGGCCAGGACGATCTTCGACGCCGCGAGGAGAGCTGGTTCGGAACTCGTGACCAAGGGGGACATCACGGCCAGGACAGCAAGGCTCGTTCAGATGCCGCTGATGTCCAGAGACCAATTCCTCAAGAGTCAGGCATAGCAATGGGAGCTGGCAATCAATGATGACGTTCCTGCCAGAAGTGAAAAATAGAGCGGAAGCTGATGCGGTATAGGCAGCCCAGGCGTCGCCCCCCGCGGCCTGCCGCTCAGAGTTGACAAGTACCATGGGTTCAGAGGGACCTGGACCGGTCAAGCCGGAACTCATCAAGAAGCGTATGTGGCTCGCATACCAGTACGCTTGCTCCAACCCGTCCAACGAGCGAATGGACTGCGTTCACTCGCTCATAACCTCGCTCGCGGACCCAAAACTGGACATGAACAAGTTCCTCCAGGACGTCGCGAACATGATTGACAACAAGCTCGGGATCAAGGAGACCACCATTGGCTTGAAAGACAGCTCCGACGGACTCTACCGATATGTCGTCATGGCAGGGCTCACCGAGACCGAGTGGGATGCGCACAAGAAGCTGGCGTACAGGTACGAGGACTTCTTCAGCCAGACCGTCTACAAGTTCATGCAGATCAGCAGGTACACGCACCTCCTGCTCGCGGAGGACAACCCCTATGGGGAGGGGGAGGACGCCACCTACGAGAAGGATCTGATGCTGCAGTCCAAGCGCCGATCGCTCGAGGACACCATCGAAGGAGACTACCTGGACATCATGATATATGGCAAGGGTGACGACGTGCTCGGCTGGATCGAGATATCTGGCATGAAGAGCGGCCACTTCCCGAACGTGGAGACCATAAAGTGCCTCGAGCTGCTGGCTTCAGTGATGGGGATCGCGCTCGCCCACAGCCAATCTAGGGCCGCGCAATGACGCCTTTCGGGCACGCGAGCATGCACTTGAAGCAGAGTATTCCTTGAGCGTGTGTCTTCTCGACCCTCAGGTCGCAAGTCCCGACGTCAATCGAATCTTCAATTCTGGCTGGATGTTCGCTGAATCGTGCGCATCTGAGCGCTCCCTCCGGGCATGCGCGAACACAGGCCTCACATGCCCCGCAGCGGTTCCTGAGAGGTCTGCCAACCGGCACGGGCATGTCCGTCAATACCGTAGCCAGGCACACCCTTGGGCCGAGGTCCGGTGTCACCAGCAGAGTCGACCTTCCGATCCAGCCGAGTCCCGCGGTCTTCGCAACCGCCTTGTGCGAGATCTCGCCCCGCCAATAGATCGGGCTATCCCTTCCAACGCGCTTGTCCGCCAGAATGACCTTGGCCCCGTGTCCCTGACCTCGGATGTAAGCGCCGACCTTTTTCGCGGCTACATCGAGGATCGGGAACGCGAAATCATCCTCGGTCGAGCTGTCGTAGCTCCCGCAGCGTTTCAGGCTCACCACGAGACTGACTGCGAATGGATATCTAGAGAGAAGAGACGCGGGATGGACGAAGATGCCCTTGAGCTTCCTCAGTTCGGCAAAGCCCACCCTGTCGATACCTGCTTCGGCCGCGATCGCTTCGATCCTCGCCGCCCGTCTTCGAAGCTGGTCTGACATTCATCGCGAGTAGGCCGACCGGACTATTAGACCTTGGCGTGCTGCGACGGATCTACGCAATCGAGGTCAGCAGTATTCCAAGCAACACCGCACCAAGCAGAATCACGTCGATCCTCGCAAGCTCTTCCTTGAGCAGGATACGAGCTCCGGCGATGGTAACGATCGGATACGCAGAGATGAGCGGAAAGACGATGGACGCAGCCCCTTGCGCCACGGCCCCCGTCTCCGCGAAGTACGCCAGCTGCCAAAGCACGGCGACTGCGGCGGCCGCCATTATGGGAACGGACCATTTCGGGAGGATTTCGGCCCTCGTGGCCTTCTGGTGCTTGAGGTAGGCGAACGCGAGGGGCGGGAGGATGAACGGGTAGACGCTCAGATAGGCGATGAGGGGTAGGTGGGTGAGCGCGAGCTTGATGAACATGCCCCCGAAGCCCCAGACAAGGAAGGTCGTGAGGCTCAGGATCAGAGCGCCTCTGGAGAACCCCTCCCTCGCGGTGTGACGACCGTGGACATAGGAGAGGGCGACCATGCTGGCGATGATGACCGTGATCCCGATGCCGTTCACTATCCGCAACTCCTCCCCGAGCACAAGAATCGCGAGCGTCGCGGTGATAGCGGGATACGCGGCCGTGATGCTGCCGACCATGGTTACGGAGCCCTTCTCGAGCGCTGTGAGGTAGACATAGTATCCACCCCTAGCAGTCGTTGCGCCGATGAGCGCATAGAGGATGTATTCTGGCCGAAGGACGCTCTTGTCGACCAAGAGGAGCGTGGCTACGAGGAAGACAACATAGATCGGAATCGAGACGAGGAAATTCACGGCGACCATCGATGCGGGGGAGACCGACTTCACGGTGGCCTTGGCCAGGACTTGGGTGAACCCGTAAATCAGAAGTGAGCACAGCGCGAGAGTCACCGAGACGTCCAGCATGGTCCATCAGCCGTTGAAGGGGCGAATCAGTCGCGTTATATGATAGTTGTTCTGTCCTCATGGCGACTAGTAGGACTTCCTCTCGCGTTTCGCGTAGTAGAATATGTCACTCTGCTTGGCATAGCCGGTCCTCTCGAGGAGCTTCATGGAGATCAGGTTGTCCCCTTCGACGTGCACGCAGAACAGTCGCCTCCCTCGTGCCCGGAGGGCGTCTTCCGCGGAATAGATGAGGGCCTTGGCGATGCCCTTCCTCTGAAACCCCGGACGAACCGCGAGCCTGTTGATCCAGCCACGCCTGCCATCATCGCTCGCGATCACGGAACCGATGAGACGCTTGTTCATGAACGCTCCAAGGAACAGCTCTGGGGCAGAACGGAGCTGCGCACGTAGCGACGGCATCGAGTCCCTCCCCCTTGGCCTGTAAGGGAGCCCCGACTCCTTCCAGAGTCCCAACATCACCCGGAGTTCGGACCCTCGCAGGGGTCTGATGACGATCCCTGATCTCTTCATCAGGTCAACCGCCAGGAATATGCATGAGGCGACAAATATCTGTCGAATCCGGCGGGGCCGTCCCCAAGCGGATTTAGTCGTACTGATAACGATAGAGTGATAGCCAGGTCACACACCATATAGGCCGAGAAAGCAGGAATACGTGGCCGTGGGGGCTATCGGCCCTCGGGGCAGTTTTGTCGCAGACGTGCGAGAATCACCACCATCGTTGTCAGCGGAGCGGAGGGCACACAAGGAACTGCGGAGATTCGCCTCGCTCGCACTTGCGCTGTCAATCGTGTCAATCCTGGTTGGCTTCACATACTTGGCTCAAGGGGACCTTTTGACGAGAGGGGCGGAGCAGGCACCATCCGATGATCAAGCGAACAAAGTTGGCCCCGGGTTCAGGGTCTACATCCTGGAAGAGCTCTCGAGGACAGTGACCGCGAACAAGACGGTCCTGGCATACAGCATCGAGAGCCTTCCATTCGATCTAACGACCCTCTCATTCGGGGATTTCCAGAACGGCCCCCAGGCCGGAGTCACATACTACGCCGGCTCGGGAATGCTGCTGAACGTCAGCGGCCCGAGGGGCAACATCGTCCTGAAGGAACCGAGTGGGAAGACAATCCGCGAGCTGTCGTATCAGGGACAGGCCTCGATCGTATTCAACGGGGAGACTATCACAACTTCGTTCCCCAGGGCTTCGACGGATTACGAAGGGACCGATGTCCTCATTCAGGACTGGCTGAAGGGCACGTGGTCACCCGACAAAGGTGTGGTCGTTGAGCATCCGTCGGGGCTGACAGTGGAGCGCTCCGAGTTCTATCTGATGGTCTACCAGGCCCCGACGACCGTTCCCGAGTTCGGCACGCTCCCGGCGGTCGCGCTGGTGGTCGTCATCCTCTTCGTGTGCTCGGCCAGGCGCAAGAAGCTCCCATGAAGCCCGTCACCTCACGAGGTCCTTCGATGCCTTCCTGACGACCTCTTCCACACCCCTGAGAACGTCGCGGTCCAGAGGTTCGGGTCCATGGTCTTTCAGAATCTTCTTCGCCCTCGCCTTCGCCACATCCCGAAGCTCGTGCGCGCCCTCCCTGGTTGCCCTCTCGGAGGTCCGCTTGTCCCAGAGATCCGACATTCGCGTCTCCCCCTTCCGCAAGTGCTCGAGCGTATGGGTCTGGGACAGGAAGTTGCCCATCGGGCCGACCCTGTCCAGAAGCTCGACAGCGAGGTGGTCCTCATCCACCTCGATGCCCCGCATGATGCGCGCAACATCATTCAGCATCTCATCGTCGATGATCATCATCTCAAGGCAGCTCGCGCCCTCCCAGCCGCCACCGATCCCGGATACGCTCTCTACACCGGCCATTGCGGGCATCAAGATGGTCAACATCCTCTCGAGCCCCATCTGTACCCCCCAGCTGGGTACGTCGGAGGTCATTCCGCAGGCGTCCGAGACCATCCCGTATCTCCCTGCGAGCTGGACCATCGCAATCGACGCGAGGCCCTGCTCTGGCACCGCCCACAGGTCTCTGCCGGAGCGCGCGTCCATGAGGCAAACCCTTCCAGAGTAGAGAGTCGGGAGGCTCCCATCGACCACCTGCATAAGCACGATGCCCGCCAACAGCTCAGCGTTCTGGAGCGCCAGCGAGCCAGAAATCGTCATTGGGCCCGTCCCGCCAGCGATGGGACAAGGGATGACACTGTAGGGGACGCCCAGTTCCAGGCTGCGAATCAACACGTCGCATAGGTGCTCAGAGTAAGTCAGCGGGCTGCTCGGCGAGCCCGAGAGGCTCACCAGGGGCCTCTTCCGGAACTCCTCCGTTCCTCCTGAGACGCATTCCAACATCTTGACGATGTAGTCGACCGAGCTGGCGTCCGGGGCGTAGCCCGTGAGCGCCTTCGTCGAGTTCTTGACCATGGCCTCGATCGTCTTGATTGCGAGCATCTCGGCGGGGACATCGTTCGGCACGACCAGGCTCGCGGCGAAACAACAGTTCTCAAGCGCATCCCCGAGCCTCGCGGCGGCTTCGACATCCTCGACGATGGCCGGTCTCAGCGACTCCGTATCGATGTCAATCATCTTCGGATCCCCTCCCCCGGCATAGGGGAACATCGTCTCGCCGTCGAACCTGACATCCCACGAAGGGTCGCGCGCGGGGTAAGTCGGGTGCTTGGGCACTTTCCTCACCGCTTCATTCACGATCGGTGGCGGAAACATGATGACATTCCTCTTGACAGGGTGCGGTGAACAACCAGCGGACAGGAGGCGCTTCCTAGCGTTCTCGCTGTCGAACCGGACGCCGGTCACTTCCAGAATCCTCAAGGACGCTTCGTGAATCCTTCCGAGCTGCTCGTCCGACAGGAGCTCCACCTGCGGCCCGCGCTTCATGCCCCTCCTTGCCGTCATGCTGCCGTTGATTGCGCTTGCCTTACAAATAGGCTCTGTGACATAGACAGGAGATGCGCCGCCTGGTCCGTTGCAGGTTGGATTCCCCGAAAAAGAAATAGCCGAAAGGCGATTCGCCCGCAGGATGGTGGTGCATTGGTGACGCTATTGATCGTCTATGACTCCAGAACTGGGCACACCGAGAAGATGGCCATGGCAGTTGCAGAGGGCGCGAAACTGGTCCCCAAGACGAAGGTGGTCGTCAAGACGGCCGACAACGCGAAGAACAGCGACCTGCTGGAGGCCGACGCGATAGTCCTTGGGTCCCCCACATACTACGGGGACATGTCGGGAAAGCTGAAGGAATTCATCGACAAATCAATCAAGATCCATGGGAAGCTGGTCGGCAAGGTTGGAGGCGCATTCACCAGCTCCGGAGGGACTGCATGTGGGGCGGAAACGACCCTGCTCTCCATGCTTCACGCGCTGCTCATTCACGGCATGATAGTCCAGGGCAGGCACGACGACAAGCACTACGGGGCGACCGCGGTGGAATCCCCCAAGGAGAACGAGATCGCCTATTGCAGGGATCTCGGGAAGCGAGTAGCGACCCTCGCCTCGAAGCTGTGCTGAGGACTCTGCAGATGAGCAGGCATCTAGGGTCGGCTGGGGTCTGTCTTGCGATATTCCTCCTCGCCACGCTGTTGGGAACGCAGCAGTCGCTTGCCTGGGGCAATGGTGGATACAGCTCAGACCCAGAATATCCCGACTACGGCATACATGACTGGATCGCGGACAAAGCCCTGGCGTTCCAGACCGCTGACGTCAGCTTCTTGACATCGACATATCACGCGGACTACCTGATCGGGACCGAGGCTCCGGACAATGATGCGTATATCGGGGATTGGTACAACCATCACGTCTACTACACATCATCCGGCGCAATCCAGTCCGACATTGGCGCGTCGAGGTCGCAAGCGATGTACCAGGCCGCCCTTGTCGCGCTCGGGGCGTCCGATTTCAAGCAGGCGGCGTACTACGCTGGCGCGATGGCCCATTACGTCTCCGATTTAGGAGCGTACGGCCATACCATGGGCGCCGGCACTGAATGGGGGCAGTCCCGGAACCACTCGGACTATGAGGAACAAGTCGCGGACCTTCTTGGTTCGCTGTCGGCCCCCGCGGCGGAACCCGTCGCGCCCAAGGACCCCTACGAAGTGGCTGTTTCGCTCGCACGCGAGACGACCTTCGGGTCAGGGGTGATCAGGGCAAACACATGGATGGAGGCCAACTACGATTGGGGGAATCCGGCTTTTCGAGCGAGCTGTTTCGAATCGCTGAATGAATCGGTGAGAGCAGTCGCGGGGGCGCTCGGGAAGCTGCTTCTTGATGCAGGCCTGAACCCGATCCCGGAATTCTGGCTGCCGGCATTCGCGCTCCTTGCCACAGTCTGGACACTGCTCGTAGTCCAGCGAGCCGGGAGTAGGAGATAAGAAAGCGAAGCTCTAGCATCCCGTCCCTCATGAGGCATGACCCACTCTTCATCTCGGCGTCTTCAGGCACCAAGAGATCGGGGTCGAGATCATGTCTTTGCAGTGGGTCCTGAAGGAGCTTCCTTCGGCAGGCGAGCGAATTCCTCCTCGGCCCACCTTAGCCTAACAATCTCTGAGCAGAGGATTGCAAGGAGTTCTATCCATCTGACAGTCATCCTGGAAGGCTGCTTGTGATCCTTGGGGCCGGAGACCTCGATCCATCCGATGATCTCCTTCTTCTGTCCATCATCCAGAAGTCGAGGAAGTCGCCCGCAAGGAAATCCTCATGGGAGGTTCGCTTGGCGTTCCACCTGTATGGCCTGTCATACTTGTCCGTCTCGATCAAAGGAAGGCCCTCTGCCACGTTCAACTCGGAGAGCTTTCCGGTCTTGATGTTGGGGAATCTCTCTTGGCTGTACATATCGTCGCGGTCGTACCGCGTCCGGAAGATCTTTGCCTCAACATCCTTGGTGAAGCCGAAAGCGACCTCGTACCTCCAGATATCCTCGTTTCGTTCCTTGAGACCGATCGCCACCTCGCTGAATCCGAATTGACGGAACGCGAACCTGACGACCTGCTCGAAGAAGGCCTTCAGGGATTGCCTCCGATTCGACCCCAGCACCATCAGGTCAATGAGGCTGTCCGCAATCTTCTCGCCCTCGTCCTTCGGAATGGGGGAGTAGGTGGTCTCCAGGTGCCGCCGAAACTCGGGGCTGATGGGTTCCTTCGTCATCTCCCCTGCCTCCTCAGCGTATCCTCATGGAGCCAGCGCTGTCTTACCACGGATGAGCAGATGGAGGCGATGAGCTCCACCCACCTGACGTTCATTCTTGTCGGCAGCTTCCCGTTCCTGGTCTTCGCAAGCTCGATCCATCCGATTATCGAATTCTGCGGACCTGTCATCCAGAAATCGATGTAGTCTCCCTCGTGGAACTCGTCGACCGCCCCCCGGGCAAGGCCTCCCGCGAATGGCCGGTTGAAGAGCTTCCTCTCCTCCTCGGGGAGCCCCTCGACTGGGGAGAACTCGGAGAGCTTCCCGATCTTGACGAAGGGGAACCGCTCTTGGCTGACCATGTCCTCGTGCGAGTACCTGACCTTCTTGTACTCTGACGTTATGCCGCTGTGGAATCCGAAGACCACCTCGTGGTAGAAGTCGTCCTGCTTCCGGTCATAGAGGCCGATGACGATCTCGTCGAACGCAAGGAACCTGAATATGAGGCGGGCGACCTGTTCGAGAAACGAGGTCAGGGACTGCCTCCTGTCCCGCCCGTATTCCATCAGGGAGATCAGAGAGTCGACGAGTCTCTCCTCGTCATCCTTGGGAATCGGAGAGTACTTGGACTCGATATGCTGACGGAACTGGTTGTCTATGGCAACTGGTGTCTTGGAGGACAACGAATCACGTAACCAGAGGGAAGATGCCCTTGTTCCCTAATCCAGTCAGCGCCTATTTTGACCTTTCTGTGCAGTTTCCGGGTCCGACAACTGGAGTCCAGAGATTCTTGCGCGAGTTCGGGCTCAGGCCCCGCCCACCGGCCCTCCAAGAGTGCCGGCGAACACCTGCCATGCAAGAGCGGACTTAGCCGTCAGGCTGAGGATGATGTACACCCTCTCCCCGAACAGGTAGTCCTTCCACTTGCCCTTCGCTCTGTACTGCAGCAACATGTTGACTGCGAACACGTTGAAGAACGCCGCTAGCGAAACGAATATGAATATCACGAAGAGTGGAAAGTCTCCGCCTGCTAGGCCAACAGCACCAAAGAAGTAGATGGCCAGCACGACCCATACGAGGAGCCCGGCGAAGCATCCGAAGATGTAGGATGTCCAGTCGGTCTTCTTCGTGGTCTGGTTGTGGAGCTCCATCATCAGCCCGAACAGATTCATCGTGGCGTTGAGGGCAAATATGAGCACGAGCGCGGAGAGCTCGTAAATGCCGCACAGCATCGCTATGATGACGACCATTATTGACGAGCTCACGGCGTACTCGTACCACCTAGCGTAGTTGATCCCCTTCTTGAGGTTCCGGACATACCACCCGTAGCCCCAAGGGGACGATACCGAGAAGTGCGCGACCATGGAGACGAACAGGAACATCGCCACGAAGGGGCCGAGCCTCAGGTTCACAAGCGTGTCGGAGACCGAGTAAAGGCTACCCGTGTCAGGGTTGAACGAGACGAAGTGGCTCTGAATCGGCAGCGTCGCCTCGTTCGCCAAGATCAGCATCAGGGCGCCTTGCACGAGGTGCAGAAAGCCCATCGCTATGTTGAATCTCCTCAGCTTGCTGAACTTGGTCTCTTCCGACTTGTCCTCGACGACTGAACTCATAGGCACTCCCCAACGTTGCGTTCTCTTGAACCGCGGCTATCGACCGCGACATCTAGGTTGTTCAAGAAACTTTCGCCGAACGGGCTTTCCATTCGGCAGCAGGGGGACGTCATCATTAGTTGAGTCCTGATGGCGATTGTACGGCAGATGGAGACTTTCCGCGGTCCGAGGCGACAGTTCACGCCGCCATCTCTCGTGCTATTATACCTCCCGGTCTCGCACGCGACCTGTCGAGCTCTAAATCGGAAGGGTTTTTAACCCACGATGCATAGACAACTTCGCAACGACCCCCTCTGTCGGGAATGGTTAGCATGAGATGCCAGAACTGTCAGTCCGAGAACTATGGCCAGCAGTCCATCTGTCAGGCTTGCGGCGCACCGCTCGGCCTGGTGAAGACCAAAGTGGCAGGAATGGCGAAGGCGCCACAGAAGCCCGGTGTTCCCCACGAGGACGTCGCGCGCAGGCTCAAATTGGAGTACGCGGGGGCTATCAGGGATCACACCGATAGGAACTTGGACAGCATCCAAGACCTGCTCGAGGAGATCGGGAGGCCGAAGGGCGATGCGAGGGAGCTCCTCGAGAGCGTTGCGAAACTGATCTACAAGCAGTTCCATATCCGCGAGGTAGCTATCGGCCTGAAATCTCCGGACGGGCTCTATCGGTACGTGACCATGCACGGGATGAGGGCGAACGTCTGGGCGCAGCACAGGGACCTGGCCTACCCGTACGATTCATTCTTCGACAACACGAAGTACAAAGGCACGGTCATAAGCGACTACACGAAGCTCCTGATGGCAGAGGACATGCCGTACGACGAGGGGGAGGAGCATACATACAGCGAGCACCTCATGCAGGCCTCTTCCAGGAAGGCCATGGACGACAGCATCGAGGGGGACTACCTGGACATACTGATCTACGGCGCCGGCAACGAGCTCCTCGGCTGGATCGAGATCTCAGGCACCTGGGAGGACAAGCTCCCGAGCGCCCGCACCATACGCTGCCTTGAGATCGTCGCCAACATCACCGGGATGGCCCTATCGTATCGCGGGGGCTTGCCGAAGTTCGAGATGAAGGGTCCCTGAGCCTAGCCGAAAGGATTATCGCTTTCTAGTGGCTACTGGTTCGGGTCAAATTCGAGAGGTAGAACAATGGCAGACGAGAACAAGGAAAAGGGCAAGGCTGAAGAGGTTGCAGGCAAGACCGGAGAGGTTGTCGGGAAGGGCCTGAAGAAGGGGTTCGGAGTCGTCAAGGCGTTCGGCAAGGGCGCAAAGGATGCCGTGACAGAGAAGAAGGAAGAAAAGAAGGAAGAGAAGAAGTAGGATCACTCTCCTTCGAGTCCCGGTTGTCGCACTCTATGATGTCCAGCGGAGCCTAGGACACTAGCATCACCGGAAAGAACATAACGGTTGGAGGACGATTGAGGAACGGGACACTCCGAATGAAAGGACTCCTCCTCCGGAGCCATAGACTTGCCATCCCTGTACTTGCGATGGCCTTTCTCGCATCGGCATCCGTTCTTGGACCGATCAATGCCTCGGCTGAGACCACGGCAGTCGACGACGTCATCGGCTCGCACTCATACTCCGCACACCGGTTCATCCTGAATGTAGGGCAGTCGATCAAGGTCGACCTCGAAGTTCAGTTCGGACCCAATCTGGCATTCTACTTGATGAACCAGACCGACTACGACAAGTTCGCTGCTATTTGGAGCGGGGCGTCGGAAACCATCAGCTACGTTGCCGACATGTCTGACGGGAACACAAGATCCTTCCACAAGTCCGGCCTCGCTCCCTCGGACGGGATCTTCTACTACGTCATAGTGAACGGCAGCCAGGACCAGTCCGCGAGCGTCAGCGGAACCATCATCACTTCCAGCGGGGTGACCAATTTTGCATTCGCGGTGGTGGTAGTAGTGATCGTGGTCGTCGCCATCGTCATCGTTGTCGTCGTGATCGCCGTGGTGAACTCCAGACGAGCGAGGGCGCAACAGTGGCAGTACATGCCGCCTGGACAGCCGGCGCCCCAGATGCGTCAATCTCGGACCGCACCGCATCCGGTGGTCCAGCAGAGCCTGGACGCTACGTGCGCGAGATGCGGGACGAGGAATTCGCCGGGCGCAGAGGCCTGCTCGAAGTGCGGGACCCACCTAGGGTGACGCCCCCAAGGTGGACGGTCACGTGCACCGGCAGCACCCGACGGCCGGGGCCGTGCGGTTCCTTAGAAAATTGCTTAAGCTGGTCTGGGGCATTATGGTCAAGGCACCATCCTCCCGGAGCACACCAAGATGTCCGTTCAGGTCGCAGACATCGAGAGCGTGAAGAGACGGCTGAGGTTCGACTACCTAGGCGCTAGGAGCGATCCCACATCCCGAGTCCTCGATGGTTACGTGTCCATCCTCGCACACCTCCAGAAACAGCCAATGAACTTGCGGGACATGATGCAGGATACGGCGAACTGGATACACAGGCAGTTCAGACTCAGATGGTGCATGATCGGCCTACGAGGGGCGGACGGGGTCTACAAATACGAGGTCGAGGCGGGCATGCGCCCAGAGGCGTGGGCAAAGCAGAAGGTGAAGCTCTACAAGAACTCGGACTTCGACCCTTCCGCTCAGAACTACAAAGCAGGGGAGATAAGCAAGCTGTCGAGGGTGTATCTGGAAGAGGAGAACCAGCTCCCCAAGGAGGACGAGGGTGTTGTGAACCGGCCGGCCCTCCTGAAGGGCAGACGCAAGTCCGACGACGAGACCCTTGAGGCCGACTTCATAGACACTCTGATACTCGGTCCCGGGAACGAGCTGCTCGGATGGATCGAGTACTCGGGAACGCTGACGGGCAAATTCCCTGACCCGATGACGATAAGGTTCATCGAGGGCATCTCTGCTATACTCGCGTCGGCCATCACCTCGCAGTCTGCGGCCAAGGCCTAGAGAGCGGGCCGGGGAGTCTCTTCGGCCAGGGTGAAGAAGAAAGTCGCACCGTTTCCAACGGAACTCTCTGCCCAGATCCTGCCGCCGTGTCTCTCGATGATTCTGGACACGATGGCAAGTCCGATGCCACTGCCCGGGAACTCGGAAGGGCTGTGCAGTCTCTGAAATGGCTTGAACATCTTGTCTGCGTGGCTCTGATCGAAGCCGGCGCCGTTGTCTCTGACATAGAAGATCCTCCTCTCCTCGACCTGTCGGGAGCCGAACTCGATCAAAGACTTCTCCGTCTTCGCGGTGAACTTCCAGGCGTTCCCCAGGAGGTTCTCAAGGGCGATCCTGAGGAGGGCGCGGTCGCCGCTCACGACCAGCGGCGCTGCCGTCTCGAACCTCACGGTCCTTCCGGGATCTGACTTCTGCAGCTGGTCGGCCACTTCGCGCGCCAACTCCCCGAGATCCAGAGGCTCGGCCGATATCCCCACGGTGGAGGCGCGGGACAGCTTCAGCAGATCGTCGATCAGCTGGTCCATGTTCATCGTGGCAGAGGTGATCCTCATGAGATAGTCCTTCTCGGTCTCCCCCAGCTTCTCCATCGCGTCCTCCATGAGCAGCTGGCCGAAGCCTTCTATGCGCCTCAGCGGCGAACGGAGGTCGTGGGACACTGAGTAGCAGAATGCCTCGAGCTCCCTGTTCATCGCCGTGAGCTCGGTGGTCTTCCTGGCCAAGTCCTTGTTGAGCTCCTTTATGCGTAGCTCGGAGAGTTTGCTCCTCGTGATGTCCTGAGCGATCCCGACCATCCGGATGGGCTTGCCGTTCGTGTCCTTCACGACGTTGCCCTTCTCAGATATCCACCTGACGGAGCCGTTGGGCCAGACGATTCGATGCTCGATCTCGTAATCGGTTCCGCTCTCCATGCACTCGCGCACTGCTCCCTCGACAGACGCCCTGTCATCGGGATGGACGCAGTCCAGGAAGGCCTCGTACGTGCCGCTGAACTCTCCCGGACCGAAACCGAACATGGGCTCGATCTCATCGGACCAGGTCAATCCGCCGGATGAGATGTCCCAGTCCCAGCTACCTATCTTGGCGGCCTTCTGTGCGAGCGAGAGGCGCTCCTCGCTCTCCCTCAGCGCCTCTTCGATCCTTCGCCGGTCGGTCATGTCCTCCATGAATCCGTCGATGCGCTCAATTTCGCCGCTCTTATCGATGCAGGGGTATGCGCTGTCCTTGACCCATCGGATCTGGCCGTCCTTCCTTACGATCCTGTACTCGACATTAAGGGGCGTCCTCTTCTCCCGGTGTTCCTTGATCTTCCGCCAAACCATGGCGGAGTCTGCAGGGTGGACGATCTTCGCCCACAGTGACGGATCTGAATAGAACTCCTCGGCCCTGTAGCCCGTGATCTGAACTATCCTGTCGGTGACGAGGACCGTCGCGGATGACTCGTCGGGCAGCGCGGAGTATATGGCCACACCGATGTTGTCAGCCGTCCTTCGGTACTGCGCCTCGACCGCCCTCGTCTCCTGGACGGCCCTGCTGCGCTCCTTGTTCTCCACCAGCGTCCATCTGTCCTCGCGCTTGATGAGTGAGTAGTGGTGGTTGCTGACAACGTCGATGAGCCTAGTCGCTTCGCACTTCGAAAGGGGATAGCTGCAAAGGGCTATCACCTTGGACCGCTCGATGAGGTCCCCGACCTCGTCCTCGTACTTGATGAAGGCGTCCCAGTCCTTCTCCTCGAGCCAGGAGGTGTAGCCGCACAGGCGCAGCCCTGCCAGGCCCCTGTCGAAAGCGGATCTTAGCTTCTCGACCCATCCGTTCATGATTGACTCGGAATTGAACCCGCCGTTCTTCGTGTACCACTGCGAGGAGTCGATGATCTCGATTTGTCCGTCCCTCAGGTATCGATCGAATTCCGGGACGGCGCGTGCCATCGCCTCTTTGGCCTCGTCCACAGACAGGGGCTTGGAGGTGACCCACATGCAGAACTCTGAGCCCCTGAGGCCGGCCTCGAAGTAAGGCACCAGCACCTCAAGTGACTCCTCCTTGTCGCCGTAGAATAGACATAAGTGGGCTCCCCACGGTACATTGCCCACTGCTTCTATGCCACTTGCTCGCAGTCCTTCCGCGGGAATCCCCTCTCGGCAAATTGCCTACACTGGACACAGAGATTCAGGAACTCGAATATACCACTTTCCCCCGTCAGTTGGGGTCAAGATGCCGTTCCCCTAGCCTTCAGGAGCCTCGGCTCTCTTGCGCCAAACCTCGACTTGGTCCTCAGGCCATGCGGGAGCACCTTGGGAGACCGTCCTCCCAAGGAGGACTTCCGCGGACATCTCTGCGACCTCTTCTGCGTGGGCCGCCCTCCATCCCTGTTTGGCGACAAGCCAGATTTTGAGATCGCTCGGGACAAAGACCTCTCCGGCCGTCTTCAGAAGAACGAAGGCCTGCACGAACGCGTCCCGATCGACAGGATTCTCAACTCCCGATGACGGGTTCACCCTCCCGCAGAGCTCCTTCAAAGCCTCGATAGCTACTAGGTTGCCGGGATCGGTGGTCCCGACCTTGACACGCTTCCCGCCCAGCTCCTTTGCGCCCCAGGTCTTCGTCCATGACTCGATCTCCTGCATGCTCCACGGAAGCACCAGGATCGATGAGACGTTGTGAATCGAATCGAGGGAGTCCAGGAAATGGCCGTAGGGATAGATCGCGAGGAGCGGGGCGCCCTTCGCGTCGACTGCCATTGTCGTCTTCGTGATCATCGTGATCTGCTTTCCCATGATTGTCGCGGCCCCCTTCGACTTCAGCTCGTACACCGCGGCCTTCCCGATCTCCTCCCCGATCGGCCCGTCAAGGCTGCGGAAGCTGGGGACCGCCAAGTACCCTCTGTCGCCCATCTCCAGCAGCCAACCGAGCGCCTTCTTAAGCGCGTTCCTGTCAGCACCGGACGACCTGATGAAGTAGAGCATCCTGGTTGATTCCATGTCGGGGCCTCCAACGACCCAGGGGGATGATTTTTAAACGAGCTGCGGGATATATATAACTGCCGGGGCGTTGTCCACCGCTGGTCACCTCCCCTTGATGCCGATCCTTTCGAGGTCGATGTTGCCCCCAGAGATCACGATGGCGACCTTCTGTCCGCGCCGGAGAGGTATCTTCTTCTCGAGCAGGGATGCGGGGCCGACTGCGGCCGAGCCCTCGACGACCTGCCTCTCGACCGCCAGCACCCATCGTATCGTCCTGATCAGATCCTCCTCGTCGGCAAGGACCATGTCGTCCAGGTACCTCAGAGCGAGGTCGAGATTCAGCTGCGTTATCCCACCCGCGAGGCCCTCGGCGACGGTCGGAGGCACGGGCACATCCACAAGTCGCCTCGCCCTGTAGCACTCATACATCGTCCGAGCGGCAGTCGACTGGACGCCGATGACTTTGATGTCCGGGTTCACCGTCTTGGCCCAGCACGCAACGCCCGAGGCAAGCCCTCCGCCGCCGACGGGGATGAGGATGGCCTCGACCTCGGGGAGGTCCTCGAGGATCTCAACGGCGACAGTGCCATGACCTGCGAACACGTCGTAGTCGTCAGTGCCAGAGACATATGTGGCCCCGCTAGTCTTCGAAAGCTCCTGACAATGTGAGAAGGCCTCGTCGAAGTATGAGCCGTGAAGCACGACCTCGGCACCGTAGCTCCTGCACCGCTCCACCTTGACCCTCGGGGTGTTCGCCGGGACGCATATCGTCGCCTTGACGGCCATCATCTGCGCGGCCATCGCGACCCCCAGCGCCCAGTTGCCAGCGGATGCAGTGATCACCCCCCTCGCGCGCTCCTCCGGGGTTAGCAATGACATCCTGTAGGACGCCCCGCGCGGCTTGTAGGCCCCGGTCACCTGGAGGTTCTCCCACTTGAGGTACACTTCGGCACCGGAGACTTCGCTCAGGGCCTTCGAATGGGTGAGAGGGGTCCTCCTGACGGCGCTCGCCTTCAAGGCCCTTCTCGCCCTCAGCACATCGACTGCAGTGAGATCCTGTTCCTTCCCGCCCATAGGAGTCAGACCCTGATGAAGGAGCCGATATTCCTCTTGATTGCCCTCTCGTAAACAAGCTGGGAGGTGACTACGTCCTGGACCGCGATTCCCGTGAGGTCGCAGACGGTGATCTCGTCGTCCCTCTCTCGGCCCGACTTGTCACCCAGGAGCACCTCGCCGAGCTCACCGTGGACGTCCTTCTCGTCCAAAGTGCCGTCCTCGATCGCGTGGTGGACCTCCCCGAGCTGGGCGCACTGTTTGACGCTGTCGCAGACGACCTTGTCCGCATTCCCGAGGACTGCCGTCTCGAGCTCCTGCTTTTCCGGCGAGTCAGAGCCGACCGCAGTGACATGCGCACCCTTGGATATCCAATCGGAGAACACCAACGGTTCCGTGCTCATCGTCGCGGTAACGATCACGTCGCTTCCGGTGACGGCCTCCTTCACAGAGCTCGCGGGGATGACCTTCAACCCGAGTGACTCGCCCATCTCCTTCGCGTAGAGAGCGGCTTTCGACGGGTCTCTGCCCCAGACCGACACCCATTCGAACTTCCGGACCTTTGAGAGGGCCTCGATCTGCAGCCTTGCCTGGACGCCCGTCCCTATGACAGCGACCTTGTCCACTGACTGTCTCGCCAGAGCCCTCGCGGCGACAGCTCCAGCTGCGGCCGTTCGGAGATCCGTGATCATTCCCCGATCCACCTCGATGCAGGCTGGCCAGCCCGTACCTGAATCGAACACGAGCATCATCCCGTGGCTAGACGGGAGCCCGAGCTTCGCATTGTCGTAGAATCCGGAGGCGATCTTCACAGTGTAGGTCGGATACCCCTTGATATAGCCGGGCTTGATGTGGATGTCCCCACTATGATCGGGCACCAAGAGCGCTACGGGAAAGGGGACCACGGCCCTCCCGGAGTTGTATGCCTTGAACCCGTCTGCGACCGCCTCGATCGCATCCTCCATTGTGAGAACTGACTCGATCTGACTCTTCGTGAGAAGGAGAACCTCATCTCTGCTCCGCCCGTCCGTACTCCCGCCCTCCGGAATGAAGGACTGCAGAACGCTCTTGAGCTGTATTACCTTTTGCAGGACTGCGCGACCTCGGTGGCGGACCTCTATCCACTTCGGCTGGCGCCTGATCAACTGATTGGCTTCACGTTCCTGAACAGAGCGTAGAACAGCGATATCGAGGCCGCATAGAACGCGGCTGCAAGTAGGAACGGCAGCTCGAAGTTGCCAGAGGCGAGGATCACGCCCCCCACAACAGTGCTGACGCTGTTCGGCAACCTCCAGACGATGGCGTTTATCGAGCTCGCCAGGCCCCTCTCCTCAGGCAGGATGATGCCCATGAGATAGGAGTCGGATATCGGCGATGACATGTTCATCAGGGCAGCCCGGATGAGATACAGCAGCCCTGCCAGGGCCGCCCCCGGGATGTACGCAAGGCTGACCATGAACACCGTCGCGAGGCTCTCGGTAAGGACGATTGCCTTGACCGAGCCGTACCGGAACGCAAGGGCGGTGCTCGCGATTGCGGAGAACGCCATCAGGACGTTTGCGACCGCGAGCAGCGGCCCGCTTGAGCTATCAGGGACTCCGAACTTGAGCCACAACCATGTCGGGATGAGGGGGATGATGAAACCGGCGCCGAGCCCGATGAGGCTGTTACAGCCCGAGAACCTGAGAACGGTGCCGAGATTCTTTCCGCGAATGAGCTTCGCACCGGGTTTGACTATCTCCTTATACCCTCGGAGTAGAAAGCTGAGCGCTATAGGCGATACGAGCGCTAGAAGAGCGACTATGATGAAGAAACCGCTGTGGACCGTGTGAGAACTCGCTCCTGTGAAGTCCTCGATCAAGGGGAAGAAGAGCGGAAGGACAAAACCGAACGCGCTCGTGCCGCTGCCTACGATGAAGGAGAGGGAGAACGCGGCGGTCCTTGTTTTCGCCGAGGTCATATCCGCGATGAGTGCGTTCCAGGATGCCATGAACGCCCCCTCGGCGACCCCCGCGCCGACGGCGGCAACCACCAGGAACAACACATCGGTCGTGAACGCGAATACGATCAGCATCGGAGGAATTCCGAACAACCCGAGAAGAAAGGGCAATTTCCTTCCCCGCTTATCCGCATAGATCCCCATCGGGATTGCCGTCAGCACGGATGCGGCTCCGCTTGAGCCGAGAATCAGGCCGATCGATGATGGGCTGATGTTGAGCTCGGTGTAGTAGGCCGATACGGCGATGAAGAAGTAGCCGAAGCCGACGGCCGAGAACGATGTGAGATAGATGAGCCACTTCGCCTTGCGTGGGATCTCCGAGAACATCGCCCTTACTGATTTCTTCTCGGTCTTGGGAGAACCCATAAGGCCTCGACATACCGTATTCGCTTAAGGCGGTTTTGCAGGGCGTCAGAGAAAGTACTATCTACCTAGGGCTCGGGCCTCAGCTCCACGCCAAGGTCCTTCATCTCCTTCTTGAATCCGACGACGATGTTCCTGTACTCCTTGGACGGCCTGCGTCGCTCCGCGTCCCAGCACTCTTGCCAGGTCTTGCCAAGAGGAGGGTTGGGAAGCTTTGAGTCGTACCTCTTCAGGAGGGCGTCGCATATCTCGTTCGCGTCCTTTCGCTTCATACCAGCTACTGCGTGAGCCACCTCGGCCGAGATCCTGGGCTCCACCGGCGACGTCCTGTCCTCGTACTTGTTGGAGGCTGTTCCAAGGGACTCGATCGACAGCCCGGATGCAACTGCAGCGATGGCCGAGGCTGAGGTCTCCTGCAGGACCATGGGAGTGCATGGCCCAGCCGCGGTATAGTTCAGGCTGATGCTCAGAAGGTCAGTGTTCCTGCTGATCGCCTGGCCATCGACGCTTATGACCCAGAGCAGGTCTCGGCTGCTGTTCGATACATACCTCAGGTGCAGGGGA
>Ga0153916_10000101_pt1 | contig 47539 bp, 47 predicted proteins | sample Opewatmetagenome_FD_109642 | JGI IMG/M metagenome (GOLD analysis project Ga0153916, IMG submission 109642) | Freshwater wetland microbial communities from Ohio, USA - Open water 3 Core 3 Depth 4 metaG | ecosystem: Environmental > Aquatic > Freshwater > Wetlands | place: USA: Ohio, Lake Erie...
AGCAGGGCGCGTTCGGCCATCACGGCCGCGTATGTCACCGGATCGGAAATGGCTGCCAGCCACCCCCGGGCCCGGGAATCATCGCTCCGCGCCTCGATGCCGACCGCGCCCTGGGCTGGGGCCGGGAGCATTTCGTCGATCTCGATCGGCGATCCGACATCGCCCTGCCCGAGGCGCTTGAGCCCGGCCGCGGCGAGCAGCGTCGCATCGAATTCGCCGTCCGCCAGCTTGCCCAAACGCGTCGCGACATTGCCACGAATCGAGGAAATCCGGAGGTCAGGCCGCAGTGCCAGCAACTGCGCGGCGCGGCGCGGCGAGGAGGTCCCCACCCGCGCGCCCCGAGGCAGATCGGCGATGCGCGGAGCCCCGACCAGCCGGTCGCGGACATCCTCGCGCGGGAGCATCGCCACGATCGCCAATTCGGGCGGACGCACGGTTTCGACATCCTTCATCGAATGCACCGCGATGTCGATGCGGCCATCCCGCATGGCGGCATCCAGCTCCTTGGTCCACAACGCCTTGCCGCCCAGTTCCGCCAAGGGCCGGTCCTGAATCCGGTCGCCGCTGGTGCGGATCGGGACGATGGCCAGAGCATCCTCGCTCCAGCCATGCGCGCGCCGCAACGCGGCGGCCACCATGTGCGTCTGGGCGAGGGCGAGAGGCGATCCGCGCGTGCCAATAGTCAGATAGGGCGTCATCACCGGCTTGTGCTAGCGCCCGAAAGGCTGGCAGGAAAGGCCGGATGAAGCGCAACCCCATCATTCTTGGCCTCGAATCGAGCTGCGACGAGACCGCCGCCGCCCTGGTGCGGGGCGACCGGACGATTCTGGCCCATGCCGTTCACGGCCAGGAGCGCGAGCATGCGCCCTTCGGCGGCATCGTGCCCGAAATCGCCGCACGCGCCCATATCGAGACGCTCGCGCCCCTGATCCGGCAGGTTCTGGAGGAGGCGAAGCTTGAACTTGCGGACGTCGATGCGATCGCGGCGACCGCCGGACCGGGTCTGATCGGCGGCGTGATGGTTGGCCTTGTCACCGGCAAGGCGCTGGCCTTCGCCAGCGGCAAGCCGCTGATCGCGGTCAATCATCTGGAGGGCCATGCGCTGTCGCCTCGGCTCGTTTCCCCGGATCTCGCCTTCCCTTACCTGCTGCTGCTGGTGTCCGGCGGCCACTGCCAGTTGCTGCGGATCGAGGGCGTGGCCCGATATCGCCGGCTCGCCACGACCATCGACGACGCGGCGGGCGAGGCCTTCGACAAGGTCGCCAAGCTGCTGGGGCTCGGCTATCCCGGCGGCCCGGCGGTCGAGCAACTCGCCCGGGCAGGCGATGCCTCGGCGGTTCCGCTGCCGCGGCCGCTGGTGGGCAGCGACGAGCCGCATTTCTCCTTCGCTGGCCTCAAATCCGCGGTCGCCCGCGCGGTCGCGAGCGGCGCCTACCGGCCCGAGGATATCGCCGCCTCGTTCAGCCAGGCGGTAGTCGATTGCCTGATCGACCGGACCAGACGCGCCCTGGACGCGAGCTCCGGGCTCACCGCGCTGGTCGTGGCCGGCGGGGTCGCGGCCAACCAAGCCGTGCGCGGCGCGCTTCAGCAACTGGCGGCGGCCTATGATCTTGCCTTCGTCGCGCCGCCTTTATGGCTCTGCACCGACAATGCGGCGATGATCGCCTGGGCCGGAGCGGAACGCTTCAGCATAGGCCTCACCGATCCGCTGGACGTGCCGGCCCGGGCGCGCTGGCCGCTCGATCCCGATGGTGCGCCGGTGCGCGGCGCTGGAGTGAAAGCATGACGGAAGCAATGGAAACGATCGGCGTGATCGGCGGCGGGGCGTGGGGAACCGCACTGGCGCAGGTCGCAGCGCAGTCGGGCCCGGCAATCCTGTGGGCGCTCGAACCAGAGGTGGTGCGCGCCATCAATCAGGATCATGTCAATCCGGTATATCTTGCCGATATCCCGCTATCCCACAGGATTCGTGCGACGGAAGACCTGGACGCGCTCGCCACGTGCGATGCGCTGCTGGTCGTCACCCCGGCGCAACATGTCCGCACCGTGCTTTCCCGGACTCCGGTCGGGACCAAGCCGCTCGTTCTTTGCTCCAAGGGGATCGAGGCGGGATCGCATCTTCTGATGTCCGAAGTCGCCGCCAAATTGTGCCCCGGCGCGCCTATCGCCGTGCTATCCGGGCCGACCTTCGCCCATGAGGTGGCGAAGGGACTACCAACCGCGGTGACCATAGCCTGCGCCGACCGTCCGGTCGCCGAGGCGCTGGCCGCCCGCCTCGCCCTGCCGACCTTCCGGCCCTATCTTTCGGATGACGTGATCGGCGCGGAAATCGGCGGCGCGGTCAAGAATGTGCTGGCGATCGCTTGCGGCGTTGTCGAGGGCAAGGGCCTGGGGCTCAACGCGCGCTCGGCGCTGATCGCCCGGGGCTATGCGGAAATGCTGCGCTTCGGCCTCGCCCGCGGGGCCAAGGCGGAAACGCTGGGTGGTCTTTCCGGTCTCGGCGATCTCGTGCTGACCTGTTCGTCGACCAATTCACGCAATTTTTCGCTGGGCGTCGGCCTTGCCAAGGGTAGCAGCGTCAAGGCGCTGCTGGCCGACCGGCGGACGGTCGCCGAAGGCGCCTTCACGGCGCCGGTGCTCAAGGAGGCGGCGCAGCTGGTGGGGGTCGACATGCCGATCGTCGAGGCGGTCTGCGCCCTTCTGGAAGGGCGGGCGGACGTCGACGCGGTGCTGGAGCGGCTGCTCGCGCGGCCAATCAAGGCGGAGCGGGCGTAAGCCTAGAAATCCACCGCGATGCCCTTGTTTTCCCAATCTCCATAGCGGGTCGGCTCCGGTCCGTCGCGACCACCGGCTTCGGGCTTCGCCGCGACCGGCTGCGGTTCAGGCACTGGCGGGCTAGGCGAAAGATGGGCGGGCGGAGGCAATCTGCGGCGGACGTCCTGCTTGGTCATAATTACTCGATTCCGCTTGAAGTTATCGGCTGGCCACCCGACATTTCACGCCTCATATGAGGGACAAAGATGAACGGTTTCAAGACAGTGATGCTGCTTTCGGCGCTTACCGCCTTGTTCATGGGGCTTGGCTTCATGATCGGTGGCAGCGGGGGTGCGATGATCGCGCTGCTGGTCGCGGCCGCGATGAATCTTTTCGCGTTCTGGAACGCCGACAAGATCGTCCTTCGCATGCACGGCGCGCGCGAGGTTGATGAGTATAGCGCGCGCGAGTTTTACAGCGTCGTCCGCGATCTGGCGGTGCGCGCCGGCCTGCCGATGCCGAAGGTCTATCTGGTCGACAGCCCTCATCCCAACGCCTTCGCCACAGGCCGCGACCCTGCACATGCGGCGGTGGCCGCGACGACCGGGCTGCTGGCGATCCTCACCCGCGACGAGATCGCCGGGGTGATGGCGCACGAACTGGGTCATGTCCGCAATCGCGACACGCTGATCATGACCGTGACCGCGACCGTCGCCGGAGCGATCGCGATGCTCGCCAATTTCGGTTTCCTGTTCGCGGGGCGTAGCGATGACGGCCGGTCCGCCAACCCGCTGGCGCTGATCGGCGCGATGATCATAGCGCCGTTTGCCGCGATGCTGGTGCAGATGGCGATCAGCCGTACACGCGAATATGGCGCGGACCGGGCAGGCGCCGAAATCAGCGGCAATCCGCGCGCCTTGGCCTCGGCGCTGGCGAAGCTCGCAAACGGCGCTGCGCGGGTGCCCAATCCGGTGGTGCAAAACAATCCTGCCGCCGCGCAGCTTTACATCGTTCCGACGCGGATCGGCGGTATGGACAATCTCTTTTCCACACATCCCGACACTGGCAATCGGATCGCCGCGCTGGAGGCGATGAGCGCGTCGTTCGGCGACTCGCCTGCACGCCGCAGCGCGCTCGATCCGTTTGGCGCGACCTCCAAGACCGGACCCTGGTCCTGACCCGCGCGGCCGAACCAGCCGGCGTCGCCGCCCGGCGCGCGGCGCTGAAGCTGCTCGACGCGGTGCTGCGCCAGGGGTTGCCGCTCGAGGCAGCGATCGGGCGCGCCACTGCTGGCCTCGACAAGCCTTCTGACCGCGCGCTCGCCCACGCCATCGCCGGCGCAGTGCTGCGCCATGCGACGGATCTCGATCGGCTGATCGATTCGGCGATGAAGAAACCGCTGCCCGAGGACGCCAAGGCGCGGCTGGTGATCCGCATCGCGCTGGCGCAGATGCTGGTTCTGAACACGCCGCCGCACGCCGCGATCGCGACCAGCCTGCCGCTGCTCGACAGCGGCCCGCGGCGACTTGCCCATGGCGTGATCGGCACGCTGTCGCGCCAGCATGCGACGCTGCCCGACAGACCCAGCCTGCCCGACGCGGTCGCGCTGCGCTGGCAGAAAAACTGGGGCGTGGAGATGGTAGCGGCGGCCAGCGATGCCTGGGCCAAGCAACCACCGCTGGATCTGACGCTGAAACAAGCCGCCGACGCGCGGGCATGGGCGGCCCGTCTCGGCGCGACCAGCCTTACGGAAGGGCATCTGCGACTGCCTTCGCAATCGGTGCCCGCGCTTCCCGGCTTCGAAGAAGGCGATTGGTGGGTGCAGGACCTTGCCGCCAGCCTTCCCGCCCGGCTGCTAGGACCGGGCAAGGGGGAGGTGCTGGACCTTTGCGCCGCACCCGGCGGTAAGACGATGCAATTGGCGAGCGCCGGCTGGACGGTCACCGCGGTGGACAGCTCCGCCAGTCGTCTGACGCGACTAGGCGAAAATCTGGGGCGCACCGGACTACGTGCCGAGACCGTCGTCGCCGACGCGATGAAATGGACTCCGCCCAAGAAATATGACGCGATCCTGCTCGATGCGCCCTGCTCGGCGACCGGCATTTTCCGGCGGCACCCGGACGTTCTTTACCGGGTCACGCCCAAACACATCGCCCAAATGGCCGAACTCCAAGCCGCGCTGCTGCGCCGTGCGCTCGATTGGCTGAAACCGGGCGGCACCTTCGTCTATGCGGTCTGTTCGCTGGAGCCCGAGGAGGGCGAACGTCAGATCGAGCGGTTGCTGGGCGAGCGGCCAGATCTTTCCGTAGATCCCGTCCGCACCGAGGAATTGCCCGCGGGACTGTCACCGACCGTGGCCGGATTCGTGCGCACCTTGCCCGGCGATCTAGCGGCGGAAGGCAGCGTCGACGGCTTCTTCGTCGCGCGTTTGAAGCAGTTTGATGATCGGGTGAGCGCAAGCGCTTGAACCCCTCAAGTCGGCGCAGTAAAGCCGGAGGGGATGCAACAGCCCGTCCGGATCGCCCCCTCCATTCTTTCCGCTGATTTCGCGCGTCTCGGTGACGAGGTCGCGGCGATAGACCGCGCGGGCGCGGACTATATCCACGTCGATGTCATGGACGGCCATTTCGTGCCGAACATCACCATCGGTCCGGCCGTGGTGAAGGCGCTACGCCCTCACAGCACCAAGATATTCGATGTCCATCTGATGATCAGCCCGGTCGATGGCTATCTCGACGCTTTCGCTGAGGCCGGAGCCGACATCCTGACCGTCCATCCCGAAGCCGGCCCGCACCTCCATCGCACGCTTCAGCGCATCAAGGCGCTCGGCAAAAAGGCGGGTGTATCGCTCAACCCGGCGACACCGGCGAAGATGCTCGAATATGTGCTTGAGGACGTCGATCTGGTGCTGGTGATGAGCGTCAATCCCGGCTTTGGCGGGCAGAGCTTCATCACCAGCCAGCTTCGCAAGATCGAGGCACTGCGCAAGCAGATCGACAAGATCGGCAAGCCGATCGATCTCGAGGTCGACGGTGGGATTGATGCGACCACCGCACGCCAGGCGATTTCGGCCGGCGCCGATGTGCTGGTGGCGGGCACCGCCAGCTTCCGCGGCGGGCAGGAGGCCTATGCCGCCAACATCCGCGCCCTGAGGGGGCAATGAGCAAGCCCGCGCGCAAAATGGACGAAAGCGACCCCGAACCCGACGGTATCGAGCAGGGCAAGCGCCTCGTCAGGATCAATGGCGACAAGGGACTGTCGCTGGCTGAGACGATCGCCGCCCAGTTCCGGCTGCTTGCCTGGCGCAGCCCCCTCCACAAACTTCGCCTGCGCGGCCGTTTTCCGTTGCGTCTACTGGCTGCGCCCGCCGATCCGATCGCCGGCAATGCCGAGATCGGACGCGCGCTCGCCGTCGGCCAGTTCGAGCATCTGGGCGAGGTGCTGCCCGTCACCGTGCTTCGGCAGCAGAATTTTCTCGCCTCGAATGAGACACTTGACTGGATCCAGGGCTTTGCCTGGCTGCGCGACCTGGCGGCGGCGATGCCGCGCCCGGAAGCGATCCGGGTCGCCGAGCCCCTGGTGCGGGCCTGGCTTTCTGCGCATGGCGAATTCGATCCGATCGGCTGGCGGCCGGATCTCATCGGCCAACGCATCCTGTTTTGGGCGGCCTACGCCCCGCTGATCCTGTCCTCGACCGACCTCGTCTATCGCTCGGCGGTGCTCAACGGCCTCGCCCGCATGGCGCGGCATCTCGAGCGTTCCGCCGCCCGGGCGGACGAAGGCCTGCCACGGATCGCGGCCCATGGCGGGCTGATCGCCGCGGGGCTTCTGATCCCAGGCGGGGAAGCGCGGCAGGTCCGCGGCGAATATGGGCTGGAGCGCGCGCTCAACGCCCATGTCTATCCGGACGGCGGCGTCGCCAGCCGGGCGCCGATCGATGCGCTGGAGCTGCTGGAACTGCTGCTTTTGGTTCGTTCGGCTTATTCGTCGCGACGGCTTCTGCCGCCACCATGGTTCGACGCGGTGCTGGATCGGCTGGTGCCCGCGCTGCGCGGCGTGACGCTGGGCGATGGCGGGCTTTCAGCCTGGCATGGCAATGGACCCACCAATGCCGGCCGGATCGAGCGGGCGATCACGGCATCGGGGATTGCCACCCGTCCGCTGCGCCACGCGCCGGAATGGGGCTATCAGCGGCTCGCCGGGGGCAAGACCGTGATCATCTGCGATACGGGACCACCTCCGGTCGCGCGCCTCTCCGATGACGGCCATGCCTCGACGCTTGCCTTCGAGCTGTCCGACGGTCCCCAGCGCCTGATCGTCAACTGCGGCGGGCGACGCGGCGGACGAATCGGCCTGCCCCAGGAACTGGCGACGCTGCTGCGGATGACAGCGGCCCATTCGACGCTGGTGATCGCCGACAAGAACTCGACGGCGGTCAGGAACGACGGGGTGCTCGGCAAGGGCGTGACCGAAGTCATCGTCAACCGCCAGGAAAACGAAGCGGGCACCTGGATCGAGGCAACCCACGACGGCTATGTTCGCCGCTTCGGCCTTGAGCATTGCCGCAAACTCTACCTGTCGGCGCGAGGAGATGATCTCAGGGGAGAGGATGTTCTGGCACCGCCCCGCGGGCGGCGGCTCCCCTCGCGCGGGCGCGACATCCCCTTCGATGTCCGTTTCCACCTGGCGCCTGGCGTCGAGGCCGTGCCCACCGCCGATGGCCATGGCGCCCTGCTCAAGCTTCCAGGCGGTGCCGTGTGGCGGTTCCGCTGCCGCGGCGGCACGCTTGGCTTCGACGACAGCCTGTGGATCGACGGCGACGGCATTGGGTGCCCTTCGCGCCAGATGGTGGTGAGCGGCATAGCGCCACCTGGCGGCCATTCGGTGGCATGGTCGTTCCAAAAGGCGGGATGAGAGTTGCCGCTCCGCTCGAAATCGGTACAGCGGCCCGCGCGGGCAAAACTATAGAAACTGGGACGACATCGATGGATCAGGTGAAAATCGTACGGGCGCTGCTTTCGGTGTCCGACAAGACAGGTCTGATTGCGCTCGGCAAGGCGCTGGCCGGCCTGGGAATCGAACTCCTGTCCACCGGCGGGACCGCCAAGGCGCTGCGCGACGCAGGGCTGAACGTCATCGACGTTTCCGAGCATACCGGCTTCCCCGAGATGATGGACGGACGGGTGAAGACCCTGCACCCGAAGGTGCATGGTGGCCTCCTCGCCATCCGCGACAATCCCGCCCATGCCGCCGCGATGGCAGACCACGCCATCCCTCCGATCGATCTGGTGGTGGTCAATCTCTACCCCTTCGCCGCCACCGTCGCCAAAGGCGCGGCGCGCGACGAGATCATCGAGAATATCGATATCGGCGGGCCATCGATGATCCGGTCGGCCGCGAAAAACCATGGTTTCGTTACGATCGTCACCGATCCCGCGGATTATCCCGAGCTGATCAAGGCGCTTGAGCAAAATGGCGGCATGACGTCACTGGCGCTGCGCAAGCAACTGGCTGCGAAGGCTTTTGCCGCGACGGCGGCTTATGATGCGATGATCGCTGGCTGGTTTCAGCATGCCGATCAGGGTCAATTGCTGCCCGACACCCTGCTGGTCGCGGCAAACAAGGCGCGGACCCTCCGCTATGGCGAGAATCCGCACCAGGCGGCCGCGCTGTATCTCCCGCTCGGGCCGGCCAGCCGCGGCGTCGGCCAGGCCGAGCAGATCCAGGGCAAGGAACTCAGCTACAACAATCTCAACGATGCCAACGCGGCGTTTGAGCTGGTCGGCGAATTCCGCGACGGACCGCCGACCTGCGTGATCGTGAAGCATGCCAATCCTTGCGGGGTGGCGTCCGCCGACACCTTGATCGAAGCGTACCGGGCCGCCTTCGCCTGCGACAGCGTTTCAGCCTTTGGCGGGATCATTGCGGTCAATCGCCCGCTGGACGGTCCGACGGCCGAGGCGATCACCGACATCTTCACCGAAGTGGTGGTGGCGCCGGATGCCGATGAGGCCGCCCGCGCGGTCTTCGCCCGGAAGAAGAATCTGCGGCTGCTCCTGACCGGCCCTCTGCCCGATCCGGCGCGTCCGGGGCTGGTGCTGACCTCGATCGCCGGCGGTCTGCTGGTCCAGTCGCGTGACAATGGCCGGATCAGCGAAGCCGACCTCAAGCTGGTTACCAAACGCCAGCCGACCCCGCAGGAGCTGACCGACTGCCTATTCGCGTGGACAGTCGCCAAGCATGTGAAGTCCAACGCCATCGTCTATGCCAAGGGCGGCGCGACCGCAGGCATCGGCGCGGGCCAGATGAACCGGCTCGAATCCGCCCGCATCGCCGCCTGGAAGGCAAAGGATGCGGCCGAAAAGGCCGGGTGGGACGCGCCGCGCACGACCGGATCGGCGGTTGCATCGGATGCCTTCTTCCCATTCGCGGATGGCCTGCTGGCCGCCATCGAAGCGGGCGCGACCGCGGTCATTCAGCCGGGCGGGTCAATTCGTGACGAGGAGGTGATCGCAGCCGCCGACAGGGCCGGTCTGGCGATGGTCTTCACGGGGCAGCGCCACTTCCGGCATTGAGAAATCCCGCCGGTTGGGATCACGCCGGCTGAATGCCGATCATCGATTCTTGATCCTGAACAGCATCCGGTCGACCGGCCCGAAACCGCGATACCAGATGATCACGCCATAACTCAGCAGGATCAGCGGTACACCGAAGATCAGCTCGCCCCATTCGGGTATCTTCGTCAGCACTGTTCCCACAATGATCGCGAAGGCGGCGGCGGGCACCAGCGCCCAGCGCCAGGGCGATACCGGCGCCGACAGGAGCTTCGACAGCAGACGCGCCTTCAGGATCGATGAAAGTCCCAACGCCAGCATCAGGCCGATGGCCGGTGCCGCGCCCTGAACGATCAACGAAAGGTTCATCGCACGCATCGCAAAGATCAGCCCAACGGTTGCACCGATCTGGGTGGCGATCATCACCAGAGAGATCATCAGATTTCGGTGCCGGGCGATGTAAACCAGCGCGGATTCGGCAACCACCGCGGTCGCCGCAACGACTTCGGCCAACAACAGAAAGGCGAGCGCGCCCGTGCCGCCGACGAAATTCGGCCCAACCAGCCCCATCACCGCCTCACCTGTAATGCCGAGCGCCAGCGCGATGCCGGCCTGCGCCGCGATGATCCAGAAGCCCACCTGGCGCACTTGCGCCGCGACCGCTTCCAGATTGCCTTCCGCGAGATTGCGGGTGATCACCGGCCCCAGGATCGGATCGAAACTGGTTTTCAGCTTCTGCGGCAAGCTCGCGACCTGCTGGGCGACATAATAGATGCCGACCACGGCCGGCGGCATGAACAGGCCAAGCAAGGCGAGATCGAGCCGGCGCGAGCCCCACTCGATCGCATCGGCGCCCGCCAGCGGCACGTTCCGCCGCGCCAGCGCCAGCAGCGCCACCGGACGCGGCCGCCAGCCCGTCGGAGCACCGAAGGCGCGGAGGAGGGGCCACAGGGACGCAACCAACGCGGCGGTCAGCGCCAACACATAGGCCAGAATCAGACCGTCGCGCTTCGAATAGAAGGCGAAGGCCAGCGCCGCCAGCGAGATCATCCACGGTTCGACGATCGATCGCGCCCGCACCGTCGCACCAATATCGTGACGATAAGCCAGGGCGGCGAGGCTGATATCCGATCCGACGATGGCGAAGATGATCAGGGGGAAAAACCGGTCCAGCCCGTTGATCGGAGTGTTCGGAAACATCAGCCACGGCAGGCAGATAAGGATGACCGCCGCGACCGCCGCGACAATCCAGCCGACCAGCAGCCCGTCCCAGACAACATGGACATGCGGGCGCTTGGTCTCACTCAGTTGCTGGGCAAGACCCCGCTTCAGCCCCAAGGTCGAGAGCTGCGCCGCGAATTCGACGACGATGGTCGCATAAGCGAAGCGGCCGAGGGCTTCCGCGCCGTAGAGCCGGCCGGCGATGAACAGGAATGGAAGACGGGCCGCAAGACGCAGCAGAAAACCGAAGAAATTGGTCCGCCCGCCCTTGGCGAGGGTCTGAAGATCACTCATCGGCAGCTGGACTCGGTTGACGGCGGCACAGGCTCTCGGTCGTTCGACATGCTGTGCCTCCGCCCCCGATCATCCTCATCCGAACGATCAGCAATAGCAGTCCCGCATCGGCTTGCAACGACCGAGGACACTAATGGGCCTGATCCCAATTGGCGCCAAACCCGATCTCCACCCCCAAGGGCACATCCAGCGCGACCGCCGGAGCCGCCGCCTGAGCCATCACCGACCGGATGGTGGTTGCCGCCCGCTCGGCATCGCCCTTTGGAACCTCGAACACCAGCTCGTCATGAACCTGCAGGAGCATGCGCGTGCCATCAAGGCCCGCAGCCTGCAGCGCCGGCCCCATCCGCGCCATCGCGCGCTTGATGATGTCCGCCGAGGTGCCCTGGATCGGCGCATTGATCGCCTGGCGCTCGGCCGCCTGGCGCTCGCTGGCGACCTTCGAGGCAATGCCCGGCAAGTGGGTCTTGCGCCCGAACAGGGTGGTGACGAAACCCTGCTCGCGCAGCGCCGCCAGGGTTTCGGCGATATAACGCCGGATGCCGGGGAAACGGTCGAAATAGCGATCGATGATCGCCTGGGCCTCGTCACGGCTGACGCCCAGACGCCCGGCGAGGCCCCAGGACGAGATGCCGTACAGGATCGCGAAGTTGATCGTTTTCGCCTTGGCGCGGTTGTCGCGGCTGGCATCGCCGAACAGCTCGACCGCTGTAAGGTTGTGAATATCCTGACCCTCGGCGAAGGCGGTCTTCAATGCCGGCACATCGGCCATGTGCGCGGCGAGCCGCAGCTCGATCTGGCTGTAATCGGCCGAGAGCAGCACATGGCCCGGCTCGGCGACGAAAGCTTCGCGGATCTGCCGCCCCATTTCGGTGCGGATCGGAATGTTCTGCAGATTGGGATCGGTCGAGGACAGCCGTCCGGTCTGCGCGACAGCGAGGCTGAAGCTGGTGTGGACGCGCCCGGTCTCGGGATGGATCTGTTCCTGAAGCGCATCGGCATAGGTGGATTTGAGTTTGGTGAGCTGCCGCCAGTCGAGCACCTTCCGGGCGATCTCGACCCCTTCCGCGGCGAGCCGCTCGAGCTCGTTGACGTCGGTGGAATAGGTCCCGGTCTTGCCCTTGCGCCCGCCCTTCAGGCCCATCTTCTCGAACAATACCTCGCCGAGCTGCTTGGGGCTGCCGATCGTGAAGGGCGTGCCGGCGATGTCCTGAATCTCGCGCTCGAGCGCGGCGATGGCGGTCGCGTAATCCGCCGACAGCTGCTTGAGCCTGGCGCGATCAACCTTGATTCCGGCCTGTTCCATCTCGGCGATCACGGCGACCAGCGGCCGGTCAACCATCTCGTAGACCCGGGTGGCGCGTTCCGCGCAGAGCCGCGGCTTCAGGTGCTGCCACAGGCGCAACGTTACATCGGCATCTTCGGCGGCATAGGCGGTCGCCTTGTCGAGCGGCACCTGGCTGAAGGGAATCTGGCTCTTGCCGGTTCCGCAAATGTCCTTGTAGGCCAGCGTCGTGTGGCCGAGATGATGGTCGCTCAGATAATCCATGCCATGGCCGTGCTTGCCGGCATCGAGCGCATAGGAAAGCAGCATCGTGTCGTCATAGGGACGGATATCGATGTCCAGCCCGCGCAGCACGACCAGATCATATTTAAGGTTCTGGCCGATCTTGAGAACCGCCGGATCGGTGCACAGCCCCTTCAGCAGCGCCAATGCGGCGGCACGGTCCACCTGCTGCGGGCGTTCGGCGAGCAAGCCTTCCCCCAATTCATGGGCCAGCGGGACATAGCACGCCCGGCCCGCCTCGGTGGCAAGGCTGAATCCCACCAGGCGAGCGCGGGTCGCATCGAGATTGTCGGTTTCGGTATCGATCGCGACCAGACCCTTGTCACGCGCCTCGGCGATCCAGCCTTCGAGCCGCGAGAGGGTGGTCACCGTCTCATAATCCTCGCGGTTGAACCGCGCCGCCTCCGCAGGCTCTGCCGGCGCAGCGGCGGGTGCCTCCTCCGCCTGGCCAAGCCTGCCGAGCAGCGAACGAAAGCCCTGATCCTCCAGAAAGGCACGCAACGGCCCGTCGGGCAGCCCCTTGAGGACGAGATCATCCAGCGGTTCGGGAAGAGGGAGGTCGCTTTCAAGGCGCACCAGCTGACGCGAGAGCCGCGCCTTCTCCGCATGCTCGATCAGCGACTGTTTGAGCTTCGGCTTGGTGATCGTATCGACATTGGCGAGCAGCGTCTCGAGGTCGCCATATTCGGTGATCAGCTGCGCCGCCGTCTTTGGGCCGATTCCTGGCACGCCCGGCACATTATCGGCGGTGTCGCCCATCAATGCGAGAACCTCGCCGAGCTTTTCGGGCGGCACCCCGAATTTTTCGATCACATGGTCCCGATCCAGCCGGCGGTCGTTCATCGTATCGAGCATATCGAGCCCGGGCTCGATCAACTGCATCAGGTCCTTGTCGGACGAGACAATGGTGACGTCCCAGCCCTGTTTCAGCGCTGCCTTGGCATAGGAGGCGATGATATCGTCGGCCTCGTAATTCTCCTGCTCGATGCACGGCACCGAAAAGGCCCGCGTCGCCTCGCGGATGATCGGGAATTGCGGCACCAGATCTTCCGGCGCAGGCGGCCGATGCGCCTTGTACTGATCGTAGAGGTCGTTGCGGAAGCTCTTCTTGCTGGCATCGAAGATCACCGCCAGATGCGTCGGCCCTTCGGCTTTGTGCAGCGCAGCGACCAGTTTCCACAACATGGTGGTGAAGCCATAGACCGCGCCGACCGGTTCGCCGCGCTTGTTGGTAAGCGGCGGCAAGCGGTGATAGGCCCGGAAAATATAGCCCGATCCGTCGATGAGATAGAGATGCTTCTTGTCGGTCATGCGCTTTGAGTCGGGGCTGCTGCGAGGCGAGAGGCTCCATGGCGAACGGTTTCCCGCCATAGAATATAGAGGCCGCTGCAGATCACCACGGGCCCACCGATCAGAGTAGCGACATGGGGCACTTCACCAAAGAACAGCCAGGCGATGATCCCGATCCACAGGATCTGCGTGTAATCGAACGGCACGACCAGGCTGACCGGCGCATAGCGCAGCGACGACGTCATGAAGGCCTGGGCGATGCCGCCGACGACCCCCATGGCGATCATGCCGGCCAGCGTGACAAGCGACACCGGTTCCCAGACGAACGGCAAGATCAGGCCGCTGGCGAGCGACGCGATCAGCGAAAAATAAAAAGTGATGGCGATCGGGTTCTCGGTCGCGGTGATCTGCCGGATCGCGACGGTCACCCCGGCCGTACCAAGCGCCCCAAGCAACGCATAGATCGCCCCCCAGCCGACGAACTGCGCCGGATCGGGTCGGACCAGGATCAGAATACCGACAAAGCCAGCTGCCACAGCGGCCCAGCGATGCCTGCCGACATGTTCGGAAAGCAGCATGGCCGACAATATCGTCGAAAACAGCGGCATCGAAAAGCCGATGGCGGTCGCTTCATTGAGCGGAAGACTGACCACCGCCAGAAAGTTGAAGGCCATGGAGACCAGGCCGATCGCGCCGCGCAGGAGATGCGCTCTGGGATTGCGGGTCGCCAGCAGGCGCGGGCCGCCCTGGAAATACATCCAGACGAGAATCGGCAGCATCCCGAACAGATTACGGAAGAAGACCAGTTCGATGAGCGGCACGCCTGCGGCTGCCCCAGCCTTCACCAGCGCCGCCATCATCGCGAAATTGACCATCGCAGCCACCCGGAACGAGATTCCGAACAACGGGCGGGACGGGGCGTTGTGGGATGCCATCGGCCTCTCTTAGAGTATGCTTCGGAAAAGTGGGAACCTGTTTCCGGCAAGATCCTGCGGCCGCAGACGCGCTTCAGGCAGTCGGCGGCACCAGGATCGTATCTTCCGCGACGGGCAGCATTTCCGGATAGTCCAGCGTGTAATGGAGGCCGCGGCTTTCCTTGCGTGCAAGCGCGGACGTAACGATCAAACCCGCCACCTCGACCAGATTACGGAGTTCGACCAGATCCGGCGTGACGCGAAAATTACCATAATAATCTGCTATTTCCTGCCTCAGCAGCGCGACGCGGTGGGCAGCGCGCTCCAGCCGCTTGGTGGTACGGACGATGCCGACGAAATCCCACATGAAGCGCCGGATCTCACGCCAGTTGTGCTGCACCACCACTTCCTCATCGGAATCGGTGACACGGCTTTCGTCCCAGGCCCGAATCGCCGGTACCGGCTGATACTCGAGCCCTTGCCGCAAAATGTCCTCCGCCGCCGCCTGCCCGAACACCAGGCATTCCAGCAGCGAGTTGGATGCCATACGGTTGGCGCCATGCAGACCCGATTGGGTGACCTCGCCCGCCGCATACAGGCCCGGCAGATCGGTGCGGCCGTTGAGATCGATCGGAACCCCGCCACAGGTATAATGCGCAGCCGGCACCACCGGAATCGGTTGCTTGGTGATGTCGATGCCAAGCTCGCCGAGCCGCTTGCGGATGGTGGGGAAATGCGCCTCGATGAACGCCGGTTCTTTGTGGCTGATGTCGAGATGGACGTAATCGAGACCCAGCCGCTTGATCTCATGGTCGATGGCGCGCGCAACGATGTCGCGGGGCGCCAGCTCGGCGCGCGGATCGAAGTCCGGCATGAAGCGGTGACCATCGGTCGGTAGCCGCAGATACGCCCCTTCGCCGCGCATCGCCTCGGTGATCAGGAAGTTCTTGACCTCATGATGATACAGGCAGGTGGGATGGAACTGGTTGAACTCCATGTTGGAGATGCGGCTGCCCGCACGCCACGCCATGGCAATCCCATCGCCGGTGCTGCCACGCGGATTGGTGGAATAGACATAGGCGCGGCTGGCCCCGCCAGTGGCGAGGATGGTGGCGCTGCCGGTGAAGGCGTGCACCTTGTTGGTGCCCCGCTCGCAGGCATAGACTCCCCAGATGCGCCGGGGATCGCCCGCCGGTTCGGCAAGATTGCGGCCATGGATCAGATCGATTGCCACCATGTCCGGCACCAGCCGGATGTTGGGATGGGCCGATGCCGCGCGCTCAAGTGCCTGCTGGACGGCCCAGCCGGTGGCATCGTCGACATGGACGATGCGGCGGTGGCTATGGCCGCCCTCGCGCGTCAGATGCCAGCGCTCGGACAGGTTCTCGCCCGGATTGAACGGCACGCCGAGCGCCGCCAGCTTCTCGATGGCCGCCGGCGCATTTTCGACAACGAACTCGACGGTGCGGCGGTTGTTGAGGCCGGCGCCCGCGATCATCGTGTCTTCGATGTGGCTTTCGAAGGTGTCGCCCGGCTCGAGAACCGCGGCGATGCCGCCCTGGGCCCAAGCCGTCGAACCCTCCGAGATCGCGCTCTTGGCGAGCACCGTGACCGGCACATGATCGGCGAGATTGAGCGCGGCGGTGAGCCCCGCCGCGCCAGAGCCGATGATGATCACGCCATCCTCATTCTCAGCCATTGGCAGGCTCCCGGGTGAGGCTCAAGAACACATCCTCAAGGTCGGGATCGCGCGTCGAGACATCGACGATGCCTAGCCCTTCGGCGGAAAGCGCGCCGAGCACCTGCCCGGCATTGGTTTTGCGTTTATCGTAGCTGATGCTGAGGGTGCGCATGCCGGACAGCTCGATCTTTTCGAACATCGCGCATGTGGGGGCGTGATCGAGGTCGCGGTCGACGGTCACTTCGACCACCTTTTCCTGCGCCATGTTGACCAAAGTGCGGGTTTCCTCGTTGGCGATCAGGCGGCCGTGATTGATGATCGCGATGCGATCGCACAATTCCTCGGCTTCCTCGAGATAATGGGTGGTGAGGACGATCGTCACGCCGTGGGCATTGAGTTCGCGGACATAGGTCCAGAGCTGCTGGCGCAGTTCGATGTCGACGCCGGCGGTCGGTTCATCGAGCACCAGCACGGGCGGGGAATGAACCATCGCCTTGGCGACCAGCAGGCGGCGCTTCATGCCGCCCGACAAAGTCCGCGAATAGGCATCGGCCTTGTCTTCGAGATGGACCGCGCGCAGCAGCTCCATCGTCCGGCGATGCGCTTTCGGCACCGCGTACAGCCCCGCCTGGATTTCCAGCACCTCGGCGGGCGTGAAGAACGGATCGAACAGGATTTCCTGCGGCACGATGCCGATCGAGGCCTTGGCGTTCCTGGGATGCTCGTCGATATCGAACCCCCAGATGACCGCGCGGCCCCCGGTCTTGCGGACCATGCCGGAGAGAATGTTGATCAGCGTCGATTTGCCCGCGCCATTGGGGCCCAATAGCCCGAAGATCTGGCCGCGCGGCACATCGAAGCTGACCCTGTCCAGCGCCCTTTTGCCGTTGGCGTAGGTCTTTTCGAGGCCGTCGATGCTGATCGCTGCAGTACTCATGACTCCCTCGATAGCGCGCCTGCGCGCCAAAACAAGCGGGCGAGCGTCGACCCGGCCGTTTCCGAGTCCCCGCGATCAGGGAATTGCGAAGCGCGTCAGGCATTGCTACAGCGCGCATCGATGATCGAACCACCTGAAACCCTCCGTGTCGAAACCGCGCGCGTCGCCTGCGATGGCGATGGCGGCGCGCTGGGCCATCCGCGCGTCTGGCTGCAGATCGACGAAAAAGGCTATGCCGACTGCGGCTATTGCGACCGGCGCTTCATCCTGGCCGGCGGACCGGCGGACCGGCTTGGACAGAAGCACTGACGCGCCTATATCGGGTGCATGACATCGATCGATCCCAGCAGCTTTTTCTATCGCAACACCGATCTTGATCCGGTCCGCATCGGCGGCCTCGTCAGCGAGGCCTTGTCGGGCTGCGACGACGGCGAGCTGTTTCTGCAATATGCCGCCTCCGAAAGCTTCGGCTTCGACGACGGCCGGCTGAAGACCGCGAGCTTCGACACCCAGCAGGGTTTCGGCCTGCGCGGCGTTTCGGGCGAGACCACCGGCTTCGCCCATGCCAACGACCTGTCGGAAGCCGCGATCAAGCGCGCCGCGGAAACCGTGCGGCTGGTCGCCCAGGGCCGCGGCAGCGACATCGCGCTGGCCCCGGCGCGCACCAACACCCATCTTTACACCGACGCCAATCCGCTGGAACTGATCCCGTTCGCGCGCAAGGTCGCGCTCTGCCAGGAAATCGACGCGGCGGCGCGCGCCCGCGATCCCCGCGTGGTGCAGGTGTCGGTCGGCCTTTCGGGATCGTGGAGCGTCGTCGAGATCGTGCGGCCCGACGGATTCGTCGCGCGCGACATCAGGCCGCTGGTGCGACTGAACGTGTCGATCGTCGCCGAACAGGGCGGACGCCGGGAAAGCGGCGTTCACGGGCTTGGCGGACGCTGGCTCTATGACCAATTGTTCGAGCCGGAGAGCTGGAACCAGGCGATCGACATCGCGCTTGGCCAGGCGCTGGTGAACCTGGAAGCGGTGCCCGCGCCGGCCGGCGAGATGACGGTGGTGCTGGGGCCGGGCTGGCCCGGCGTGCTGCTGCACGAAGCGATCGGCCACGGGCTGGAAGGGGATTTCAACCGCAAGGGCAGCTCCGCCTTTTCGGGCCGGATCGGCGAACGGGTCGCCGCCCCCGGCGTCACCGTTGTCGACGATGGTTCGATCACGGGCCGCCGCGGCTCGCTGACCATCGACGATGAAGGCACACCCACCCAGCGCAACGTGCTGATCGAGGACGGCATCCTCAAATCCTATCTGCAGGACCGCCTCAACGCCCGCCTGATGGGCGTCGCGCCGACCGGCAACGGCCGCCGCGAAAGCTTCGCCCACGCGCCGATGCCGCGCATGACCAACACCTTCATGCTGGGCGGCAGCGACGATCCCGGCGAGATTCTCAGCCGCGCCAAGAACGGCATCTACGCCAAGAGCTTCGGCGGCGGCCAGGTCGACATCACCAGCGGCAAGTTCGTCTTTTCCTGCACCGAAGCCTATCGCATCGAGAATGGCCGGCTGGGCGCGCCGATCAAGGGCGCAACCCTGATCGGAGACGGCCCCGACGTGCTGACGCGGGTGAAGGCGATCGGCAACGACATGGCGCTCGACGAAGGCGTCGGCGTTTGCGGCAAGGGCGGCCAGTCCGTCCCCGCCGGGGTCGGCCAGCCGACCTTGTTGATCGAGGGACTGACGGTTGGCGGCACCGCCGCCTGACGGAGGAGAGCCAGTGGCGGAATTCTTCGACCATATCCCGGAAAAGCTGGCGGGGTTCATCGCCGCCCAGCCCATATTCTTCACCGCGACCGCCACGGCCGAAAGCCGCATCAACCTCAGCCCGAAGGGAATGGACTGCTTCCGGATCCTCGATCCGAAGACGGTCGCCTATCTGGACGTGACCGGATCGGGCAACGAAACCCACGCCCATCTCATCGCCGACGGCCGCATCACGATCATGTTCAATTCCTTCGATCGGGCGGCCATGATCCTCAGGATATATGGCCGGGGCGTTCCCGTGCTGCCCGGGGACCCGGAATGGCCCGCGCTTGTCAGCCATTTCAATCTGCTGCCGGGCACGCGCCAGATCTTCAGGATCGCGGTCGAGAGCGTCCAAACCTCATGCGGCTACGCTGTGCCGCTGATGACGCTGGAGAAGGAGCGCGACACGCTCAAGCAATGGAATGCGCGGCTCAGCGCCGAGGAACAGGCGGAATATCGGCAGCGCAAGAATGCGACGAGCATCGACGGGCTTCCGGCACGCCTGCCGCCCGTCGGCGCGATCCCCGGCTGACCCCAGACCGGCATGGCGCTCACCGAACTCGCACAATTTCCCGATCCGGTCGCGGCCGAGATCGCGCGCGGCTGGCTGGCTTCGGAGGGCATCGCCGCCATCATCCTCGATGCGGGCATGGCGAGCATGGGCCTCGGCCTGCTCGCGCCGGTCAGGCTGATGGTCGACGAGGCCGACCGGAAAGCCGCGGCGATCCTCTTGAGCGCGCACCACCCATGAAGATCGCTCTGGCGCTTGGCGGCGGCGCGGCGCTTGGCTGGGCGCATATCGGCGTCCTGCGGACGCTGGAAGCGCATGGCGTCGGCCTCGGCGCGGTTTGCGGCACCTCGATCGGCGGCCTTGCCGCGGTGTGCGCGGCCGCGGACCGGCTCGACGTGCTTGAGGATATCGGCCGTTCGGCCAATTTGCGGACGATCCTGCGCTATCTCGATCCGCACATGAAGCGCGGTGCCTGGCTCAGCGGCCGCGCCATCACCCAACAGCTCGACCGGCATCTCGGCCATGCCCGCTTCGAGGACCTGCACATACCCTGCGCCGTCGTCGCATCGGATCTGGTTTCCGGCGAAGCGGTGGTGCTGAAGCACGGGCCGGTCGCCGAAGCGGTGCGGGCATCGATGGCCTTGCCGGGCATTTTCCATCCGGTGGTGACCGAGGGCCGGGTGCTTGCCGATGGCGGCCTGGTAATGCCGGTCCCGGTTCCGGTAGCGCGATTGCTGGCCCCCGGATTGCCGGTCGTCGCCGTCAATCTGCAGAACGATTATGTCCGCCGGGCGGTGACGGTGGGCCTCAGGCTCGAGCCGAAGGCCAGGCTGACCAGCGTCGGCGTGCTGCGGTCGGCAACCGGCCTGATGCTGTCGCGGCTGGCGCGCCAGTCGCTGGATCTCGATCCGCCCGACCTCGAGCTCGCCCTGCCGGTCGGGCATATCGACGTCAGCAACTTCCTGCGCGCCAAGGAACTGATCGACATCGGCGCCGAAGCCACCGAACAGGCGATGCCCAATATTCGCGCATTGATGGATGCCTAAAAATTAGGCACTGATTGTGCATTGCACAATATAAGTCGCAGGCTTGCCTGATCGGCAGATGCGCCCGCCCGGCTTTATCCGGCAGGAATCCGGTCTCGATCGCAATTGGCACAGTCTCTGCAAAGACACCGTTCAGCAATCCAGCGAGGGAGGCTGAATGAAACTCGTCATAGCCATCATCAAGCCGTTCAAGCTCGACGAAGTCCGCGATGCATTATCCGGGCTGGGCGTGGCCGGCATGACTGTCACCGAGGTCAAGGGCTTCGGGCGGCAGAAAGGTCAAACCGAAATCTATCGCGGCGCCGAGTACAGCACGAACATGGTGCCGAAGATCAAGATCGAGGTGGTGACCACCAACGATCTCGCCGACCGCGTCGTCGAGACCATCCAGCAATCCGCCAACACCGGTGCCATCGGCGACGGCAAGATCTTCGTGCTCGATGTCGGCCAGGCGGTGCGAATCCGCACCGGCGAGACCGATGAAACGGCGCTTTGAGAGAGAAGGGGGAAGCATGAAGCCTTTGATGAAACTAGGCGCCGGCCTCGGCACGTTGGGAGCCTTGACGCTCACAGCGATGCCCGCCTGGGCGCAGGAGGCCGCAGCCGCGGCCACCGAGGCGGCGGCAGCCGTTCCCGTGCCCGACAAGGGCGATACCACGTGGATGCTCACTTCGTCGGTTCTGGTGCTGATGATGGCGGTGCCGGGCCTGGCCTTGTTCTACGGCGGACTGGTTCGCACGAAGAACATGCTCTCCGTCCTCACCCAGGTGTTCATGATCGTCTGCATCGCGGCGCTGATCTGGGTGGGCTGGGGCTACAGCCTTTCCTTCACCAGCGGCAATCCCTTCATCGGCGGACTGTCCAAGGCCTTCCTTCAGGGTGTGGACGGAACGACACTCGCCGCGACGTTCTCGAACGGCGTCTATCTGCCCGAATATGCCTTCGTCATCTTCCAGATGACCTTCGCATGCATCACACCGGGACTCATCGTCGGCGCCTTTGCCGAACGCGTGAAATTCTCAGGCCTGATGCTGTTTTCGGCCTTGTGGCTGACGGTGGTCTATTTCCCGATCGCCCACATGGTCTGGTACTGGGCCGGCCCGGACTTCCTGCCGACGACTCCTGGTGATTACGGCCTGCTGTGGGGCTGGGGCGCGCTCGATTTCGCCGGCGGCACCGTGGTTCACATCAACGCCGGCATCGCGGGCCTGGTCGGCTGCCTGATGATCGGCAAGAGAATCGGCTTCGGCAAGGAACCCATGCCGCCGCACTCGCTGGTGATGACGATGATCGGCGCGTCCCTGCTGTGGGTGGGCTGGTTCGGCTTCAACGCCGGCTCCAACCTTGAAGCCAATGGCGTGACGGCGGTGGCGTTCATCAACACCTTCGTCGCCACGGCGGCAGCCGCCCTCTCCTGGTTGCTGGTCGAACAGGTGATCAAGGGCAAGCCATCGCTGCTCGGCGCCGTCACCGGCGCGGTTGCCGGCCTGGTTGCGGTAACGCCCGCATCGGGGTTCGCGGCGCCGATGGGAGCGATCATCCTCGGCCTTGTCGTCTCGCCGGTCTGCTTCCTGTTCGTCACGACGATCAAGAACAAGCTTGGCTATGACGACTCGCTCGATGTGTTCGGTGTCCACTGCATCGGCGGCATCATCGGAGCGATCGGGACGGGCATTCTCGCCGACCCGGCGCTCGGCGGCCAGGGCTTCTTCGACTACACCGTGATGCCCGCGGTTGTCGGGACCTACGACATGGCCGGCCAGGTGATCACCCAGATCAAGGCGGTCGGCGTCACGCTTCTCTGGTCGGGCATCGGATCGGCGATCCTGTTCTTCATCGTCGACAAGACCCTTGGCCTGCGGCCGAGCGCCGAAGCCGAACGCGAAGGCCTCGACCTCGCCGAGCATGGCGAACGCGCATACAATTATTGAAGAGGTTCCTCCTGCGAACCACTGGGCCGGGGCATCTGCTCCGGCCCTTTTTTTATGACCGCCGGGCAGCCGCCGCGATCGTCGCCAGCTGCGGCGCGATCGGGGTGAGATCATAGCCGGCTGCCTTCGCCGTGGCGGCGAGCTGTGCCGGATCCTCCCCCGCGCGGGCGCGGGCGAGCGACCAGAGCAGGGTCGACCGCGTCCCCGACCGGCAAAAGGCGAGGATCAGGCCATCGGCCGCCGACAGGGCTTCGGCCATCGCGTCGATCTGTGGCGGCGCGATGCCGGCAGGGCTGACCGGGATGGCGACATAGCCAAGCCCGGCGGCATCGGCGGCCGCCTTGATGCTGGCGCCGCTCGGCTGATCGGGCGCTTCGCCTTCGGGGCGGTTGTTGATGATCAGGCGCACGCCCAGCCCGGCGGCCTCTGCGACATCCTCAGGGGTGATCTGCCCAGCCACCAGCATCTTTTCATTCAGTCTCCGGAACATGGGCGATTTCCTTTCTGGTCCGCATTTGCTTCGCTTCTCCCTCATCGCTTAATCGGCCCAACCAAGCTAGCCTCCGCGTCAAATCAAAGGGAGGGATTAACCGATGGCGCTTGCTCCAACGGTTACCGCAACGGCAGACTTCGACGCGACGGACAAGGTTGCGCCAGGCGATCCCCCCTGGCCGTCGCGACGCGTCGCCAATTATGCGCTCGGCGTCTTCGCGCTGGCGCTGATGTTCGGCATGCTCGACCGCGGCATCTTCGGTCTGATGATCGAAATGATCAAAAAGGACTTCCAGCTCACCGATTTCGAATTGGGGCTTCTGCTCGGGCCGGCGGGCATCCTCTTCTACGTCTTCGTCGGCATCCCGATGGCGCGGCTGGTCGACATCTATCCGCGCAACATCGTCCTGTCGGCGGGCATCGTCGTGACCAGCGGCGTGACCGCCTTGTGCGGCCTGGTGCAGGGCTATGGCCAGCTGTTCCTGGCCCGGATGATCGTCGGCGTCGGCGGCTCGGCGCACGGGCCCGGCACCTATTCGATGATGGCCGACTATTTCCCGCCCAACCGGCTGCCGCGCGCCATCGCCGGCCTGCAGGTCGGATTCATCGCCGGCGTGGGTCTTTCGTCGATCCTCGGCGGGACGCTGATCGGCATCGTCTCCCACTGGCAGTCGACCGAGGTCGTCGGTCTCACCATCCACAACTGGCAGTGGGTGCTGATCATGATCGGCGTGCCCGGCATTATCGTCGCGGCGATGACCCGCGCGCTTCCCGAGCCGCCCCGGCGCGGCAAGATCAGCGAAGGCAAGGCGCTGCCACTGCGCGACGTGGCGCGCGAGGTATGGCGGCGCAAGGGCGTCTATGCGCCATTGTTCTTCGGCCTGGCGTTCAGCTCGATCGAGGCAGGCGGACTTGCCGAATGGCGGGCGCCGTTCATGATGCGCAGCTATGGCTGGACGCCGCAGCAGGTCGGCGTGTGGGGCGGCACGTTGATGTTCATCACCATGCCGCTGGGGCTGGTGCTCGGCACATGGCTCACCGAAAAGCTGGCGAAGAAGCATCGCGATGCCCCGCTCCGCGTCGTCACGATCGTCTGGTCCTTGTCGATTCCGTTCATGGTCGCCTCGCCGCTGATGCCCACGGGCGAGCTCGCGATCATCGTCGGCAGCATGTCAGGCATTTTCGCGATGGCGGCCGCAGTTCCGCAGAACGCGGCGATCCAGACAGTCACGCCCAATGAGATGCGCGGCCAGGTAACGGCGATGTACCTGTTCATCTACACCGTCTTCCAGGCGATCGGCTCGGTGGTGATCGCCTCGGTGACCCAGTTCATCATCGGCGACGAGTCGCAGCTCTGGCTGGCGATGGCGGCCACCGCCGGAATCCTGATGCCTGCCGCAGTGTTGACCATCTCCCGCGGCCTGAAGCCCTATGACCGCGCGATCGAGGATCTGGAAGCGCGCGGAATGCTGTAACGCGGCCCGCCCGTCCCCGGGCGGTTGAAGGATTTAAAATCCGTTCATCTTGGCGACAGGCAGGTTGTTGTAATGTGCAACCTGCGTCGGTGAGGCGTTGACCGGGATTTTTCCCCCTGTTGCCCGGCATCTGCTTCGCAGCTCGCACTGCGTGACGAACGCAAAGTCGGCCCCCGCTCCATGCCCCCGGAGCGGGGGCTTCACTTTATTCGCGTGTGCGGCTGGCAAGCCGCGCCCTTAGCCGCTAGACCGCTTTTCCCTATGTCGCAAACACTCAGCATCGCTACCTGGAACATCAACTCGATACGCGCCCGGCTCGACCTCGCCGAACGCTTCCTGCGCGAAGAACAGCCCGATATCCTGTGCCTGCAGGAAACCAAGGTCGTGAACGACCAGTTTCCGGAAGGCCTGTTCCGCCGGCTGGGCTATAATCACCAGATCCATCACGGGCAGCCGATGCACCACGGGGTCGCAATCCTCAGCCGCATCCCGATGCGCGAGGACCGCAGCCACGACTGGCAGGACAATGGCGAGGCGCGCCACATCGGCGTGCTGCTGGACTGCGGCGTGCGGGTCGAGAATGTCTATATTCCGGCCGGCGGCGAGATCCCCGACCGGACGCTCAATCCCAAATTCGGCCAGAAGCTCGATTTCTACGAGCGCATGACGCGCTGGTCGGAGCAGCTGAAGCAGCCGACCATATTGGTCGGCGATTTCAACATCGCCCCGCTGGAATGCGATGTGTGGAGCCACAAGCAACTGATCGACGTCGTCAGCCACACGCCGATCGAGATCGAGACCCTGGAGCGGCTGAAGGCCAGCCATAATTGGATCGATCTCGGCCGCGAATTCGTGCCGGCGCCGGAGCGGCTCTACACTTGGTGGAGCTATCGCGCGCGCGACTGGCAGGCCTCGGATCGCGGCCGCCGTCTCGATCATGTCTGGATCAGCCCCGAGTTGGCCGGGACCGCCACCGGCCACCGCGTGCTCGAACATTGCAGAGGCTGGGCGCGCCCTTCCGACCATGCGCCGCTGATCACCGAGTTCAGCTTCTGATGGACGCCAGGCGCGTCGAAGCCGCGCTGGATGCCATGCGGCGGGGCCGCGAAATCGCCGTCACGTCGCCCGATGGCGGATTGGCGGTTCTGCCGATCGAGCTTGCCACCGACGAAAGCCTCGCTGCCTTCGATCAGCCTGAAGCCGCCGACATCGTTCTGACGGCACATCGCGCTGCTTCGCTGAAACTGACCAATCAACGCGACGCTGCCTCCGGCCCGGTCAGGATCGCGCGCGCGCCGTGGATCGATCTCAATGTGGCGACAGCGCTTGCCGATCCGGTGCTCGACCTCGCGACTCCGCTGAAAGGCCCGTTCCGGTCGCGCGACATCGGCGCGCGGTCCGCCGCCGAGGCCGGGCTGAACCTCGCCAAGATCGCGGGCCTGCTGCCCGCGCTGTTCGTACGGTCGCTGAAACCGGCCGATGAGGGACTGCCCGCCGTGACGCCGGAGGAGGTTGCGGCCTATGTCTCGCCCGAGCGTCTCCGCATCATCTCGCGGGCGCGCCTGCCGATCGCCGCCTCGGACCGGTCGGTGCTGGTGGCGTTCCGCGGTGTACCGGAGCAGGGCGAACATCTGGCGCTGCTGGTCGGCGGCGATCCCGCGCCTGACCGGCCGCCTCTGGTGCGCCTTCATTCCGAATGCCTGACCGGCGACGTGCTTGGATCACTGAAGTGCGATTGCGGCCCGCAGCTTCAGGCGGCGCTGGAGGCGATCGCCAAGGAAGGCGGCGGCATCCTGCTCTATCTGCGTCAGGAAGGGCGCGGCATCGGCCTGCTCAATAAGCTGCGCGCCTATCAGCTGCAGGATCAGGGCTTCGACACGGTCGACGCCAATTTGCGGCTGGGCTTTGCGATCGACGAGCGGGATTTCTCGATCGCCGCGCGGATGCTGAAGCTGCTGAATGTCGGGCGGGTCCGGCTGCTCACCAACAATCCCGCCAAAGTCGCGGGTCTGCAGGCCGCCGGGATCGAAGTGGCCGAGCGGGTGCCGCTGGCGCTGCCCGCCAACCCGCACAACGAACTTTACCTCGCAGTGAAACGCGACCGGACCGGGCATCTGCTGTGACCATCATCCGGGTCGATAGCGCGGCCCGCATCCTCAGCGCCTTCGGGGACAGCATCCCCTGTGCGATCGGGCGTTCGGGCGCCTGCCCAGCAGAGCTGAAGCGCGAAGGCGACGGCATGACGCCATATGGCAACTGGTCGATTCGCGCGGTTCTGCTGCGGCCGGACCGGATCGCGACGCCGGAAAGGCTGGCGCTGCCCTGGCGCTGGATCCGGCCGGAGGATGGCTGGTCGGACGATGCGGCCGATCCCTGCTACAACCGGCCGGTCGTGCACCCCCATCGCTTCTCGGCCGAAAGGCTTTGGCGCGACGATGAGCTCTACGACGTGATCCTTGTGCTTGGCCACAATGACGCGCCGCCGGTTCCGGGCATGGGCAGCGCGATCTTCCTGCATTGCTGGAACGACGCCAAGCCGACCGAGGGCTGCGTCGCCATCGAGAAATCCCGTCTGCTCGCCCTGCCGCCCCGTCTCCGCCCCGGAGATGCGGTTGAGATTAGCCGCTAAACTTGGCGACCAGCCGGCTGACGGCAGCGTAATCCTCAGCCAGATGCTCGACTCCCACCGCCCGCAGCCGTTCGGCATGACCGTCGCGGATATGCGAGGCGGCGAGCAGACCGATCACCGTCATCCCGGCCGCGATGCCCGCGGCGGCACCCGTCGGGCTATCCTCGATCACCACGCAGGCGGCCGGTTCAACCCCCAGCGCACTCGCCACATTGAGATAGATGTCCGGATGCGGCTTGCCGCGCGCCAGACCGGCTGCACTGTAGACATGCTCGCCGAAATGATGATCGAACCCGAACCGGGCCAGTAGCACGGTCAGCCAGTCTAGCTCGCTTGAAGAGGCAACCGCTTTGGAAATGTGGCCATGGGCATCGAGGAAATCGCCTACGCCGCCAACCGGGGGCAGCCCGTCCAGACAATAAGCCTCGAGTTCGCGCTGCCGCTCCGTCACCCATTGTTCCGGCAGCGGACAACCAAGGCGTGCTTCGATCAGCCCCGCGCAATCGCTCCAGCGCTTGCCGCAATAGTCGGTCAGTGCGGTTTCATAGCTGGTCGGGAGGCCAAGTTGCGTCAGCGATTCGGCAAGCAGGCGATTGGCGGGTGCCTCGCTGTCCGCGATCACCCCGTCGAAATCGAAAATGAGCGCAGCAACGCTCATCCGCGCGCGCCGAACAGGGCGGAGCCGATCCGGACATGGGTGGCGCCGAGCATCACCGCTGTTTCGAAATCGTCCGACATGCCCATGCTGAGCCCGGACAGGCCATGCCGCCGTGCAAGTTCGGCCAGCAGCGCGAAAAACGGCGCGGGCTCGATGCCGGCGGGCGGTACGCACATCAGCCCGGCGACCGGCAACGCGGCGGCGCGGGCCTCGGCGAGCAGAGACGGAAGCTCTGCGATGGCGCAGCCACCTTTCTGCGGCTCGTCGCCGATATTGACCTGGATGAAGCAATCGGGCCGGCGGCCGGTCTTCTCCATCGCCTTGGCCAGCGCCGCGACCAGGGACGAGCGATCGAGCGAATGGATCGCATCGAACAGCGCGACCGCCGCCTCGGCCTTGTTCGATTGCAGCTGGCCGACGAGATGCAACCGGATGCCGGGCGTTTCATCGATCAACGCGGGCCATTTCTCCTGCGCTTCCTGAACCCGGTTCTCGCCGAACAGCCGGTGGCCGGCGGCGATCAGGGGCCGGATCGCCGCGGCATCATGGGTTTTCGAAACCGCGATCAGATCGATCGCGGCGGGATCGCGCCCGGCATTACGGGCGCTGTGGGCGATCGCGGCCCGGATCGCCGCGAGGCGATCGCTCGCTTCTTGCTGCGGATTGTTCATCGCCGCTGCTATAGAGCGGCCAATGCGCCCTCGCCACCCGCTTCCACGCCTTTGGCTGTTCACCGACGAACGGATGGGGGAGGCGCTGCTGCCGGCGATCGGGCGCCTGCCCAAGGGCCGCGCCGGCGTGATCTTCCGCCATTACCACACCCCCGAAGCGGTACGCCGCGAGCTACTGAACGCGGTCAGCCGGGTGAGCCGGAAACGGCGGCTCGCGCTGCTGGTGGCGGGACCGGATCATGGCCTGCCAAGCTGGCGCTCGGAAGGCTTCCATGGCCGCACGCCTCACAAGGAAAGACGAAAGCGGCTGCGCTCGGTGCCGGTCCACTCGATCAGGGAGCTCCGCCAGGCGGAACGCGCCGGGGCCAGCCTCGTCTTTCTGTCGCCTGTGTTTGCGACGGCCTCGCATCCGGGCGCCGGCTATCTCGGGCGTGTGCGCTTTGGACGGCTGGCGCGCTCAAGCCGGCTACCGGTCATGGCGCTGGGCGGGATCGATCATCGCAATTTCAGATCATTGAAGCCGCTCGGAGCCTGCGGCTTCGGCGCGATCGATGCCTGGATCAGAAGCTGAAGGCGGTCCCGACATAGACCGACTGGGCATCGCGCTTGGCCTCGAACAGGCCGCTTTCAAGCTCGCGCTGATAGCGGACGCCGCCGGTTACCGCGAGATTGCGCGTGACCGAGTAAGCGCCGCCGAGATCGACCGAGTAGCGCCGGTCCTGTCCGGTCAGCAGCGGCTTGTCAGCGAGGTCGCGATCCGCGCCCAACTGGACCGTGCCGCGCCAGTTCTTGCCGAGATAGCTGAGGCCGACATCCACCGACTCGCGGCCGAACGGCGCAAGGCCGGTATCGAGCTTCGCATAGTCGCCCGACAGCGCGAAACGCCGCCAGCCGACGCTCATCCCGAGATTATAGGCGGCCGGGGCAGCGTCATTCGCAGCGACGACCGCAGGCGCTTCCTTCGGCTTGTCGGTGCCGCGCGACCGAATCGCGACGGTCACGGATTTCCTCGATCCGGGTGACCCGGCCGGCGTGAAACGGAGACTGGCTTCGGTGCCGCGCGCCAGCGTTGCCGCCAGCCGCGGATCGGAGATCGCCGGAGTGAACGAGCCGAGATTGCCGGGCGCCGCCAGAGTCGGTTTCCTGGGCACAAATTTCTTGGCAGCCGGCTTCGCCTGCGCAGCAAACGAGGCGGCGGACACAGGTGCAACGGCAAGCAGCGCCGCTGCTCCCGCCAATTTCACCATTTGTCCCAACCCTGACACGACTCAACTCTCCAATTACACCGACTCTGCTTATCATGGCCCCGAGGCGAATCTCCACCCTCGCCGAGTCGGAATCCTCAGGGCTTGTTGCCGGAATCCCACAATCCGCGCGCGCTGGCCGATTCCGCGCGGCGCCACGGCAGGAAGCCTTTGCGCGCCGCGGCCTTATGCCTATAACGGCGCCATTCCAGAAGCCCGAAAGGCCCGATTGATGCGATTTCCGACGCGACACGTTCTTGCGCTCGTGCTTGTTGCCGCCCTTGCCGCGTGCGGCGGATCGAAGGACCGGCCGAAGGCCGACCTTGCCGCCGCCAAGGTGGTGACGATCGGGGTCAATGCTTATCTGTGGCAGGCGACGCTCGACGCCCTGGCGTTCATGCCGTTGAGCCAGGCCGACGCGAGCAGCGGCGTCATCATCACCGATTGGTATGCCAATCCCGCCGCCCCGACCGAGCGCATGAAGGTGACCGTTTCCATTCTCGACAAGGATCTGCGCGCCGACGCGCTGCGCGTCGCCGCCTCGCGGCAGGTCTATTCCAATGGCCAGTGGCTCGATGCGGCGGTTCGCGCCGGCACCGTGCAGCGGCTTGAGGAGATCATCCTCGCCAAGGCCCGCGACCTGCGCCGCGCCGCCGTCAGCTAACGAATTCCGATGAGCAGCCGGTTTAATCCCCGCGCCGCCGAAGCGCGCTGGCAGAGCCTGTGGGAAGCACAGGGCACCTTCCGGGCCAATGACGCCTCCCCGCGCCCCAAATCCTATGTGCTTGAGATGTTCCCCTATCCTTCCGGGCGCATCCATATGGGGCATGTCCGCAACTACACGATGGGCGACGTCATCGCCCGTTTCCGCCGGATGCAGGGCATGGAAGTGCTTCATCCGATGGGCTGGGACGCTTTCGGCATGCCCGCCGAAAATGCGGCGATGGAGAAGAAGGTTCATCCCGGCGCGTGGACCCGCGCCAATATCGCCGCGATGCGCGAGCAGCTCAAAAGGCTGGGCTTCGCGCTCGACTGGAGCCGCGAACTCGCCACCTGCGAACCCGAATATTACGGCCAGGAACAGGCGCTGTTCCTCGACCTCTACGAGGCGGGGCTGGTCTATCGCAAGGAAAGCTCGGTCAACTGGGATCCGGTCGACCAGACGGTGCTCGCCAACGAGCAGGTGATCGACGGCAAGGGCTGGCGATCGGGCGCGCCCGTCGAGCAGCGCAAGCTCAGCCAGTGGTTCCTCAAGATCACCGATTTCGCCGAGGAATTGCTGGACGGCCTCGGCACGCTCGACGGCTGGCCCGAAAATGTCCGGCTGATGCAGCAGAACTGGATCGGCAAGAGCCAGGGCCTGCGCTTCCACTTCCGGCTCTCGCCCGTCGAGGGATGCGACTGCCATCCGGAACCGGCCGACCTGCCCGCCGGCTTCACCGGTTTCGATGTCTTCACGACGCGGCCCGACACGCTGTTCGGCGCGAGCTTCGCCGCGATCTCGCCGGAGCATCCGCTGGCGGCCGCCCTCGCCGCGGACAACACGGCGCTGGCCGCGTTCATCGACGAATGCCGCACCGCGGGCACTGCTGCAGCCGAGATCGAAACCGCTGAAAAGAAAGGCTATGATACCGGCCTTTCGGTCTGCCATCCGCTCGACCCGGCGCGGCGCCTACCGCTGTTCGTCGCCAATTTCGTGCTGATGGATTATGGCACCGGCGCGGTTTTCGGCTGCCCCGCGCACGACCAGCGCGACCTCGACTTCGCGCGCAAATATCAGCTTCCGGTCACTCGGGTCGTCGCCGCTTCGCCTGAGGAGAGCGCGGCGCTGATCCACGACGAGGCCTATACCGGCCCCGGCAGGCTGGTGAATTCCGGCTTTCTCGACGGCATGAACGTCGAGGCGGCGAAGGCCACGGTGATCGCGCGCGCGGAAGCCGAGGGCTGGGGCCAGGGCACCACCGTCTGGCGGCTGCGCGACTGGGGGGTTTCGCGCCAGCGTTACTGGGGGACGCCGATCCCGTTCATCCATTGCGACGCGTGCGGCGTGGTTCCGGTTCCCAAGGAACAACTGCCGGTCGTCTTGCCTGAGGATGTTTCGTTCGACGTTCCCGGCAACCCGCTGGACCGCCATCCCGGCTGGAAGCATGTGCCGTGCCCGCGCTGCGCGGCGCCAGCGCGGCGCGAGACCGACACGCTCGACACCTTTGTCGATTCCTCCTGGTATTTCATCCGCTTCGCCAGCCAGCCCGGCGACCGTCCGTTCGATCCCGAGGTGGCGCAAGCGTGGCTGCCGGTCGACCAGTATATCGGCGGCGTCGAGCACGCGATCCTGCATCTGCTGTACGCGCGCTTCTGGACGCGGGCGCTGTGCCGGATCGGCAAGATCAATGTCGCCGAACCGTTCACCGGCCTGTTCACCCAGGGCATGGTGACGCACGAGACCTACAAGTCGGAGGATGGCCGCTGGCTTTCCCCCGAAGAGGTCGAGAAGCGGAACGGCGCGCTCGTCGAGATCTCGACCGGGAAACCCGCGATTCCGGGCCGGATCGAGAAAATGTCCAAATCGAAGAAGAACGTCGTCGATCCCTCGCCGATCATCGACCAGTACGGCGCGGACGCGGTGCGCTGGTTCATGCTGTCGGACAGCCCGCCCGAACGCGATCTCGCCTGGTCCGAAGCCGGGATCGAGGGCGCCTGGCGTTTCGTCCAGCGCATCTGGCGCCTGGTCGACGGCACGGCACCCGCAGAAGGGACCGATGCCGATCTCGACCGCAAGCTCCACAAGACCATCGCCGGCGTCGCCGAAGACATCGAGGCACTTCAGTTCAACAAGGCGGTCGCCAAGCTTTACGAGCTGACCAACGCCGTGGAGAAGGCCAAGCCCTCAAGCTCGCGCCATGCAGCCGTCGATACCGTCATCCGCCTGATCGCGCCGATGATGCCGCATCTCGCCGAGGAAGCCTGGGCGAAGCTCGGCCATGGCGAGCTCGTCGCCAACGCCCCCTGGCCAGTCGCCGATCCGGCCTTGCTCGTCGAGGATTCGGTCACCATCGCCATCCAGATCAACGGCAAGCTCCGCGACACCGAAACCGCCCCCAAGGGCTCTTCGAAGGAAGTGCTTGAGGCGCTGGCGCTCGCCAACACCAAAGTCCAAGCGGCGCTGGGCGGCGCCATGCCGAAGAAAATCATTGTCGTTCCCGATCGTCTGGTGAATCTGGTGGCATGAGCCTGCGCGCAGTCCTTGTTGTCGCCTTCCTGCTCGGCGGATGCGGCCTGAAGCCGCTGTACAGCGGCGGCGCGAACGGCGCGGCGGCGCAGGCGCTGGCGGGAATCGCGGTGGCGCCGATTCCGGAACGCTCCGGCTGGCTGGTGCGCCAGGCCCTGACCAACCGGCTAGGGGGCGATGCCGGCGCCAGCCGCTATCGGCTCGAGGTGCTGCTTGATGACAAGATCGAGGGCTTCGGCATCCGCAGCAATGATGCGATCACGCGCGAAAGACGGACGCTGCGCGCACGTTACAAGCTGATCGATCTCGCAACCGGCGCGGTGGCGCTGGATGCGACCGCGGCGGCGGATGCGGGCATCGACGCCACCGTTTCCGAATATGCGACGATCGCCGCCGAGCAGACCGCCCTGGAGCGGCTCTCGACCGAGATCGCGGATCAGATCGTCACCCGCCTCGCGCTGTTCGCCCGGAACGGCCAGCAGCCATGAAGGCCCGCCGCGCCGACATACTGGCTGCGGTCTCCAATCCCGACGGACAGTATCGGCTGCTGCTGCTGCACGGCCCGGACGAATCGGGGTCGCGGGCGCTTGCCGAGCGGCTTGGCGAAACGATGGGCGGCCAAGCGGTACGGGTCGATCTCGGGCCGCAGGAGCTGAAAGCCGATCCGGCGCGGCTCGCCGATGAGGCGGCGGCGACATCGATGTTCGGCGACAAGGTGCTGATCCGGTTGAGCGGCATCGGGGATGAGTCGGCGCCGGCCATCGCGGCCTTGCTCGAAGCGCCGACGGCCGGAAACCCCGTCGTCGCGATTGCCGGAGCGCTGCGCAAAACCTCGGCACTTCTGAAGCTTGCCGAAGCCTCTCCCGCCGCCCTCGCTTTTGCCAGCTATCCACCCGAGGGACGCGATGCGCTGAATCTCGCGACCGAATTGGCGCGCGCGCGCGGCCTCAGGCCGACCCGGGCGGCGCTCGACGCGCTCTGCGCAGCCGCGGGCGGCGACCGCGCCTTGCTCGACAACGAGATCGAAAAGATCGCCCTCTATCTGGACGCTTCACCCGATCAGCCCATGGAAGTGGATGCGGACATTCTTCCCAGCCTCGTTTCGGGGCTGGAGGAAGGCGATCTCGGCCAGCTGGTCAATGCGGTCGCGGGCGGGATGCTGGCGGAGACCAAGGCGCAGCTATCGCGGATCGAGGAAAGCGGCATTGCCGGCATTCCGCTGCTGCGCGCGGTCTCCGGACGGATGGCGCTGCTGGCGCAGATCAGGGGCGAGATGGATCGCGGAGAATCGGTCGAGCAGGCGCTTTCGACCAAGGGCCGGGCGGTCTTCTGGAAGGATCGCGCCGCGGTTCAGACCGAGGCCAGGGCCTGGAACGCCGAAGCCATCGCCGGATCGCTGTCGCACCTGCTGAAAGCCGAGCGCGCGATCAAGGAACCGGGATCGGCCGGAGAGCGGCTGGCGACGATGGCGCTGATCGACGTCGCGCGCATGGGCGCGCGGCTCAAGAGAAATTAGCGCCTAGAAGCGCTCTCCCGTGAGGCGCTGGCAGAGCATGTCGAGCTGATCGAGCGTTCCATAGGCAACGCTGATCCGGCCGCCGGCGCCGTCGTGCTGGATGGCGACCTTCAGACCCAGGACATCGGACAATTGCCGTTCCAGCGCGGCGATATCGGCATCGACGGGCCGTTTCGCGCCCATTGCCGCCCGTCCGCCATCGCGCCGGGAGCGGGCGAGCGCCTCGGTCTGGCGGACCGAGAGGCCGCGCTTGATCACGTCTTCGGCGAGAGCCGTCGGATGATCGGCGGTGATCAGCGCCCGGGCATGACCCATGCTGATCCGGCCTTCCATCAGCCAGTCGCGGACCGAATCGGGAAGCTCAAGCAGCCGCAGCAGATTGGCGACATGGCTGCGCGATTTGTGGACGAGCCGGCCAAGCTCTTCGGCATTGTGGCCGAACTCGGCGATCAGCCGCCGATAGCCCTCGGCTTCCTCGATCGGATTGAGGTCGGCGCGCTGGATATTCTCGATGAGCGCGATCTCGAAGCTGACGGCATCGTTGAAATTGCGCCGGATCGCCGGAACCGCATGGAGCCCGGCCGCCTGCGCCGCCCGCCAGCGGCGTTCTCCAGCGATGATCTCGTATTTGCCGCCATTGATCGGCCGCACGAGGATCGGCTGAAGAACACCATGTTCTTTAACCGATTTGGTTAGTTCATCCAACTGGTCGGCATCGAAATATTTGCGCGGCTGAAGCTGATTGGCGACGATCGATGCGATCGGGAGTGTCTCGACCGCGCCTTCGGCGCGCGCCGTCTCGACGGTTTCGATATCGCCGAGCAGCGCCGAAAGCCCCCGCCCCAGCCCGGTGGCCCGTTTGCGATCACCCATGGGTGCCTGTCCTGTCATGCTGCCTTGCGCTCGTCTCGAAGCCGTCCGATGATTTCGCGCGCCAGCCCGATATAGGCTTCCGATCCGGCGCATCGATGATCGTAGATGAGCGCGGGCAGGCCGTGGCTGGGCGCTTCCGACAGACGGACATTGCGCGGAATCACCGTGTCGAAGACGACCTGGCCGAGGCAGCTCCGCACGTCTTTCGCCACCTGGTCGGACAGCCGGTTGCGCTTGTCGAACATGGTGAGCGCCACGCCGAGGATCGCCAGCCTGGGATTGAACCGTGACCGCACCCGCTCGACCGTCTGGAGAAGCTGCGACAGGCCTTCCAGCGCGAAGAATTCGCACTGCAGCGGCACCAGGATCGTCTCGGCGGCGACCAGTGCGTTGAGGGTCAAAAGGCCGAGCGACGGCGGACAATCGATCAGGATCACGTCGTAGCGGTTGCTCGGCAAATTGGCGATCGCTTGATTCAGCCGGGCGGTGCGCTGCTCGATGTCGACCAGCTCGATCTCGGCGCCGGAAAGATCGGCTGTCGATGGCACCAGATCGAGCCGCGGCAGCTTGGTCGCGACCACGGCGTCGGTGATGGCGCGGCCCTCGACCAGCACATGATAGCTCGATAGATGGCGCTGGGCCTGATCGACGCCGAGCCCGGTCGAGGCATTGCCCTGCGGATCGAGATCGATCAGCAGCACCCGCGAGCCGACCGCGGAAAGCGCTGTCGCCACATTGATCGCGGTGGTCGTCTTGCCGACCCCGCCCTTCTGATTCGCGACTGCTACGATGTCCATCTATCGATTTCCCCGCGTGGCGGACCGGGCGCGCACATTCCGCAGCTCCACAATATGCGCAGCTGGCTCGGTGACGCTAGTGTGAAGCGTCGCGTCGAACAGGAAAGTTTTCCTGGCTTCGGCGATCTCGTCGGCAACCGACGCGCCTTTGGGCAAAAGCATCACCGTTTTCGGCGAGACGATGTGGCGACTCCAGCCCAATAGCCGGTCGAGCGGCGCGAACGCCCGCGCGGTGATGACATCGAACGGAACGGGCGGCAGCTCCTCGACGCGGATGTTGGTGACGGTGACGCGCGCCGCGATTGCGCAGGCATCGGCGACTGTCTGGAGGAAGCGGCACTTTTTCGCTCGCGATTCAACCAGCGTGACCTTGAGGTCGGTCATGATCGCCAGCACCAGGCCCGGGAACCCCGCGCCCGAGCCAAGATCGGCGAGCGTCCTGGCGGTCTTCGGAAGATAATCGAGAAGCTGCGCCGAATCGAGAAAATGCCGGTGCCATTTGTCGGGGAGCGTCGCCGGACCAACCAGATTGAGCTTGGCCTGCCATTCGTCGAGCAAGCGCGCATAGGTATCGAGCGCCTGTTCTGTTTCACGTGAAACAGAATAACATTCAAAAAAAGCGGTGCGCGCTGCGTCAGGCTGCACGGCGGACATAGGCGAGAAGCGCGGAAAGAGCCGCCGGTGTGATTCCGGCAAGACGCGAGGCCGCGCCGATGGTGGCGGGGCGGGCGAGACTCAACCGCTCCGCCATTTCGTTCGATAGCCCGGCGATGACCCGATAATCGAGATCCAGGGGCAGGCTCAGCGATTCGTCGCGGCGAAGCGCGGCAACGTCGTGCGCCGCGCGATCGACATAGGCCTGATAATGCGCATCGGCGAGAAGCTGTTCACGGGTCGCGTCCGGGATGGCCTTGAGGTCGTGATAATGCGCGGCCAGCGCGTCGAAGGAAATCTGCGGGAAACGCAGCCACTCGAACAGCGAGCGGACAACCCCGTCCTGCCGCACCTCGAGGCCGTGCCGGGCGAGTTGGGCCGGCGAGACGCGTTGATCGAGCAGATGACGCGCCCGTTCGCGCTCGGCGAAGCGCGCGGCTGCGCGGCGGCTGCGCTCCGCCCCGATCAGCCCGTAACGTTGTCCCTTTTCGGTCAGGCGCTCCTCGGCATTGTCGGCGCGGAGGTGCAAGCGGAACTCGGCGCGCGAGGTGAACATGCGATAGGGTTCGGTGACGCCCTGGGTGGTGAGATCGTCGATCATCACGCCCAGATAGGCGGTCGCCCGATCGAGCACGAAATCGGGCTCGGCACCCGAGGCCTTCAGCGCGGCGTTGACGCCGGCGACGAGGCCCTGGGCGGCGGCCTCCTCATAGCCGGTGGTGCCATTGATCTGGCCGGCGAGGAACAGGCCCGGCGCCTTGGCGACCTCCAGGGCCGAAGTCAGCTCGCGCGGATCGACATGGTCATATTCCACCGCATAGCCGGGCTCGACGATCCGGGTCCGCTCTAGACCAGGGATCGAGGCGATAAGCGCCTGCTGGACATCGACCGGAAGCGAGGTCGAGATGCCGTTGGGGTAGATCAAGGGATCATCGAGGCCTTCGGGCTCGAGGAAAATCTGATGACCGTCGCGATCGCCGAACCGCGTGACCTTGTCCTCGATCGACGGACAATAACGCGGCCCCTGCCCTTCGATCAGGCCGGTGAACAGAGGCGAGCGATCGAGCCCCGCACGGATGACGTCATGACTGCGAAGACTTGTCCGCGTGATGTAGCATGCGAGCTGCGGAAGCTGCGTGCCCTCGGTCAGCGCCGAAAGATAGCTCGGCGTCTCGTCGCTGGGCTGGCGGTCGAGCCCGGCCCAATCGATCGTCGTCCCATCGAGCCGCGGCGGCGTGCCGGTCTTGAGCCGCGCCATGCGCAGGTCCAGCGCCGCCAGCCTTGCCGACAAGGCGTTGGACGGCGCCTCGCCAACCCGCCCGCCGGGCCGAGACTCCAACCCGCGGAACAGCCGGCCGCCAAGGAAGGTGCCGGTGGTCAGCACAACCGCGCCAGCCGACAGATGCCGCCCGTCAGCAAGGACGACGCCCTCGATCCGTGCGCCATTGTCTGGTGCCGCGCTGGTCAGAAAATCCTCAACCGAGCCTTCGATGCAGACCAGCGATGGCCAGGTCCACAACAGATCCTGCATCGCCGCGCGATAGCGTTTGCGGTCCGCCTGCAACCTCGGCCCCTGCACCGCCGGCCCCTTGCGGCGGTTGAGCAGCCGGTAATGGATTGCCGCGGTGTCGGCGGCGCGGCCGATCAGGGCATCGAGCGCATCGACCTCGCGCACGAGGTGACCCTTGCCGAGTCCACCGAAAGCCGGGTTGCACGACATCTCGCCGATCCGGTCGAGCCGCTGGGTGACGAGCGCGACCGATGCGCCCATCCGCGCGGCTGCGGCCGCGGCTTCGCAGCCGGCATGCCCGCCGCCAACGACGATCACATCGAAGCGCTGATCAGGAGTTGTCGTCATCTCGTCAAATCTGTTTCACGTGAAACATCACGTCTCGTTCATTTGCCAATGCAGAAACGGGCGAAAAGGCGATCTAGCATGTCCTCCACGCCCATACGCCCGACCAATCGTGCCAGCGCGGACAACGCCAATCGCAATTCCTCGGCGATCAGCACAGGATCATCGATGCCATCTAATCGCTCCAACGCCTCTCGGCAATCTCGGAGCGCCGCCGCCTGGCGCTGATTGGCGAGAAGGATATCGTCGCCGCGGCCAAACAAGGGCTCGGCGCGGGCGACCAGGGTTTCCAGCAACAGATCGAGGCCAGCGCCCGATGTGGCCGACACATTCAGTGTATCGCCCTCCCATCCGGCATCTCGGCCGCGCTGATCGCACTTGGACGCGACGCAGATGATGATCGGTCCGCCGTCGGGCCGCAGCGGGATGGCGCCGCCATCCTCGCCCATCGCCAGCACGATGTCGGCATTGGCGATCGCGCGCTCCGCCCGCTTCACGCCCTCGCGCTCGATCGGATCGTCGCTATCGCGCAGGCCAGCTGTATCGATCAGCAGGAAGGGCAATCCCGCGATCGCCAGCGGCACCTCGATAAGGTCGCGCGTCGTCCCGGCGATCGGCGTGACGATCGCCACCTCACGCCGGGCTATCGCATTGATCAGGCTCGACTTTCCGGCATTTGGCGGACCACTGACAACGACCCTGACGCCATCGCGAAGACGGTCTGCCGTCGGACGAGACAGCCACTGACCAAGCTCGCCAGCAAGGTGGGATGCCTGGGCCCTGATCTTGGCCAGATCAAGCGCGGCGACATCCTCCTCATCGGCAAAATCGAGATCGGCCTCGACAAGGGCGAGAAGATCGAGCAGCCGGTCGCGCCAAAGCTCACACTGCGCGCCAATCCCGCCTTCGAGAAGCCGCAACGCCTGCAGTCTCTGGCGCTCGGTCTCGGCTGCCAGCAGGTCCGCCAGACCTTCGACCTGCGTCAGGTCCATCCGGCCATTGTCGAAGGCGCGGCGCGTGAACGCGCCCGCCTCCGCCGGCTTCAACCCCGGAAGTTCGCCGAGCGCCGCGAGCACCTGGCTGACGACCGCCGGACCGCCATGGAGATGGAGCTCCGCCAGATCATCGCCCGTCTCGCTGGCCGGGCCCGGGAAAAGCAGGACAAGCGCGCGATCGAGAAGCGCGCCCGTCCCGGGATGGCGCAGCGCACGAAGGCCCGCCCGGCGCGGCGGCGGAAGCGCAGAGCTGCAAAGTTTCTCAACGGATTCAAAGGCTTCAGGGCCGCTCAGTCGCACGACCGCGATAGCTGCCGGCGGTCGCCCGCTCGACAGCGCAAAAATCGTCTCGCGGACGGGCGACGCCTCAGTCTTTCTTGGTCGCGGCACCGGTCATCTGCTGAAAGCCCTTCATCCAGGCATCCATGCCGCCTTCGACATAAGGCATCCACCCGCGCAGGATCTTTTCGAAATCGGCCGGAGACAAGCCTTCGGTGACGAACTGCTGCATGCGTTCGACATAGGCGCGATGCACCGGCTCCAGATCGGGCAGCCCAAAAAAGGCGCGCGCCTCCTGCGGCGTGCAATCGATGTCGAGCTTGATGTTCATAAGACAGCGGCCCTTTCGGCTTGAGCGTCCCTCTTAGCGGCTGCTAAGCCTTTGGCCAACCACGCCCAGGACGGCCCAAGACCCACAGCTTCGACAGGAGACGCGACATGGCTGGAATGATCGACATCAAGACCCTGGATGGCGCCGAGACTTTCAGCGCCTATTGCGCCAGGCCCGCCGGAACGCCGAAGGCGGCGATCATCGTCATCCAGGAGATTTTCGGCGTCAATCCGGGGATCCGGGCGAAGTGCGATCATTGGGCGAAGCTTGGCTATCTGGCGCTGGCGCCCGACATGTTCTGGCGCGTCCAGCCGGGCGTCGAGCTCGATCCCGACGTGCCGGAAGAGCTTCAGGAAGCCTTCGGCCTGATGCAGAAATATGATAGCGACGTCGGCATCCGCGACGTCGAGGCGACCATCCGCCATGCCCGCAAGATGGTGGACGGCGGCAAGGTCGGGATCGTCGGCTATTGTCTCGGAGGACGGACCGCCTACCTCGCGGCGACGCGCACCGATGTCGATGCCAGCGTCGGCTATTATGGCGGCGGCATCGACACGATGCTCCACGAAGCCCATGCCATCGCCAATCCGCTGATGCTGCATTTCGCAGAGCTCGACCACTTCATCACGGCCGACAAGGTCGCCAAGATCGAGGCTGCCCTCGCCGACAACCGCCATGCGACGATCCATCGCTATCCCGGCGTCGACCATGGTTTCGCGACCGAAACTGGCAAGCGGCGAAGCGATGCCGCGGCGAAGCTGGCCGACAGCCGCACCGAGGCGTTTTTCGCCGAGCATTTGAAATAATCAGAGAGGTCTGATCAGCCTACCAGCTGCAAGGCGATGGGCTGGACCGCGTGTCCGCCCTCCCAGATCATCTTCAGCGCGACATAGAGGATGACGGCCAGACCGACATAGGCGATCCAGCGATAACGCTCGATATATTTGGCGATGATGTTGGCGGCGACGCCCATCAAAGCCACCGAAAGCACCAGACCGATCACCAGAATGCCGGGATGCTGGCGCGCCGCGCCCGCGACCGCGAGCACATTGTCGAGGCTCATCGAGACGTCGGCCAGCGCCACCGCCCAGGCAGCGGCCGCAAAGCTCTTGGCGGGCGCGAGACCCGAATGCTCGTCGCCCACAACTTCGGGCGAACCGGGACTGACTCGACCGGCCGGATGAAGCTCGCGATACATTTTCCAAGCCACCCAGAGCAGCAGCAGTCCGCCGGCCAGAATCAGGCCAACTATCCCCAGCAGCCAGGTCACCATCAGCGCGAAGATGATGCGCAGCACCAAAGCGGCGACGATGCCGATCAGGATGACCTTGCGGCGCTGCTGCGGGGGCAGGCCCGCGGCAAGCGCGCCGACGACGATCGCATTGTCCCCCGCCAGCACGATATCGATCAGAACGACCTGCCAGAAGGCGGCCATCGCTGCTGGCGAGCCGAGATTCGAAAAATCCGCGGAGATCGCGTTCCAGATCGAACCAAGGCCCGCAAGTTGGGTCAGGAAGCTATCGAGCATGACGGTAGCGAACGCCTGTCAGACTTAATGGTTCATCGAATCGAAGAAATCTTCGTTGGTCTTCGAATCCTTCATCTTGTCGAGCAGGAACTCCATCGCGTCGATGGTCCCCATCTGCATGAGGATACGGCGCAGCACCCACATCTTCGACAGCGTCGCCTTGTCGACCAGCAGCTCCTCCTTGCGGGTGCCGGACTTACCGACATCCATCGCCGGGAAGATACGCTTGTCGGCGACCTTGCGATCGAGCACGATTTCCGAGTTGCCGGTGCCCTTGAACTCCTCGAAGATCACTTCGTCCATGCGGCTGCCGGTATCGATCAGCGCGGTGGCGATGATCGAGAGCGATCCGCCCTCCTCGATGTTGCGCGCGGCGCCGAAGAAACGCTTCGGGCGCTGTAGCGCATTGGCATCGACACCGCCGGTCAGCACCTTACCCGACGAGGGCACGACGGTGTTGTAGGCGCGGCCGAGACGGGTGATCGAATCGAGCAGGATCACGACATCCTTCTTGTGCTCGACGAGGCGCTTGGCCTTCTCGATCACCATTTCAGCGACCTGGACGTGACGCTGTGCGGGTTCGTCGAAGGTCGAGGAAATAACCTCGCCCTTCACCGAGCGCTGCATGTCGGTCACTTCCTCGGGCCGTTCGTCGATGAGCAGCACGATCAGAAAAACCTCGGGGTGATTATCGGTGATCGCCTTGGCGATGTTCTGCAAGAGCACGGTCTTGCCGACGCGTGGCGGCGCCACGATCAGCGAACGCTGACCCTTGCCCTGCGGCGCGATGATATCGATCACGCGCGCCGACTTGTCCTTCACCGTAGGATCTTTGGTGTCGAGATTAAGCTTCGTATCGGGATATAGCGGCGTCAGATTATCGAAATTGACGCGGTGCCGGACAACATCGGGATCGTCGAAATTGATGGTCGTTACGCGGATCAGCGCGAAATAACGCTCGCCATCCTTGGGCGCGCGGATCTCGCCATCGACGGTATCGCCGGTTCGCAGGCCGAATTTGCGTACCTGGTTCGGAGAGACGTAAATATCATCCGGCCCGGCCAGATAATTGGCTTCGGGCGAGCGCAGAAAGCCGAAACCATCCTGCAGCACCTCAATGGTGCCCGATCCCATGATCTGCTCACCACCTTCGGCCATCGCCTTCAGAATCGAGAACAAGATGTCCTGCTTGCGCAAGGTGGACGCGCCTTCGATCCCCAGATCTTCGGCCATAGCGACCAGCTCGGCGGGAGATTTTCTTTTAAGTTCAATCAAATGCATGAAATTAGAGTCCGTAGGGGGGTAAAGTAAAAAAGGCCTGATCGGCCGACCGGTGCTATACGAAGATAGAGAAAAAAGCCGGCTGAATGCGCCCGGACGGGCGCTTGCTTGCGCGTGAGATAAGATGCCGCACCGCCAAGGTCAAGCGGTCAAAACGGCCGGACGATCACCAGGATGACGATCAGGATGATCGCGAGGCCAGGCACTTCATTGGCGAGCCGCAGCCCTTTCTCGCTGATCGGGCGCCGCCCCGCAGCGAACGCCTTGCTGAGCGAAACCAGCCAGCCGTGATAGCCGCTCAATCCCAGCACGATCAGGAATTTGAGGATGAACCAGGTTTCACGGCCGACACCCAAATGGGTGAGCAGCATCAGTCCGAAGCCCCAGGTGAACAGCATCGCGGGATTGATGATGATGAACCGCAGCCGGTTTTCGCGCGCAATCCAGAGGGCGTCCTCTGCCGAGCCGGGCGCGACGCCATAATGATAAACGAGGAAGCGCGGCAGCATGAACATCCCCGCCATCCAGAAAATGACGAAAATGATGTGCGCCGACCTGATCCAGGGATAGGCGTCGCCCAGCCAGCCGATCATCGCGCCGCCTTCGCGCGCAGCCGCGCCAGCAAATGCTCGACATGCGCGATCGGCGTGTCTGGCAGAATACCATGGCCCAGATTGAAGATATGCGGCCGGTCGGCAAACGCGTTCAATATCCTGTCGAGCGCGTTGTCGAGCGCGTCGCCGCCGGCGATCAGCGCCAGCGGATCGAGATTGCCCTGCACCGGCAGGGTCTTGGGCAGGACGGCGTGCGCCCAGTCCGGATCGACGGTCTCGTCGAGGCCCAGCACATCGACCCCGGTCTCGCGCGCATAAGCGGCGAGCTTGCCGCCCGCGCCCTTGGGAAAGCCGATCACCGGCGTCCCGGGATGTCGTCTCCGCAACCGGGCGACGATCTCCGCGTTCGGCGCGATCACCCAGCGTTCGAACTGCGCGGGCGACAAGGATCCTGCCCAGCTGTCGAACAATTGCACCGCATCGACGCCGGCTTCGATCTGGCCGCTGAGATAATCGACGGTCAGGTCGATGATCGCATCGATGATCGTCTGGAAACGCTGCGGGTCGAGATAGGCGAGCCGGCGCGTTTCGGCCTGATCGCGGCTGCCCCGCCCCGCGACCATGTAGGTTGAGACCGTCCAGGGGCTGCCTGCAAAGCCCAGGAAGGTGGTTTCGGCAGGAAGGGCCTGCCGTACCCGCCGTACAGTCTCATAGACCGGCTGAAGGCGCTCGGGACGCGCTTGGAAGCTCTCCAGCGCGACATCGGTCAACGGCGGCGACAGGCACGGGCCTTCCCCGGCCTCAAAACGCAGGCCCTGACCCATGGCATGCGGGATCACCAGAATGTCGGAAAACAGGATCGCGCCGTCGAAGCCGAAGCGACGGATCGGCTGCAGGGTGACTTCGGCGGCGGCCGCCGGATCATGGACGAGCTCAAGAAAATCGCCCTTGTCGGCGCGCAAGGCCCGATATTCCGGGAGGTAACGGCCCGCCTGACGCATCAGCCAGACGGGTGAGGGATGACGGCGCTCCCCCCGCAAAACAGCCAATAGAGGACGATCGATTGTCTCCGACTGGATGCCCTCTATCTTCATAAAGACTCTCTAATAATTAGATTGAAGTAACAGTTGGGTCGCGAAGATCGGGGTTTAAGCGACGTTCCCGATCCTGCCAACAGCTTGACAGGCCTTGCGCGCAATCGCCGCGCAGGAGTCGCATCGGTTATCCCCATTTTGCACAGCATGGGGTGTGGATTCATCCCCTTGTGGATGAAATGTGCGCGGGCTGGTGGCGGCTGTCTGGAATCTCCGTGCTTGAAGCCATGCACAGGCTTCCGCTACCGCTTGTCCACAGGCTTGTTCACGGGCCGGGATCTTGCCGGTTCATGTGATCCACATACACGACATGAGTGGCATCGATCAGCTCAGGAAAACTACGGAAGCGCCCCTTCGCCCATGACCATCAGGCTGCATGTCCATCTGGTTTCGGATTCGACCGGCGAAACGCTGGAATCGGTGGCCAAAGCCTGTCTGGCGCAATTCGAAGGGGTCGAGGCGATCAAGCATTTCTGGCCGATGGTGCGGTCGGAAGGGCATCTCGACCGGGTGATGCAGGAGATCATCCAGCGTCCCGGCCTGATCCTTTACACGCTGGTCAATGGTGCGGTCCGCCGCAAGCTCGAAACCCAGGCGGTGGCGATCGGCTTTCCGTTCGTGTCGGTGCTCGATCCGGTCCTTGACGGCCTGTCGCGGCTGCTGGGGCAGGAAGCGCAGAACCGCCCGGGCCGCCAGCATCGCCTCGACGATGCCTATTTCGACCGGGTGCAGGCGATCCAGTTCACCATCGCCCATGATGACGGGCAGCTTTGGGAGGATTGGGACGAGGCCGACATCCTTCTTGCCGGGGTTTCACGGTCGTCGAAAACGCCGACCTCGATCTATCTCGCCAATCGGGGCTACAAGGTCGCCAATATCCCGCTGGTTCCGGAATCGCCGCCGCCGAACAAGCTGTTCGAGCTCACCCACCCGTTGATCGTCGGCCTGACGACCAGCCCGGACCGGCTGATCCAGGTCCGGCGCAATCGTCTGCTGGCGCTCAACCAGCGGACCGAAACCGATTATGTCGATCACGAGAAAGTCGCGGCGGAGCTGGCCTTTGCCCGCCGCATGTTTGCGGACAATGGCTGGCCGGTGATTGATGTGACGCGGCGCTCGATCGAGGAGACGGCGGCGGCGATCCAGAATCTGGTGACCGAGCGCGACGAGGATAAAGGCGAATGACTCAGCTCGTTCTGGCCTCGACCAGCGCCGCGCGGCGGGCGTTGCTGATCGCGGCCGCGGTGCCGCACGATGCCGTCCCGCCCAGGGTCGACGAGGCGGCGGTCAAGGCCGGCATGGCGGGGGCGCCGCCGCGCGATCTTGCCGATGCGCTGGCCGAGCTGAAGGCGATGCGAGTCTCGCAGAAACTGCCCGGCGTGCTGGTCCTGGGCTGTGACCAGGTGGCATCCACCGATGATGGCGAGATCCTCGACAAGCCGGCAAGCCGTGAGGACGCCGCCCAGCAGTTGCGGCTGCTGCGGGGGCGGCGGCATCGGCTGACCAGCGCCGCGGTGATCGCGGAGAATGGCCGCGCGGTGTGGCGCGCGGCCGATGTCGCGACGCTGGAGATGCGCGAATTCTCCGAGGAATTCCTGGACTCCTATCTCGATGCCGAATGGCCGGAAATCGGCGGCTGTGTCGGCGGCTATCGGCTGGAAGCCGCGGGCATCCAGTTGTTCGCGCGGGTGCGCGGCGATCATTTCACGATTCTCGGCCTGCCGATGCTGCCCTTGCTCGACTATCTGCGCGAACGTGGAGTGATCAAAAGATGAAGCGGGCGGCCGTGATCGGCGATCCCATCGCCCAGTCCAAATCCCCGATGATCCACGGTTTCTGGCTCGACCGGCTTGGCATGGCCGGCCGCTATGAGGCGATTCATGTAACCGAAGCCGAGCTTTCCAAATTCATCGCGGCACTGCCCGATTCCGAACTGTCCGGAATCAATGTCACCATCCCGCATAAGGAAGCGGTGATGCGGCTCGTCGATCAAGTCACCCCGGCCGCTCAGGCGGTTGGCGCCGTCAACACGGTCGTGGTCGCGCCGGATGGGCTGATTGGCAATAATACCGATGTTGACGGTGTCCGTGCGGCATTGGCGGGCGCAAAACTGAAGGGCGCAAAGGTCGTCATGATCGGCGCGGGCGGCGCGGCACGGGCTGCGTTGTACGAACTCCGCGCAGCCGGGGTTGGTGAGGTTCATATCCTCACCCGGACGGTCGCCCGGGGAGAGCGGCTGCTCAGCGATTTTGGATTGGCGGGAACGGTCCAGCCGGCGGAGTATGCGGAGGCGGCATTGGAAAATGCGACGCTGCTGATCAACGCCAGCCCGGCCGGCATGACCGGCAAGGCGGAGATGGGACCGGAAATCCTCGCCGCGATGGACCGGCTGGCACCTGACGCGCTGGTGTTCGATATGGTCTATCAGCCGCTTGAAACGGCGCTGCTGAAACGGGCGCGTGCGCTCGGCCGTCGCACTTCCGACGGACTCGTCATGCTGATCGGTCAGGCACGCACGGCCTTCGCGGCCTTTTACGGTGTCGAGCCGCCGGCCGATCCGGAGAGCGATGCGGCCTTGCGTGCCGTCTTGACGTCATGATCCTGCTCGGCCTCACCGGGTCCATCGGCATGGGCAAGTCGACCGCCGCGGCGATGTTCGCGGCCGCAGGCGTGCCGCTGTTCGATGCCGATTCCGAAGTGCATGCGATGCAGGGGCCGGGCGGCGCCTTGCTGCCAGCGATAGAATCCGCCTTTCCCGGATCCACAAGCGCACGCGGCGTTGACCGGGCGAAGCTGGGCGCGATGGTGTTCGGCAAGCCGCAGGAAATGGCCCGGCTGGAAGCGATCGTTCATCCCGCGGTCGAGGCGCGGCGCAGGGCGTTTC
>Ga0153916_10000102_pt1 | contig 47298 bp, 30 predicted proteins | sample Opewatmetagenome_FD_109642 | JGI IMG/M metagenome (GOLD analysis project Ga0153916, IMG submission 109642) | Freshwater wetland microbial communities from Ohio, USA - Open water 3 Core 3 Depth 4 metaG | ecosystem: Environmental > Aquatic > Freshwater > Wetlands | place: USA: Ohio, Lake Erie...
CCCGTGCTGCAGGGTGTCCCCACCCTGCAGGAGGATCCTGTAGGTGGGGATCGCCGCGATCCCGACATGACCCCAAGGGGGTCAAACAGAGTAGCCTGGGGCGACGCCCCAGGAAGGGAAACCGTTTCTAAGTATCCTGTGCTGTAGGGTCTCCGCACCCGACAGCGTCAATGCTTTTCCCGTGCTGCAGGGTGTCCCCACCCTGCAGAAATAGATCATCGTCCCTGTGACATCCCTGTGCTGTAGGGTCTCCGCACCCGACAGCCTCAATGCTTTTCCCGTGCTGCAGGGTGTCCTCTCCCTGCAGAAATAGATCAGCGTCCTTGTGATCCTGACATGACCACCGAGCCAGTCCATAATTGAGCGAATATAATCAAGGTACAGCACGAGGTCTAAACGGAGGTTGCTATGAAGTCAAACCTTTCCATCCGGTTCGCGGAAGAATACACTACCGATGCCCGCATCAAGGTCGTTGGGGTGGGCGGAGCCGGAGGAAACGCGGTGAATGGAATGATCCATGCCGGATTGGTCGGCGTCGAATTCATCGCTATCAACACGGATCTGCAAGCCCTGGATTGTAACAAGGCGAACTGTCGGTTGCAGATTGGGAAGAATCTGACGAAGGGGCTGGGAGCAGGCGCCAATCCCGATATCGGACGCAGAGCCATCGAAGAGGACATTGAAGAAGTCACCGAGGCTCTTCGAGACACCGACATGGTGTTCGTGACCGCCGGCATGGGCGGCGGAACCGGAACCGGCGCCGCTCCTGTGATCGCCGAAGTCGCCCGAAATCTGGGAGCCTTGACAGTCGGCATCGTTACCAAGCCGTTCCTGTTCGAAGGCAAGAAGCGCTCTGGGCGTGCCGATGAGGGCATCCAGGATCTCAAAGAGAAAGTGGATACCTTGATCGTCATCCCAAATCAGCGCCTCCTCGCAATCGTGGAGCGCCAGACCACATTGATCGACGCCTTCCTGATGGCGGACGACATCCTTCTCCAGGCGACCCGTGGGATCTCCGACCTGATTACCGTCCCCGGCATGATTAACCTGGACTTCGCAGATGTCCGCACAGTCATGTCCGAAATGGGCGACGCCTTGATGGGAGTCGGCGTGGCACAGGGCGAAAATCGGGCATTGGAAGCCGCTCAACAGGCAATCTCCAGTCCGCTGCTCGAGGACGTGAGCATCGCTGGCGCTAAGGGCGTGCTGGTTAACATCACCGGTGGATCCGATCTGACCCTGTATGACGTCAATGATGCCACCACCGTAATCTACGAAGCCGCCGGCGGCGACGCCAACATCATCTTCGGCGCAGTCATCATTCCCGAACTGACCGACGAACTCCGTGTCACGGTGATTGCCACTGGCTTCTCCGGTTCCGGAAGCTCCGTGCCAAAAGAACCCGAGGTTCTGAATCTGAAGAAAATGGAGATGCCCACGTTCAAACGGTGGGCGAAAGCCACCGAAGTCAATCAGAACATGGTTCTTCGCGAGGAATTCGTGCCGCCCTCCCGCGAGAATATGGAGATACCCACCTTCCTGAGACGACAGATGGATTGATGATTTCCGTTTCGTTCGACAAAGCGGTTGGCGCCTTCCTGAGTGCTGAATCCCGCTTGGGCATCCTGGGAAACAGAGGGAGCATACAGCTCTGTCTCCTGTACCCGAATGTGTATCCGCTGGGGATTGCGAATCTGGGCTTCAACCGCGTCTGGCAATTGCTGGATCGCGAACCGGACATCACAATCGAACGCGCCTTCTACTTAGAACCTCCTCATCATGCTGTACCAAAAAGCTGGGAGTCGAAACGCCCATTCGGAGCGTTTCACATCCTGGCTTTTTCGCTCTCTTCGGAAGAAGACTATCCTGCGGTGCTGGAATTCCTGATGTCCTCGGGAATTCCGCCGAGATCTTCCAAACGCAGACACCGGGACCCTATCGTCATCGCCGGCGGATTGGCGCCGACCCTGAATCCCCGCCCGCTGTCCCTATACTTGGATGCACTCTGCATCGGTGACGGCGAACTGCTGATCCCGTCCCTCGTAAGAGTCGTAACTGGTCCCACAGGTGGGTGGGATCGGCAGCAGGTGCTGAACAGGATGGCGGTGACTCCCGGCATCTGGGTACCATCGCTGAAAGAGCTTGACATGCCGATTGTCTCCTGGCGATTTTCCGATGAGCCTCTGGGTCCGGCACGTTCCATAGCGATCTCCCCCCACGGTCATTTTGGAAGCATGTTCCTGCTGGAAGTGGGACGCGGCTGTGGGCGTCTGTGCTACTATTGCGCCACTTGTTACTCCGTCCCCCATCGCATTTGGGCTGCCGAAGTCCTCGAAAATACCGTTGATCACTGGGTGAAACCTCCCGGTTCGGTGGGGCTGGTGGGCGCTGCCCTATCCGATCACCCTGAGCTTCGACAGATTATCGAAAATCTGGTGGTTAAAGGGTATCGCCTGGGATTGTCGTCTTTCCGTGCCGACATACTGGATCGGGAACTGCTTGACCTGTTGCGCCGAGGGCAGGTCGAAACCATTACCATCGCCCCGGAAGCTGGATCCGAATCCTTGCGCGAGAGGATCGGTAAACCCATATCGAACGAACGAATCCTTGAAACCGCCCGATGGATCGCAGAAGCCGGTTTCCCCAGGCTCCGTTGCTACTACATGACCGGCTTGCCGGGCGAAACACCGGACGATATCGAAGCCCTCATCTTCCTGTCTCGGCGGATTCAATCCACCGTGAGGTCTGCCAATTCCCAGACCAGGCTTGACATCCGGATCAGCCCGTTCGTCCCCAAACCTGGAACGCCGTTCCAATGGGCACCCCTTGCCCTGGAGTCGGCGCTGAAGAAAGCCCACCAGCGCATTCGAAGCGCCCTGGAAGGGCAACATGGAATCACTCTTCGGATCACCTCACCTTCGGAAGCTTGGCAAGAAGCCCTTTTTTCCCGGGGCGACGAACGCGTCGGGCTTGCCATCGAAGAAACGCTCCGCACCGAAAAAAGCCTGCGTCAGACTGCCGTGCAATTCGGCATCGACCTGAAAACAATCACCCACCCCTTGCCCGTCGGTCAACCCCTTCCGTGGCAAAAGATCCAACGCCACATCTCGCCTCAATTCCTCGAAAAGCAGTGGTCAAAATCCTCCGGACGTTCCAACCCTTAGCGCGGTTGAGCCGCAATTCGGTGTGGCGTCAGGTGTCCCAACCTGACGCCAGGCATCGCAGTAGTCAAATCCAGCTACTCAAATGTGGAGAATTCTGTTGACTAATTTGCAGATATTGTCTATATTCTTGGAAAAGAATACTCTAACAGACGAGGGTAAGATTATGCAATTACTCAAGAAACTCTGCGGCACTCCGGGATCCAGCGGTCAGGAAAACCAAATCCGGGAGTTGATAATCAAAGAAATGAAGCCCCTTGTGGACACTGTGCGAACCGACAAGATGGGAAACGTCATCGGATTCAAGAAGGGCAAGGGCAAGAATAAAGTCATGTTAGCCGCCCACATGGACGAAATCGGCTTTGTGGTGAGCTTCATCGACGAAAACGGCTTCATCCGCTTCCAGCCTACCGGAGGTTTTGATCCCAGAACCATGATGGCGCAGCGCGTCATCGTCCACGGCAAAAAGCCATTGCTGGGCGTCATGGGTTCCAAACCAGTACACATCCTGACAGACGAGGAAAAAAAGAAAATCCTGCAGGTCACCGACTACTTCATCGATCTCGGCTTGCCGGTAGATCAAGTCAAGAAGCAAGTCCAGGTGGGCGATCCCATCACGATGGATCGCGTCATGGAAAAAATGGGCGATTGCTACACGACCAAAGCCTTCGATGATCGGATGGGCGTGTATTGCATGCTGGAAGCCGTTCGCAAAGTGAAGAAGCACACCGTCAATATCTACGTGGTGGCGACTACTCAGGAAGAAGTCGGATTGCGCGGAGCCTTCGCGTCCAGTTCCGGTATCGAACCGGATGTGGGTATCGCGTTGGACGTCACTCTCGCCAATGATGTTCCCGGCGCCGCCAAGCACGAATACGTCACCGAGTTAGGCAAAGGTACCGCAATCAGCGTCTTGAATGGTTCCGCCATTTCCAATCCCAAGCTGGTGCAAGAACTGAAGGAATTGGCTGATAAGAAGAAAATCCCCTATCAGATGGATATTTTGCCCAGGGGCGGCACCGATGCCGGCGCCATCCAGCGCGTCAAAGGTGGAGCGGCAGTCATCACTTTGTCGATCCCAACCCGGTACGTCCATTCTACAGTGGAAACCTGTCATAAAGTGGATATCCAGGCTACCATCGACCTGTTAGCCGCCTATTTAGAGGCAGCCACCGACAAGGATTACGTTCTGTAACGAATTCGAAAAACTGATAGTAGGGGCTTAACATGTTAAGTCCCTGTATAGTGTTGAAAGGAGTGGCGCCAGGTGTCCCCACCTGACGCTCCCTTCTCTTCCCCCCTACGACAGTAGGGAGGAATCATAGGGGGATCATCTTCTGCGGCGCCAGGTGTCCTCGCCTGTCGCATGACAGTGAGATGATTAAATGCAAACGTCGGATCCTCGTGCTGCCACCTCTCCGCAGGTGGCAGCTTCTTCTCTGTGGCAGTCTCTTCGCCTGACGCAAATGAAAACGCCGAATCAACCGATCCAGCGTTCCTATATTCCTGTGCTGCTACGTCTCCGCAGGTGGCAGCTTCTTCTCTGTGGCAGTCTCTTCGCCTGACGCAAATGAAAACGCCGAATCATTCGATCCGGCGTTCCTGTATTCCCGTGCTGCCACCTCTCCGCAGGTGGCAGTTTCCACTATTTGCTGATGTTCGTTATCCTACACATGAATCCAGATCGAGACGATCCACTGTATGATAGCCGCAGCACCGATGCAAACCGGCAGAGTCAATACCCACGAGACGATAATCTTCGAGGCTAACGACCACCGCACTGCCGAGAATCGTCGTGAAGCTCCCACCCCGACCACGGTGGAAGTGATGACGTGAGTCGTGGAAACCGGAAGACCGAAATGGCTGGCGCCCAGGATCACCATCGCGGCTGACGATTCCGCCGCGAATCCATGTACCGGCTTCAGCTTCATCAGTCCAATTCCTAACGTTCTGATGACCCGCCACCCTCCTAATGCTGTTCCCACTGCCATGGCAAGCGCGCATAAGAAGATAACCCATCCCGGAACTCTGAAGGTCGTAAGATAGCCGCCCGCGACCAGCGCCATGGTAATGACCCCCATCGATTTCTGTGCGTCGTTTGATCCGTGCGAATACGCCATAAATGCCGCCGAGACAATCTGCAGCTTCCCGAATATCCGATTCACTCGGGTTGGCGTGGAATTCCTGAAGAGTAAATAGATCCCCCTCATGAGGACTATACTGCATGCCAGTGCCAATGCCGGCGACAACAGCAGAGACAGCAGTATCTTCAAAAGACCTTGCGAGTGGATCGCGTAACCACCCTGGACTCCGAGTACCGATCCGACGATGCCGCCGATCAAGGCATGAGAAGCGCTGATGGGCAATCCCATCCAGGTCAGCACGAGATTCCAGACTGCAGCCACTGCCAGTGCAATGATAATGACTCCGCTGGTGACCGAGGATGGGTCCACGATGTCCTTCCCGATGGTCTCGGCTACCTCGGTATTCATAAACGCGCCGAAGAAATTCAGCGCCACCGCCATCCCAAGTGCAGTGATCGGCGTTAGAACCCGTGTCGAAATGACCGTGGCAATCGCATTGGCGGAATCGTTCAAACCATTAGAGAAATCGAAGACAACTGCCAGGAAAACGATCGCGAGCGTGGCGAGAGAAAGATCAGGCATGTTTTACGCAAATCCCCTCGATGACGTTGGCAACATCATCGCACTTGTCGATAGCGGCTTCTATAAATTCGTAGATCTCTTTGAGTTTGATCACCCGGATGGGGTCCTTTTCCGTGTCAAACAGCTCCGAAACGGCTTCCCGCAACAGTTGATCCCCTTCGTTTTCGCACTGATGCACTTTTTCCAGGTGATCCTTAATATCGGCGTAATTAATTCGCGGTTGCAGCGATTCGACCAGTGTGAGCATCTCCGATGTAGCGTCCCGCAATACCTTAACTTGTTTCAGCACGATGGGCGGAATCTCCCCTATTCGGTACATCGAGAATCTTGACGCCCCGCCATTGATCATATCCATCACGTCATCCAGCCTGGAGATCAATAGGTGAATATCCTCCCGATCAAATGGAGTGAGAAAACTCTTATTCAAACGATCGACCACATCGTGCGTGAGGCGATCGCCGTCGTGTTCCAACTCCTTGATCCGCTGGGTGTGAGCTGGAATGGAAGGCTCATGGAAATTCGAAAGCATATCTATGAAATCCGTGGAAGCTTCACAGATATTGCGCGCGGCTCGACTGAACTTGTCGAAAAACCACTTATCCTTGGGGAATAACTTGAACATGGATTGGACTGACCTCCCTTTGAGCTGTGACAACGTTGAGCTGCGCCGGGCTAAACCAACTTACCTCATGTTACTCTTTCCGTCGCACAAGCGTCTCGTTTCTAATACTCCACTACAACTAGATAGTACCGAGCCGCCCTTCCTGACAGGGCGTTCGTATCCAGCCATTGAGTACCCATGGTTGCAGTCTGCAGATTACCAGGCGTTGGGACAAAAATCGGTGTGGAATCCGCATAGATGCGATACAAAGTGGCTCCCGCAATAGCCTCCCATTGCAGCGCCATATGATTCTCCAGCCGCTGAATCGTCAAACCTTCCACGCGAGGATAACCGACCACAATATCCAGATCGTTTCGCGGCTCCAATTTGAAAGCGCCCGATCCGTAATAGACCACTCCCGCAAGCTCCGAAATCGTCTGCCCCACTTGGGGGATGTAACTATAGGTGCCCAAATCATCGACCCAACACGGTCCTGACCCATCATCCACCTGCCATTCGCCGTCCCCGTTCAATCCTGAAATCACCGTGACATCCCGCAATTGTACCAAGACGCCTTCCAGCGATTCCTGTGACGTAATATCCCAGGAGGTGACAGGCAGCGGATCCGGCATTACAGCCGCTAATCCGTGCGAAACACAGGATGGATTCGTAATTTCCGTCAGATCATAATATTCCTGAACCACACCGGTCACCGACACGCTATCTCCCACCGCGAAATCGGATCCTGTACCGGTCTGATAGACATATATCCCCCACCATGGCGCCGAGAACGGTCCCTGAACCATATACTTGCGATGAGACACATCCGGAAAACTGGCTGTGACGACTCCCGAAATCGTGACCGTCTGCCCGGCATAAGGCGAAGATGACCCGCTCGGTTGCGGGAACTGCGCATCGTAAATCGGTGGGAGATTGCCCATTGCCTGGCTTTTCCGGGCATTGAATTCCTGCAGATATTGGTTGGCGACTTCGGCGTCGTGGATGATGACGATATTTTCGTCGTTGTTCTCCACCGCATTATTCGACCAATTCGCCGATCCGGTGATGACGATCGGATCGCTATCCGGTTGATTCCCGTCGATCACCATGTACTTGTGATGGAGAAGAGCTCCTGCAGGCTGTAGACTATCCACCCAGACATCGGCTGGCGGTGACCAGACATACGATCCGGTCTGACCGGACATGTTCCACCATTGGCTGTACTGGGAAGCAGCATTCTGTGCGTCAAACACGCCCTCCACCGCAAAATCCGGATAATGAAGATTGTCGTCCCACTTCGCCCTCATCGCCAGCATGATGTTGGTATGGGTATATGCCAGCACACAAAATGCGATCTCGTAATCTGCGGTGGCGATAGCATTTTCGATTGCAGTATCAACACCGTCACTGGGTGACATGAAAACGCCGATCTGATGTCCATCCACAGTGAAACTGTGCGTGATATTGTCGGTCTTCCGTGATCCAAATCGAGAGGTGGTGGGATTTGGCGTCTCGCCGGCGGAACCCCACATCTCGTTGAATTCTGCGGTATATGCCCCAGCCAATCCCTCGTCCCCGATGACGATCCCGTTATTGGCATCCACCGTGCTGCTGGTGGCGGTCAGATTGTACGATCCCGTCCACACCGTATTCGCATTGTCGCCTGACCCTTGGTAATCCACAATGGCGAACTTATTGTGCATCAGTCCCGATCCGCCATTCGAACCGTAAGCATCATCGATCACAGAAATTCCGGCGCTTTGCAACGCCGTGGTCTGACTGCTCAGATTGTCGTGTTCCACGATGAACCTGACCCGCACTCCGCGAGTATGAGCATTGATCACCGCAGCAGCAACCGTCGCATCCGAAAAGGAATATGTGCAGATATCGAGGGTAGAATCGGCACGGTTGATAAGATCAAGGAACAGGTTCGCGAGGGGGATCGCGCCTTGCGCAATGACATCAGTGTGATGACTGGTATGGACGATCTGGTTGAAGTAGAGGGAGTAATAAGAGGTGGTGTCGTCAGGTACAAACACGCTGTTGACCGCGCCTGGAGTGCCACATCCGCTGCTGGCTGCCCAATTCTCCGGCTGTGAATTGTTAAGATTGTAGTGGATCAGTTCCAGGGAAGGAGCGGTCCCATTCGGCTCCGTGGGCCACGGAGCTGTAGCCAGATATGAGACTTCGTCTTCAGTGCCGCTTCCTGCATTGGCGAGTCGGATGGTCTCACCGGCGTTATTCAACCGATTCGCGAAATCACCGGTAGTATTGGTGATGTCGTAGAAAGCACGTATCGAATCCTGATTGGCGCACACGACCAAATACTGTCCCGCTCCCAGCACAGTCCCAGAGGGGAACGTAAAAAAAGTGCCGCTGGTGAAACTCCATCCTGAGAGATCCACCGCAGCACTGCCGGTATTAACCAATTCAATGTATTCGAAATAGGAATCGTCTCCCTGCTCAGCGGCAGGATTATACATAATTTCGTTGACAACTACCGCCCCCAAGACAGGGAGAACGGCAAAATCCAAGCAGGCGAAGACGAACACCCATCCGAATCGACGCCACATCATGCAATCTCAATGGCTTTAAACCTCAACGCAATCGGACAAAACCCCACCGGTCATAACTGGATTTCGGTCGCAGCTTTTTCCGGACGGATCCGAGGTGGCGGCTTGACCACCTTCCCCGCTTGAATGCACGATGTGCAAACACGCATCCGTCGAACCCGCTTTCCATCCCAATGTCGCACACTCTGCAAATTCGGCATCCACCGCCGTTTGGTCAGGTTGTCGGCATGGCTCTTGGAATGCCCGACTACGGGGCTTTTGCCACAAATGTCACAACGATAAGACATTATCGCTCCAGATACCTATATTTCGACAGTTGAATTTTCGTAACCTACCATAATACGCATAATTTCCCAAAATTGCAAGGAAAAAACTTGCTGATTCGGAATCGCCTCCTCCTCCAAAAAAGCCTTGCGGCTATCCGAAAATTGTTGTACATTTCTAACTTGAAACCTGAGATGACCAAGTCATGACCTCGATATTCCCCACTCAGTCCGTCTCCATCGGATCCCTCACTCTGAGCGGCAGGGTAGTCCTGGCGCCCATGGCAGGCAGCACTGACCGAGTGTTCCGAACCTTGTGCCGCGCGCATGGCGCTTCCCTATGTGTCACCGAGATGGTCAGCGCCGACGGTCTGACTCGCCGAAACCGCAAAACCCTGCTAATGATTGCTGTTTCCGACAACGACCGACCTCTGGGCGTACAGATCTTCGGTTCCGACCCTGTCATCCTTGCCGATGCAGCCCGAATCGTTGAAGATGCAGGTGCCGACTTGGTCGACCTGAATCTGGGATGCCCGGTCAAAAAAGTGATCAAACGAGGCGCCGGCGCCGCAATACTCGGTGACCTTCCCAGGCTGCGTCGCATCCTCCATCAGGTGGTTTCCGCCGTATCGATTCCGGTCACGATCAAGATGCGAAGCGGCATTCGTACCGACCAGCCCGTGGTGACCGAAGTCGCCAGGATCGCCCAGGACGAGGGTATCAGTGCCATTGCCCTACACCCCCGCAGCCTGAACCAGGGATTTTCCGGAAACGCCGACTGGAGCCTGATCGCCCAATTAGTAGAGCACTGCTCGATTCCCGTGCTGGGCAGTGGAGATATCTGCACTCACTTGGATGCCGTTCGAATGGTCCGCCAAACCGGGTGCCAGGCTGTCATGGTCGCCCGTGGCGTCCTTGGCAATCCCCACTTGATCCGCCAGATCAACGCCGCATTCGGTGGAAAACCCATCCCGCTCGGTCCTTCCCCTCTGGAACGCCTGAATGCGCTCCTGGACTTCTACGATCTGAATATCCAGGAATACGGTGCCCGATATGGCGTTCCCCGCATGAGAACCGCCGTCAATTGGTACATTCGCGGCATTCCGGGAGCTGCTGCCTTCCGTCGCACCATTTCTACCCTTCAAAACCCCGACCACGTCCGCCACGCGATCCGGCGATTTCGAGATCAGGCGGCACGATTACCTATCTCCGATTCCGGTGGAGAATCCGGTTAACTCCGCGGCTTCCCCTGCCGATGATATAGTATGCAAAACGTGATGTCGGCAACTTGATCCTGCCATCATATGAGGATGACTATGCCTTCGCCCAAAAAACACAATTTGTTGAATTCGTTGAGTGACCCGCTGAATCCCCCCGAAATCCCTGACGAACTTCCCGTTCTACTCCTGAGCGACGTGGTCATCTATCCCAATGTGATTGTTCCATTGATGGTCGACGACGAACGCATGGTGAAATTGGTTGGCGACGCCATGGCGTCCCATAAGATCTTAGCCACCTTCGCCCGGAAATATGGCACCACCGGGGAAGAAATCCAGGACAAATTCTTCAATCTGGGCACCGCGGTCTTGATCGTAAAGATGTTCCGAGTCCCCGATGGCAGTATCCGCCTGCTGGTACAAGGCTTGAGCCGTATCCGCATGGTGGAATTGGTCGAAATCGAGCCCTATCTGATCGCAAAAATCGAAGTCCTGGAGAAAGACCGCCGTTGCGGCATGAAAACCCAGGCGTTGATGAGGAAAATCGCCGAGCAATTCAAATCCATGGTCGAGCTGAGTCCCAACATGCCCAACGACATCACGCATTCCGTGGAAAATATCAAAGACCCCAATACCCTGGGCGATCTAATCTCCTCAAATCTGAACTTGAAAATCGATGAGCGCCAGCAGATCCTCGAAGTATTCGAAATTGATGAGAGACTGACCCTGATTTCGTCCTTCCTGGACAGGGAAATCCGATTGCTGAAGGTCGGCACCAAAATCAGAGAAAACGTGGACGAAGAATTGGAACGCAGCCAGAAAGAGTACTATCTCCGCGAGCAAATCCGGGCGATCCGAAAGGAACTTGGGGAAGACGACGACCCCATGTTGGAAATCAAGGAATTAGAAGAGCAAATCACTCGCGCTAACATGACCGAGGAAGCCAAAGATATCGCCACCAAAGAGTTGAACCGTCTCGCCAAAATGTCGCCTGCGTCCGCCGAATACATGGTGTCCAGAACTTATATCGATTGGCTGGTGACTCTTCCTTGGGACATTCGCACCGATGACAATCTGGACATAAATTCCGCCGAGAGAATCCTGAATGAAGATCATTATGGATTATTCGACGTCAAAGAACGGATTCTGGAATACCTTGCGGTGCGCAAGTTGAAAAACGACTCCAAAGGTCCGATATTGTGCTTCGCAGGACCTCCAGGGGTGGGCAAAACCTCGTTGGGACGATCCATCGCCCGCGCCATGGGACGCAAATTCATCCGCCTGTCGCTGGGAGGTGTCCGCGACGAAGCCGAAATCCGAGGACATCGCCGAACCTATATCGGCGCCTTGCCCGGCAGGATTATCCAGAAAATCGGGCAGTCCGGCGTCAACAACCCATTATTCATGCTCGACGAAATCGACAAACTGGGTCAGGATTTCCGCGGAGATCCTTCGTCTGCGCTGTTGGAAGTACTGGATCCCGAGCAGAATTTCTCGTTCTCCGATCACTACCTTGAAGTGGGTTTCGATCTGTCCAAGGTGATGTTCATCACTACCGCCAATCAAATCTATGACATTCCTCCCGCGCTGCGTGACCGCATGGAGATTATCACACTCCCCGGCTACATCACCCAGGAGAAAATCCAAATCGCACGGCAGTTCCTGGTGCCGAAGCAAGTGAGAGAAAATGGTCTGAACGACACGCAACTCCGTTTCGGAACTGCAGCTATTCAACGTATCATCGAACGATACACTCGGGAAGCAGGAGTCCGCGCTTTAGAACAGAAAATCGCCTCCGTGTGCCGGAAGACCGCCCGTCGAATCGCGTCGGGGAATCAGGAAATCATCTGCCTATCCGTCAAAAACCTGCAGCGCTTCCTTGGCGTAACCAAATTCAGTGCCCGAATTGCCCCGGAACGAGGCGAAGTCGGCATCGCCAATGGATTGGCATGGACTCCGGTAGGCGGCGACATCCTGGTGATCGAATCTACCTGGATGCCCGGCACCCGATCCCTGAAAATCACAGGTCAATTAGGCAGCGTGATGCAAGAATCCGCCGAGATCGCTTTGAGCTTTCTGCGGGCGAATGCGTCCCGATACGACATCGCCGATGATGTCCTGAAACGCCGGGATATCCATATCCACGTTCCGGAAGGAGCCACCCCCAAAGACGGTCCGTCCGCTGGAATCACGATGGTCACATCCCTGGCATCCCTTTTCCAAAACATTCCCGTCCGCAGCGACATCGGCATGACCGGCGAAATCACCCTGCGGGGACGAGTGCTGCCAGTGGGCGGAATCCGGGAAAAAGTGGTCGCCGCCAATCGCGCCCATTTGAAAACGCTGATCTTGTCTTCCGAAAACAAGAAAGACCTGGAAGAAGTGCCCGAAAATATCCGGTCCCAACTGAAATTCGTCTTTGTGGATTCCATCGACGAGGTCTTGAAAGCAGCCCTGATTCGCTGCGAGAGCACCCAAAAATGCGCGGTGGAACGCTTGCTGGAGTTCTGATCCCCCATTCGCCGCTATCCTGTCCGCCCCAGTGAAATCACTCGGGCGGTCTCTCTTCAGCCCGGAAACAATCCCAAAAAATTTTTTAAAATGTGACGACGGTCACACGATTTTCAGAAAAATAGTGTTATTATATTGACACAAATCGGGTACCTACGACGCTTCGATTTGTCCCGAGGGAAACGGCTCGCCTGACGCAATTCTCACTATGAATTTCTTGCATGATTCCGTGGCACCTCCCGCTATCGATTCAATTGCAATTCCCTGACATTGAAACCTCTGCATCCTAATAGTCTAACAAGGAGGTCCCCATGCGGCACGATATGCGCAACAAACCATTGCGCCTGTTGGTCGTGGGTCTATGCCTATGTCTCTATCTGTTAGGGGGGACGTCTCCGTCGGTTGCGGTCGAAGTCCTTGACACCTTCGCGCAACAGTTCCAGACCATTGGAGCTCGCTACCAACAGCTTCCTGTGCACATCTCACCTGATTGCACCTATGTGGTGCCCATTCGTTACAATTTCGGTCAGTGGACTCCCCAGCAGAGCCTGAGGATGAGCCTGTTCGGACCCGGTCGCATCGGCTATTGGGAGGTGAATATCCCAGCCACCTACTGGTGGGGAGCAGACGAAGTTGCCGTGGACGTTCCTCCGTGGGTTCCCACCGGATCAAATGCCGCCTGGGAGATTGGTGGATTCGATTACCTACATCAAATCGAAGCCATCTTCGACCAGACGGGCGGCGAGATCACCATCGTGCAACTTGTTCCTAATTTCGAGGTTATCTTGCCTGGCATTGGTTGGAATCACGGTTGGGGAGGGGGGTACGGAGAAATCGGATGTAGTGAAGACGAAGTGGAAGATTGCACGGATAAACTCACCAACAACATCGTTACGCAATTCTTCAACTGGATTCTGGGTTCTTCCTTGACCGTCAACACTTCTGTGACCACCCTGAATGGTAACCCTTTGAATCCCAATGCAACCGGGTGGCAGAAGAAATTGGCTGGACGCCTTCGAGCCTACAAATTGTATAAAGGTCTCGAGGTCGGCAACAGCAAAATGGGTTACCGAAGCTTAGCCGGAGTCGGTGCCAAAGAGCGAATGGCGATTACGAGTGGCGCTGGTTATGGTCTTGCAAATATCATGGACGGTTATACCGTGCAAGGCGAGCAAAGGGTTAGTTCCCACCCGCCCGGATGGGATCAGGATAACGGGAAAGTCGTTGCTCTGGGCGACTTTGTGCTCGATCCCGTCATGGCAGCATGCGGATATACAGCCATCAATGTCGGGGGCGACAATTATGGCTTAGTTGGACCCTGTTCTGATTGGGGAAGGGACTATGGGGACTACAGTTCCTCTTCCGATTCCTCTGACTACGCTGACGACGATGGAGGCGCTAATGAACGGATTGACATCGACTTCAGCGTCACCTACAATGACAATGCCAATACCATCACCGTCGCATACGGAGCCGCCGGAACCGCGTCCTACCCCATCTTCTACGTGTGCGAAGTGTCTCTGACCGGAGGCTCCAGCGGGTCTGCCACCTTCAATGCAGATGGAGACGCCATCGAAATGGAATTTGCCCTGGCAAAGATGGGAGTCGCGGCGGAGTGTCCTCCTGAGGGGCATCCCTGCTGGCATGGGAAAGTAGAGACTAACATGGGCATCATCATGAAGGTCACCTATCCCACTCCGGACAGCGTGCTCTTTGTGTTCTCACTGGATGTCGCCGCCGGCGCTCACGGCGAGCTGTGGTACGCCGTGGGAAGCCAATCTTACGAAATCTGCACCACCTGGAGCAAGGAACTGGGACGCTGGGGCTATGATGTCAGCAGAGATGAGGCAGTCCAATTGTGGATTGATGACAACAACACCGAAACTGGTTTCAATCTGCCGGACAGCCTGGAGTCATACTCACAGAAGGTCAATTATATCCTCCGTTACTACTGATCCGACCTTCGCATGATTTCCGCCAACACAACCTGTATCTGTGTCTTTTTCTGGAAATAATATAAAGGAGTAAGCCATGGCAAGGATCATAAGCCGCCTGATCGGCGTGTGCGTGCTGTGTACCAGTCTCATGCTTACTACTTCTGCCTATAGTTATGTTGTGGTTCCTGGGCATGATTATCGAATCGATCTTCTTACCACCAATTTCATGGGGAGCGTGGTCAGTCTGAGTTATCCTGCCCTGACGCTTTCCCATCAGCCCGCCTTTGTGGAATCCCCCCATTTGACCTTGGATCAGCCCAGTGTGCCTCCGGGGCAAACTGTCGTAATCCATCTTGTTTTCCGGATTGCCGAAGGATCGTGGGGGCAGTCGGACACCCTACGCGCTCTCGTGCAATTCGACACAACCTTCCAGGTGCAACCGCCGAACTGGCCCCTGGACATTCCCCTCGACGTGGTCGCCTCGTGCTCGGTGTCCTGCGGAGGAATTTCGGAAGGCGAACCTTACCTCGCTGGTCCCGACCTTGTCAACGGCGGCTGCAATTCCGTCCCGCCGGTATTCTCGAATATCGCGGTCGGTGACACCATTTGTGGCACCGGCTTCACATTCTACTTAGCCCCTTACAATCGCCGGGACACCGATTGGTACGAATTCGCCTGCGACACCACCATGAGCTTCATTTGGGAAGTGGAAGCCGAATTCCCGGTACAGACCTTCATCGCCGACGGATCTCTGGGCTGCGATGCGCCGGGCTTCATTCTCGCCACCGAAGCCGACAGTTGCGGGATGGCAACCCTGGAAACCGGATGCCTGCCTGCCGGCACTTATTGGTTCTTCCTTGCCCCGCTATACTACACAGGCATTCCTGAACCGAAGCCGTACCGTGCCGTCCTCAGCGGTGGCGCTTGCGAGTACGACGATCCTTGCCTTGCCTTCGAGGAACTCCATTGCCAGCAGATCGTTACTGGAAACAACGCCGCAGGCACCAATTCCTGGGCTACTTACCCATTGTGTGGCGGCTATTTCGAGACTGGTCCGGAAAAAGTCTACCATATCTCGATCCTCTACGATGGCACTCAAATCACTGCTGCCATGTCAGGATTGTCCGCCGACCTGGACGTTTTCCTTCTGGACGACTGTGATCCTCGCGCTTGTATCGGTGGCGCCAACGACACACTATCTCTGATGCTTGACCAGGGCAGCTACTACCTTGTCCTCGACGGCTATCTGGGCGCCGTCTCCAACTATGCTTTGTCGCTGACTTGTGACATTCCAGAGCCCCCGCCTCCGGAAATCGTGATCCAGCGCCTGGACTCCGCTGATGTTGAACTCAGTTGGCTCTACGCCGAGCCTGTGGACAGCTTCTACATCTACCGCGACAGCGATCCCGATTTTGTCCCGTCTCCGTCCTCATTTTTGGGAGCCACCGACTCCCTCAGTTTCGTGGATCCTGACGTCTTGGGCACTCCCGGTCCCAATTATTTCTATAAAGTCACTGCCGTTCGAGTGCCGGCTCGACGGGATGTCCTCACTGGAGCCCGGGGCTTAGTCAGACCAATTCAAGTCAACTATGACTGGCGGCAATTACGCTGAGTTGATTCGCCTCGAGTAACCAAGTTAACTGACGTTAGAGAGCCTGTTCCATAGAACGGGCTCTTCCTTATCCGTGCCATCCTGTTCTTTCCTGCTGATAGTGCTTGCTTTTTTCCGCAGACCTCTGTATCTTTAGATTCCGAGCGATCCTGATCGCCGTCATTGTCCTGATCTCACATTCTCCGAAATGGCGGAAATGGCGAAATCCTTCACTGGTCACCGCTTGCAGCCCTCGTTTCTTCCAGGGATCTTTTCCGGATTTCTGGATTTCTTCTATCCGCCATTCTGCCAGATTTGCCAGGATCTCCTCGATGACGCCCGCCGGATGGTCTGCCCGAAATGCTGGTCGTCCTTCGAAACGTACGGCGACTTTGCCGTCAAATTCCCAGCATCTCAGAAGACCTTGCATACTGTGATCGTGGGTCTCCTGGGGCAAGCTACCTTGGACGATCCCCTGAATCAGATTATCCACCAGTTGAAATATGATCGCAGAGCCGCGCTTGCGATGGGACTGGCTGACAGAATGGCGTTGGTGTTGAGTTCCTATCCCTGGGTCAAGCATATAGACATGATTGTGCCGGTACCCCTGCATCCGTCTCGTGCCCGGTCCAGAGGCTACAACCAGAGCCAACTGTTGGCTGAGCATCTGGGAAACATGTTCGGCGTGCCGGTAGTATCAAAAGTACTGGAGCGGATTCGCCCCACGGAAAGCCAGACCCGGCTGAATCAGGAACAGCGCCGGAAAAACGTCGCAGGGGCGTTTCGGGTTCCTTGTCCCGAGGAGGTTGAGGGACAGCGGATCCTCCTGGTCGATGACGTCGTCACTACCGGTGCCACCCTGAACGAGTGTGCCAAAACGCTCGAATCGGGCGGAGCGTTAAATGTATATGCCGTCGCCGCCGTCCATTTCCAGACTTCGCTTCCGTGATGGTGTGCGCTCTATCATGAGCCAGGAATTCAGGAGTCCGGAAATATTCTCAAGGATCTGAATGCAACGTATTGACCGGTTGAGACAGCGTTTGCCGCGATTGAACGTCCGGCATTTCCTTGTATCCCATCTGCCGCATATCCGATATCTGACCGGCTATACCGGCGACGAAGGTCACTTGATTGTCACCCAAGACAAGGCGATCTTCCTGTGCGATTTTCGATTCCGCGAACAAGCGGAGCATGAAATTTCCCAATGCGACATCGTCACCCATCCGGAAAATATATTCGCCGTGTTGCCGAAATTGGGGCTAATGAACAATGTGGGCGTAGAAGCCGATTATCTGTCTGCCGCTACATTGGATAGGCTACGGAACGCTCTGCCTGACTGCACTTTCCGTATGACCAACCAGGTTGTGGAAACTATTGCCTCCGTGAAAGACCCGCAAGAAATCGAGCATATTCGTCAGGCGATAGCCATCAGCGAACGCGCCTTCTCTGAAGTCATCGACTTGGTCACAGAAGGCGTCACGGAACGTGATCTTGCGATCGAATTGAGTTACCGCCAAATGAAGTACGGCGCGGAAAAAGACGCCTTCGATCTGATCATCGCTTCCGGTGCCCGTGGCGCCCTGCCGCACGGTTATGCCACCGATAAGCGGATTGAAGCCGGCGAACTTATCGTCTTCGACTGGGGCTGCCGCAAAAACGGCTACCCTTCCGACATCACCCGCATGGTCGTCATCGGCACCATGACCGAGCGGCAGAAAAGCCTATATCAGATCGTCCGGGACGCGCAACAGAAAGCACTTGATGCCGTCAAGGAAGGCGTCGAGGTCGCCGAATTGGATCGGATCGCCCGCGATTACATCACCCAGCAGGGTTTCGGCGCCGAGTTCGGGCATCCGTTGGGACATGGGCTTGGGCTGGATGTCCACTCTTTTCCCAGGGTGTCGCAGAATCTGAGTTACAAATTGCCGGCTGACACCGTCATTACCATCGAGCCCGGCATCTACATTCCAGGCTGGGGTGGAATCCGGATCGAGGAAGATGTCCGGGTGACGCCGAGTGGCGCCGACATCTTGACCACATTGCCTCGCGAGATTATTGAGATCGGCTGATTCTCTAATGCTAAGGACTTCCCTGGTGATTCCCCGGAACTCTGGACCCACATCACTTGCCATTGCAGCTGCTTGTCTCCTGGGATCATTGCCTCTCTGCTCTTCCTGGTCAGCCCCCGTCCACGATCCTAACGTCTCCCCCATGGAGATCATTGTCAAATTCGCCGAACCGCCCGCCATCGAAAAAACCGCCAACGGGGTCCGATTCGGATATCCCCTCCTTGACTCGTTGTCCAATCAATATCGAGTCCGAGAAGCCAATCGGGCATTTCCGGAGTACTCTCAGGTTACCGGCGAATGGGGAGATGTGTTCGTCATCACAGTAGATGACGACCGCGATCCTGCCCGAATTGCCGGCGATTTCCAGCGCTCCCCTCAAATTGTCTGGGCGCAGCCCAACCTTGTCTTCCGTACCGAATTCGTCCCTGATGACAGCCTGATTCCCGACCAATGGTACCTGGACCGAATCCAGGCATTTGACGCCTGGAACATCACCACGGGCGATCCGTCCGTACTTTTGGGTGTCATCGACACCGGCATCCAGTGGGACCATCCCGACATTCGAAACGTCATCTGGGTCAATGAAGCCGAGGATCTGAATCACAACGGAACCCTGGACAGTCTGGACTTGAACGGAATCGACGACGACGGCAATGGATTCGTGGATGACGTCATCGGCTGGGACTTCACGGATGCCCCGCCATTTCCCGCCTCAGGTGATTTCCTGGTGCGCGACAACGATCCTTATGACGAAATGGGGCATGGCACCGCAGTCGCAGGCATCATCATCGCTGAAGGCAACAACCTCTGGGGCACCGCCGGCGTCGCTCACGGCTGCCGCCTCGTATGCCTGCGCGCCGGCAACTCCGAAGGCTTCCTCCAGGAAGATGATGTAGCGGCAGCCATCCTGTACTCTCTCCTTATGGGCGTTCGAGTCGTCAACATGAGCTTCGGCGACGAACTGGTATCGCCGCTGCTGCGGGAAATTGTTCTGTACGCCTCCCAGGAAGGCTTGGTCATGGTCTGCTCCGCCGGGAATCACGGGTCGGACGATCCCCATTATCCGTCAGGTTACGACCAAACCATCTGCGTGGGTGCCACCGGCTTAAACGATGAATGGGCATCTTTCTCCAATGTTGGAACATCCTTAGACCTGGTGGCGCCCGGCAAAGAAATGCTCTCCACCTTGTTGGGAAACCAATGGGGACTCTTCTACAATTCCGGGAATGGTACCTCATTTTCCACTCCGGTTGTCACCGGCGTTGCCGGACTAATCCTGTCCGTCAATCCTTCCCTCGATCCGGAGCAAGTGCGCGATATACTGAACAGCACCGCCGATCCCTTGGGTCCTCCCGGCTGGGACATCCAATACGGGAACGGCAGGGTCAATGCGTTACGGGCGGTGCAGGCGGCTGCGCTGGGTCCCAGCGTTGAAGCCAGAATTACCAATCCGTCCACCGATTCCGGGTTTTCGGAGAGTTCCCTTTCCATCATCGGTACCGCGGCTGGACCCGCTTTCCAGTCCTACCAGTTATTCTGGGCATACGGTCGAACTCCGTCAACCTGGACGCCGATCAATTCCCCACAGTCCTACCAGGTGGTCAACGACACTCTCGGAATTCTCGAACTTCCCCCCAGCCCCGATACGACCATTTCCGTGCGTCTGAAAGTCGATATTGACAATGGATCATCGTTGCTGGATCACGTCCGAATCCTGTACGACACGACCCCGCCCGTCATCTCCAACCGTACCATGACCATGGTGATTGACGCCGATCATTGGTCGGCGCTTCTGGAATTCGACACCGACGATATCACATCGGGATTTGTACACACCCGTCCCCACGGATCACAAGAGCCTTTTGCCGCCTACAGTCTGGGGTACGAAACAACCCATCATCGTCACTTGTTTCCACAACCCGAATTCGCGGGCGAATATGACTACTATGTGACCGTCACCAATCGCGCTGGGCTGTCCGATACCAGCGAGGTGTTCGACGACCTTGGTCTGGATCAGCCCCCGTTCCACCGGAACATCTTTGTCCAGCATGACATCAACCTTCCTGCCGGTTACATGTTATATAAGCAGACTGATTTCGACGGAGACGGCTTCCCCGAAGTCGTCTTAAATAAGTACACGAACGGTGCCTTCGATACCCTGAAAATATACGAAGCCGGTCTCACTGGCTTCACCGACGTCAATTCCAACTATGTCTTGGTAATTCCTCAGGATGTCGGGGACAGCGATGGCGATGGCAAATTGGAGCTGATGGGTCGCGCGTACGGGACTACCTATGTTTTCGAAGCCACTAACCCGGGCGACTTTCCCAATAATCTGATCTTCCGTGACACCACCGACGTCTATGGATCCAATCTTCTCGACCTCGACTCCACCGACGGACACGGAGAGATGATTCTGCGACGCGACAACCAGTACATAGTGTACCGCCATATGGGCAACGGCAACCTCGAGGCAATCGATACCCTGACCAACGAAACCACCGGAGATAACCGTACCGGCACCCCGAACGTCGAAATCGCAGATCTGGACGGCGACGGCATGGTTGAAGCCCTGTACGGCGATTACGATGGCAACATTTTGATCTTCGAGCATCAGGGGAATGGCTTGTTTGACTTTGTCTGGAGCGACTCACTGCCCTTGCCTGACGCTACCAATTGGATGACGACCGGCGATTTCGACGGCGACGGCGGACAGGAATTCCTTGCAGGCTGCTGGACCTACGGCGTGGGAACCGAAAGCGAATTTTCCGCCAAACGCTGGTTCTTTGTTGTGTACGACGTCCCCGCCAACAATACCTATGTTCCGGTTGACACGCTGATTTTCTTCGGCGCGGAACATCCGACCGATTACGACGAAGGCGTCAATTCCGGCGACATAGATGGAGACGGCTCCAAGGAAATCCTGCTCTGCCTCTATCCCGACTTCTACATCATCGACTACCAGGCATCGACCAACAGCTACGAGCCGATTTGGTACTACCCATATTGCGAAAGCAATCTCGCTTTGGTGATGGACTTCGACCGTGACGGCACCAATGAATTCCTGTTCAACACCGGCACTCAGATGGTCGCCTACGGCATGGATCCCAACCGTCCGCCCGCCCCTTCCGGCGTCACCGCAGTGCCGATCGACACTGCCGCCATAGTGATTTCGTGGCAGGCGGTGGCTGGTGCCGATTCCTACCGAGTGGACCGAGCCATTGGCAACGGCGATTTCGCGACGTATCGCCATACGTCAGAAATCACCTTGACGGATACTGCTGTGGTCAAAGACATAACCTATCGCTATCTGATCTTCACCATCGACCAATCCTATCCGGGTCCCATCAGTCCTCCGTCTTTGGAGGTGATCGCCGTTCCCAATATCCGACCGGAAGCTCTTCCCGAAGCCGACTTCACTGCTCCTCATTTCGTCACTATCCACTTCAACGAACCCATGAGCGAGAGCGTGACGTACACCGGTCATTATGTCATTTCAGGATGGGGAAGTCCCATCACCGCCATATCATTCGCCTCAGGGACTCAGGTGCTTCTGGCATTCCCCGGATCATTCCCGAATGGGACATATCAAGTGGACATCGCGGACCTATGGGATCAGCAGGGATCTGAAATCTCGGAGTCCTTGCGCACCGCCGAATTCTCGGTCGTCAACGACACGACAACCCACCCCTATCTAACCCATGCGTCGATACTTGGCGCTCACGGAATATCGATGGAATTTTCTGCATCCATGGAAACGGTATCCCTGACCAATCCCGCCAATTATCGGATCCAGCCGACGGCAACTGTGGCATCGGCGGCACAGAGCGGACCGACCACCGTGCTCTTGAAGCTCGATTCCGAGGTCCCGGTCGGCGCCGTAGGGCGGTGCTTCACAATTCGCGCCTGGAACCTGTCAGACGTCTTCGGAAATCCCATCGATACCTTGCACAATTCCGCAATACTCACGGCGTATAACGACAATCTGGACAATGTGTACGTCTACCCCAATCCTTATACCGGCACGGGTCCCGATGGGTCCGAATCCGTGATGATTGCTGGCTTGACCCGGGAAGCCACGGTGAGAATCACGACCGTCAACGGTCGACTGCTGCGGACGCTGACGGAACAAAACGCTGACGGCGGTGTCCTTTGGGACTTGAGAAATCAAAACGGCGACCGAGTTGCATCTGGCATCTATTTGTATTATATTACCAACGGCGCGCAGAAAAAGAAAGGCAAATTCGCTATCCTTCAGTAGTCAATTTTCCCCCCTACTGTATGTAGGGGGGAACACAAGGGGGGTCAATCAACTTTCCCCCCGGTATCCGGGGGGAAACACAAAGGGGGGTCAACAATTCTTGTGCTGTCATGCGTCCCCGCTTGACAGCATCCACTTTCCCCCCCGGTACCCGGGGGGAAACAGAAAGGGGGGTCAACAATTCTTGTGCTGTCATGCGTCCCCGCTTGACAGCATCCACTTTCCCCCCTACTATATGTAGGGGAGACCACCAGAGGCTCGATCAACTTTCCCCCCGGTACCCGGGGGGAAACACAAAGGGGGGCAACAATTCTTGTGCTGTCACGCGTCCCCGCTTGACAGCATCCACTTTCCCCCCTACTATGTGTAGGGGAGACCACAAGAGGCTCGATCAACTTTCCCCCCGGTACCCGGGGGGAAACACAAAGGGGGGCAACAATTCTTGTGCTGTCATGCGTCCCCCCTTGACAGCATCGGTTTCCCCCCTACTATGTGTTTGGGGGGTAACATAAGGGGGGTTAACGTTTTTCGTGCTGTCATGCGTCCCCGCTTGACGGCATCCACTTTCCCCCCTACTATGTGTAGGGGGGAACATAAGGGGGGGCAACAATTCTTGTGCTGTCATGCGTCCCCCCTTGACAGCATCGGTTTCCCCCCTACTATATGTAGGGGGGAACACAAGGGGGGTCGGCATATCGGTCCCTTTGCGTCCGTTGCGCCTTTGCCTGAGATATTCTCCTCCCTCTTGCAGCGGTCAGGCGATGTGTGCTTTCTTTCACACGTTCGCACATTCACACTTTCACACTTCCTTGCGCCCTTTGCGTGAGGTACTCAATCATGATCATAGCAGTCACCGGCGGAATTGGCAGCGGCAAATCGGAATTCTGCAAATCCCTGGCAGAGCTTGGTGCCGGCATCATCCTGGGCGACGAGCTGGGACGGCGTGCCTTGGAAACCGATTCCGATCTGCTGCCAGCCATTCGTGAGCGTTTCGGCGATAAAGTGTTCGACGCCGAAGGGAACTTGATCCGCAAAACGCTGGGAGATATTGTCTTCTCCAATCCCGCCGCCAAGAGATGGCTGGATTCCCGGATCTTCCCGGAAATCCACCGCCTGTTGTGGGAAGAAGTGCTGGAACTTCGCCAAACCCACAGGCATGTGGTCGTGGACGCCGCCATGATCTACGAATGGGGCATCGAAAACGACTTCGATATGGTAGTAGTCGTTCTGGCGAACCCCAAGCATGTCCGCACCAATCTCGCCCGGCGAGATGGTTTCGACGAGAATCAAATAGCCGTTCGAATCCGCTCACAAATCCCCCCCGAAGAAAAAGCCAAGCACGCCAACGTGGTGATCCACAACGACGGCACTCTGGACGACCTCCGCCTGAAAGCCCGCGAATTCTGGACCATCTACGTTGACTATTAGCTGCATTCGACCTACAGCCCTCGTCAGCACAATTTTCCCTAATCGACTCGCAAGAGCGAACTCGTGGTGTCAGGTGTCCCCACCTGACACCGGTACCTGGTTGCTGAACTTGGCAAATCAATGACGGAGTCAAGAAGCTGTGTTGTCACAGAAAGCTCTTGACTTCCCTCATGTGGTGTCAGGTGTCCCCACCTGACACCGGCACATGGGTGATGAGCTTGGCAAATCAATGACGGAGTCAAGAAGCGTCTTGTGACAGAAAGCTCTTGACTTTGTGGAACATTTTTGCTAAAATAGTTGTTTAGACTTTGTGCATTTCGCATCACGAGTGCTGATCCGACTCAGCGCCAATCTACATTTCAGAGGCAACTCTTGAATAATCACGAAATCGATGGATATAAGGTCAGTGGTCTGAAATACATCCTGCGAACCTTCCGTTATAGAAATTACCGCCTGTTCTTTGGCGGTCAAGGTATCTCCCTGGTCGGAACCTGGATGCAACGGATCGCACTGGGCTGGCTAGTGTACCGGATCACGAATTCTGTATTTCTGTTGGGGATTGTCGGCTTTGTCGGACAATTCCCCACCTTTCTTCTGGCTCCTGTCGCCGGAGTGTACGCCGACCGATTCAACCGTAGCCGAATCTTCATTATTACCCAAATCCTTGCGATGTTCCAAGCCTTGGTTCTGGCGGCGCTCGTGATTTCCGGACATATCCAGGTCTGGCACATCATCGTCCTATCCATCATCCTTGCTCTCATCAACGCTTTCGACATGCCTTCCCGGCAGTCCTTTATCGTGGAGCTCGTCGAAAAAAGAGAAGACCTGGTCAACGCCATCGCCATGAATTCCGCCATGTTCAATGGCGCCCGGCTGGTCGGACCTTCCATCGCCGGCATTCTGATCTCCGCCGTGGGAGAAGGTATGTGCTTTCTCCTGAACGGCGTCAGTTATATCGCCGTCGTCATCGCATTGTTCCTCATGAAACTCACACCGAGAAAAGTGGTGCGGGACGACAAGAACATGATGCAAAACATTAAGGAAGGCTTCACCTATGCCATGCGCCACCCTTCCATTCGGTCTGTTTTGGTGCTCATCGCGTTGGGAAGTCTGCTGGGAATGCCTTATGCCGTCTTGGCGCCAGTGTTCGCTCGCGACATTCTGCACGGCGGTCCGCATACGCTGGGCTTCTTGATGGCGGCGTCCGGCGCCGGCGCCCTGACCGGAGCTCTCTACCTGGCTGCCAGAAAAAGCGCCCAAGGGTTGGAAAGAATCATCCCTGTTTCGACAACCATTCTCGGAATCGGGCTGGTCGGATTCTCTCTGTCCCACGTCCTGTGGCTTTCCATGATCGCCTTAGTGATTGTGGGCTTCGGGATGATGGTGCAGATGGCGTCGGGAAATACCATGTTGCAGACCATGGTCGACGACGACAAACGCGGTCGCGTCATGAGTTTTCATGCCATGGCGTTCATAGGCATGGCGCCTCTTGGCAGTCTGATCGCAGGCATCCTGGCAGGCGAAATCGGCGCCCCGTACACCTTGCTGATCTGCGGTATAGGCTGCATCCTGGGTGCAGTCATTCTCGGACGCAGCCTCTACGAGTTGAAAGAAGTATTGCCCCCCGTCATTCCTCAAATCACCACTCCCACCGGCGAATAAGCATCGGCTTGATCGCCGGTTGTATCTCCTGCTTCGGCGATCTTATGAAATACCCAGCCAACAATCGAACAATGAGACAATTCAGCAATTTAACAATTTGACAACTCTATATTTAATTCGTAATTCTTGACTTGGCCGCCTCAGGCGGATTCGTAATTCCTCCGGGAACCTATCTGCCTTTCTGCAGTTTCTTCTTTACGTCCTCTTTTGAATGATACTCTTTCTGCCATTCATTTAGAAGTGTTGCATTCTTGACCTGCGCATCGAGATGAGGTTGACATGAAAGCGAGATATGTATTCATATTTCTCCTGGTGTTTGCAGTCGCAGGACTGACGACTCACCGCCTGATAAGTTCCGAAACCACAAAGAAACCGGATAATACTATGGTTCCCGCACACACTGAAACCGCCGCCTTTGCCGCCGGGTGTTTCTGGGGCGTGCAAGCTGACTTCGATAACGTTAAAGGCGTGATTTCCACCGAAGTCGGATACGAAGGCGGTCACACCAAAAACCCCACCTACAAGGACGTCTGCACCGACAGAACTGGTCATGCCGAATCCGTGCAAGTCATGTACGATCCTTCCGTGGTCTCGTACAATGATCTATTGAAAGTCTTCTGGGAAATCCACGACCCGACCACCCCAAACCGACAGGGACCGGACGTGGGTTCGCAATACCGGTCGGTGATTTTCTATCATTCTGACGAGCAGCAAGCCGCTGCCATCGCCTCTGAGGACGCCCTCGCCAAAAGCGGAAAATATCGGAATCCGATAGTCACCGAGATCGTTCCGGCGCAAACCTTCTGGCGTGCCGAGGAATACCATCAGAAGTATTTGAAAAAGCACGGTCAAGCCGCCTGCGGCATCTGACCCCACTTCTTTCTTCATTCCTAATTTGGCTTTGGCAATTCCTAATTCGTAATTCTTAATTCGTAATTATCTTCCGCAATTCCTAATTCGTAATTGCGAAATTTTCATACTGCAAAAATTTCGCTTGACTTTCACCTTCCATTTCCCTAAATTCCGACCGGGGAATCCTGCTTTACCTGCCCCGTTAGCGGTCACTATGATGAACAGAATCTGACTAATTCGTAATTACTTAAGGAAGGGGACAATCATGAAATGGGTTATTGGTTTAATGATATTGCTATCAGCGACCTTCGCCTTCGCCCAACCTTATCCGGATACGCTTTGGACGACAACCTATGGTTATGGTGAAGCGCATTCGGTCTTGCAGTGTCCATATGGAGGTTATATTCTTGCCGGGTGCACAAGCTGCGGCCAACAGTCGAGTACCATTTATCTCGTCAGGACTAATTCTGTCGGCGATACGTTTTGGACTCGACAATACGGGGGAGGCAATTGGGAATATGCAAATTCAATTCAAGGCGTGCCTGACGGTGGGTATATCCTTGCCGGAGGCATCAGGATGGGCGGGGCGGATTGGGATTTCTATGCCTTGAGGCTCAACGACTTTGGGGACACGTTATGGACACGAAAGTATGGGGGAACGGGTCATGACTGGGGACACGCGGTGGCATTGACTTCGGATGGGGGGTTCATTTTTGCGGGAGAGACGAATCCTCCAGCCAAGATATACCTCGTAAGAACTAATTCAAATGGCGACACGATTTGGACCCGCACATTTGACACAGGCTATGATCAAGAGCACGCTTATTCTATTCAAGGGACCCTCGATGGGGCGTATATCATTGCTGGAAACACGAGAGGTCCCTCGCCCGATGATAACGCTTTTTTGCTGAAGATTGACTCTGCAGGAAATATGCTCTGGACAAGAATATATAATGTCATCAACGACCAAGATATCATCGGGTCTGTCGCCGTTTGTCCAGACAGTGGGTACATAATCACGGGGAATGTCTATCCGCCAGGTTACATGCTCGCGATTAGGACTACATCTATAGGCGATACGTTGTGGACCAGACAATATGTAGGTGGCTCAGTTGGTTATTCTGTCGAAGATTGTCCGGAGGGGGGGTACATAATCGTCGGGAGAAGTAGTTCTATTGGCGGAGACCCATTTGACTATGATGTATATGTCATTAAGATCAATTCCACCGGCGATACCCTTTGGACGCGAACATTTGGGGGAACCGGTTGGTACGATTGCGGCTACTCTGTTCAGGTCAATTCCGATGGTGGGTACATTGTTGCAGGAAGCAAGACTGTCGGGTCAGACCCTTATTTTTACCTCGCGAGAATTGCGGGGCGTGCTGTCCATGTAATATCCCCAAATGGCGGAGAGCAATGGCGAATCTTCGAAACCGACACGGCGCGATGGGATACATTCGGATACGAAGGACATGTCGATATCGAGCTCAATCGACATTATCCATGCGGAAGCTGGGAAACACTGGCGGCAAACACTGATAACGACGGTGAAGAAACCATTTGGATCACGGATCCTCTTTCTGACAGTTGTCGAGTTCGAGTGAGTAGCATACCTGATAGTCTATCTGACATTTCGGACAGCAACTTCTCTATGGTTTCATCGCAGGGCTATTTGGCGCTGGTTGGACCCTCTCAATTGCAAATTCCAATTATTGCCTGGAACGCTGGGGTGGTGGAATGTCCGCTGACAAGATCGTTTACCTTCCGCTTTAAGAACTTCGGAAACGAATCCATCACTGTTTATCTTCCAACACTGCCAATAGGTCCGCATTTCGCTCTTATTGGTAGCACTTCCACTTTCACCCTTGATCCAGGGCAAGCAAGCGCATGGATGCCGACTTTGCGATATGACCCCCTCGCCGACGGCATTCACTATGATACCTTGCTCATCACGACCGATGCGGTGAACCAAATAGGCGGATATGTCCGGATTCCCCTGCAAGGGGAGCAGATTTCCACGCCACAAGTGCTGGCGGTGATGATCACCATAGAAGGCAACAACGCCCGCCTGACCTGGGCCCCGATTACGGAATCCATCTATGGCTGCCCAGTCACCGTCACCGCCTACCTGGTTTTCTTTTCCGAGGAATACGCTGGACCTTACTGGTTCCACGGCTTGACCACCGACACTACCTACGTCCACGCCTGGGCTGTCCGGTATGCCGACGGCATGTTCTACGACGTCATCGCCATCACCGACCCGCTCTCCCGCCTGGACAACCTTGTTCCCGGTAGAGCGTACACCCGAGAGGAAGTTCTACAGAGAATTACGAATTAGGAATTACGAATTAGGAATTGCCACGCCGTCATTGGCGCAAGATCGGTCTGCTCCTCCAACCGAGGCGGCGACTTGGGAATTCCCGCCCGCTATAACAATAGAACAATAGAACAATCTGACAATTCAGCAACAGATCAATCGAGCAATCGAGCAATCGACCAATTCGACAATTTAACAATTCTCCCTTCACACCTTCACACTTTCACACTTCTTTGCGTCCTCTGCGCCTTGGCGTGAGACTCTTACTTTCTGCTTGACTTTTCCCCTTGAAAGGTGTATATTGGTTCTAAGCCTGAGGTGTCACGTGGGGACACGTTACACCACCTCAATCTTCCCCCCGCCTATTGGAGGGGGGAACAAAAGGGGGGTGGTCCTCCGTGTCAGGCGGGCATATGACACCACCGAATACGGTGTCACGTGGGGACACATGACACCACTAAAATTCAACAATTTGACAATCCTCCCTTCACACTTTCACACGTTCATACTTTCCCCTTGACTTTTCCCCTCGAATGGCGTATATTGATTTGGTGTCACGTGGGGACACATCACACCACGGTTCATGTCACGTGAGGGCACATCTATGTGTGGTGTCAGGTGTCCCCACCTGACACCGCTTTATCGGCGAGGGTGCGGTCATGCGCCTTCGCTTGACGCCGTCCAGGCGGCTGTGACGCAATTGGTAGCGTATCAGCTTCCCAAGCTGGGTGTTGCGGGTTCGAGCCCCGTCAGCCGCTCAATGAAATCGTTGCACGGGCATCTTGCCCGTGCCGATTCATGGGCAGGATGCCCATGAGACTATTGCACTTCTTCCCTCTTGGAAAAGAGGGTTTTTTGTTCGAAATTGCTCTTGTAATGTCCTGATTATCAATGATCCGCATCACAGAAATCGCACCGGACAGCATTGCGGCAAGGCTCGGTCTGCACGCCGGTGATCGGCTGTTAACTATCAACGACCACGAGATTTACGACGTGCTCGGTCTCATTTTCTGGTCCAGCGAATCGGACGTAACGATCGCTGCTCAGCGAAATGGCAAACCGGTGGATTATCACTGCAAAAAAGATGCGGATGAAGATCTTGGTGTCGTGTTACCTGATTTAAAAATAAGGTGTTGCGGCAACAATTGTGTGTTCTGTTATGTGGATCAGTTGCCCGAGAATTTGCGCGCGCCGCTATATGTCAAAGATGAGGACTACCGCCTGTCGTTTCTGCACGGGAATTATGTCACTCTAACGAACTTAAGTAACAATGATTTACAGCGAATAATTGCGGAACGTCTTTCGCCTCTCTATGTGTCAGTCCACGCCACCGATCCGGAGGTCAGGCGGCGCCTTCTGGGATTGCGGAAGCCCGATAATATATTGAATACCATGAGGTTATTGACTGAATCCGGTATTCGCTTGCACACTCAAATCGTGATCTGTCCCGGCTGGAATGATGGCAAGGTGCTGGAGAAAACAGTGCAGGACCTGGTGGAATTAGTCCCGGGAGTGCAGTCTATCTCCTTGGTTCCTGTGGGTTTAACTCGACATCGACAAGGATTGACTCCGTTGCGAGCACTTACCGTTGCCGAATCACATGAGATCATGAAGGCGGTCCGGCGGTGGCAAAAGCAATATTTACAAAGATATGAGATGCGTGTTGTCTATCCGTCCGACGAATTGCTGCTAATGACAACTTCAAGAATTCCAGGTACTTCCTACTACGAAGAGTTTCCGCAGATCGAGAATGGTGTCGGATTGATCCGCATGTTAATTAACGACTTACGATCTCAACGAAAACAATTGCCTAACCAATTGGATAATATTCACTTAACAATAATTACCGGTGTGTTGGCAGCACCAATCCTCCGCGATCGCCTATTTTCGCTATTTTCGCATGTTAAGGGATTAAATATCAATATCATAGAAGTGAAGAATCAGCTTCTGGGGGAGTCGGTAACCGTGTCTGGTTTGCTTGCGGGCGGGGACATACTTAACGAATTGAAAACCAATGAATTAGGTGATGCGGTGGTACTGCCGCCGAACGTCTTGAATGGTAACAATCTGTTTTTAGATGACCTGAAGTTTTCGGAGTTTTGCAAGTCATTGAAAATACCTGTCTTCGTGTATGGCGAAAATGCGAAATTTCCGCTAATTTTGCGAAAAATAAGCGAAAAAAAAGCGAAAGAAAATCGAAAAAAAACCGCTAAGAAAAGCGAAATTCCCTCATGAGACTACCACAAGTCGCTATCATCGGCAGACCCAACGTCGGGAAATCCACTCTGTTCAACCGGATCAGTCGGACGAAAAAGGCGGTCACGGCGCAAGAGCCTGGAATTACGAGAGATAGTCACATTATCCGTTCCGATTGGGCTGGTGTGACGTTCTGGTTGGTGGATACCGGAGGTTTTGTGCCCAAGTCGGCGGACCAAATGGAGATTGCAGTCAAGGAACAGGTGCTGTTCGCGGTGGAGTCCGCGGATGTGCTGATTTTCCTGGTAGATGTGGAAACCGGCATCACATACATCGACCTAGAGATTGGGGACTTGTTGAAGCGATCCGAGAAGCCGGTTTTCGTCGCGGTGAATAAGGTGGACAATCCCGAGCGGGAATGGGAATCCGGCGTGTTCGTCAACTTGGGAATGGGGGATCCGTTTCCGATATCGGCATTGGGCGGGTTGGGGGTAGGCGATTTGTTGGACGTGGTGGTCAAGGCGTTTCGGTTCAAGCCGGAAGCCACGGTGCCCATCGAAGAGGGCTTGAAGCTTGCGGTAGTAGGGCGACCCAACGTAGGGAAATCCAGCCTGGTCAATGCGATTTTGGGACAGGATCGGCTGATCGTGACATCGACGCCCGGCACTACCAGGGACGCGATTGATACCAGGGTCCAGTATTATGGAAGACCGATTACGTTGATCGATACGGCGGGTCTTCGGAAGCGGTCACATATCAAAGAGAGTGTGGAGTTTTTTTCGACGCTCCGAACGGAACAGGCACTGGCGCGCTGCGATGTCGCCGTGGTCCTGATCGATGCATCTGACGGACTGACGCAGCAGGACGTCAGGGTGTTGCAGCAGGCGGTTCACCGTGGAGCCGGAGTGCTGCTGGTAGTCAATAAGTGGGATTTGGTGGAAAAAGACCACGCCACGTTTCACCAGTGGGAGAAGGAGATACAGGGCAAGATCCCGAATCTGTGGTACATCCCTATTTTGAGCGTATCTGCCAAGACTCGGCTTCGGGTGTTTCAAGTGATCGAACGGGCGGAGACCATCGCACGGGAACGTCAGAAGCGGATTTCCACTGCTGAACTGAACGATTTTATGAATGAGGTTACCAGCCAGCAGCCGCCTCCGGCGGTCAAGGGCAACGACATCAAGATTACCTATACTACTCAAGCAGATTCAGTACCGCCGATGATCGTGTTTTTTTCCAATTTCCCGGATCTGATTCCGCTGCATTATATCAGGTTCCTGGAGCGTCGGTGTCGCGAGAATTTTGGATTCCAAGGGGTGCCGATCCGTTTCTCGGTTAAGAGGAAATGACGGCTCGTGTTTGGAACGTTCCGTTGGTGGATGTCGCCTTGCCGCTGCCCGACACGGAACCTCTGACCTATCGATTGTTGAAGCCTCAGTATGGTGCGGCAGTCGTGGGTCGTATCGCCCAGGTCCCGGTTAAGTCTCGACTGCTTCAGGGCGTCATCGTTGGAGTCCGCCGGGGAAAACCGCTTCACAAGCTCAGATCGGTCGCCTACGTTCGCCCTGACCTGCCTCCCTTGCCGGAATCCCTCCTCAAATTCACCCATTGGTTATCGGATTACTATTTGTGTTCGTGGGGAGAAGCGTTGAAGGCGGCACTGCCGGCGGGTTTGTTGTCTCCCGCCAGGAGGTTGGTGACATTGCCGGCATCCATCGACACTACTCACACCTGGGAAAATCTGGATTCTCGATGGCGTCAGATTGTGACGATTCTGCAAGAATCAGGTCCCAAAACGGTCAAGGCGTTGGAGTCCGCGACGGGAGTGCGATCTCTGCGTTCGACGATCTCCGCGATGGTTAAAGCCGGCGTGCTCGAAATTCGTGACGTAGTGGAGACGATCGCTCCGCCGAGGTTTGTGAGGTGGTACAGGTTGACCGAGAGCGCCGCCGCAGTTGGCGAGTCAGAGTGGAGGGTGGCTCTGGTTCGTGCGTACAAGCAGGTCCGGATTCTGGAAGCGTTGGCGGCAGCACCTGACGTATTGACCTGGGATGATCTGGTGGCGTTGACCGGCGCTGCCAAGGGCAGTCTGACCGCGCTGATTCGACGAGGTTGGGTCGAGACAGTCCTGCGGGAAGATTCGTTCGAATTCACGGACGAGGACGTCCCGGAAAGACTGCCGGGTCCGGAGGCTGTCACCATCGAGCAGCGACAGGCGGCTCAGGCGATTTCGCGGGCTTTGACCGAAGGTGAGTCTAAGCCGATTCTCCTGTTCGGTTGCACGGGGTCTGGCAAGACGCTGCTGTATATCGATGCCATCCGGCAAGTGCTCAACATGGGGCGGACTGCATTGGTTTTGGTGCCGGAGATTTCTTTGACGCCCCAGACGGTTCGGCGGTTTCGGGGCGCTTTCGGGGATCAAGTGGCGGTGCAGCACAGCGGTCAGACGCCCGGGGATCGAGCTCGGCTATGGCGGTTGATTTTTGAGGGGAAGTATCCGGTGGTGGTGGGCGCGCGGTCGGCGGTATTTGCACCTCTGCCCCAGCTGGGTTTGATTGTCGTGGATGAGGAGCACTCCCCGTCCTTCAAGCAATTTGATCCGTCGCCCAGGTATCATGCCCGAGATGCGGCTTTGATGCGGGCGAAGATGGAGAAAGCCGCGGTGATCCTGGGATCAGCGACGCCTTCTATGGAGTCCTTCTACCACGCTCAAGATGGCAGATACATCAGGGTAGATTTGTCGAATCGAGCGGACGGGGTGCCGATGCCGGAAGTTCGGATCATCGACCGTACGGAGAAGCGAGACGACCGATCTGCAGGGGGGACTTTCACGCCGGAGTTGCTGGAGGCAATCTCGGAACGGACCATGGTGGGGGAACAGGTGATCTTGCTGCAGAATCGCCGGGGATATTCGACCTTCATCCGCTGTCTGGATTGCGGCGAAGTTCAGGAATGCCCGCACTGTGCCATCACGTTGACCTATCATAAGCGGGGACATCGGCTCCGGTGCCACTATTGCGGATTCAGCAAGGATGCACCGACCGTGTGCCCGAAGTGCGGCAGCCACCGATTGGATTACACGGGAACCGGTACGGAACGGGTCGAGGAGGAATTGGAGACCCTGCTGCCGGATGTAAGGGCGGTCCGTATGGATCTGGATACGACCACCAGCCGGGGGTCGCACCGCCGAATCCTGTCGGCTTTTCTGGAGGGGGGATACGACGTCCTGGTGGGGACTCAGATGGTGGCGAAAGGGCTGGACATGCCCGAAGTGACGCTGGTCGGGGTGATTTCAGCGGATACCGAATTGTTCCTGCCGGATTTCCGAGCGTCGGAACGCACTTTTGCACTCTTGAGTCAAGCGGCAGGACGGGCGGGTCGAAGAGGCGGTCAGGGAAAAGTGCTTGTTCAGACCTATCATCCTGGGAATGCGGTGCTGGAACCGGTGGTCAATCATGACTATCGCGGATTCTACGATCACGAAATCGAAGCGCGTCGGGAACTGGATTATCCCCCGTTCAGTCGACTGGTGATCATTCGTTTTCAAGGGAAAGTGGAACGGGATGTCCAATCATCCGCGGAATGTTTTGCGGAACTATTCAAGGATCGCCCCGGTCCGCTCGATATCATGGGACCAGCGCCGGCGGCAGTGGCAAGAGCTAAGGACTTGTACCAATATCAGGTATTGGTTAAGTCACTGCGTGACGAGGATCCTGGCGGCGAGAAACTGCGACGGGCTGTCAGTCTGACGAGGCAGGCGTATCAAGCCGTTGAGGTCCCAGGGAACGTCTCTGTAGCGGTTGATGTGGATCCGATGGGGTTTGGATAGGGGTATTTAGGTCATTCTATTGAGGCAGGCAGACGAGGGCGTCTGCCTGCACGACTAATTCGCCAGGCGACGGACAGAACCCTGCAGGGGGGGAGAAAAATTGCCATATTGACCCCCCCTTACTCCCCCCCTGCGATAGCAGGGGGGGAAACCGCAGGGTGAGGACACCCTGCGGCACCAGGATGTCTGTCAGGTGAGGGCACCTGACAGCACAGCGAATATTGACCCCCGTTGCTCCCTCCCTGCGATAGCAGGGGGGGAAGCCGCAGGGTGAGGACACCTGACAGCACAGGCAATGCATTTGACCCCCCTTTTATTCCCCCTACTGTCGTAGGAGGGAAGATCGATTTGATGCTGTCAAGCGGGGAGGCATGACAGCACAGCGAATATTGACCTCCCCTTACTCCCCCCCTGCAATAGCAGGGGGGGAAACCGCAGGGTGAGGGCACCCTGCGGCACCAGGATGTCTGTCAGGTGAGGACACCTGACAGCACAGCGAATATTGACCCCCCGTTGCTCCCTCCCTGCGATAGCAGGGGGGGAAGCCGCAGGGTGAGGACACCTGACAGCACAGGCAATGCATTTGACCCCCTTTTATTCCCCCCTACTGTCGTAGGAGGGAAGATCGATTTGATGCTGTCAAGCGGGGACGCATGACAGCACAGCGAATATTGACCCCCCTTACTCCCCCCCTGCAATAGCAGGGGGGGGAAACCGCAGGGTGAGGACACCCTGCGGCACCAGGATGTCTGTCAGGTGAGGGCACCTGACAGCACAGCGAATATTGACCCCCCGTTGCTCCCTCCCTGCGATCCGCCAGTGGACGGACAAGTAGCAAGGGGGGATGTCGGCAGGACAACGGCGAGGGAACGGACGTTGAACGACGTGGTTTAACAAGTAGAAACATGGGCACTTTGTCGGTATCGACGTGGGTACGTGCGATTCGTTTGACCAAGCGGTTTGTGCTGGTTTTCGCTCTGATGCTGTGTGCGGGTTGGGCGCTCCCTTCGCGGGCAATGATATGGCAAGTCCACCATTTTCCACCATTCACCATCTACTATCATCCTCAAGATTCCAAGAATCTGCCTGATGTACTGAGAGCTTTGAATCGAGAATACCCTGTCATCCGGGAGCGCTTGGGGCTGCCGCTTTTGAAGCACGCCGACATTTATATAGCGCCGACGCTTGAAGATTTCTACCAATTGAGTCAGGTCAATCTGCCGATGTGGGCGATGGGGTATTCGATCCCGGAGCAGCAGATGATGGTGTTGAAGTCGCCCACGTTCGGGAAGCCGCTGGGGGACTTGAGTACGACTGCAGTCCACGAATTGGTGCATTTGGAATTGGAATCTGATTTGGGGGACGTGATCTTTCCCACGTGGCTGAACGAGGGACTGGCGGTCACATTAAGCGGAGAGGGCGCCAGCTTGCCCAGGTCGATTCTGTCATGGTCGATTCTGTCCGGGCGATTGCTGAGCTTATTCGATATTGACCACGTGATGGGAATGTCCGCTCAGGATGCACGACTGGCGTATCTGGAAAGCACTTTGGCGGTTGACGATTTGCGCCTGATACAAGGATGGGAGGGGATTCGTCAATTGCTTGGTCAGTTGAAGGCGACGGGCAATTTCGACACGGCGATGGTCAAGGTGTACGGGATGGATGAAGCGGCGTTCGAATACGATTTCCTGAAGAAGGTTCGCAAGCAATACCGGTGGGCGGTTTTGGCGGATCCCATGTTCTATGTGACGATTGCGTTTGTGCCACTTTTGGGATTGGCGGGGATCATGGTATGGCGGAAGAAGCGGCGGATTATGAAGGAGTGGGAGGAGCAACAACAGGAGGATATGTATTGGGGCGAAAGAAATCCTTGACTTTTTGGGGAAATTTGGTTAGCTTGTCCTAAGTATGATCCATAGGGTTACTGGAACATCGGTACATGGGAGTGTGATATGAGGCGGACCGCCTTTCTTGTGATCGGGGGGATACTGATCGGTGCAGCAGCCTTTGGGCAGGGGACGGTGGGATTTGAGCTGCTGCGGATGGAAACGACGGCGCGAGGGGCGGCGGCGATGGGGACGCTGCTGGCAGTTCCCGGCGAAATCGACGCGATGCGCACCAATCCCGCGACTTTGGCAGATGTGGAAAATCGGTGGGTGTCGCTGACGTACCTCAAGCACGTGCTGGATTTCAATTCCGGCACCATCGGATACGCTCAACCCGTCAGGAATTGGGGGACAATGGGAGCCAGGATTACCTACTTCGACTACGGATCGTTCGATGAGGCGACGGCGCAGGGGCAATTCACGGGAAGGACATTCGGTGCCAACGACATCCTGCTGTCGCTCAGTTTTGCCAGACAGGTTGGTTCGGTGTTTCGTGTGGGCGGCTCGTTGAATTACATCCGGTCCCAGATTGACCATTATTCGGCGTCTGCGGTAGGCGTCGATCTGGGATTCCAAGCCAGGACAAAAGCGCAGATTCGCGGGATTCGGGAAGTGGTTCTGGGGGGCGCTGCGTACAATCTTGGGGCGTCCACCAAAGCGTTCGTCAATGAGAAGGATGATCTGCCCATGGGGATTCGCGGGGGAATCAGTGCGCCGTTGGAATATTTGCCATTGACGGTCATGGTGCAGGTGACGAAATGGGTCGACCAGGACGTGCAATTTGCGCTGGGGGGCGAGTTTGCGCCGGTGGACCTGCTTCGGATTCGAGTGGCGTATTCCACCGAAGGGCATGACCAGCATCTGGACAGCAGCAAAGACGCCCTGGCGGGTGCTTCAGGCGGATTTGGGCTGTTGAGTGGAAAGTACCGGTTCGATTATGCGTTGTCCTCCATGGGGGAATTGGGTTTGTTGAACCGATTTACCATCAGTCGATTTTTCTGACCGCTGCTCTGGCGTCGTACAATTCTGACCGTGGATCCTCTCTATTGGCGTAGGGAGGATTTTTTTTGCGTCAGGTCGTGCGCGTCAATCGTCCCCAGTTTTTGGGAAACAAAAAAAGGCAACATCGTGTGTTGCCTTTTTCTGGATCCCGGCTCAGGATGCCTGAGCCATTCGAGGGGTGGAAATTCCGGGGCTTTCCTGAGATGTGGTCTGTATGAGATTAGCTCTCGAACCGAATTTTCCTGGCTTTGAAGACGGTGAATTCCGAGCAGCGAGGCTGCATGCCGGAGGGGAAGTGCCCTTCGACCGACACCTGTCTGCCGCTCTCCTCAGCCCGCAGTCTGCCTGGGACCACCAGTTCATATACTTGATTCCAATTCACTACTAAGAACCAGCACTGACCGGTGATGTCAAGACGCAGGTGACCGGCGAGGCGGGTCATCTCGGGTTCTTCCATGGTGGGGGATTCCGCCGGAACCGTACCGGCTGTTTCAAGATTGACGGTTGCGGATCCATTGTCCGGGGACGACATGGGATCCGTAGAACAGCTCATCATCCCAAAAGCGACTACGAATAACAGCGCCACTACAGGGGCCCCTCTTGTGATCCAGTACTTCGTCATGTGTGTACCCTCTTTTTTCTTAGATTAGTTGATTTTGTTGGTTTCAATTGTGATCGCGCTTTTGCGCTCTTGGGGGTCTTTATGGCAATCGGCGTGCCAAAAGTGAGATGGGGAGTCGGATTTGCATATAACACACGGTAATTACAGGACTTAGATAAGGACAACTATTTATGAATGTCGGTTGAATATCCTCGAGACGACGCCGGGTGTTGTCAGATCTTCTGACAGTCTGATTGGATATCAGGCATTAATTATTGAATTATAATCAGTTGAAATGTTGTCAGTTCTCGAATCGGTATGTAAGATTATCTGACAGTTGCTTGGGAAGACGGGATTGGCGCGGCTCCAGACAACTCCTCGCTATTGTCTGACAAGCAGGATAGGGTTTCTTCGTGGGGGCAAGTGATCAGAGTTTCTTTAGAAGGTGGCAATGGCGAGGCAAGAGGGGTAAGAGACAAGAAAGCAACGCAAAGGCGTTGCTTTCTTGGTGGCGTCACAATGAGCTTGATCCCGCTTAGACGGGGAAGCCCATTACGGATGCTCTGGACTCGCCTCCACGGAGATTTTCTTCGCGATCAGCACTGGAAAGGCGGAGCAGCGTGCCGGGATGTCATCCGCCACTCTGCCGATGACCAGGACAGTGTCATTCTCGAAGTTCCCGCGGATCTCAAGTTTTGTTTTCAACTCGTAGATTTCTGACGGATGGACTATCAGATACCAGCATCTGCCGGATTCATCCATGCGCAGAGTCCCAGTGAGCAAAACTAGTCCAGGATCGTCGGCGATTCCACCGCCGGCGGTCGTTTGGTCAAGCTGCGTCTCGCTGATGGCGGAGTCGGTCCGGGTAGAAGAAACCGGGTCCACCGTACAACCAATGACTCCGATCAGCATCAGGATCGCCAGAGCAATCGCTGGAGTCCAATTCGTGTTGGAACGTGCTTTCATTTTTCTCTCCGAAGCATTATTTCACACAATTTTCTCTGTCCGATACATAACCGGTTGTCGACTGCATTGCAACGGTTGTGCCATCCGGCGAATCTGAAGCGCCAAATCCTCTTTCTCAGGCGATTACTTTATGTTTATAATTCAGTTGGAGCCGTAATTGTCCATCGGAAGGGGAAGGGTTTGAAGACCTGGGAAATGGAGGATGATGTCAGGAAGTCTGGCGTTCTCTCAATAGAGAAGACGCAGATGGTTGAGCTGCGTGGCACTTTGGCATCTGTCAGGAAATAGGACGGGGTGTCAGGATTCTTGACGGTTGGGGAGAGATTGGAGCAGGTTGTATTTCTCGAGGCGGCTGTAGAGGTATGTGCGATTGACGCCAAGCAGCTTGGCGGTCAGGCTTTTGTTCCCGGAGGTTTTCTCCAGGGCACGGACGATCAGACCACGTTCCACCTGCTCCAGTGTCATGGGCAAGGGCAGATTCTCTGTGTGACCTGGAATTATAGTGGTCGAGGTTCTCCGAATGGCGGCAGGCAAGTTTTCAACGTCCAGGATTTGATTGTCTTCGGCGAAGGTGACCGCCTGTTCGATGGCATTTTCCAGTTCGCGGATGTTTCCGGGCCAGGGATAGGCTTCCAGGGCGGCAATGGCGGCGCGGCTGAAACCACGGACGTGGGTGCCGATCTCTTTTTCCTGTTTGGAAAGGAAGTAGCGAATGAGCAGCGGCAAGTCTTCTCTTCGGTCGCGCAACGGAGGGAGTTTGATGGTGATGACGTTCAGGCGGTAGTACAGGTCAGTGCGGAAGGTGCCTTGTTGGATTTTCTGTTCCAGGTCCTGGCTGGTGGCGCAGACGAGGCGGATGTCGACTTTTTTCCCGCTGGTGTCGCCGACTCTACGGACGATTCCATCTTCCACGACTCGGAGGATTTTCGCTTGGAGCAGTCCGTCCAGGTCGCCGATTTCGTCAAGGAAGAAGGTTCCGTGGTCGGCTTGTTCGAAGAGCCCGGGTTTGTCCCGCGTGGCGCCGGTGAAGGATCCACGCACGTGACCGAAGAGTTCGCTTTCCAACAGTTCTCGCGGGATTGCGGCGCAGTTTTGGATGACGAACGGCTTGTCCTTTCGAGGGCTGTTGTAATGCAAGGCTTTTGCAACCAGATCTTTGCCAGTGCCGGATTCTCCAAGGATCAGTACGGTCTTGTCGCTGTCCGTTACTTTTCGCATTAGCTCGAATACGCGTCGAATGGCGGGGCTTTGACCGATCAGGTTACCGAACGCATAACGATCCTCGATCTCGGATTGCAGACGGAGGTTTTGCAGCCTGAGATTCGACACTTCTTCTTGTATTTTCAGCAATTGGAGGTAACGATCGACTCTGGTTACCAGTTCGGGCTGGTTGATGGGTTTCGTGAGGAAGTCGTCAGCTCCCTCTTTCATACTATCCACCGCCAGCTCGATACTGCCGTAGCCGCTCATCATGATGATAATCGGTCGGGGGCTGAGTGTCTGGACATGAGTCAGCAGAGTCATTCCGTCGTTGCTGTCCCCGAAGAAGAGGTCGCACAGCACAAGATCGGGTTTCCATTCCGACAGGATCCGCCTTGCTTCCGGCACAGTCGAAGACGCGATGACCTCGTGACCGGCGGCTTCCAAAGTCCCTGTCAGGATGGTTCTGACATCGGCTTCATCATCTACGACAAGTATTTGTCCCATGTGTTGTATGGTGCTGTTTGAGGAATTGGGGGATGTCCGAAATGGGTCTCAGGGGTTGCCGGACTTCGCCCATGTATCATTATGATGGAAATACCTATTCGTTAACTATTTCGGCAGAGCGAGGAGTCCTCTTGATACAAGCGGCAAAGAATCTGCTTGCTTGTCGTGAGGTAGTTTTGTATCTTTGGTCAAGCAGATTATCATCGCGTCAACTGGAGAATATCGATGGACACCACCATGGTCTTGGACACGGATGCATTGGGAGTAGGAGACAAGGAGCTGGGCAAGAAGCTGTTGAAGTCGTTTCTCAAACTGCTGTGCCAGCGGCATGACAAGCCACGGACGGTTGTCCTGTACCAACGGGGCGTTACATTGGCGTGCCAGGGGTCGGACGTGATCGATTTGCTTCAACATCTTCAGCGAGAGGGGGTCGAGATCTTGCTGTGTACGACCTGCCTGGAATATTATGACCTCATGGACAAAGTAGTCGTCGGCACGATATCCAATATGGGCACGATTCAGGATCGGATGATGGCGGGGAAAACATTCAAGCCCTGAGATATCTTGAAATGGTGCTCTGGAAGAATCACAGATTTCTTCCCTCGACGCTAAGGTATGGATTCGGCGCCAACGTCAATGCTGTAAGAGCAAATCCCCCGCGGAGCTGATGACCGCGCGATGATTCAAAGCCTCGGACAGAGCCATGATGTGCTGAATGAATTGGCTTTTGTCATCGCCTTTCAATTCAGTGGGGCAGAATTCGACCTCGACGTTCCTCACATTTAGTGGGACTATCCTTCCCGCCACGACACGGTCACCGACCACATCTACCTCTGCCGCCATTCCTTTCGCCTTATCGCTGTACGATGCAAAGGCGTAATTGCCCAATCCGTAGAAAATAGGAGCGTCGTGGTATATCTCGACTCCCATTGGGATATGAGCGTGATGCCCGAAGACGACATCGGCGCCGAGATCCACCATGAGGTGCCCCAGCTCGACCTGGTAATCCTTCGGTTCTTCGCGATGTTCCGCTCCCCAATGGATGTGGACGATGATTAGATCGGAGGTTTGTCGCGCCTCCTTGAGGACTTTTGAAAGCGACTCCTGGTATGGGAAAGCCGTACCCCCCCGACCGGTATCCGCCCAGAATTCCTGAGGGTAGGTGGTGGTGAAGCCGAAGATCGCGATTCTGACACGCTTGATGGTGATTCGAACAGGTTGGAATGCTTCGGAGTAGGTTAGACCGGCTCCAAACGCCAAGATATTGTGAGATGATAGTGTCTGCAGGGTTTCTTCCAGTCCAGGGAGTCCAAAGTCGAGGATATGGTTATTGGCAAGGTTGACCGCTGTGAAGCCTGCCGCCGTGAGGCTTTCGCACAGACGAGGCGGGACTCGCAGGGTGTACTCTTTGTCCATCATGGTTTGGGAATGATTGGTGAGGGGACCCTCCAGGTTTGCCATGACCAGGTCGGCGGATTGGATCAAGGACTTGGTAGAACGAAACGGGTAGTCGATACCGTTGGTGTCGACGGCTTCCACCGCCCACGAGCCCAAATACAGATCGCCGAAAGAAACGATCCTCAGGGTGTCCTGAGCCGGGGCAAGTGTTGCAAGGACTGCCACTACAGATATGACAGTGAGAGCAGTGCGCATTTCGCCTGGAACCGGAAGATATCAGCGGTCACGTGAGGGCGCCCGACGGTACAAATCCTTAAAAGTCGTGATAGTACAGGTAGCGGTAGTCACGGATCTTGGCTTTGTCCTTGAGTTCGGTCAGCCAGGCTTGATACGCTTCGTTGCGCTTTTGCATCAGGAGTTGTTGACCGATCTCGTTTTTCTTAGCGTTAAAGTCGGTAGTATCGACGGGGGTTTTCTCGAGCAATTTGATGACGGAGTAGCCCCGGCTCAACTTCACAGGCTCGGAGATGTCGCCGGGTTCTTTCAACCTTAAGGCGGCGCCATTGAAGGCTTTCTGGCGTCCTATTCCTGGCACGTAGTCATCGAAGACGAACGGGGTCGTGACCTCTTTGATCTCCAAGGAATCTTCCCGGGCGATCCGCTCAAAGTCATCCGGTCGTTGAATTTGGCTGCCGAAGGCTTGAGCCTCCTTGTCGAGAGTTTCGAGACGCTGTTGTTCGGACAAGATATTGCTGATATTATCCTTGACTTCGTCGAACGACTTGACTCGTTCGTTCTGAACGTCTGTGATCCGGAAGACATAGTAGGCGTCGCGGACGAAGTAGGCATCCGAGGTTCGACCTAACGGCTGCAGGAATGCGAAGTCGCACAGAGATTGCAGTTTGCCCAGCCGAGGAACGTATCCGGTATTGGGGAAGAAGTCAGTCTGGTTGACCTCGACGCCGTACACGGTGGCTAATTCGCGGAAATCGCCATTCTTTGCCTCCTCTGCGAATTGGAATGCGTTTTTCCGTGCGCTCTCGGTGGTTTCACTCCCCGCTTCGACCGTCAAAAGGATATGACTGGCTCTGACCTGTTCCTCGCCGTTTTCGATCTTGCGATCCGTGACTTTGATGATGTGGTAACCGAAACGGGTCGTGACCGGTCCGACCAGTTCTCCGACTTTCGCACTGAATGCGGCGTCCTCGAATTCTTTGACCATGCGCCCTCTGGTGAAGAAGCCCAGATCGCCGCCATTTTCGGCATTGGCTTTGTCTTTGGAATATTCGGCTGCCAGTTTGGCAAAGTCCTCGCCCTCTCGCGCCCGATCCATGATTTCGTTAGCTAAGTCTAAGGTTGAAGTAGTATCTTCGCGGGTCGGAGTCGTGGAGAACGAGACGTACTCCAGATTGCGTTTTTCCGGATCCTTGAAGTCCTGGACGTGGCTGAAGTAGTAGTCCCGCAGTTCGTTGTCGGGAAATGCAAGAGTGTCACGGGGGACGGAATTCAGTCCGAATAGCACATAGGACACTTTGATCTTTTGGTTCTGGTTCAGGTACTTCTCCCACACTTCGTCATCGCTGATGCGCACGGTGCCGATGATTCTGTCGATAAGCTTCTGGGATTTCATGCTCTGGCGATAGCTGCTCTCGATCATCATCAAATCCCGGGCAGCGGACGGATCCGACAGGAACTGCTGGTATTTCGACATGTCGAATTTGCCATCCGTTTGGAAGGCTTCGTGTTTGCGAATGAAGTCGGGCGGGCTGTTGCGAACGGCGTATGCCACCTCACTGTCGGTCACTGGGATTTTGAGGCGTCGGATTTCCTCGTCCATCAGGGTATTTCTGAGGAGCTCATCCCACACTGTCTGTCGGATTTCCTTTATCTGATCTTCAGTAAGGGGTTCGCCGGTTTCATTCTGCTTGGCGGCATAGGCATTCTGGATCAGATTCTCGAAGTACTCCATGGTGATGTTTCTGCCTTCGATAGAAGCCACGATCCCCGGTTTGATCTTCCCCTTGAATCCGCCCATTCCCCAACTAAAGATGATGGTTGCGACGAAAGCCACGACCAGAATCCACATGACCAGCGCCATGTTTTCGCGCATTTTTGTCAGCATGTATTATCTCCCGAGACTGCAGGAAAAATTTAAATTACAATATACAAGAAAATCAAGGCTTTTTCAAGTCTATTTTGTTTTTTCTTTTTCGCTTGATTTTGCTTCATAATTTTTGTAATATATTAAATTAAATAATTTCCGACAACAGCGACGACCGACCTCAATAGCGTCTTGCAATGAAAGCACGAAATTCCGCTCATGCATGATTTTCAGTTAGTGAGTCCGTTTCAGCCTCAAGGCGATCAAGGACAAGCTATCGACAAGTTGTTTGAGGGTTTGCAGGGAGGGCGAAAGTACCAGACCTTGCTGGGTGTGACCGGCTCGGGCAAGACTTACACTATGGCGAATGTGATCGCCCGCTGGGGGCGACCGACGCTGGTCATGTCCCACAATAAGACGCTGGCAGCTCAACTCTATGGGGAGTTCCGGGCGTTTTTTCCCCATAATGCGGTGGAATTCTTCATCAGCTACTACGATTACTACCAGCCGGAAGCCTACCTCCCTGCCACCGATACCTACATCGAAAAGGAAACGGAGATTAACGATGAGATCGACCGGCTGAGACTCCGCGCGACGTCTGCGTTGTTGTCTCGGAAGGATGTGATTATCGTGGCATCGGTGTCGTCGATCTATGGGCTGGGGTCTCCGGGGGAATACGAACGGCTGCTGCTATTTCTGAAGAAGGGCGAGACGGTGGATCGGAAGCAGGTGTTGCGGAAATTGGTGGATATCCATTATACGCGAAATGATGTAAGCCTGCCTCGCGGCACGTTCCGGGCGAGAGGCGACGTGATCGAGATTCACCCGGCGTATGAGGAGACGGCGATCCGGGTGGAGTTGTATGGAGACCAGATCGACGCCATGTCGGAGATCAACCTCCTGACCGGCGAAGCGATTCAGCCTTTGGATCAAGCTGTGGTGTATCCGGCGAAGCATTTCGTGACGACGGAGCCGAGTTTGAGGCAGGCGATGGTGACGATACGCAGGGAATTGGACGAACGGCTGTCGGAGCTGCGGTCTCAGGGCAAGTTGCTGGAGGCGCAGCGTCTGGAACAGCGCACCCGGTTCGATCTGGAGATGATGGGAGAAGTCGGGTACTGTTCGGGAATCGAGAATTATTCCCGGCATTTGTCTAGCAGGAATCCCGGGGAGCCGCCGGCAACGCTGTTCGAGTATTTCCCGGACGACTATTTGTTGATTGTGGACGAATCGCATGTGACGGTGCCTCAGATACGGGGGATGTATCGGGGGGATCGGAGCCGGAAGGAGATGCTGGTGGAATATGGCTTTCGGCTGCCGTCTGCGTTGGACAACCGTCCGTTGTATTTTGAAGAATGGGAAGCACGGATTAAGCAAGTTGTGTTTGTGAGCGCCACTCCGGCGGATTGGGAAATAGAGAAGTCGGGAGGGGAAGTGGTGGAGCAGATTATCCGTCCGACGGGATTGATGGAACCGGCGATGGATGTGCGTTCCATCAAAGGGCAGATCGACGACCTGATCGAGGAAATCCGGACGGTAGTAGAGAAGAAAGAACGGGTGCTGGTGTTGACGTTGACCAAGCGGATGGCGGAGGATTTGACGGACTATTTGCGGGGATTGGATATCAGAGTCCGGTATCTGCATTCGGAAATCAATTCGCTGGATCGAGTGGATATTCTTCGGGATCTCCGCCTGGCTGAATTCGACGTGTTGGTGGGGATCAATCTTCTGCGGGAAGGACTGGACTTGCCGGAAGTGTCGTTAGTGGCGATTCTGGACGCTGACAAGGAAGGGTTTTTGCGCAGTGCCCGGTCGTTGTTTCAGATTTCGGGAAGGGCGGCGAGGCATATCAATGGGCGTGTGATTCTATATGCTGATCATGTCACTGATTCCATTCGGACGGTGTTGGACGAAACGAATCGCCGTCGGGAAATGCAGCGGCAGTATAACGCGGAGCACGGGATCACACCAAAATCGGTGGTCAAGTCGGTGGAAGATGTGATGCGGACGACATTGGTGGCGGAAGGCGCGAAGTCTCATGCGCTCAAGATGGAGATTCCACTGCCTCAAGATCTGGCGGAGGCTGAAGACTTGGTGGCGCGATTGGAGAAGATGATGAGGGATGCCGCCAGCAAATTGGAATTCGAGAAGGCGGCGGAAATACGGGATGAGATCGAGCGGATACGGAAGGAGATGATGCCGGTGCTGGGGGCAGCGAAGAGGGGGAAGTAGTGTGGCACGGGCTTCCAGCCCGTGGATAGAGAGTAGGTCAGGATCCCTGCGATCCTGACAGTACACAAAATGTCATTCCAGCGGCTTGTCCGCCCAGAATGTAGGTCAGGATCCCTGCGATCCTGACATGAAAGATATGTATCACCAGCCGAATTCATTCGGGTGGTCCGGGGCGTGACGCAACCCCCCTTTAATTCCCCCCTTCAGTAGAAGGGGGGAAGGGAAACGTCCCACGGGCTTCCAGCCCGTGGATAGAGAGTAGGTCAGGATC
>Ga0153916_10000103_pt1 | contig 46991 bp, 49 predicted proteins | sample Opewatmetagenome_FD_109642 | JGI IMG/M metagenome (GOLD analysis project Ga0153916, IMG submission 109642) | Freshwater wetland microbial communities from Ohio, USA - Open water 3 Core 3 Depth 4 metaG | ecosystem: Environmental > Aquatic > Freshwater > Wetlands | place: USA: Ohio, Lake Erie...
CGGTGCTGGTGCGCGCCTCGGGCTGCCGCGTGGCGCCGGACCGGCGGCGCGTCACGCTGTTCCTGGCGCGATCGAAGTCGGAGACGGTGATCGAGGCGCTGCGCGCGACGCGCGTCGTGGCGGCGGTGTTCACCCTGCCGAGCAGCCACCGCTCGGTGCAGTTGAAGGGCACCGACGCCGAGGTCGGGCCGCCCGCCGCGGGCGATCTCGAGAAGGCCGGGCGCTACATCGAGGCTTTTGCCCGGGAGATCGACCCTCTCGGCTACCGCCCCGACATGGGGCGCGCGCTGCTGTGGCTGGATGCCGCCGACCTCGTCGTGCTCACGTTCACGCCCTCGGCCGCGTTCATGCAGACGCCGGGGCCGGGAGCCGGAGCGCCGCTGCGCGCCGCCGCGCCATGATCAGCGTCGACTCGATCCGCGACTGCCTGGAGGGCTCGATACCCGCCACCGTCGCCACCTGCGCCGCCGACGGCACGCCGAACGTGAGCCAGGTGTCGCAGGTTCACTACGTCGACGGCGCGCACGTCGCGTTGTCGTTCCAGTTCTTCAACAAAACGCGCGAGAACGTGCTCGCGAACCCGCGCGCCGCGGTCGCGGTCATCGATCCGATCACCGCGGTGCAGTACCGCCTGGCGCTGGAGTACCTGCGCACCGAGACCGAGGGACCGCTGTTCGAGCGTATGAAGGCGAAGCTCGCCGGCATCGCCTCGCACAGCGGCATGAGCGGCGTGTTCCGCCTGCTCGGGGCGGACGTCTACCGCGTGCTCGGCATCGAGCGCCTGCCGGGCAAAGAGGTGCCGGCGCCGCCAAAGCGCAGCCTCCTCGCCGCGCTGCGCAGCTGCAGCGAGCGGCTCATCGGGTGCAACGACCTGGGACGGCTGCTCGACGAGCTGCTCGTGTGCCTCGACGAGGTGTTCGGCATCGGCCATGCGATGGTGCTGGTGCCGGACGGGGCCGGCAAGCGCCTGTACACCGTGGCGAGTCGCGGCTACCCGGCCTCGGGGGTCGGCTCGGAGATCCCGATGGGCTGCGGCGTGATCGGAGTGGCGGCGCGCGAGCGCACGCCGATCCGCATCTCGCACATGACTTCCGACTACGCCTACGGGCAGGCGATCCGCGAGCGCGCCGCGCAGGAAGGCCTGGCCGACCGGCTCGAGACGATGATCCCGCTGCCCGGACTGCCCGACGCGCGCAGCCAGCTCGCGGTTCCAGTGATCACCGGCGGGCGGCTGCTCGGCGTGCTGTACGTCGAGAGCGCCGAGGAGATGCGCTTCGGCTACGACGACGAGGATGCGCTGGTCGCGCTCGCCACGCAGACCGGGATGGTGGTGCGGCTGCTGCAGGAAGCGGCCGAGAGCCACGAGGAGGCGCCTGCGGCGGCGGCGCGCACGCAGCCGCCGGGGGGCAGCCCGGTGCCGATCCGCCACTACGCCGCCGACGGCAGCGTGTTCATCGGCGACGACTATCTGATCAAGGGCGTCGCGGGCGCGATCTTCTGCAAGTTGCTGCGCGACTACAGCCGTGAGCAGCGCACCGAGTTCTCGAACCGGGAGCTGCGGCTCGATGCCTCGATCCGGCTGCCCGACATCAGCGACAACCTCGAGGCGCGCCTGATCCTGCTCGCGCGCCGGCTCGCCGAGCGCTGCGAGTTCCTGAGCATCGAGAAGACCGGGCGAGGCCGCTTCCGGCTGAACGTCGCGCGCCCCTTCAAGCTGGTCGAGATCCCCGCCTAGGCCCGGGGGGCCGTCGGTCCGAGCGCCGCGCCGAGCTTGTACCAGTCGCGCTCGCTGAGACGTTCCTTCAGCATCGCCATCAGGCCGGCGACCACCGCGGGGGGCGCGCCCAGCTGCATTTCGGCGAGCTGCGCGGCGCGGTCGGCGGCGGTCATCGCCGGCAGCATCCAGCGTCCGACCAGCATCGCCTGGTCGGGCGCGATCGAAGCGACGATCGCGTGATGGATGGCGGCCAGCTCGGCGTCGTCGTGGTCTTCCCACAGGACGGCGTTGTTGCCGGTTTCCTCGGCGTGCATGTGCTCGAAGTTCTCGGCTACGAACAGCGCGAGCGCCCGGTAGAGCCGCAGCGCCGCGGCGTCACGTTCGGCGCCCGCGGCGCGCGCGACCTCACGCGCCGCGGCCTCGAGCGCCTCGAGCGAGCGCAAGTGATGCACGTGCTCGAGGGCGATCCTCGCCGTCGAGCCCGGGCGGCGCGCTTCCATCGCCGCGTGCACGAACGAATTCTCCTTCTCCAGGTGCACGCGGCACAGCCCGAGCAGCGCGCGCAGCTGCGCGAGCGCCTCTTCGGTCTCGCACTCGTCCCAGGCGTCCATGCGCCCGACCTTCTCCAAGGTGTGCATCATGAAGCTGCGCAGGCCCTTGTGGATCTGCGCGTACATGTCGAAGCGGCCCGCGGCGGGTTCGCGGCGGGTTTTGAGCTGGATGACGGTTTGTGCCATGTCGACCTCCCGAATGTTGATGCGGCAAGTCTATGCGGGCGGCGCAAGCGGCGTTGCTAAATGCTGCATAAGAAAACCCTAAGTAATCCTTAAGCGGGGCAATCCGTGGTGGTTGACGCCGGGCGGGCGGGAAGCGCAGCATGCGTTGGCGCGAATCCTGGAGGAGGAGACCATGAAACCCGAATTGACGCTGCTGGTGTGGGCCGTGTTGCTGGCGTTCGTGCAGGTGCTGGTCGCGGTGCAGGGAGCGATGATGCAGGTGGGCCTGACGACGCTCGTCGGCAACCGCGAGAAATTCCCCGAGCTGACCGGCTGGGCCGGGCGCGCGACGCGCGCGCACCGCAACATGGTGCACAACCTGCTGTTGTTCGCCGCGCTGGTGCTGGTCGCCGTGGTGGCCGACCGGACCAACGGCATGACGCTGCTCGGCGCGCAGATCTTCTTCTGGGCACGGCTCGCCTACGCGATCGTGTATCTCGTCGGCCTGCCCTGGGTGCGCACAGGGGTGTGGGGCGTCTCGGTGGTCGGCCTGGCGCTGATCTTCGCGCAGCTGGTCTAGGCGGCGGCGATTCAGGGTCAGCGGGCCCTTACGCCGCGTGGCCATCGACAAGCGTAGGGGCCTGCGCTTCGCGCGGCGCCTGTACCTGCCGCGCGTCATCGGCACGGCGCTCGGCTTCATCGCCGTCGCCTCCGTGCTGTACCAGAACGACGCCAACCTCGCGATCTGGGCCGGCCTCGCGGCCAGCTCGTTCGTCTGGCCGCATGTCGCGTACGCACTTGCCAGGTACAGCCCCGATCCGTACCGCTACGAGCTCGTCAACCTGACCGTGGACTCGGCGTTCGGCGGCGTGTGGGTCGCGCTGATGTCGTTCAACCTGCTGCCGAGCGTGCTGTTCGTGACCATGCTGAGCATGGACAAGATCAGCCTGGGCGGCGCGCGGCTGCTGGCGCGCACCGCCACCGCCCAGGTGCTGGCCTGCGGCGCGGCGGTGCTGCTGTTCGGCCTGGAGGTCCGGCCGCAGACGACCATGCTCAACGTGATCGCCTGCCTGCCGCTGCTGGTCGTGTACCCGATCCTGGTCGGGGTCGTGACCAACCAGCTGTCGCGCAGGGTGCGAGAGCAGAACCGCCAGCTGGCGAAGCTCAGCCGCACCGACGGCCTCTCGACGCTGCTCAACCGCACGGCGTGGGAGGAGGTCGCGGCGACCGAGTTCAGGCGGCATCGGCGCAGTGGCAGCCCGGTGAGCCTGCTGATGCTCGACATCGACCACTTCAAGCGCATCAACGACAGCTTCGGGCATCCCGCCGGCGACGAGGTGATCCGCGGCATCGGCGCGCTGCTGCGCCTGAGCATGCGCGAGTTCGACGTCGCCGGGCGCTACGGCGGCGAGGAATTCGGCATCATCCTGCCCGAGACCGGCTTCGCGGGAGCCAAGGTGATCGCCGAGCGCATTCGCAAGGCGATCGAGGCGGCAGTGATGGTGGAATCCGAGGACATCCGCTGCACCGTCAGCATCGGCGCCGCCACGGCGGACCAGGGGACCGCCGACCACGGCGAATGGATCGCGCGCGCCGACCGCGCCCTGTACCGGGCCAAACAGCTGGGCCGCGACCGGACCGTGCAGTTCGAGGAACTGGGGGATCCGATGCCGGCGGAGGGACAACTATGAGCGCCATGGACTGGGCGGGGATCGCCGCCGATCTGGAGCGACTGCTGAAGCTGCGCGCGATCCCCTTCGGCATGAAGCTCTACGAATCCACGGAGGCGATGGAAGCGATCCCCAAGATCCGGCGGCCGAAATCGGTGCACACGCTCGACCAGGTCGTGGCGCAGGCCGCGCGCCTGGGCTGGACCGTGGGCGTCACCGGCGAGGACCTGGTCGGCGACCAGTGCCGCTCGGTGGTCGGGCTCGGCGGCCAGGACGAGAAGTGGCGCTCGGGGCAGCACATGGTCGGGGTGTGGTTCGCGACGCTCGAGGACGCGGGCAGGCACCAGGCCGCGATGAACCTCGTGCCGAAGGGGAGATACCGGGCCCTCGCCGTGGCGCCGCTCGCGAGCGGCCGGCTCGATCCGCCCGACATCGCCCTGTTTTACGCCACGCCGGGGGCGATGATCTACTTCATCAACGGCCTGCAATGGTCGGGCTACCAGCGCTTCGACTGGAGCGTGGTGGGCGAGTCGGCCTGCGCGGACTCGTGGGGCCGCGCGCTCAAGACCCGCGAGCCGAGCCTGTCGATCCCGTGCTTCGCCGAGCGGCGCTACGGCGGCGTCCACGACGACGAGATGCTGATGGCGCTGCCGCCCGAGCGCCTGCCCGACGCCATCGCCGGCATGCAGGCGCTGGCGAAAAACGGCTTTCGCTACCCGTTCCCGCAATACGGCATCCAGCAGGACGTGCGCGCCGGCATGGCCGTGAGCTATCCGGACCGCAAGTAGCGATCGCGCGGGCGGGGACATGCGCCGCATCGTCATGCTCATCACCTGCGCGCTGGCGATGCCTGCCGCCGCGGAAAACGCGCGCAACATGGCGCTCGTCGGCGCGCACGACCTGCAGCGCCGCGGCGCCTACCAGCCGGTGATCCACTTACAAGCCGGCCGCTGGATCGCCTACGTCGGGCATCACGGCGGCGCCGCGCGCAACGCGCTCACCGGGCGCAGCGAGCCGAACGGTACCTCGATTCTCGACGTGACCGACCCGCGCGCGCCGCGCCTGCTGGCGCACATCCCGGGCGGCGCCGGGGGCGCGCAGATGGTGCGCGTGTGCGACGGCGCGAGCCTGCCGCGGGGCGACGCGCGCAAGGTCACCCTGCTGCGCAGCTTCGGCCACTCGGCGCATGAGCTGTGGGACGTCAGCACGCCCGAGCGCCCTGTGCGCCTGCTCGCGGTGGCCGACGGGCTCGCCGACACCCACAAGAGCTGGTGGGAGTGCGAGACCGGCATCGCCTATCTCGTGTCGGGCGGGCACGGCTGGCGCAGCTCGCGCATGGCACAGATCTTCGACCTGTCCGACCCGGCCCACCCGCGCCATATCCGCGACTTCGGCCTGCCGGGGCAGCAGCCCGGCGCCGCCGGCCCGGTGCCCACAGGACTGCACGGGCCGATCTCGACCGGCGCGCGCGGCAACCGCGTGTACTTCGGCTACGGCGTGAACCGCGGCGGCGTGCTGCAGATCGTCGATCGCGCGAAGCTGCTCTCGGGTGCGGCCGAGCCGAGCGAAGCGAACCTGCTCGCGCCGCAGGTCGCGCGCTTCGACCTGCCCGCGGATTACGGCGCGCACACCGCGCTGCCGGTGATCGGCATGCAGGTCGGCGGCGCGCGCCGCGACTTCGTGTTCGTGGTGAACGAGGCGATCGCCCCGTACTGCGGCGAGACGCGGCAGAAGGTCTGGGTGATCGAGGTCACCGACGAGCGCCATCCTCGGGCGGTGGCGGACTTCAGCGTCCCGGACGGCGACTTCTGCCGCCGCGGGCGCTTCGGCGCGCATGCCTCGAACGAGAACCAGCCGCCGGTCTACGCCGGGCGCGTGCTGTTCTTCTCGTGGTTCAACGCGGGTGTGCGCGCGGTCGACATCCGCGACCCCTATCACCCGCGCGAGATCGGCTACTACATTCCCGCGATCGAGGGCGGGGCGCTGACCAACAACGTCGAGGTCGACGAGCGCGGCTACGTGTACATCGTCGACCGCGCGGGTGGCGGCTTGCACATCCTCGAGCTCACCGGTAGCGCCCGCGCGGTCGCCGACTTTCGCTGAAGGCGCCTAGCGCCAGCCCCCGTAGCGCGGGGTGTGGTGGTGGCGGTGAGCGTAGCCGTAGCGCCAGTGAGCGTGGCGGAACTCGCGCCGGTCGTGGCGGAACTCGTGCCGGTCATGACGCAGCTCGTGCCGGTCCTGCCGCAACTCCCTGCGGTCGCCGCGAAGCTCGCGGCCGTCGTTCGATTGCGCGAACGAAAGGCTGCTCACCGCGAGCATCGCCGCGGTCACTGCGAGATACGTCGTTTTCCTGAACATGTCGCTTCTCCTGTGTCATTGAGTGGGTTGCTGCACACCCATTCAACGCGCAAGGCGCGAACGCATCTTCGACAGTGTGTAACGGGATGTACGCATGAAGTAATGCCGTTCCTTGCCTGCGCTCAGGCGAGCGCGAAGCCCTCGTAGCCGCGCGCCGCCACGACCCGGGCGTCGAACTCGATGTCCGCGCGCAGCCCGAAGCGGTCCGCGACATGATTCGCGTAACGCAGGATCTCGGGCTGCGACGCGAAGCGCTCGCTCCAGCGCCATTCCTGCTGCAGCGCCTCGTCGAACTGGTACGAGTACTCCATGCTCTCGATGTCGCAGCGCGCCCCGGGGTAGCGGTTCCAGTACCAGGTCCCGCCGACGCCCGACCCGGCCTCGAATACGCGCGCGGCGAGGCCGAGGCCGCGCACGGTGCAGCATGTAAAGGCCGGCGAAGCCGGCGCCGATGATGATGACGTCAATGGGTCGAGCCGGGGCTGCACTCGAGTTGGACGTGCTACTCGCTCTTCGAGTTTCCATCGGCAAACATCACCAAGGGTCCATCGTCCGCAGCTTACCTATGCACCTCCCCCGTCGCCTCCAGAATTACAGTCGCGAAAATTCACGCGACTTTTTCTTGACCCCGCATCTGAAGGGGAATATTGTGCGCGCAGTTTTTTTTGCTTCGGAGATATCGTTGGACAGTTGCCCTTGTACAACGGTCTCGCCTTCGGGCGGGAAATTGGCGGCGAGATAGGCCGCAGGCCCCGAAGCAATTCCACCTGCCACTGTCTCGCCATATTGGACGAGACGGTGCGCTTCGCAGTACATGGCGGCCATAGCCGCCAGTCAGCGCACGTCTTGATTGTGTTCGCGGTCCAACTGGAGGACCGACCATGATCCTCAATGTTTTGAAGAAGCTTTTTGCGGCGTTTCTAAGAAGCCACGCGTTCACGCGGCACTTCCGGCGCCTTGCTCTACTGGAGAGCATCACCAGGACCGGAATAAGCCGGGAGGTGCCGCCGGAACTGGCAAGCGAGCTGATCGCGGCGGCTCAAATCGCCCCCGAAGCGCTCCTTGAGCGTCTGGGGTCGCATGCGAATGGCCTCTCCCAGTCGCAGGTCGAATACATCCGGCAGCGGGCGGGCGTCAACGAGGTGGAGCATGAGAAGCCGTTGCCCTGGTGGAAGCACCTATGGCTCGCCTATCGAACTCCTTTCAGCCTGCTCCTAACTGTTCTCGCGCTGATCTCGTATATCACCGAGGACTTAAGGGGCACGATCGTGATCGGCGCAATGGTCGTGCTGGCGACAGTCATCCGGTTCTGGCAGGAAACGAAATCGTCTAAGGCGGCCGAGAAGCTGAAGGCCATGGTCCATACCACGGCGACCGTGCTTCGCCGCGACATCAGCGAGGAAGCGGCACCGATCTTCAAGCGCTATTTCGGCAAGGAGGTTCAGGTCAAGCCTGCGCACCGGCTGGAACTCCCGATTCGCGACCTGGTGCCGGGTGACGTCGTGCTGCTGTCGGCCGGCGACATGATCCCGGCAGACTGCCGCGTCTTGGTGGCCAAGGACCTGTTCGTCAGCCAGGCGGCAATGACCGGCGAATCGTTGCCAGTCGAGAAATTCGCGGCGCTGCGCAATGGTTCGGTCGCGAACGCATTCGAGCTCGACAACCTTCTTTTCATGGGGACGAACGTCGTGTCCGGCTCCGCGACCGCCGTTGTTGTCAATACCGGCAACCGAACTTACTTCGGAGCGCTCGCGTCCCGCGTGATTTCTGTCAGTCAGGTCGCAACCCAATTCGAGGTGGGGGTTAACCAGGTGAGCTGGCTCATGATTCGCTTCATCTTCGTGATGACGCCGCTCGTGCTGTTTGTCAACGGGTTCACGAAGGGCGACTGGCTGGAAGCGTTCCTCTTTGCACTTTCCATCGCGGTAGGGCTCACCCCGGAAATGCTGCCGATGATCGTTACTTCCACGCTCGCCAAGGGCGCAGTACTGCTTTCGCGCAAGAAAGTGATCGTGAAGCGCCTGGATGCGATCCAGAACTTTGGCGCGATGGATGTCCTGTGCACGGACAAGACCGGCACCCTCACGCAGGACAAGATCGCCCTGGAGCGGCACACTGACGTCTGGGGCGAGGAATCGGATACGGTCCTCGAGTACACCTACCTCAATAGCTACTACCAGACGGGGCTCAAGAACCTCCTCGACGTAGCGGTGCTCACGCACGCAGAGGTTCACCGCGAACTAGAGATCGCCACCGCTTTCCGGAAGGTAGACGAGGTGCCTTTCGATTTCCAGCGCCGGCGCATGTCGGTGGTGGTCGCTGAGCACGACGAGCATCACCTCCTTATTTGCAAGGGTGCCCTCGAGGAGATTCTCGGCGTCTGCACCCGGGTGCGGCACGGAGCGGTCGATGAGCCCGTGACCGCGGAGCTTCTTGGACGAGTGCGCGAACTGACTGCTTCGCTTAACGAGGAGGGCCTGCGTGTGGTGGCCGTTGCCGCCAAGGAGCTGCCGCCCTCGAAGGAGACTTACGGCGTCGCCGACGAGTCGGACCTCACGCTGGTCGGTTACGTGACTTTCCTAGATCCGCCGAAGGAAAGCGCGGCGCCGGCACTTAAAGCGCTTGCCGAGCACGGGGTGACGCTAAAGGTCCTTACTGGTGACAACGAACTCGTCACCGCGAAGATCTGCAGGCAGGTAGGCCTCGAAGTGCCGCACATCGTGGTCGGGGCCGAAGTCGAGCGAATGAGCGACACGGATCTGCGGCGGATGGTCGAGACGGAGCATATTTTTGCCCGGCTCTCGCCTGCCCAGAAAGATCGCATCGTGAGCGCCCTGAAAGCAAACGGCCATGTCGTCGGCTTCATGGGCGACGGTATCAACGACGCGGCCGCGCTTCGCACCGCGGACATCGGCGTCTCGGTGGATTCAGGGGTAGACATCGCCAAAGAGGCAGCCGACATTATCCTGCTCGAGAAGAGCCTGATGATCCTCGAGGAAGGCGTGGTCGAGGGCCGCAAGACCTTCGTGAACATGCTGAAGTACATCAAGATGGCAGCAAGCTCGAACTTCGGCAACGTGTTCTCCGTGCTGCTCGCGAGCGCCTTCCTGCCGTTCCTTCCCATGCTGCCGGTGCAGCTGCTGGTGCAGAACCTGCTCTACGATATTTCGCAGATCGCCATCCCGTTCGACAACGTGGACGAGGAGCTCCTGCGCAAGCCGCAGCGCTGGAATCCGGGCGAGCTGGGCCGTTTCATGCTGTACTTCGGTCCGATCAGCTCGATCTTCGACATCCTCACTTTCGCGCTGATGTGGTTTGTGTACCTGGCCAACGCGCCAGACAGGCAGACCCTGTTTCAAACTGGCTGGTTCGTGGAGGGCCTGTTAACACAGACGCTGATCGTGCACACCATTCGCACTCAGAAGATCCCGTTCCTTCAGAGCCGTGCCGCGCCATCGTTGCTGTTCATGACCGGAACGATTATGGTCACCGGTGTCTTCATGGCCATGGGTCCGGTATCGCATTACTTCAAAATGGAGCCGCTGCCGTTTTCGTACTTTGCATTTCTTGCCGCGATTCTCTTGGGGTACATGGCCCTCACGCAGGCGATGAAAGGGTTCTACGCGCGGCGGTACGGCTGGCAGTAACGCGCACGTCTGCTGGAGATTGTCCGCAATTGGCGGCGGACATCCAGTGATCGCCACGAGCTTGAAAGCGGCGCTCAGCCGCCGAAGCCGTCGGCCACCATCACCTCGATGAGACGCGGGCCGCCGCTCGCCATCGCCTCGCGCAAGGCGGGCGCGAAGTCCTGCGGCTCGGTGATGCGGCGCGCCGGCACGCCCATCGACTGCGCGAGGCCGGCAAAGTCGATCGCCGGGTCGCGCATGTCCATGCCGACGAAGCGATCGGTCTTGCGCATCGAGATCAGGCGCTCCTTGAGGATGCGGTAGCTGCGGTTGTTGGTGATGACGTAGGTGATCGGCAGCGCGAGGTGCGCCGCGGTCCACAGCGCCTGGATGCCGTACATGGCGCTACCGTCGCCGATGATCGCGGCGAGCGGCCGATCCGGCAGCGCGAGGCTCACGCCCACGGCGCCCGCCATGCCGAATCCCAGCCCGCCGCTCGCCAGGCCGTAGAAGCAGTGCGGGTCGCGAAGCGGCAGGAACTGCGGCAGCGCGGTCGACGAGGTGAGCGCCTCCTCGACCACTACCGCGTCCGCGGGCAGCGACTCGGATATGCGCAGCATCAGGTAGCGCGGGTCGATCGGCTTTTCCTCGGCCGCCTCGAGCGCGGCGAGGCGCGCCTTGTCGCGCAGCGCGCTCCAGTTCGCGGGCGCGAGCGCGGCGAGGCGCGCGGCGGCCCGCTTCGCATGTTCGGCGCCGCGGCGCGCGCGCACCAGCGGCAGCAGCGCGCGCAACGTCTCCTTGACGTTCGCCTGCAGCGCGAATTCGGTGGCGTTGTTCTTGCCGAGCTCCCAGTCGCGCTCGCTCACGTGCACCACCGCCATGTGCGGCGGCAGGGGATCGATCGGGCTGTACACCGACATGCGCAGCAGGTCCGCGCCCAGGCACAGCATCAGGTCGTAGGGCTCGAGCGTCGCGCGCACCTGCTTCTGGTTGCGCGTGAGCGCCCCGAGGTAGGCGGGGTGCGCGGTCGGGAACTGCGCCGCGTACGGCACCGGCTGCTGGTAGACGGCGGCGCCGAGCAGCTCGGCGAGCTCGGTCGCTTCGGCGAACGCGTCGTGGGCCGAGAGCTCCTGGCCGGCGAGGATCACGGGATTGCGCGCGGCGAGCGCGCGCGCCGCCACGCGCGCGAGCGCCTCGTCGGAGGGGCGCGTGCGCGCGTCCACCCGCGTCGGGCGGCCCATGTCGAGCTCCGCCTGCTGCTCCAGGATATCGCCGGGCAGCGAGATGAACACCGGCCCGGTGGGCGGCGTGAGCGCGAGCTTGGCCGCGCGCCGCACGATGAGCGGCAGGTCCTCGACGCGCGTCACCTCGACGGCCCATTTCACGAACGGCTGCGCCACCGGCACCAGCGGTGCGTACAGCAGCGGCTCGCGCAGGCCGTGGCCCTGCTCCTGCTGGCCGGCGGTGAGGATGATCGGCGAGCCCGAGAACCTGGCGTTGTACAGCGCGCCCATGGCGTTGCCCAGGCCGGGCGCGACGTGCACGTTCGCCGCCGTGAGGCGCTGCGAGGCGCGCGCGTAGCCGTCGGCCATCGCCACCACCACCGCCTCCTGCAGGCCGAGGACGAACTTCAGCTGCGGAAACTGCGGCACCACCTCCATGATCGGCAGCTCGGTGGTGCCGGGGTTGCCGAAGAGGTGCGTCACGCCCTCGTCGACGAGGAGCTGGAGAAAGGCGCTGCGTCCGGTGATGGCGGTCATGTCGTTCCCGAGGTGCCAGGCCGGCGCGAGTATAGCGTCCCGGCTGCCCTGTATTATTCGCCCGGAAGAGCGGAGGCGAGCATGGAGACATCGGCCAAGGGGTTGCGCGTGCTGGTCACCGCCGGGGCGGCGGGAATCGGCTTTGCGATCGCGAAGACGTTCGCCGAGCACGGCGCCAGGGTGCATATCTGCGATGTCGACGACCAGGCGCTCGGCGCAGCGAAAAAAGCGCTGCCCGGCGTGACGCAGACCAGGGCCGACGTTGCCAGCCGCGACGACGTCGAGCGGCTTTTCAAGGACGCGCAGCGCGCCCTCGGCGGCCTGGACGTGCTGGTCAACAACGCGGGCATCGCCGGGCCGACGGCGAAGGTCGAGGGCGATCGCGTCGAGCGCGTGATCGAGGCGAAGTCGAAGGGCCTGGGAATCGGCAACGACGAGATGCGCCGGCGGCTCCTGGAGAGCGTCAGCCTGCGCACCATGGTCTCGTCCCAGGACGTGGCGAACACGGCGCTGTTCCTCGCCACCGACGCGGGCAGGCACATCAGCGGGCAGTCGATCTCGGTGTGCGGAGGGGTGCGTTACATGGTATAGGGACGACAAGAACAGGACGGGAGGATTAAATGGCTGCAGCCCAGGGCAAGGTCATCATCACCTGCGCCGTCACCGGTGCCATCCATACGCCGAGCATGTCGCCGCACCTGCCGATCACTCCGGAGGAGATCGCCGAGGCGGCGGTCGGCGCGGCGCAGGCGGGCGCGGCGATCGTCCACCTGCACGCGAGGATGCCCGAGGACGGGCGGCCGACGCAGGATCCTGAGGTGTTCATGCAGTTCCTGCCGCTCATCAAGGCGAACTCCGACGTGGTGATCAACCTGACCACGGGAGGCGCGCCCACCATGACGGTCGACGAGCGGCTGCAGCCGGCGCTCAAGCTCAAGCCCGAGGTCGCCTCGCTCAACATGGGGTCGATGAATTTCGGCCTGTACGAGATGCTCGGGCGCTACAAGGAGTTCGAGCACGACTGGGAGAAACCCTACCTCGCGGAGAGCGACGACCGCATCTTCAAGAACACGTTCAAGGACATCGCCCACATCCTGCGCTCGTGCAACGACAACATGACGCGCTTCGAGATCGAGTGCTACGACATCGGCCACCTGTACACCGCGGCGCACTTCCTCGACCGCGGGCTGCTCAAGCCGCCGCTGTTCATCCAGTCGGTGTTCGGCATCCGCGGCGGCATCGGGCCGCACGCGGAGGACGTGCTGCACATGAAGCGCACCGCCGATCGTCTGTTCGGCGACGCCTACCTCTGGTCGGTGCTCGGCGCCGGGCGCAACCAGATGCAGATCGCGGCGCTCTCGGCGGTGATGGGCGGCAACGTGCGCGTCGGGCTGGAGGACAGCCTGTGGATCGGCAAGGGCCAGCTCGCGCGCTCGAATTCCGAGCAGGTGAGGAAGGTGCGCCGCATCCTGGAGGAGCTCGGCCTGGTGATCGCGACGCCGGACGACGCGCGCCAGATGCTCAAGCTGAAAGGCGGCAACAACGTCCATTTCTAGCGCCGTAGCCGGCTGGCTCCAGCGCAATGTCGTCGAGCTGGGGCGCGAGCTGCGCTGGTCGTACCTGCCGCCGCTCATGGTGTACGTCGCGGCGGGCATCTCCGGTCTCACCGGCATCGTCGGCACGTTCTTCGTCAAGGAGTACCTGGGCCTGTCGGCGGCGTTTCTCGCCGCGCTAGGCTTCTGGGCGGGCATCCCGTGGGCGCTCAAGATGCCCGTGGGGCACCTCGTCGACCTCGTCTGGCGCTGGAAGGCGTGGCTGGTGTACGCGGGCGCCGCGCTGATCGCCGCGAGCCTGCTGATCATGGTCGGGCTGATTGAGCACACCGAGGCGATGCGCGCGGTGATGCCCGTGGCGCACTGGTACGTGCTCGCGGCGCTGCTCGCCCCGACTGGCTACATGGTGCAGGACGCGGTCGCCGATGCCATGACGGTCGAGGCGGTGCCGCGGGTGGACGCCGCCGGCCGGCCTTACGACGCCGGCGAGCGCAAGCTCATGCACACCACCATGCAGACGCTGGGTCGCGTCGCCATCATCGGCGGCAGCGTGCTGGTGGCGCTCGCCAACGTGGCGCTGTTCCAGGGGGCCGACGCGCTGCCGCAGGCGCAGAAGGCCGCGCTCTACGCCGACATCTACGAGCTGGCGCTCCTCATCCCCGCGGTGTCGCTGCTCGGCGTGGCGCTCGCCGGCGTGCTGCGGCGCAGGCAGTGGGCGCGCCTGCGGGCCCAGGGCCACGGCGAGGCCGAGATCGAGCGGCTGCTCGCGGTGCACGGCGAGGAGAAGACGGCGCCCAACTGGTGGGTGCTCGGCGGCAGCCTGGTGTTCGTCGCCGTCACCATCGCCGTCGGGCTGTCGCCGCTGCGCTACGGCCAGGAGCTCATCTTCGCGGGCTCGCTCGGCGTGCTGCTGTTTCTGCTCTGGCGGCTGGCGCGGGAGCTCGACCCCGCCTCGCGCGAGGTGCTGGTCGCTACCGCCCTGGTGCTGTTCGTCTACCGCGCGGTTCCCGGGCCGGGCGCGGGCTCGACCTGGTGGATGATCGACCGGCTCAAGTTCGACCAGGCGTTCCTCGCCGAGCTGTCGCTGATCGCCTCGGCGCTCACGCTCGCCGGGATGTTCGTCTTTCGCCGCTACATGGCCGAGAAGTCGATCTCGCAGATCATCGTCATGCTGACCTTCGCCGGGACCGCGCTCGGCCTGCCGATCGTCGGCATGTACTACGGCCTGCACCACTGGACCGCGGTGCATACCGGCGGCATCGTCGACGCGCGCTTCATCGCGCTCATCGACACCGCGCTCGAGTCGCCGCTCGGGCAGATCGCCATGATCCCGATGCTCGCCTGGATCGCCAACTCCGCCCCGCCGCAGCTCAAGGCGACCTACTTCGCGGTGATGGCGTCGTTCACGAACCTCGCGCTGTCGGCCGCGCAGCTCGGCACCGAGTACCTCAACGAGATCTTCGTCGTGACGCGCGAGGTGCGCAACCACGCGAGCGGCGCGATCCTGGTGCCCGCGGACTACACTGAGCTGGGCGAGCTGCTGGTCGCCTCGACGCTGATCGGGCTCGCGCTGCCGCTCGTCGCCGTGGGAATCGTTAAACTCGCGAAATTGCGCACCGCCTAGGGCCCGGCATGAAGCTCGCCATACTCGACGATTACCAGCGCGTCGCCCTCGCATCCGCCGACTGGGAGCGGCTGCGCCGGCGCGGGATCGAGGTCACCGCGTTTCACGAGCCCTTCGCCTCGGCCGAGGAGGCCGCGGCGCGTCTCGCGCCGTTCGACATCGTGTGCCTGATGCGCGAGCGCACGCCCTTTCCGCGCGCGCTCATCGAGCGCCTGCCGCGGCTGAAGCTCGTGACCCTCACCGGCGTGCGCTCGCCGAGCCTGGATGCGCCGGCGTGCGCCGAGCTCGGCATCCCGGTGAGCCATACGCGCGCCGGCAACAGCGGCGCCTCGACCGCGGAGCTCGCCTGGGGCCTGATCATCGCCGCGGCGCGCGACCTCGCCAGGGCCGAGCGCGGCATGCGCGCCGGCCGCTGGCACGAGGGGCTTGCGGGCGGCGCGATCCTCGAGGGCAAGCGCCTGGGCCTGATCGGCCTGGGCAAGCTCGGCGGCCGCGTGGCGCGCGTAGGCAGCGCCTTCGGCATGGACGTGGTCGCCTGGAGCGGGAACCTGACGCAGGAGCGCGCGATCTCGTCGGGCGCGCTGTACCTGCCGAAGGACGAGCTGCTCGCGACTTCCGACGTGATCAGCATCCATCTCGTGCTGAGCGAGCGCACGCGTGGCGTGATCGGCGCTGCCGAGTTCGCGAGAATGAAGCGCGGCGCGATCCTGGTGAACACCTCGCGCGGGCCGATCGTCGATGAGGCGGCGATGATCGAGGCGCTGAAGAGCGGCCGGCTGGGCCACGCCGCGCTCGACGTCTACGACCGCGAGCCGCTGCCCGCCGGGCACCCGTTGCGCGCGCTCGAGAACGTCACGCTCAGCCCGCACCTCGGCTACGTCACCGCGGAGGGCTTTCGCATGTTCTACGAGGACACGGTCGAGAACGTCGAGGCCTGGCTCGACGGCAAGCCGCTGCGCCTGCTCAACCCCGAGGCGCTGAAGTGAGCGTCACCCGGCTTTGCCTGGTGCGGCACGGCGAGACCGCCTGGAACGCCGAGGGGCGCGTGCAGGGGCAGCTCGACGTGCCGCTCAGCGCCGTCGGGCTTGCGCAGGCGCGCGCCGTGGCTGCCGCGCTGGCCGGCGAATCCTTCGGCGCGATCTACGCGAGCGACCTCGCGCGCGTGCGCCAGACCGCCGAGCCTGCGGCCGCCCGCCTGGGGCTCGGCGTGCGGCTCGAGCGCGCGCTGCGCGAGCGGCACTACGGCATGTTCGAGCGCCTCACCTACGTCGAGGTGAAGGAGCGCTACCCGGCGGAGTACGCGCGCTTCCGCGACAAGGACCTGGATTTCGATTTCGTCAGCGGCGAGAGCCTCAGGGCGTTCGCCGAGCGAGCGCTCGCCTGCGTCGCGGCGCTCGTCGAGCGCCACGCGGGTGAGAGCATCCTGGTGTTCACGCACGGCGGCGTGCTCGAGATGGTGTACCGCCACGCCACCGGCCGCGGGCTGTCCTCGGCGCGCGACTTCGAGATCCCGAACGCGGCGCTCAACCGCATCGAGGTCGCGGGCGGCGCGTGGCGCGTGGCGGCCTGGGCCGAGGTTTCGCATCTGGAGGGCGCGCTGGACGACCTGCCGGGCTGAATGCGCCGCATCGGTTACACTTCGCGGCGCGCCGCACCGACCATGCTCAGATCCGCCGCCCTCGCGCTTTGCCTTTTTCTCGTCTCGGCCTCGGCCGCGGCCACCAGCGATCCGCTGGTGGGCCTGCTCGAAGGCGAGGGCAGCGCGGGGCTCGGCGCCGCGGTGCGCATCGAGCGCTCGATGTACAAGGATGTCGGCGTGCGCTACGACCTGTTGCCGCTGCTCCTGTACGAGAGCAAGTATCTCTACCTGCACGGCTACCGGCTGGGCGTGAAGCTCTACGACAAGCCCGAGCAGACCCTGGACGTATTCTTCTCGCATCGCTTCGAGGGCTTTCCTTACGACGACATACCCGCGAGCCTCGCCGGCATGGCGGGGCGCGACACCGGCACCGACTTCGGCCTGAGCTACGAGCGGCGCGGCGACTGGGGCGCGCTGTTCGGCGAGCTGCTGCACGACGTCTCGGCGGCCTCCAACGGCAGCGAGGCGCGCCTCGGCTACTTCTACGAGCACAAGCGAAACGGCCTGCGCCTGCGGCCGTACGCGACGCTGTCGTGGCGCGACGCGACGCTGAACGACTACTACTACGGCGTGCTGCCGGGCGAGGCCACTGCGGCGCGGCCCGCTTACGCGCCGGGCAGCGGCGTCAATCTCGACTTCGGCATCTACGCCGACTACCACTTGAGTGCGCGCTGGCGCCTGCTCGGCGGCCTGTCGGTGACGCAGTGGTCCAGGGGCGTCGCCGACAGCCCCATCGTTTCGGGCGGCACGCAGCTGAAGGCGCTCGCCGGCGTCGCCTACGACTTCTCGCCCGAGAAGGACGCCTGGAAAGAACGCGGACGGCCGCTCAACGCCAAGGTCCTGTACGGCAAGTCGACCGACTGCAACCTGCTGCCGGTGATGGCGCTGCAGTGCACCTCGACCTCGACCGTCGACAACACGCGCATCATGGGCTTCGAGCTCGGGCGGCCGTTCATCGAGCGACTGAACGACTGGCCGGTCGACATCGTCGGCTATGCCGGCGCGATCTACCACGACGACCGCGGCCTGCAGCCGAATTCCTGGGCCGTGCACGCAGACATGAAGGCGTTCTACTACGGCTTTCCCTGGGACGAGCACGTGCGCACGCGGCTCGGCTTCGGCTTCGGCCTGTCCTATGCCTTCAGCATCCCGTACGTCGAGGCGCGCGACCAGGCCGAGCGCGGGCGCGTCACCTCGAAGCTGCTCGTCTACCTGGACCCGACCATCGACGTGAGCGTCGGCGACATATTCGGCGTGCGCTCGCTGCGCGAGACCTATTTCGGCGTCGGCGCTTCGCACCGCTCGGGCATCTTCGGCAGCTCGCAGCTGCTGGGCAACGTCGACGGCGGCTCGAACTACATCTATACCTACGTCGAATGGGCGATGTAGGCGCGCACCGCCTGGTTGAAGCGCTCCGGGAACTCGAGGTGCGGCAGGTGGCCGCAACCCGGGAACAGCTCGAGCACGGCGTGGCGCGCCGCGGCGGCCAGCGGCTTGGCGTTGGCCTCCGGCGGGGTCCTGCGGTCGGCGCCGCCGGCGATCAATAGCACCGGGCAATCGAGGCCACGTATCATCGCCACGCCGTCGCTCTGGCCGAGCACGTGCGCGGCCTGCGCGTAGCCGGCGACGCTCAGGCTTTCGCCCGAGTCGCGCAGCCAGCCGAGCACCTCCTCGCGCGTGCCGGGCGCGACCAGCTGCGGGGCGTCCTGCTCGCGCATCGCCTTGGGGCCGAGCGCGCGGATGCGCGCGATGCGCTCGGCGATGCGCCTGGCGCGTTCCTCGGCCGGCTGCGCGCCCCAGCCCGCGGCCGGCCCGCCGAGGACCATGGCGCGCACGCGCTGCGGGAACAGCGCGGCATAAGCGATCGCGATCAGCGTGCCCCAGGAATTGGTCACCAGGAACGCCTGCGCCACGCCCAGCGCGTCGAGCAGCTGCGCGAGTGCGCGCGCGTAGTCCCCGGCCTCGGGCACTTCGCGCGCCAGCGGCGCGCTGTCGGCGTAGCCCGGCGCGTCCCACGCGATCACGCGGTAATGCTCGCCCAGCGGGCCGAACTGCAGCCGCCATCCGGTCGAAGTGGAGCCGATGCCGTGCAGCAGCACCACGGCGGGCGCTTCGCGCCGGCCGGATTCGCGGTAGCCGATGCCGGCCGCCTTTTGCAGGGGTGGGAGCATGCGCGCGCCTGGTAGCCTAAAAATAGGAAGTGTAAAGCAGCAGCGCGATGGCGGTGCCCATGGTGAAGGTGGCGAGCCAGCCGAGGCGCTTGAGTCGCGGGCTGATCACGAACGGCCCCATCGCCTCGCGGCGCGCGGCGAGCAGCATCATGACGATCATGATCGGCAGCGCCACGATGCCGTTGATCACCGCGCTCCAGAACAGCGCCTTGACCGGGTCGAGCGGCGCGAAATCGATGCCGGCGCCGATCAATATCGCCGCCACGATGATCGCGTAGAAGCCGCGCGCTTCGAGCGGCTTGAGCGCCAGGCCGGAGCGCCACTGCAGCGTCTCGGCGGCGGCGTAGGCCGCCGAGCCGGCGAGCACCGGGATCGCGAGCATGCCGGTGCCGATGATGCCCGCAGCGAACAGCACGAACGCGAATTCGCCGGCGATCGGGCGCAGCGCCTCGGCCGCCTGGCTGGAACTGTCGATCTCCGTGATGCCGGCGCGATGCAGCGTGACCGCGGCGGTGAGCATGATGAAGTACGCCACGAGATTGGAAAACCCCATGCCGAGATAGGTGTCGACCTTGATGCGGTGCAGCTGCTCGCGCGCGCGCTCGATGGCGAGCGGCCCATGGAATCCCGCGGCCTTCTGCTCCTCGACCTCCTGCGCGGCCTGCCAGAAGAAGAGATACGGGCTGATGGTGGTGCCGAAGATGGCGACCACCACCAGCACGTAGCCGCGGGTCAGGCTGATGCCCGGCCACAGCGTGCCGGCGACCACTTCGCGCCACGGGATGTGCACCACGAACACGGTGCCGACGTAGGCGAACAGCGCCGTCACCAGCCACTTGAGCAGCGGCGCGTAGCGCGGGTAGGGCATCAGCACCTGCAGCAGCGCCGAGAGGCTTCCGAACAGCACCACGTAGGCGAGCGTGCGCCCGCCGATCAGCAGGCGCAGGGCTTCGCCCATGGCGCCGAGGTCGGCCGCGATGTTGATCGTGTTGGCGATGAGCAGCAGGACCACTAGCGGATGCAAAACCCAGCGCGGGTACAGGCGCAGGATGTTGGCGGCCACGCCCCGGCCGGTGACGCAGCCGATGCGCGCGCTGACCATCTGGATGCCGACCATCAGCGGATAGGTGAAGAGCAGCGTCCACAGCGTGCCGAAGCCGAATTGCGCCCCGGCCTGCGAGTACGTGCCGATGCCGCTCGGATCGTCGTCGGCCGCCCCGGTGATCAGGCCCGGGCCGAGCTTCTTCAGCCACAAGCGCAGGTCGGCCGGCCTCATGCGGCGGGCGGCGGCTCGTCCATGAGCGCCACCTGCTCGCGCAGCTCGAGGATGCGGTCCTGCCAGTAGCGCTGCGTGTTGAACCACGGAAACGCCGCCGGGAACGCCGGGTCGTCCCAGCGCCGCGCGATCCATGCCGAGTAGTGCAGCAGGCGCAGGGTGCGCAGCGCCTCGATGAGGTGCAGCTCGCGCCGCTCGAGCGCGAAGAAGCGCTCGTAGCCCTCGAGCACGTGCTTCAGGCTCGCCGCCATCGCGCCGCGCTCGCCGGGCAGCAGCATCCACAGGTCCTGCACCGCCGGCCCGTTGCGCGCGTCGTCGAAATCGACGAAATGCGGGCCGTCGTCGGTCCACAGCACGTTGCCTGCGTGGCAGTCGCCGTGCAGCCGCAGCATGCGCGGCGCGCCGGCGCGCTCGTAGCAGCGCGCCACGCCCTCGAGCGCCAGCGTGGCGACGCTGCGCCAGGATGTGAGCAGGTCCGACGGGATGAAATCGTGCGCGAGCAGCCAGTCGCGCGGCTCGAGGCCGAAGCCGGCGATGTCCAGCGCCGGCCGCGCGGCGAACGGCCGCAGCGCGCCCACGGCGTGGATGCGCCCGATGAAGCGGCCCAGCCACTCGAGCGTCGCGCGATCCTCGAGCTCGGGGGCGCGCCCGCCGCGGCGCGGATAGACCGCGAAGCGGAAGCCGCCGTGCTCGAGCAGGGTGCGCCCGCCGAGCTCGAGCGGCGGCACCACCGGGATCTCGTGCGCGGCGAGCTCGAGCACGAAGGCATGCTCCTCGAGGATCTGCGCGTCGCTCCAGCGCCCGGGCCGGTAGAACTTCGCCACCACCGGTTTTTCGTCCTCGATGCCGATCTGGTAGACGCGGTTCTCGAAGCTGTTGAGCGCGAGCTGGCGGCCGTCGCAGCGCAGTCCCGCGCTCTCGATCGCGTCGAGCACCGCGTCCGGCGTCAGGCGCGAGTAGGGATGCGGATCGGCCTGCGGCATGCGCGCATTCTACGGGCTGAACGCCGCGCAAGCCCGGTGAAGGAATTGCAACAGTTGGTAAATCCGCTTGCGCGCCCGGCGCGTGCGCGGAACATCAGCGTCGCATGTCGCATGTCGCACGTGCGAGCGGGAGATCGGCCATGAGTACCGGATTCGAGCTGCTCGGCCTTGGCGCCATCGCCGCCGTGATCGGCGGGATCGTGCTCTGGGTGGTGATCATGCCCGGGCGCGCCAGGGGCAAGCCCGCCGAAAAGGGCGCCAGCAAGGCGCGCTCTGCGGAGCGCGCCGCCTGGGACCCGGACATCGACGCGGGGCGGCGCCGCCGCTAGCGCCGCCGCAGGCCTCAGGCGCCGCCCTCCTTCGGCAGGAAGCGCAGCGCCACGCCGTTGTTGCACCAGCGCTGGCCGGTGGGCGGAGGGCCGTCGTCGAACACGTGGCCCTGGTGCCCGCCGCAGCGCGCGCAATGGTACTCGGTGCGCGGCAGGATGAGGCGGAAGTCGCGCTTGGTCTGCAGGTGGCCGGGGATGTCGGTGAAGAAGCTCGGCCAGCCCGTGCCGCTGTCGTACTTCATCGCCGAGGTGAACAGCGGCAGGCCGCAGCCCGCGCAGGCGAACACGCCGGGGCGCTTTTCCTCGTTCAGCGGGCTCGTGCCGGCCCGCTCGGTGCCTTCCTCGCGCAGCACGCGGAACTGCGCCGCGTCGAGGCGCTTCTTCCATTCGTCCTTCGTCAGCTTGAGCGGCTCGCCCGGGGAGGGCACCTGGGCTCCCGCGGGAAGCAGCGCTTTCCAGTCCTTTTGCAGCTCTTGCACGTCGATTCCTCCCTTCGGGGTCGCGGCGAGCACCGGTCCGGCCATTGCGGCGAGCGGTGCGGCCGCGAAGGACTTGAGCAGCACGCGTCGGTTCATGTGGGCCTCCTTGCGCCTTAGGGTAGCCGCTGCCGGGCGCGCATCACCAGGAAATACTGGTACGGCAGGAAATCGTGCTCGGCGAGCGTCTCGAAGCCGGCGCGCCCGAGTTCGCGCTTCACCTGGGCGAGCGGTACGCGTGCCGACGGCGGCGGGCCGTAGGGCGAGTCCGGACGGAAATCGATGACCGCCAGCCGCGCGCCCGGGTTGAGCGAGCCGAGCAGCCTGCGGAAGTAGTCCTCCCGCGCGGCGATGTGGTGGTAGGTGTCGACCAGAAGCACCAGGTCCGCCTTCTCCGGAAGCCGCGGGTCGTCCGCCGCGCCGAGCTGCGCCGAGAGATTTTCCAGCCCGTCGCGCCGCGCGCGCTGCCCGAGGTAACGCACCATGTCGGGCTCGATGTCGACGCCGATCACCCGGCCGCGCGGTACCGCGCGCGCCAGGCGCACCGAGAAGTAGCCGGTACCCGACCCGATGTCGGCGATCACCGCGTCCGAAGCGGGCGCGAGCGCCCGGATCACCTCGTCGGGCTTCTGCCAGGCGTCGCGCGCGGGGTCGTCGAACTGCGCCGCCCAGTGCTCGGCGTCGCGGAAGCGGTGCTGCGCCTGGGCGCCCGCACTGAGCGCGAGCAGCAGCAGGAGCGCGAGTCGCAGTAGGGATTTCATGGGCGGCGGAAGTATCCCGCATTTGACCGGGCCCGGGCCAGGACGTTCGCATTGACCTGGGTCAACCGGCGCGGAGGCGTGCGGAATATTGTGTAATTGGTCATGACCACGGTCTTCACGGCGAGGGGCCTCACCAAGGTATACCGCATGGGGGAGGTCGAGGTGCACGCTCTGCGCGGCGTGGACCTGGACGTCGACGCGGGTGAGCTCATCGTGCTGCTCGGCGCCTCGGGCAGCGGCAAGTCGACGCTGCTCAATATCCTCGGGGGTCTCGACACGCCGACCGCGGGCCGGGTGCGCTTCGAGGATCACGAGCTGAGCGCGGCCGACGAGGCCGCGCTCACGCGCTACCGGCGAGAGCACGTCGGGTTCGTGTTCCAGTTCTACAACCTGATCCCGAGCCTCACGGCGCGCGAGAACGTCGAGCTGGTGACCGACATCGCCACCAACCCCATGTCCGCCGAGGAAGCGCTCGGCATGGTCGGGCTCGGCGAGCGGCTCGACCACTTTCCGTCGCAGCTCTCGGGCGGCGAGCAGCAGCGCATCGCCATTGCGCGCGCGGTGGCCAAGCGTCCGCAGGTGCTGCTGTGCGACGAGCCGACCGGCGCGCTCGACTACGAGACCGGCAAGCTGGTGCTCGAGGTGATCGTGCGCGTCAACGCCGAGCTCGGCACCACGGCGATGGTGATCACGCACAACGCCGCGATCGCGGCCATCGCCGACCGCGTGCTGCGGATCGCCAACGGGCGCATCGCGGGCGAGCAAAAAAACGCGCGCAAGCTCAGCCCCTCGGAGATTTCCTGGTGAGGGCGCTCCACCGCAAGCTCGCGCGCGACCTGTGGGCCATGAAGACGCAGGTGGTCTCGATCGCGCTCGTGATCGCCTGCGGCATCGGCGCCTTCATCGCGGCTTTCTCGACGCACGACTCGCTGCTCACGTCGCGCGAGCGCTACTACGACGTGGCGCGCTTCCCGCAGGTGTTCTCGCAGGTCAAGCGGGCCCCCGAGTCGCTCGTGCCGACGATACGCGCGATCGCCGGGGTCTCGGAGGTCGAGACGCGCGTGGTGCTCGACGCGCAGCTCTCGATCGAGGGAATCCTGCCGCCGATGATCGCGCGGCTGATCGGCATCGACTTCGCGCACCTGCCCGCGATGAGCCGGTTGACGCTCAGGAGCGGACGTTGGCCCGCGCCGGGCGCGAAGAACGAGGTGGTGGTGAACCAGCGCTTCATGGAGGCGCGGCGCCTCGGGCTCGGCGCCCGCGCGACGGTGCTCGTGAACGGCAAGCTCGAGCACCTGACGATCGTGGGCACGGTGCTTTCCCCGGAGTACATCTACGCCACGCGCGGCGGCGGCATGCCCGACGACGAGTGGTTCGCCGTGCTCTGGACCGACGGCGAGGCGCTCGCCGCTGCGCAGGACATGACGGGCGCCTTCAACTCGGTGCTGCTGCGCCTGGCGCATGGCACCTCGGAGCAGGCTGTAATCGCGCAGCTCGACCGGCTGCTCGAGCCTTACGGCAGCCTGGGCGCGGTCGGGCGCGAGGACCAGGTCTCGCACAAGATCGTGTCGCAGGAGATCGAGGAGCAGCGGGTGTGGGGCACCGTGCTGCCGGTGATCTTTCTCGCGGTCGCGGCGTTCATCCTCAACGTGGTGCTGCACCGGCAGGTATACGCGCAGCGCGGCGAGATCGCCGCGCTCAAGGCGCTCGGCTACGACAACCGCGCGATCGCCTGGCACTACCTGGGATTCGCTTCCGTGATCGTGCTGCTCGGCGCGGTGGCCGGCTTCGGCGTCGGCGACTGGCTCGGGCAGGCGATGACCGGGCTGCTGAGCGACTTCTTCCACTTCCCGAGCTTCGAGTTCAGGGTGCTGCCACTGGTCGCGCTCGCCGGGACCGGCATCGCCCTGCTGGCTGGCTACGGCGGCACGGTCGCAGCGATTCGCGGCGTGGTGAGGTTACGGGCAGCCGAGGCGCTGCGTCCGCCGGCGCCGGCGGAGTTCAGGCCGCTGCTCATCGAGCGGCTCGGCTATGCCCGGCTCGCTACGCCCGGACAGCGCATGATCCTGCGTAACATCGAGCGCAAGCCCCTGCGCGCCGCCTTCACCGTGATCGGCGTAGCCGGGTCGGTCGCGATCCTGATCACTTCCGCGTTCTGGTACGACTCGCTCGATTATTTCATGGACGTGCAGTTCAACATGGTGCAGCGCGCGAGCGTGTTCGTGGGCTTCCCCGAGCCGGTGGATCGCTCGGCGATCCGCGAGCTCGCGCAGCTGCCGGGGGTAAAGTGGGCCGAGGGCATGCGCGCGATCCCGGTGGTGCTGCGCGCGGGGCACAGGAGCTATCGCACCGCGCTGACCGGGCTCCCAGATGGCGCCCAGCTGCAACATGTCCTCGACCGGCGGCTGCGCGTGCACACGCCCGCGCCGGGCGGCGTGCTGCTCACGTCGCGGCTCGCCGCGCGGCTCGGCGTGGGCCCGGGCGATACGGTGTTCGCCGAGCTGCTCGAGGGCAGGCGCGTGAAGGCGATGCTGCGCGTGACCGGCACGGTGCGCGAGATGGCGGGGATGAACGCCTATATGCGGCTCGATGACCTCAATCGCCTGGCGCGCGACGGGCCGCTGGTTTCGGCGGCCGGTCTGCTGGTGGATCGCGCCGACGAGCCGGGGCTGCTCGAGCGCCTGAAAGCCGTTCCAGCGGCCGCGGTGGTGATCGTGACCCGCACGCTGCTCGATACTTTCCGCAGGACCACCGCGCGCAACGCGCTGTTCTTTACGGGCATCCTGACGGCGTTCGCCGCGACCATCGTGGTCGGCGTGGTCTACAACAATGCGCGCATCCAGCTCGCCGAGCGCGCCTGGGAGCTGGCGAGCCTCAGGGTGCTCGGGCTGACGCGGGGCGAGGTTTCGCTGCTGCTGCTCGGCGAGCTCGCGCTCGAGATCGCGGCGGCGATCCCGGCGGGATTCGTGCTCGGCTACTGGCTCGCGGCGCTGATCGTTTCGCTCATCATCCCGGAGACCTTCGAGTTCCCGCTGGTGATCTGGCCGCATACTTATCTCTTCGCCGGCGCCGTGGCGGTCGCGGCGGGCATCGCGAGCGCGCTGGTGGTGAGGAACCGCATCGATAATCTGGACCTGGTCGGCGTGCTGAAGACACGGGAATGAGAACGCGAAACAAGCTTGCGCTCGGAGTCGCCGCCGCGGCGCTCGCGGCGCTCGCCATCTGGGCGCTGCAGCCGCAGCCCGTGACGGTGGAGACCGCCAAGGTGACACGCGGCCCGTTCGAGCAGACGGTGTCCGACGACGGCAAGACGCGCGTGCGCGACCGCTACGTGGTCTCGGCGCCGCTCTCCGGCCGCGTCGACCGCATCCAGCTGAAGGCCGGCGACCCGGTGAAGGAAGGCCAGGTGGTGGCGGTGCTGACGCCGAGCATGCCGGCGTTCCTCGACGCGCGCACCGCGCGCGAGCTCGAGGCGCGCGTCGGCGCCGCGGAGGCGCAGCGGCTGCGCGCCGCGGCCGAGGTGCAGAAGGCCGACGCGCAGGTGGAGCAGGCGCGCTCGGACCTCGAGCGCGCCAGGACGCTGTCCAAGGGCGGCTTCGTCTCCGACAACGCGCTCGAGCAGGCGCGCCTCGCGCTGCTGACGGCGCAGAAAGGGCACGAAGCGGCGAAGTTCGCCGAGCACGCGGCGATGCACGAGGTGGAGCAGGCGCGCGCCGCGCTGGTGCGCTACCGCGCCGAGAGCGCGGGCAAGATCACCGGCGCGCGCTGGGAGGTGAGGTCGCCGATCAGGGGATCGGTACTCCGCGTGGTGCAGGAAAGCGAGGGCGTGGTGGCGCTGGGCGCGCCGCTCGTCGAGGTCGCCGATCCGCGCAGCCTCGAGGCGGTGGTCGACGTGCTCTCGGAGGAGGGCGTCGCCGTGAGGCCCGGCATGCCGGCGCGCATCGAGCTCGGCAGCGGCGTGCCGCCGCTCGCGGCGCGCGTGCGGCTGATCGAGCCCGCGGCGTTCACCAAGATCTCCGCGCTCGGCGTCGAGGAGCAGCGCGTCAACGTGGTGCTCGACTTCGTCGAGCCGCTCGATCGCGTGCAGACCATCGGCGACGGCTTCCGCGTCGATGCGCACATCGTGACGCTGAAGGCCGACGACGCGCTGCAGGCTCCCGTGGGGGCGCTGTTCCGGCGCGGCGAAGGCTGGGCGGTATTCGTGCTCGAGGGCGATCGCGCGGTACTGCGCCAGGTGAAGTCGACGCGGCGCAACGGCACCGAGGCGATGATCGACGAGGGGCTCAAGGCCGGCGACACGGTGATCGTGTACCCGTCCGATGCGCTCGAGGACGGCGCGAGGGTCGAGGTGCGCGCGCCGCTGCGCTAGACTTGGGGCCCCGAACCCGAATTCCTGCCATGGACCCGGCCGGCCGCTCCGCGAACCTCGTCGAAGTCGAGAATCTGCACTTCGCCTACAACGACACCCGGATCTTCAAGGGCATCAGCCTGACGATCCCGCGCGGCAAGGTCGTCGCGATCCTGGGCGCGAGCGGCTGCGGCAAGACGACGCTGCTCAAGCTGATCGGCGGCCAGCTGCGCCCCGCGAGCGGCAAGGTCAGCGTCGACGGCAAGACCGTGCACGAGCTTGACACCGGCGAGCTGTACGAGCTGCGCCGCAAGATGGGGATGATGTTCCAGTCGAGCGGCCTGTTCAGCGACCTGTCGGTGTACGAGAACATCGCGTTTCCGATCCGCGAGCACTACGAGCTGCCCGAGGCGCTGATCCGGCGGCTGGTGCTGATGAAGCTGCAGGCGGTGGGCCTGCGCGGCGCGCGCGACCTGATGCCGGGAGATCTCTCCGGCGGCATGTCGCGGCGCATTGCGCTCGCGCGCGCCATCGCGGCCGACCCGCTTCTGACCATGTACGACGAGCCCTTCGCGGGTCTCGACCCGATCACGCTCAACGTGATCGCCGAGCTGATCCGCAGGCTGAACGACGCGCTCGGCACCACCTCCATCATCGTCACCTACGACGTGAGCGAGTCGCTCAAGGTGGTCGACTACGTCTACGTCATCTCGGACGGCGTGGTGGCCGGTGAGGGAACGCCCGCGCAGGTGGCTGCTTCGGACGATCCCTACCTCAAGCAATTCATGCACGCGCTGCCCGACGGCCCGGTGCGCTTTCACTTCCCGGGCAGGACCCTCGAAGAGGACCTCAGCCTGGCGCAGCCCGCGCCTACCGGCCGCTAGCGATCTCGTGGCCGACGTAGGCGCCGAGCACCGCGCCGAAGAGCGCGCCGACCGCCGGAGCGCCGTAGTAGACGCCGCCGTACGCGGGCGGACCGTAGACCACCGGCGCCGGCTGATAGACGACGGGCGCCCGGTGCACGACCACGACTTCGCGCTCGACATAGCGCGGCCGCTCGCGGATCACCATGACGCGGCGATCGTGATCGTGGCGATTCCAGTAATCGCCGCGGTAACCGTATTCGTGCCCGCGGTAATTCGGGTCGGCGAAGGCCGGCGCGGCCGCGAGCAGCGTAGCACCCAGGACGGCTGCGATCGAAAGTCTGGTCGGTTTCATGTCTCGCTCCTTTCGTTGTGTACTGCCCCGGCACTGCAGGCATGGGAGCATTGTCGAGACGAACCCTGTTAACGTCTGCGAGCGAGTGTAAGCTCCTGTAACAGCCGGCAAGTCCCTGGCGCCGTTCACCTTTCTGGAATCGGGCGAAGCGCGCCCCGCCGACCAGTGGAGGCATTCATGAGCGTGAGGACGCGAATCGAGATCGACCAACGAGTCTACGACCTCTACGACGAGTACTGCCACGGCCGGATCGACCGGCGGGAATTCCTTAAGCGCGCGGGCGCGGTCGTGGCCGGAGGCTTGGCGATGGCGCAGGCGCTGCTGCCGCGCTACGCCGCGGCGCAGACGATCTCGTTCACCGACCCGCGCCTCAAGGCGCGGTACGTGGATTACCCCTCGCCGGGCGGAAATTCGGGGACCATGCGCGGCTACCTCGTGCAGCCGGCGAAGCAGGGGCCGTTTCCCGCGGTGCTGGTGATACACGAGAACCGCGGGCTCAATCCGTACATCGAGGACGTGGCGCGCCGGCTGGCGGTGGAGGGGTTCCTCGCGCTCGCGCCCGACGGCCTGGCGCCGGTCGGCGGGTATCCGGGCAACGACGACGACGGGCGGGAGCTGCAGGCGAAGCTCGATCAGGCGAAGCTGCGCACCGACATGCTCAATAGCGCGCGCGTCGTGAAGGCCCACTCTCTGTCCAACGCCAAGCTCGGCGCGGTCGGATTCTGCTGGGGCGGCGGCATGGTCAATGAGCTGGCGGTCGCTCTCGGGGCGGATCTGCAGGCGGCCGTGCCGTTCTACGGCGCGGCGCCGCAGGCGACGGGCGTGCCGGGCATCAAGGCGCCGCTGCTGCTTCACTTCGCGGACAACGACCCGCGCATCAACGGCATGTGGCCGGGCTACGAGGCGGCGCTGAAAGCGGCGGGGGCGCGCTACGAGATGCACCGGTACCCCGGCACGCAGCACGGCTTTCACAACGACTCGACGCCGCGCTATCGCGAGGCGGCGGCGAAGCTCGCGTGGCAGCGCAGCGTCGCCTTCTTCAGGACGAACCTCGCCTGAGCTTGCTGCGCGGCTTGCGGTACTGCAGCAGGGCGGCGACCTTGCGCTCGAAGGGATCGCGGCGCGTGAGCGCGCGCGCCTGGGCGCGCGTCACCAGGCGGAAGTGGCGCAGCTCCTCGAGGCGCTCGGGGACCTCCCAGGCGTCCTTTTCGCCGGCGGCCCAGATCGCCGGGTCGACGCGGCGCAGGTCGAAGGGCAGCGAGTACTCGCGCAGCGACTTGTAGTCGCGCTTGTTGGAGTACTCGTGCAGGTACGACATCGCCAGCTCGCGCAGGCTGCGGTACACCGGGTCGCGCCAGCGCAGGTACGCGCCGTTGGTCTTCGAGATCGCGCCCCACAGCCCCTTGCGGCGGAACAGCGCGACCACGTGGTCGAAGTCACGCTCGGCGCGCATGTCCATCAGCAGCGGCGGCTCGCCGTGTATCCAGAGCGCGGCCGCCGCGAGCATGGCGCCCTCGATGCAGTGCGCGTTGCCTTCGCGCAGCACCACGCGCACCGGCCGGCAGCTGTCGCCGTCGGGCTCGAAGTTCTGCTTCACGCGGAACAGGAAGCTCTGGATCTTCGCCGGCGTGTCGAGGCGCCTGAGCACCGCGAACTCGCCCTTGCTGAGGCCGAGATCCTCGCGGCGGGCGAAGCGCCTGCGGAGCGCCATCAGAATTGGTAGCGGCGCAGTCCGCCGTCCACGGGTATCACGGCGCCGGTGATATAGCGCGCGCGCGACGAGGCGAGGAAGCAGACCAGGTGCGCGATGTCCTCCGGCTGGCCGTACTCGCCCACCGGGATCTCGTGCTCCGACTGCCACTTGCGGAACTCTGGCGGGTAATTGCGCTCGATCTGCTCGCTCATGATGCGTCCGGGCGGGATCGAGTTCACCGTGACGCCGTGCTTGCCGACCTCGCGCGACAGGCCCTTGGCCCAGGAGTGCATCGCCGCCTTGGCGCAGAACGCGCCGTTGATGCCCTCGGGCTCGGACTTGCCGGTGATGCTGATCACGCGGCCCCAGCCGCGCGCCGTCATTTGGTCGATCAGCCGGTCGGTGAGCTGGCGCTGGCGCGTGAAGTTGAGCGTCAGCGCCTCCTGCCACTGCGACTCGCTCGCGTGCAGCTCGAACTTGCGGCTGCCGCCGGCGTTGTTCACCAGGATGTCGACCGTTCCCAACGCGTCGAGCGCGGCGCGCGCGATCGTCTGCGGCGCGTCCTCGCGCATGAAGTCGCATTCGATCACCGCGGGGCGCGGCGCGCCGCCCGCGGCGATCTCGTCGGCGAGCGCCGCGAGCCGGTCGCGGCGCCGCGCGGTGATGGCGAGGCGCACGCCTTCGGCCGCGAGCGCCCGCGCGATGCCGCGGCCGATGCCCGCCGAGGCGCCCGTGACCAGGCCGGTCTTGCCGGCGATTCCTAGATCCATGCCTTGACTCCCGGTTTCAGACGAGCAGCGCGGCGAGCAGCGTAGCGGTGCCCAGGAAGGAGAAGAATCCCGTCACGTCGGTCACCGTGGTGAGGATGATCGTCGAGGCGGTCGCCGGGTCTTGGCCGAAGCGCTGCAGCAGCATCGGCACCAGCGCGCCGGCGAGACCCGCGATGACCATCGATACCACCATCGCGATTACGCAGATGAGAGCGAGGCCCGTCGAGCCGCTCCAGAGGTAAACGCCGATCGCGGTCGTCGCCGCGACGGCGAGGCCATTCAGCAGGCCGGTGGCCGCTTCCTTGGCGAGCACCCGCGGCAAGTGGCGCAGGCTGATCTCGCGCAGGAACAGCCCGCGCATGGTCACCGCCAGGGCCTGCCCGCCGGCGTTGCCCGACTGGCCGGCCACCACCGGCAGCAGCACGGCGAGCGCGGTGAACTTGGCGATCAGGCCTTCGAACATGCCGACCACCGCGGCGGCGAGGAAGGCGGTGAGCAGGTTGATCTGCAGCCAGCCGAGGCGCTTGCGTACCGCGAACATCGGGGTCGAGAGCGCGCGCTCGTCGGGGCTGGCGCCCACCATGCTGAGGATGTCGGCGCTCGCCTCCTCCTCGATCGCCGACACGAGCGCGGCCTGGCGGATCACGCCGACCAGGCGGCCGGCGTGATTGATCACCGGAAGCGCGGAGATCGGGTGTTGCTGCAACACGTTCACCACGTCCTCGCGCGGGTCGACGTCGCGCACCGCGGCCACCAGCCCGCGCGTCAGCTCGCGCACCGGCTGGCTGTCCTCGCTTACCGCGAGGTCCTGGATCTCGACGCGGCCGACGAGCACGCCTTCGCCGTTCACCACGAACATCTCGCGCATGCCGCGCCGCTTGAGCGCGCGCAGGCGCGCGAGCGCTTCGACCACGGTCTGGTCCTCGCGCACCGGCGTCACCTGCGGGTCCATGACGCGTCCCGCCGAGTCCTCCGGGTAATCGAGCAGCGCGCGCAGCTCGCGCGCTACCTGCGCTTCGAGCAACGAGAGCAGCCGCTTGCGCAGCTTGGGCTTGAGTTGGGCGAGCACCTGGGCCGCGACCGCGGGCTCGGCCTCGGTGAGGAAATGGCGCGCGAGCGCGTCCGGGACGAGCTCCAGCGACGCCGCCGCGGCATCCGGCGCGAGCGCCTCCCAGGCGCGCACCGCCGCGTGCGGGGCATAGGCGCCGAGCAGCTCGGCGACCTCCCCCGGCGACATGGTCTCGAGCTGGCGCGCGGCCTCGCGCGGGTAGTCGAGCAGGTAGCGCTCGTTGAGCGCCGCGACCGCGGGTTTCGGATCAGCGCTCATCGGCGGACTTGCGCATCGCCGGGACCCGGGGCAGGACCGTGAGCGCCGCGGCGAACAGGCCCGAAACCGCGTTCCAGTAACCGCGCCCGAGCGCCGTGGCCAGATCGTCGTCGCTCTGCCACTCGCCGGAGGCCCCGAGCCCCTGCGCCAGGGCGCGCCTGAGCGCGAGCCGCCGCAGCACGCCGATCAGCCGGTCGCTGCGCTCGACCACCGGCAGCGCGGCGAAACGCTCCCAGCCGCGGTGCTCGAGCGCGCCGGCGAGCGGGGTGTTGGCGGCCATCACCAGCGGCGGCTTGACCGCGAGCGTGCCGAGCGGGGCGGATGCGGGCGAGCGCAGCAGCGTCGCAATCTCGATGGTGCCGATGAGGCGCTCGTCGGCGTCGATGACGTAGACGCGCTCGACGGGGCCGTCGGAGCCGTTGCGCAGGCGCTCGAGCGCGTCGTCGACGCGCGCCTGGGCCACCAGCGCGGTCACGTCCGGATCGGCCCAGGCGCCCACGGTGTTCTCGGCGTAGCCGAGCAGCAGCCGCGAGGCGACCGCGGTCGCCGTCGGCAATCCCTCGAGCAGCCGCGTGCGGCGCGGCTCGGAGACGTGGCGCAGGATCAGCACCGCGGGCTGCGCGCCGAGCGAGGCGAGCAGCGCCATCGCAGCGTCGTCCTCGAGCGCGCCGAGATTGCGCGCCGCCGCGGTGGGCAGCATCGCCGAGAGTACCGGCGCGGCGGCGCGCGCCGGGATACGCGCGAACAGAGCGCCCGATTCGGCCACCGGCATGCGCTCGAGCACGCGCGCCGCGTCCGCGGGGTGCCCCGAGAGAAAGGCGAGCGTGAGGCGCTCCGCGTCAGCCATGATTGCGCTCGGCGGGGAGCAGCACGATCGGCTCCTCGTGGTAGAGCTTGCCGGGCAGCAGGACGCGCCCCTCGGCGGTCTCGAGCATCAGGCCCGTGGCGGTCACTTCGAGGATGCGCCCCTCGTGCCCCGCGACGCGGATGCGCTGGCCGACCTCGAGGCTTTGCCGCAGGTAATGGGCGCCGATCAGGTTCGATACGTAGCCGCGCGCGCCCAGGCTCATGGCGATCGCCACCCCCCCGGCGACGGTCATGAAGATCGCCGCCGCGAGGATCGCGAGAAAGGTGATGCGGATGCCGACCTGCTCGGCGCCGACCAGGATCGCCGCGACGAGGATCGCGCCCTGCGCGACGCGCGCCAGCATCAGGCGCTGCGGCGGCGCCAGGCGCGTCGCCGCAGCGCGCACCAGATCCGCGACGAAGGCCGAGAGGATGTAGCCGGCGCCGACGATCAACAGCCCGGCGGCGAAGGTCGGCAGGTAATCGAGCAGCCGGCCCAGCCAGTCGGTGAACGTTTGCAGTCCCAGCACCTGCGTGGCGGCGGTGACGGAGAACAGCAGCACGATCCAGAAGACGACCGTGCCGAGCACCGAGGACGAGCGTCCCACGCGCAGCCGATCGGTGGCCTTGGGCGTGAGCACGCGCATCAGCAGCGTCTCGGCGAGCAGTGCGCCGCGCACCGTGAGCGCGCGCAGCAGGCGTGCCAGCAGCCAGCCCAAGAACACCACCACCACCGCGCCCAGCACGCTCGGCAGGTAGGTGACGAGGCGGTCGAATATCGCGTTGGCGGTGCCGGTGATGGTTGCGCCGAGCTCTTGCATGGCATTCTTCTGATAAGTTGACGCGCAGATTAGCATTGCTCTGGAGAGGCGACCATGACAAAGGCCCGAATCGGCTATATCGGTGTAGGACTGATGGGATTGCCGATGGCGACGCGGCTGGTCGCCCTCGGCTACCCGGTGGTGGCCTACGACATCGCGCCCGACCGGATGGATGCGGCGCGCCGGGCCGGCGCACGAATCGCGGCCTCGGTCGCCGACGCGGCGCGCGACGCGGAGTTCATCGTTCTCAATCTGCCCACCACCGAGGCGGTCGAGCGCGTCGTGCTCGACGAGCGCGGGCTAGGGTCGGTGGCGAAGGCGCCGCAGCTGGTCGTCGATTTCTCTACCATCAGGCCGGCCACGGCGCGCGAGCTGGCGGGCAAGCTGCGCGCCTCGACCGGCGCGGGCTGGATCGACGCACCGGTCTCGGGCGGACCGCCGGCCGCGGGCGAGGGCACGCTCACCGTGATGGCGGGCGGAGCGATGGAGGACTTCGCGCGCGCCGCTCCGATGCTCGGGGACGTCGCGGCGCGCGTGACGCACCTGGGCCCCGTGGGGTCCGGGCTGGCGGCGAAAATGATCAATCAGCTGATCGTCGGCATCGGCCACGCGATGCTGGCCGAGGCGATCGTGCTCGCCGAGGCGAGCGGCATCGACGCGCCGAGCGTGCCCGGCGCGCTTGCCGGTGGCCTGGCCGATTCGAATCTGCTGCAGCGCTTCTATCCGCGGATGGTGCGGCGCGAGTTCGCGCCGCAGGGCTACGTGCGGCAGCTGCTAAAGGACCTGGAGATGGTGCACGAGTTCGCCGCGGCGACCAAGTCGCCGACGCCGATGACCGCGCAGGCGCTGTCGCTGTACCGCATGCTCGCGCACCTCGGGCACGCGGAGCTCGACACCACCGCGGTGATCAAGCTCTACGATCGCGGCTAGGGCCGCGCCCTGCGCACGGGTTAGCGCGTACTTACTGCAGCCGATCAATGGTCGGCGCGATGTCGTAGTACTCGGCCTGGATTGCAGACAGTTCGGGGTCCTGCCGGGGCTGGTTGATCAGCGACGCGAGCACGGGGTAGGTCGGCGAAAACAAGACCGCGAGGGCCACTAGGACCAGGACTTTGCGCAACGTCGATTTCATGCTCGTTTCCTTGCTTTTGGACATCTGGTTAACCGGTACTGCAATGCAACATGCTACCTAGTTCGCATCATGAAGGTTGCGATTGTCGAGATAAAGACCAAAAGAATGGATTATTTATTGTCAAAATCGGGATAATATCCTGGCGTGGACCGCTTCCTCGCCATCCGGGTTTTCGCGCAAGTCGTTGAATCTGGAAGTTTTTTTCGCGCCGCGGAGCGACTCAAACTATCGTCGTCCGCCGTGTCGCGCCATGTGGCCGACCTTGAGTCGCACCTGCACAACCGCCTGCTCAACCGGACGACGCGCCGCGTGACCCTCACCGAGACCGGGCGCTTGTTCTACGAGCGCAGCGTCCAGCTGCTGCACGACCTCGAGGAGGCCGAGGACGAAGCGGCGAAGTCCGCCGCGGTGCCGCGCGGTACGCTCAAGGTCAGCACCTCGGTGAATTTCGGCGTGCGCCATACCGCGCCGGCGATCGCCGCGTTCCTCGAGCGCTATCCCGAAGTGAAGTTCGACATCGCGCTCTCGGACCGCATGGTCGACCTCGTCGAGGAGGGCATCGACGTCGCGATCCGCATCGGCAGTCCAGGCTCCGACACGCTGGTGGCGCGCAGGCTCGGCGAGACCGTGGTGGTACCGTGCGCATCGGCAGAGTATCTGGCGCGCCACGGCGCGCCGCGCACGCCCGAAGAGCTGGAGCAGCACAATTGTCTGACTTACGAGTACGTCCCGCCGCGTAATCAGTGGCGCTTTCTCGACAGTGACGGGCGCGAGCGCATCGCGCGCGTCTCGGGCAATCTGCACTCGAACAACGGTGATTTGCTCGCCGAGGCGGCGGCGCAGGGCGCGGGCATCGTTTACCAGCCGACCTTCATCGTCGGAGAGGCGGTGCGCGCCGGGCGGCTGGTGCCCCTATTGCAGGATTTCCAGGCGCCGCCGCTGCCGATCTACGCGGTGTTTGCGAGCCGCAAGCACCTTTCGGCCAAGGTGCGGCTGTTCGTCGATTTCCTGGTGGAGCGCTTCGCCGACTCCAAGGACCTGCTCGCCGCGCGGCCGGCGCCGCCCTAGAATCGGCGCGCCTCGCTGAGCTGGATCCAGTGGGCGCACGCGAGCGCGCGCGCATCCTCGCCGATGCGGCCTACGACCTGCACCGCGAGGGGCAGCCCGAGCGGGCCGCGCCCGACCGGCACGCAGACGCACGGCGCGTGCAGCAAGGTCCACATCCTGTTGAACACCGAGTCGCCGGTGGAGCCGAGGCCGGCCGGCGCCTCGCCCGGCGCCGCAGGCACGACCAGCGCGTCGCAGTCGCGCAGCGCGTCGGCAAGCTTGTGCCGGCAGCTGCGTACGGTGCGCTGCGCCGCGTCGTAGGCATCCGCGCTCACGGCCCAGCCGCGCGCGAGCTGGCCGCGCAGCGGCTCGCGGAGGCGGTCGCGGTGGCGCAGGTGCTCATCGGCGAGGCAACGCGCGATCTCGAAGTCCCATATCGTGGCGTGCAGGTCGGCAAGCGCGTCGAACTCCGGCGGCAGGGCGACGCGCGTCACCCGCGCGCCGCTGCGCGCCAGGTGCCCGCCGATGTCCTCGAACAGCTTCTGCGTCTCGGGCTGCGCCGCGGGCCATTGCGGCGTGAGGCACAGCCCGACGCGGGGCGCTCTCAGCTCGCGCGGGATGCGAAGCGCCTCGCGCCGCGAGAGCGCGGCGGCGAACAGCGCCGCGTCCTCGACCGAGCGCGCGAACACGCCCACGGTATCGAGCGAGTCCGAGATCGCCTTCACGCCCACGCGCGGCAGCAGCCCGAAGCTCGGCTTGTAGCCGACGATGCCGCAGAATGCCGCGGGGCGGATGATCGAGCCGCCGGTCTGCGTGCCGAAGGCGAGCGGCAGCATGCGGTCGGCGACCGCCGCGGCCGATCCCGAGGACGAGCCGCCGGGCGTGTGCGCCGGGTTGTGCGGATTCGTGGTCGGTCCCGGCGGAAAGGTCGCGAACTCGGTGGTCACGGTCTTGCCGAGCGCCAGCGCGCCCGCGGCGCGCGCGAGCGCCACGCAGGGCGCGTCGGCCGCGGGCCGGTTGCCGGCGTAGATCGGCGAACCGTGCTCGGTGGGGTAGTCGAAGGTGTCGATGATGTCCTTCACGCCGACCGGCAGGGCGTGCAGCGGCCCGCGCGCGGCGGCCCGGTCCAGGGCGCGCGCGCCGGCGAGCGCCCGCTCGGGATCCATGTGCGCGAAGGCGTGTACCACGGGATCGCGCTCGGCGATGCGCTCCAGGCAGGCGCGCGCCAGCTGCTCTGCGCTCACCTCGCGCCGCTCGAGCATGGGAGCGAGCTCGGCCGCACCCAACTCGTAGAGCGCCCTCATTTCTGTCCGAGCGTGGGCGGTCGCCAGGTGTAGGACGCCGGTCCCGGCACGCGCAGCACGCGCAGCATGCGCAGCGCCGCCTCGCGCCCCCGATAGTAGCCCGGCACCGTCACCGACTCGGAGAAGCCCATGGCGCGATAGAAGCCGCGCGCCGCTTCGTTGCCGGCGCGCAGCTCGAGATGCACGCTTTCGATGCCGGCCGTGCGCGCGGACTCCATCAGCCAGTCGAGCAGCCGCCGGCCGATGCCGGCGCGCCGTTTCAGGGGGCGCACCGCGAGCAACACCAGGTGCGCGCGCTCGTCGCCGAACTCCATGATCGTGAATCCTGCGATGCCGCCGCGCTCCTCGGCGACCAGCGTCAGGGTATCGCGGTCGCGCATCGCGCGCCGCACGCGCGCGGCATCGTACTTCCAGCCCAGTCCGGCTTCCACCAGGTCGCGCGACATCAGCGCGATCGCCTGCGCGTCGTGCGGCTCTGCGAGCCTGATGTTGATGGCTTGCGCGCCCATCGCTTACATTGTGCCACGGCGGCCCCCGCCTTTCGCGAGCCAGAAATGAAGCCCAACCTGATAGTCATCCTGGTCGACGACCTGCGCTTCGACGAGACCGGCGCCTCGGGGCATCCTTACCTCAAGACCCCGCACATCGACCGGCTGGCGAACGAGGGTGCGACGTTCGCGAACGCCTTCCATACCACGCCGCTGTGCTCGCCGAACCGCGCCTCGATCCTCACCGGCCAGTACGCTTCACGGCACGGCATCATCGACAACGTCGGCCGCGACGCGATGAGCCACCGCCTGGCCAACTATCATCTCGAGCTGAAAAAGCTCGGCTACGAGACCGCGCACATCGGCAAGTGGCACATGGGCAACGACCCCAGCCCGCGCCCGGGCTACGACACCTGGATCAGCTTCCGGGGCCAGGGGATGATTACCGATCCGGTTTTTTGGGAGAACGGCCGCGAGCACAAGCTGAGCGGCTACGTCACCGACCTGCTCAACGAGCGCGCGGTCGATTTCGTCGGGCGCAACAGGCAGCACCCGTTCGCGCTGTTCTTCGCCCACAAGGCGGTGCACCCGGACGTGCAGCAGAAGCAGGACGGCTCGATCGACGCGAGCACCATGCAGGGCTACGTGCTGCCGGCGCGGCACAAGGACCTGTACCGCGGCTGCACCTATCCGATGCGCCCGAGCGTGCTGCCGCTCGAGCAGGTGCTCGCGCAGAAGCCCGCGTGGCGCGAGCTGTTCGCGCTGCGCGACGATCCGGCGAACCGGCCGTTCCTCGACGCCCTGCACGTCGGCACGCAGGAGGAGATCAGGGAGCGCGCCGCCATGATGGCATCGGTCGACGAGGGCGTCGGCGCCCTGCTCGAGGCGCTGGAGCGCGTCGGCAAGCTGGACGACACCGCGATCGTGTTCCTCGGCGACAACGGCTTCTTCTTCGGCGAGCACGGCCTCGGCGCCGAGCGCCGCTTCGCGTACGAGGAGGGCATACGCACCGCGTTCTTCGTGCGCTACCCGCGGCGCATCGCGCCCGGCGCCCGCTTCGCGCAAATGGTGCTCGCCACCGACATCGCGCCGACCATGATCGATCTCGCGGGAGGCAGGCCCGGCCGGCACATCCAGGGCCGCTCGCTGGTGCCGATGATGAAGGGCCGCGCCAGGAAGTGGCGCGCGTCGTTCCTGATCGAGTACTTCAACGAGTCGGCGTGGCCCTGGATCGTGGGCATGACCTACAAGGCGGTGCGCACCGAGCGCCACAAGCTGATCCACTGGGTGCACAAGGAAGGCGTCGACGAGCTCTACGATCTCGAGGGCGATCCGTACGAGATCAGCAACGTGATCGGCGAGCCGGCCTACGCGGATGCCGCCCGCGGCCTGCGCAAGGAGCTGCGCAAGCTGGTCGCCGACGCGGCCGGTCTGTGAGGCGGCGGATCTAGTCCAGATAGATCATCTTGCGCGTCATACCGCCGTCGACGACGAAGTTCTGTCCGGTGACGAAGCCGGCGGCGGGCGAGAGCAGGAAAGCGATCATCTCGGCGACGTCCTGCGGCTGGCCGACGCGCCCGACCGGATGTTGCGCGTGGTCCCCGGCGCGCAGCGGCGCGGCGCCGCGCTGCGAGGATTTCTTCCACGCGCGCACGTCGATCCATACCGGACTGACGCAGTTGACGCGCACCTCGGGCGCGAGGCTCATCGCGAGCGCGTGGCTGAGCGCCACCACGCCGCCCTTGGATGCGCTGTAGGCCTCGGTGTTCGGTTCCGACTGCAGCGCGCGCGTCGAGGCCACATTGACGATCGCGCCGCGGTACTTTCGCAGCCCGGCGGCACAGTGTTTCGCCGTCAGGAACGCGCCGGTCAGGTTGGTCGCGATGCGCCGGTCCCATTCGGCGAGCGAGAGCTTCTCGAGCGGCGCGCTCGCCGCGCCGCTGATGCCGGCGTTGTTGACCAGCGCGTCGAGCCTGCCGAAGCGCCCGACGAGCGCCTGCACGCAGGCCTCGACCGACGGCTCGCTCGAGACGTCGCAGGACACGAACCAGATCTCCCCGGGCCCGGCCTCGCCCTCGGCCTCCCGGCCGGCTTCGACGTCGACGTCGGCGATCGCGACGCGGTAGCCGCGCGCCGCCAGCAGCCGGGCGGTCGCCCTGCCGATGCCCTGCGCCCCGCCGGTGACGAGAGCGGTCTTCGCGTGCTCGGGGGTCATGTTTGCGCTAGATCAAACGAGGCCGGCCGCGCATGATGTTTCATGGACGCACCACTGGGGTAAAAGCATGCTTTGCCTGGAAGATTGTATCGCCCTGAGCGATCTCAGCGAGGAGGAGATCCTCGCCATCGCGCAGCATGAGCACATTCCCGAGATGGCCGCCGCGGAACTCGGCAATTACCTGGTGCACGCCCCGAACGGGGAGCAATGCATCCGCGCGATGATCCGGGACGACATCGCGGCAGCGGCGGCGTGCGGCGACCGCATGCGCGAGCTCGCGCTCAGGTTGGTGCTGCGCAACTACATCGTGCAGCACCCCCGTTGCGACGAGCGCACGCGCCGCGAGCTGCGCATCCCGGAACGGCGCGCCCCTTAGCGGGGCGCGCGCCGCGCAACGGGGGTATTGCGCCGCCCGTTCAAAGGGCTACCATTTCGACGGCCAGGACTTGAGGAGGGCGACCATGCAAGTCAAGGAGATCCTGCGCGTCAAGGGCAACCGCTTGCTGAGCATCGAGCCGGGCGGGCGTGCCGCGGAAGCCGTCCAGACCATGGCCGAGCAGAACCTGGGCTCGCTGGTCGTGATCGATCAGGGGCGGATGGTCGGCATACTCACGTTCCACGAAATCATGCAGGCGCTCGCGCGGCGCCACGGCGCGCTCGGCGAGCTGCGAGTGAGCGACATCATGCTGCGCGACCCCGTCACGACGGTGCCGGAGATGGAGGTCAACGAGCTGCGGCGCACGATGCTCGAGAGCGGCGCGCGCTATCTTCCGGTGCTGCACGAGGGCAAGCTGCTCGGCGTCATCTCGTTTCGCGACGTGGCCAAGGCGGTGCTCGAGGAGCAGGACTTCGAGAACAAGATGCTCAAGGGGTACATCAAGAGCTGGCCGGCCTGAGGTAAGCTCCAGCTCATGTCCGGCAATACCTTCGGCACGCTGTTCTGCGTCACCTCGTTCGGCGAATCGCACGGCATCGCGTACGGCGGCGTGGTCGACGGCTGCCCGCCCGGGCTGGCCCTGTCCGCCGCGGACCTGCAGCGCGAGCTCGACCGGCGCAAGCCCGGCAGCTCGCGGCACGTCACTCAGCGCCGCGAGTCCGACACGGTCGAGATCCTGTCGGGCGTGTACGAGGGCCGCACTACCGGCACGGCGATCGGTTTCCTGGTGCGCAACGAGGATCAGCGCTCCAAGGACTACTCGGCGATCGCGTCGAAGTTCCGTCCCGGACACGCCGACTACACCTATTGGCAGAAATACGGCGTGCGCGATCCGCGCGGCGGCGGACGCGCCTCGGCGCGCGAGACGCTGGTGCGCGTCGCCGCCGGCGCGATCGCCAGGAAGTGGCTCGCCGAACGCTACGGCGTGAAGGTGCGCGGCTATCTTGCCCGGCTCGGTGCGCTCGACATTCCCTTCGAATCCTGGGACGCGGTCGACGCGAACCCGTTCTTCGCGCCGAACGCGGGACTGGTGCCGCGGCTCGAGGCATTCATGGACGAGCTGCGCAACGGCGGCGACTCGTGCGGTGCGCGCGTCAACGTCGTCGCCGAGGGCGTTCCGGTGGGCTGGGGGGAGCCCGTCTATGGGCGGCTCGACGCCGACATCGCGTGGGCCATGATGTCGATCAACGCGGTCAAGGGCGTCGAGATCGGCGCGGGCTTCGGCGCAGTGGCGCAAAAGGGCAGCGAGCACGGCGACGAGATGACGCCGCAGGGCTTCCTGTCGAACAACAACGGCGGCGTGCTCGGCGGCATCTCCACCGGGCAGGACGTCACGGTCTCGATTGCGCTCAAGCCGACTTCGAGCATTCGCCTGCCGCGGCGAACCATCGACGTACGCGGCGCGCCGGTCACGGTAGAGACCGAGGGTCGCCACGATCCTTGCGTAGGCATCCGGGCCACGCCGATCGCGGAGGCGATGCTCGCGTGCGTCCTGATGGACCACGCGCTGCGGCATCGCGCGCAGTGCGGCGACCTCGAGCCGCCGACCAAGCCGATTCCCGGCCTGGCGCGCTGAGCCTCCCGCAGCTAGAAAACCCCAACAAATTCAATTAGAGTATCGCTACAACCACTCCGCGCGAGGAACAACATGAGCAACAAGGGGCAGCTGCTACAAGACCCATTCCTGAACACTCTTCGCAAGGAGCACATCCCGGTCTCGATCTACCTGGTGAACGGCATCAAGCTGCAGGGCCAGATCGAATCGTTCGACCAGTACGTGGTGCTGCTGCGCAATTCAGTCACGCAGATGGTCTACAAGCACGCGATCTCCACGGTGGTGCCGTCGCGCGCCGTCAGCCTCGGGGCCGACAAGGAAACCGAAGCATAGCCGCCGCCCGTCCGGTGTCCGCGACACCGACTCGATGACCGAACTGCCCTCCGCGGCCGGCGATCCCCGGGCCGCAGTGATCGTCTGCCTCGATTTCGGCGACCCCGGCTACGAAGACGGCGTCGAGGAGATCGTGCGCCTGGTCGAGAGCGCGGGCGTGCGCCGCCACCGGCTGGTGCGCGGAAGGCGCCGGCGCCCGGACCCCAAGCTCTATTGCGGCAGCGGCAAGGCCGAAGAGATCGCGCGCGCCGCCGCGGACCTGAACGCGGGCTTCGTGGTATTCAACCACGAGCTCTCGCCTGCGCAGCAGCGCGACCTCGGCCGCGCGCTGAACGTCCCGGTGATGGACCGCACCGAGGTGATCCTGGATATCTTCGGGCAGCGCGCGCAGACCAGCGAAGGCAAGCTGCAGGTCGAGCTGGCGCGGCTCGAGCACCTCTCGACGCGGCTGGTGCGCGGCTGGACGCACCTGGAGCGCCAGCGCGGCGGCCTCGGCAAGACCGGCGGCCCGGGCGAGAAGCAGATCGAGCTCGACCGCCGCTACATCGGGCAGCGCGTTCGCCTGCTGCGTGGCAAGCTCGAGCAGCTGCGCCGGCGCCGCGAGGTGCAGCGCCGCGCGCGCGCGCGCGGCGACGTGCTCTCGGTATCGCTGGTGGGCTATACGAACGCCGGGAAATCGACGCTGTTCAACGCGCTCGCCCAGGCGCGCGCCTACGCGGCCGACAAGCTGTTCGCCACCCTCGACACGACCACGCGCCGCATCTGGCTGCCCGAGACGGGAAGCGTCGTGCTGTCGGACACGGTGGGCTTCATCCGCGATCTGCCGCACAGCCTGGTGGCGGCGTTTCGTGCGACGCTCGAGGAGACCGTGCGCGCCGATCTGCTGCTGCACGTCGTCGACGCGGCCGCGCCGGTGCGCGAGCGGCAGATCGAGGAGGTGAACAAGGTGCTCGCCGAGATCGGCGCCGACGGCGTGCCGCAGGTGATGGTGTGGAACAAGATCGACCTTGCGCGCCTCGAGCCGGGCGTCGAGCGAGACGAATATGGTAAGATCCAGCGCGTCCGCGTAAGTGCGCGGACCGGCGCCGGACTGGGCGAGTTGCGCGCGGCAATCACCGAGGCGGCGCGTGCCCGGACAGCGGACCGCGGCAAGCCCGCTCCTGAAGCGCTTTTCCTCCAACCTCACTGAGCTGCCGGTTTCAGTCATGTCGTTGAACGACCCGAATTGGGGACGAGGCGGTCCGCGCGGACAAGGTCCGTCCGGCGGCAACCAGGGCCCGCCCGACCTCGACGAACTGTGGCGCTCGTTCAATCGTCGGCTGAGCGATCTGTTCGGCCGGCGCGGCAGCGGCAACGGCGGCGGCCAGGTCGAGCCGCCCTCGCCGGGCCGCATCGGCGGTGGCGCCCTCGTGCTGATCGGCCTGGTCCTCGCGGTATGGCTCGCAAGCGGCTTCTACATCGTGGATGCGAGCCAGCGCGGCGTTCTGCTCACCTTCGGCAAGTACGCCGAGGAGACCGCCCCCGGCCTGCACTGGCGCATGCCGTGGCCGATACAGTCCCAGGAGCTGGTGAACGTGTCGCAGGTGCGCACGCTCGAGGTCGGCTACCGTAACAACGTGCGCACCAAGGTGCAGCGCGAGTCGCTGATGCTCACCGACGACGAGAACATCGTCGACCTGCAGTTCGCGGTGCAGTACACGGTGAAGGACGCCAAGGATTTTCTTTTCAACGTGCGCCGCCCGGACGAGACCGCGATGCAGATCGCGGAGACGGCGATGCGCGAGGTCATCGGCAAGAGCAAGATGGACGGCATCCTGTACGAATCGCGCGAGGACATCGCGATCAAGGCGCGCAAGCTGATGCAGGAGATCCACGACCGCTACGGCACCGGCATCGCCGTGAGCTCGGTCACCATCCAGGCGGCGCAGCCGCCCGAGCAGGTGCAGGCCGCGTTCGACGACGCCGTCAAGGCCGGGCAGGACCTGGAGCGCCAGCGAAACGAGGGCCAGGCCTACGCCAACGACGTGATTCCCAAGGCGCGCGGCACCGCCTCGCGCCTGCAGCAGGAGTCGCAAGGCTACAAGCAGCGCGTGATGGCCAACGCCGAAGGCGAGGCTTCGCGCTTCAAGCAGGTGCTGGCGGAATACGCCAAGGCGCCCGGGGTGACGCGCGAGCGGATCTACCTCGACACCATGCAACACGTGCTGTCGTCGACCTCTAAGATCCTGCTCGACTACAAGGGCAGCGGCAACCTGCTCTACCTGCCTCTCGACAAGCTGATGCAGCAGTCGGGCTCGGCGATGGACACCGAATCGACCGCCTCGCAGCGCGACACGATGCCCGAGTCGTCGCGCGCCGACACGAGCCCGCGCTCGCGCGACACGCTGCGCGGCCGCGACCGAGGGGAGCGCCCGTGAAAGCCATCGGACCGCTGATCGCCGCGCTCGTCGCGGTGGTGCTGGTGCTCTCGGGGGCGCTGTTCACGGTCGACCAGCGGCAGAACGCCATCGTGTTCCAGCTGGGCGAGGTGAAGGAGGTGGTCAAGGCGCCCGGCCTGCACTTCAAGTGGCCGATGATCCAGAACGTGCGCTACTTCGACATGCGCATCCTGAGCTACGACGACGCCGAGCCGCTGCGCTTCATCACCTCGGAAAAGAAGCCGGTGCTGGTCGATTCCTACGTCAAGTGGCGCATCAACGACGTGAGCCGCTTTTACGTCAGCGTACAGGGCGACGAGCTGCGCGCCGCGACGCGCATCCGGCAGACGATCTCCGACAGCCTGCAGGCGGAGTTCGGCCGGCGCACCGTGCACGACGTGGTTTCGGGACAGCGTGACGAGATCATGGCGGTGGTGCGCGAGAAGGTCGACCAGAACCTGCGGCGCATCGGCGTCGAGATCGTCGACGTGCGCCTGAAGCGCGTCGACCTGCCGCCGGAGGTGAGCGAGTCGGTGTACCGGCGCATGGAGGCCGAGCGCAAGCGCGTGGCGAACGAGCTGCGCTCCACCGGCGCGGCCGAGGCCGAGCGCATCCGCGCCGATGCCGACCGGCAGCGCGAGGTCATCCTGGCGGAGGCGTATCGCGACGCGCAGCGCGTCAAGGGCGAGGGCGACGCCAAGGCGACGGAAATCTATGCCAAGGCGTTCTCGCAGAATCCCGAGTTCTACGCCTTCTACCGCAGCATGGAGGCGTACCGCTCGACCTTCCGCGGCAAGAGCGATTTGATGCTGCTCGCCCCCGACTCGGATTTCTTCCGCTACCTGAGAGACCCGAATGGACGGGCGCCCGCGAGCAAAAAATGAGCGATGGGCACCACCTTTCTTTTGGCGCTCGCCCTGTTGCTCATCATCGAGGGCGTGCTTCCCTTTCTCGCGCCTAACCTCTGGCGCGACACCTTCCGTCGCATCACCCAGATGAGCGACGGGCAGATCCGCTTCATCGGCCTGACCTCGATGCTGATCGGGCTGCTGGTGCTGTTTCTGGCGCGCTGACCGTGTCCCGCGCCATGCGCTGGCTGCTGCCGGAATACATCGAGGACATCCTGCCCGCCGAGGCGGCGAGGATCGAAGCCCTGCGCCGGCGCATTCTCGACCTGTTCGCGGGCTGCGGCTACGAGCTGGTGACGCCTCCGCTGCTCGAGTACCTCGAATCGCTGCTCACCGGCACCGGGCGCGACCTCGACCTGCGCACCTTCAAGCTCGTCGATCAACTCTCGGGTCGCATGATGGGCATCCGCGCCGACATCACGCCGCAGGTGGCTCGCCTGGATGCGCACCTGCTCAACCGCCAGGGTGTGACGCGCCTTTGCTATTGCGGCAGCGTGCTGCACGCGCGGCCGGCCGGGCTGGCGGCGACGCGCGAGCCGCTGCAGATCGGCGCCGAGATCTACGGGCATGCGGGCGTCGAGAGCGACATCGAGATCCAGCGGCTGCTGGGACGCGCGCTCGGCCTGGCACGGGTCAAGGACGCGCGCATCGACATCGGCCACGTCGCGGTGTTCCGCTCGATCGTTCTCTCGGCTGCGATCGGGCCGCAGCTCGAGGCGGAGCTGTTCGAGGCCCTGCAGCGCAAGGATCTGCCGGCCCTGAGGTCGCTGGCGCGCGGCCTGCAGCAGCGCACGCGCGAGGCGCTGCTGCTGCTTCCCGAGCTCTATGGCGGGCGCGAGGTGCTGGCGCTTGCGGCGCGCAGGCTGCCGGCGGTCCCGGGGCTCAAACGCGCGCTGGCGACGCTGCGCGCGCTCGCCGATTACAGCGAGCTGCCGGTCGGCTTCGATCTTGCGGAGCTGCGTGGCTACCATTACCACTCGGGCGTGGTATTCGATGCCTATTGCGCGGGGGTGAGCGGTGCGGTGGCGCGCGGCGGCCGCTACGACGAAGTCGGCAAGGCTTTCGGGCGCCCGCGCCCGGCGACCGGGTTCTCGATCGACCTGCGGGCGCTTGCCGGCGCCGCGGCGCCGTTACGGCCGCGCGATCCGATCCTCGCGCCGTGCGCGAACGGCAACGCCAAGCTGGCCGCGAAAATCGAGGCGCTGCGCCGCGCGGGTCAAGTCGTGATCGAGGAGCTTCCCGGGCACGCGCGTTACCGGCGCGAGCTCGGCTGCTCGCGCGAGCTGGTGCGAGCGCGCGGCGCGTGGGTGGTCAGACGAATCGGGAAGGCGAAGTGAGCGCGAGAAACGTAGTCGTCATCGGCACGCAGTGGGGCGACGAGGGCAAGGGCAAGATCGTCGACTGGCTGACCGACCACACCCAGGGGGTGGTGCGCTTCCAGGGCGGGCACAACGCCGGGCACACCTTGGTCATC
>Ga0153916_10000104_pt1 | contig 46918 bp, 48 predicted proteins | sample Opewatmetagenome_FD_109642 | JGI IMG/M metagenome (GOLD analysis project Ga0153916, IMG submission 109642) | Freshwater wetland microbial communities from Ohio, USA - Open water 3 Core 3 Depth 4 metaG | ecosystem: Environmental > Aquatic > Freshwater > Wetlands | place: USA: Ohio, Lake Erie...
AAGCGGTAATATAGATAATATTATGACTATGCTTAATGCTGAAATAATTAAAGTCTTATTCATAAACTCCCCAAAGTCTTCATATTTTAACTTGTTTATGTATTTTTCTAAATTAACGAAAGATGTAAAAATAAGTTGTCTGTTTCAGTTTCTACTATGAAAATAAAAAATATTCAATTAAAATCAATAGAGGCAAGGCGTTATATAAATCCTGATGAACGCCCTAGACAAGTACGAATAGATCATAATAGTACAGTTACGAATTTTATATATACAAAAGATAATGATGCTAATATTGATTTTCAATATACTGCAAGTTATGGTCCAGTTGGTATGATTAAAATTGAAGGCACTTTATTACTTGAAAGTGATGATGTTAAAAAAATGTCAAAAGAGTGGAATGATACTCGTAAGATGCCGAATCAGATTGCAAGTAATATTCATACAGCTGTTATGCATGCATGCGTACCTGAAGCTGTAACTATAGCCAAAGACTTAGGGCTACCACCACCAATTCCCCTACCTCAAGTTAGACTTGGTACTACTCCAATAACAGGCCAATCTGGTCCTGAAGTTGCATAAAAAATAATTCTAATAAATTAATTATGTATTCTCTTTTCTCATGGAATCTATAGTAATAGGTCTTGGGGGTTCAGTTATACTATCTGAGGATATTACAATTTCTTACTTTAAAAACCTTACAATTTTACTAAAAGATCTAAGCAAGAAATATAAAATTTATCTTGTAATAGGGGGAGGAAAAACAGCAAGAACATACATAAAACTTGGTAGAGAACTTAATTTAAGTGAGGAAACATTAGATCAAATAGGAATTGAAATAACAAGGCTTAATGCTAAACTAATTGCAAATATAATAGATATTTCTAATAAATACATACCTCAAACAACAGATGAAGCCAAGAATATAAAGAAACCAATTGTTATTATGGGCGGAACAACACCAGGTCATAGTACTGATATGGTTGGAGCAGAACTTGCAGAAAAAATAAGTGCTTCAAAATATATAATAGCCACAAATGTCGATGGTATTTATGATAAAGACCCAAATAAATTCAAAGATGCAATACAATTAAAAGAAATATCGATAAAACAATTAATACAAAAATATGGAACAAAATGGGATTCAGCTGGTCAAAACATTGTTATTGATGGTCCTGCTCTGGAAATCATTGAAAGAGCACATATACCAACCTTTGTTTTAAATGGAAAAAAACTAGAAGAAATAAAAAAAGCTATTACTAATCAAACTTTTAATGGAACATTAATAAAAAAATAAAAAAAAAGAAAAAATAATATTTAACGAATTACATCAATTCCAAACTTTGATGATGTTACTGTTTTTATTTGGTTCCTCTCTATGACTGAAGCGCTTTTTGGACCAAGCAGATTTGGTGATTGAACACCAGTCATAATAGCCATTACTCTGCATTTTCCTTCGAATTCTGGTAATACTCTTGCACCAAGAATAACATTTGAGTAGCAATCAAGATCCTGTGTAAGTGCTTTGGCTACATCCTGGACATACTTAAGACTCATATTTGGTCCACCAGTAATATGCACAAGTGCACCATTTGCTCCTTTGTAATCTACATTGAGTAACGGATGGTTAAGAGCCTCATGTACGATTGTATCCACTCCAGCATCCTCATCAGCTTCACCCCAGAGCATTACTGATAGACCACCCTGATTCATAATTGCCTTTAAATCAGCATAATCCAGGTTAATAAGCGAAGGTACTGTAATTGTTTCAGATATACCTTTTACTGTCTCTGCTATCATTTGATCCATAACAGAGAATGCCTGGTTTATAGGTAGGTTTGGAACAAATTCTAAAAGTCTGTTGTTATCAAGTACAACAGTGCTATCTGCTTTTACTCTTAATTTATCAAGACCTTCATCTGCTTTAATAAGTCTTGCTCTTTCCACATTAAATGGTGTTGAAACCATACATGTAACAATTGACTCATTTTTCTTAGCAATTTCAGCAACAACAGGTGCAGAACCTGTACCAGTACCACCGCCCATACCAGCGGTAATAAATACCAGATCAGAATCCTTTAATAACTCTTCAATTTCATCACTTGATTCACGTGCAGCGCGCTCTGCTACATCAGGAAAACCACCAGCACCAAGTCCCCTTGTTATTCTTTTTCCAATTATTATCTTATGATCTGCCTCAACCAAGTCAAGTGCTTGTTTATCTGTGTTTATAGCTATAGTTTTTGCACCTTTTACGCCTAACTTATTTAGTCTTGTTATTGTGTTTCCTCCAGCACCGCCACAACCAACTATTGTTATTTGTGGGATACCAAACAAATCATCTGCTTTTAATCTATTTTCTTCATCTCTTTTTTGTTCTATTGCATTCGCAATAAAAGATTCCATATTATTTGTGCTTTTTTCCATACCATTCCTCCTTATTCTGGTAGTATGAAGGACGCCTCATCCCTAAGGCGTCCTTCTATTAGGGGTTGCATCCCATCCCCTCCAATTCCTTTTAAACTTATTTTTTTATGTAAGGCTCAATGGATTCAAGTGCAATTTCCAATTCTTGTACCTTTTTAATTTTTTCAGCTTTTTCAATAATAGAGTTTGCATAGTTTTTAATAAAATCATTTACTGCATGACGAATAACTTCAGAACGAGTCGCGAATTCACCAGCTCTCACAAATAAATCTATTGAATGGATGTGGTGTTGCGGCAGTCTTATTGTTATTCGTTGTGTCTCCATTTTTCTCCTCACACATATTACATTTGTCAAACCCGGGAGACATCTTTATGCGTCAAATAAACATCATTTATTAGACGAATAAATGACAACGGATGTCTATCGTCTGACGAATGTAGAAATGAATACGCCGTTCGGTTTAAATAATTTTCGCCATTTTTAAGCAATTGCACATGCAGATGAATATGTAAAATTTTTATCTTTCTGCAATCTGTCCAAATGCAACGGCTCCAGAAATTTTCTCTATTTTTACTTTTACTGTAGATCCCTTTACAGCTCCGGAAACATAAATAATAAACTTATCAAAATAGGCAATACCATCTCCTTTTTTACCTATATCTTTTATTTCAAGATCATAGGTCATTCCTTCTCTCAATGTTTCAGATGGTTGCTGAACCATCTTTTTCTTACGTGATTTAACAGAACGAAAAGCACCACATGCATCACATCTAATTAACATTGTTCTTCCCTGCTTAACTAGATGAGTATCTGGTTTATTACATTCAGAACACATTACATAAGTATCTATATAATCCTTTAATTTTTCTTGTATATCTCTAGTAGGAATTTTTCCTTGAAAAACTACTCTAGGACCATTTAATTCTCCTGCTGTTCCTAAACCACCTAATAAAAATTTTAAGATTAAATCTGGAGCACGATTAACAGCATCAGAAATTTTATCAAAATTTTTTATTACAGTTGCATTACCTTCATAAAATATTTCTGCTCTAGGTAATTTAAATCTATCTTCAACTAATTCTTTTTTTGGAGTTGCTGCAATAACTCTTTTTAATAATTTATTATAATCAAAATCACTCATTTTCTAAAAGATAATACAAAAAGGTATCTAAAAAACTTCCGTTTAAAAAATTTATTTCCCCTCTAAAGTCTTTTAATACTTAATTATACTAGGGTTTAATTTCATACCCATAATTAGTATTCCTTCCTTCATTGCTTTTTCAGCAACATCAGTCTTTTTTGTATAAATTTTACTACTTCCTTTTGTCCAATACCATACGAAATCAGACATTCTCTCCCCCATAATTATAAATTATATTGTCAAAACCAATACATAACCTGTTTAAATATTTTTTTAATAGTCTAAATTTATATTGATTAACAAAAAGATATTAATATGCAATCCTGTTACCGAGAAAAGCTAAGAAATAAATTAATATAATGGAGAATTAAAATGGTGGAATTCAGAGTTGTAGTAAACGATACTAAGAAAGGAAAATCATATCAGGTACAGGTAAGCGGACATCATGCTAATTCATTAATAGGAAAAAAAATTGGTGATGAAGTTGATGGAATTTTCATTTCTCTTCCAGGTTATAAATTAAACATTACTGGTGGAACTGATAAAGATGGGTTTGCAATGAAAAAAGATCTCCCTGGAATGGGTAGAAGAAAGCTACTATTAAGTGATGGTAAAGGCTTTAAAGCCATAGAAGGCGGTATGAGAAAGAAAAAATCCGTTAGAGGAAATACAATAAACCAAGATATTGTTCAAATAAATATGAAAGTAGCAAAAGAAGGTTCTAAACCAATAGATAGTTTAATAAAAATTGAAGGAAAAGGCGAAAGTCCTAAAGAAGAAAAAACCGAGAATAAATAAGGAGAGCAATAATGAGTGTTCCCCATCAACCTGAAGTAAATATAGGCATGATAGGTCATGTGGATCATGGAAAAACAACATTAACTCAGAGATTAACAGGAAAATGGACAGATGAGCATTCTGAAGAAATAAAAAGAGGAATCTCAATAAAACTTGGCTATGCTGATGCTGCTTTTTATAAATGTACAGATTGTAAAGAACCTCAGTGTTATTGCACTAAAGATAAATGCCCTGTTTGTAATAGTAAAACAGAATTATTGCGTGTTGTTTCATTTGTTGATGCACCCGGTCATGAAACCTTAATGGCTATAATGCTTTCTGGTGCCGCTATTATGGATGGTGCTATTTTAGTTATTGCGGCAAATGAGCCATGTCCGCAACCTCAAACAAGAGAACATCTAACCGCTTTAGATATAGCTGGAATTAAAAATATAGTAATTGTTCAAAATAAAATTGATTTAGTTACAGAAAAAAATGCTATAAAACATTATGAACAAATTTTGAAATTTATAGAAGGTACATGTGCTGAAGGTGCACCTATAATACCTGTTAGTGCCCATCAAAATATCAATATAGATATCCTAGTAAAAGCATTACAGAATTGTATTCCTACACCTAAACGAGATTCTAATAAACCTCCAATTATGTATGCTGCTAGAAGTTTTGATATAAATAAACCCGGCATAAGACCAAAAGATCTAAAAGGCGGTGTAATTGGAGGTTCACTTATTCAAGGCATTTTAAAACAGGGTGAAGAGATTGAGATTTGTCCTGGAAGAAAAATTGAGGTTGAAGGTAAAAAAACAACAGAATCAATAACAACAACAATTGAATCATTAATAACAGGTGGTAAATTAGTTAAACAAGCTTCACCAGGTGGATTAATTGCTATAGGAACAGGACTTGATCCAGCAAGAACAAAATCAGATTCTTTCGCTGGTAAAGTTATAGGAAAAGTTGGACAATTACCTCCAACATTAGAACGTTTTAACCTATCTATAACTTTATTAAAAAGAGTAGTAGGTACTATAGATGAAAAAAATGTGGAACCCATTAAAACAAATGAACCATTAATGCTTACAATTGGAACTGCTACAACTGTAGGTATTGTATCAAAATTCCATGGTGATAAAATTAGTGTGGAATTAAAATTACCTGTTTGTGCTAATGTGGGACAAAGAATAGCAATTAGTAGAAGGATCGATGGTAGATGGCATCTGATTGGTTACGGCAAGATAGAGATACAATAATCCTTCTTGATAGTAATGCAGTGATGATGCCTTTCGAGTTTTCTATAGATTTAGAAGGGGAGCTTACTCGTTTGTTTGGTAAATTTAAAATTATTATACCTAAACCTGTTATTAATGAACTAAAATTTTTATCAGAACATGGAAAAGGAAGAAAAAAACTTATTGCTAAACCTGCTTTAAAATTAATAGAGAAATATGATATTGTTGATGCTGAAGGATTTGGTGATAAAGCAATTATTAATTTAGCTAAAAAATTAAATAGTATAGTATTAACAAATGATAAAAAATTAAGAGATAAATTGAAAAAATTATCGTTACATACTGTTTATCTTAGGGGTAAAAGTAAACTAGTTTTAGAATAAGTGATTGTTTGGAAAGTTTTTATAAACAAAGGTTATATTCTGCATTTTACTAAGTCGGGGTGGCTCAGCCTGGTTAGAGCGCCTGACTCATAAGCTCAGCTAAAGGGTTCGTATTTAGCCTTGCGCTAAGAAATCAGGAGGCCGCGGGTTCAACTCCCGCCCCCGACATGCTATTTATTAGCACGGCTATTTGACAGGAGAAAAACATACATTTTATAAAAAATATACGTGGGGAAGAAAAAAGAGTTTGGAATTGATGTCTAAATCACTTCCAGTTTACCATAAGCACGTTTCCAGTCTTTTGTGGTCTTTAAAAACTCTGCATACCCGTTTTTTCTTATGAACTCAATAGATTGTTTATATTTCTTGTATTTATACCCATTTTTACTATGAAAATCAAGCATAATCTTGCATGTTGAGTAATCTGAACAGTCCGCACAGGTTTCAAGTTTTTTTTCCTTGAAACAGCATACTTTCATTTTGCATTTGGCATCGTTTATATCTCTTTTCCCAATGTCATATCCTAATTTGCAACCCTTACAGTAATTCTCAATAAGAGGTGGACAAGTCTTACAATATGCACCGCAACATCCAATAAGCCTTATCTGATTTGCAGTGTCATCTTCTTTTTTTACCATTTACTCAGGCTTATGTTTTACAGATTAATAATATTTTCATCTTTCGTGTATGTTCTAAAAACTATAAAGATTAAGAATAAGTTTGGGATTAAGGTGAAATCATGAAACCAATTAGAATTGGTGTGTGTGGTATAGGTTGTGAGAAGTGCCCACGAATGGTGCAAAGTAAATGTCCAAATGGAGAAATTGGATGCATTCCTAAAGAAAATAAGCTCTGTAAAATAGCGACTTGTGCATTCGAAAAGAAAATAAAGTTATGTTTTGAGTGTGGGAAATTTCCATGTGAAATAACAAAAAGTGGTCCTATACAGTATGGATATTGCCAATATCTAACTGGAAAAGAATAAAAGGTGACTATGACGCAACCAGATATACTCATAGTTCTGTTCCTTGCTGTAATCAGTCCAATTATAGGTTCGCTTATTGGTGTATTGAAACATCCTTCTGAAAAATTCATGTATGTCATGTTAGCATTTGCAGGAGGTGTAATGCTATCAATTTCTTTTCTTCAATTAATCCCTGAAAGCCTTCGTCTATCTTCTGTGCTCATTTGTGTTGCTGGTTTTACCACGGGTGTAATAATTATGTTTGCGTTGGATAAACTCATTCCACATATTCATCCAGAACTCTGTTTGCCAGAACAGGGGGCAAATTTGAAATTAACAGCAATATATTTGATTTTAGGTATCTTTTTGCATAATTTTCCAGAAGGTATGGCTGTTGCACTTTGGAAAGTATCGGGGATAAAAGTCGGTTTAATAGTTGCTTTGGCAATTGCAATACATAATATTCCTGAAGGGATTTGCACCTCTGCACCATATTTTTATTGCACAAAAAAACGTATCAAATCTTTTCTTCTTTCATCATCTACTGCAATTCCTATTTTAGTCGGGTATCTTGTTGTATTATTTTTATACGAGCAAATAACATCCTCTGCTACTGGTTTTATAGTTGGAGCGACCGCAGGATTTATGATATATATCACGGGTGATAAAATACTTCCAACTTCTTTTGGAAAAAACCCTGAACACACCACAATATTTTCTTTTATAATAGGGATTTTGTTTGTAATTGTTTTAGGTTCATTGTAAAAAATTTACATCTGACAGAAACTATTTAATTTAAAATAATGTTACGAAAATTATAGGGTACGGGTGAGGGTAATATGAAACCCATCGGTCCATTAATGCGGGAACATAGATTAATTGAACACATGATCAAAATATTGGATAACGAGTTAAGAAAAAACTTACTACAGAACATAAAAAAATAATGAACAAATTAGTAGAAGACCACATGCTTGCCAGGAAAACAGTGGGTGCTCTTTTGAATGCAAATGAATCTTTTGTTAATGGAAAAAAGGAATCTTTGAAAGAGATTATATCTAATTTGGAAAAACTTGTTGCGTTGTACCCAAGGCACATTTATACAGAAGATAAAGAGTTTTTTTTCCCATGTATGGAGTATTTCAATAAAGAGGAGCAAGACGTTATGCTTCAAGAGTTCTGGGAGTTTGACCAGAAGATGATTCATGAGATGAATACAAAAATAGTGAATGACAAACAAATTTGATAGATTGGAGAAAGTGATTATATGGAGAAAAAAGCAATAAATCATTATTGGTTTGGTTCAAAATTTCTTGAATACTGCGTAAAAAAAGAATGGCTGATACAAGAAGGAACTGGTGGCAGAGGCACAAAAGGGTATCCAACAGAAAAAGGCAGAAAAGCACTTAAAGAAGAGTTCGGAATTGAAGTCTAACTCCCTTTCCCTGCATTTAAAATATCATCAAAACTTTTATTTGCAGAATGAAGATTTTTGATAAGCTTAAGAATGATTTTGGTGTGAGAACTGAACCTCTGCACCTAGTTCCCGCCCCAACACCTATTTAAACAATTTGTTTTAAAAAATGCAAAAAAACGCATAATTTGAAACGATTTTATATGAATATTACTAACTGCAAATGAAAACATTTTTATATTTATACTAATTACCAATTAGTATGTTATCAAAGGAGATACTTAGACAGATAGTAATACAGCAAAAAAATGATAAGTTCCCAATAGATGAAACAGTGGAACGAGATGTATTAAATGAATTACTTCGATGGTTTACAGATAATAGGATACTTATACTAACTGGATTAAGGCGAAGTGGAAAATCGACTATATTACGGCAGATTATACAAAAGATGCCAAAATATTGTTATGTAAATTTCGAAGATGAAAGATTCATTGATTTTAAGGCTCAAGAATTTGAACAATTAAATGAAGTACTTATTGAGGTATATAATAATCCAACTACCTATTTTTTTGATGAAATCCAAAACATCAATAAATTTGAAACATTTGTAAGGAGACTCCAAGATCAAGGAAAAAAGGTCGTTATAACAGGTTCAAATGCATCACTTCTAAGTAAAGAACTTGGAACTCGATTAACTGGAAGATATAAATCCTTTGAGATTTACCCTTTTTCATTTAATGAATATCTAAAGTTTTATAAAGTTAGGCCAGACAAAGAATGGTTTTATTTAACAGAAAAAAAGGTACAACTGATTCAATTATTCGAAAAATATCTTGCTATAGGTGGTATGCCAGAATATATAAAAAACAAAGACATGGATTATATAAGAACAATCTACGAAAATATCTTATATAGAGATGTTATAGTAAGGTATCTAATAAAAAAACAGAAACTTTTAAAAGAATTAGTTAATATTTTAATGACAAATATATCATCATTATTTACTTATAACTCTTTGAAAAAAACCCTTGGTTTGTCAAATGCGATAACTGTGAAAGAATATATTTCGTATTTGCATAACTCATATTTGTTTTTTGAATTACAAAAATTTGATTTTTCAATAAAAAAACAACTTAATGCTCCTAAAAAGATTTTTGTTATCGACCCTGTTTTTCATCAACTATGTGGATTAAATTTTTCCTTAAATAAAGGGAAAATCTTGGAAAATATTGTTTTCATCGAATTGAGAAGGAATCGAAAAGAAGTATACTATTATTCAAACAAAAATGAGTGTGATTTTTTAATAAAAGATGGTACAAAAATTATTGAAGCAATTCAAGTATGTTATCTATTGGATGATACTAATAAAGAACGAGAGCTTAATGGTTTGCTTGAGGCAATGAAAACTTTTCACCTGAAAAAAGGTTTACTTCTAACACAGGATCAAGACGAAGAAATAATAGAAAATGGAAAAAAAATTGAGGTTCTTCCTGTTTGGAAATGGATCCTCCGAAATAGTTTTTCTTAAATAGAGATTTGATTATAAAATAATCTTATATTCAAACTCTTTCTTTTAAAATATCCTAAAAATTTTTATTTACGGAAAGAAGATCGTTATAGGTTAAAGAACGATTTTGACATGAGAATTGAGCCTCTACATCTAGTTCCCGCCCCCGACATTAATATCTGGGATTCAAAATATTATTTGGTCTGATTCATAATGCGTTTAAAAAAATTATGCAAAGCGTTAATGTATATTTAATTAGCTCTATAAACAGTTTAAATCATAATATATAAACAGTTTATTGTAAAGTTTTTCAAGATTCTCAGTTTTAAAAATAGCAAATAAAAACATGACTAAATATATCAGAGCCAACACTAGATAGCATTTTAATGGCTTAATCCGATTTGTTGTATTATCTTTTTCACAATCGCATGGAAAATCTGAAACTTGTAAGCGTTCAAGTTTCGAATGTATCTTTGATACATCTATAGTTTGAAATAAAAACTCTTTTTGATCAATATCATCTTTTATTGATTTCTGATTAGACGATTGAACCACCTGATAACCAACAACATTAGTCAATGAACTAAGAACAAGCAGAACAATAGCACTAATACTAACACCAATCAAAATATTTTTTCGCATATTTTTTTCTACCTCCCTTTTAAAAAATAATTCCTCTCTTGTAGCATGTCATAGATTATCTTGATTTAAATGTTGTGAAAAAATATATGTAACAAAAAGATATAAAAACGATATTAAAAACACAATTTGTTACAAGAATTTCATTTACAAACAAATAAAAACAAATAGAAGCTTAATGAGGGTCTAGATGTTTTTTGAGGGAGGAAGGTAAGAACATGAAAAAAATGTTTATTCTAAACTTCCAAGTCTAGTACCCCCATTAAAACAACTATAGGTTTTTTATTATTAAAGATTTTCACATATATTTTCAAAATAGAAGATGAAGAATAAATAAAAAAAAAGAAATAAAGATATGGTTTGTTAAACTTAATATCACGGCAAGAGGAGAAAACTCATACTGATTTCATTTTTCAAGAGTTCAAATACCTCCTTTGCACTAATTTACCTGAAAAATTAAAGGACTATTTTGTCAACAAATCCACGTAGAAAAAAAATTGCTCTAGTGGGTCCCCAAGATTCGTGATAGTCATTAATGTAACCAAATCCCGTAAAATTTGAAAGATAAATATATACAGGCAACTGTGTCTTTGTGTATATCTTTCCTGTTATAAGATTTTTAATGGTTAGCACATACGGTAAAAATTCTCCCAACAATCTTGGTGGAAGTGGAAGTTCATTTCTGATGGACAAATTTGCGTTAATTTCTCCTAGAACATGTTTATTTCTCTCTTCCCCCTGTTTTATATCACCATTTACGCTAATTCCATAACAACATCCATACACCCGTATCTCGATATTATGATCTTGTTTGAGTTGAATTAATGATGGTTCTTGGTATATAGGGACGCTTACTGTATAATTTCCACTACTGAACGGGACTATTATAGTTCCGAACAGAAAAATTATGACTCCAATTAAAAAAATGATTTTCTTTTTTATATTATCACAATTTCACTATAGATATTCCATTATATAATCATTATTAATAAATGTACAGTATTTTACAATTTAAAATATAAAATAAATCATGGATTGATCCTTTTTCATTTGGATACCATTATTAATTATTGGATTGTATTCGCTGTTTAACATGTTATTTGGTTTTGGATTTCCTATTAATACAGCTAATATAATTGTGGTATTATTAAATAAGTCGTGTTTTATGCTTTTCTTGCATTAACCATAAAGCAATTGGTTTTACATCTTCAGCTTTAGCATTTCTAGTTTCAATCCAACTATTAAGCACATCATTTGATGCATCTTTACAACATTCTTCGCAAGCAAAAAATATATTAAATAAAACTAGTCCTGAAAGATTTTCATCAAAAATAATATCTTGTCCACAGAGATCACAGATACCTGAAGTTTTTAAACTCATCTTAGAAACTGTTTCATCCTCATCTACTATCTCAAATATATCCTCAGGAGAAATATTATCTGGTATTGTTTCTCTAGTAATTTTTTCAGTATTATTTCTTAATATTTCTATATCATCTAATTTCTCTTTTTTTATTTCAACAGTTAAACCACATTCTGCTTTTAATTTTTTAATATGTAAAAATATTTCTTCAATATCCTTAGCTCTATGAGAATTTACAGACATTATCCTCACTTAATCCTAATTTTTAATAGATTTTAATAATTTTCTTATTTTAAAAAATATTTGTCTAAAATAAGCTACTTGCTCTAATTTGTACAGCCGGATCTTTAGATATCTCTTGAATTTTTCTTGTAAGATCCTCAAATCCCTCAAGAGTGTCAATATCAAATTTACCTAAAAAAGTACCATCACCTGTAAAAAGACTTATTTCTCTAGTGGCCTTGGATAATTTATTGTTTTGTTTCATCATTGTAAGTAAATCATCTTGGTTATCTACATTATCAGAAACCTGCGAATTAATTTGTTCTTCTAATAAATTGGAGATAAAAGTTGATCTGTCACCTATTATATTTAATCTATCAATTTTATCAACTAATTCACTTGATAATTCTAATATTATTGTTTTTTTTTCCATATAAGTAGAAAAATGCATCACTGGTATTTTAATTTTTTTGCTAAAAATTTTTTTTAGCTATATACTTTTTTTAATAAATAATGTTTTAAAGTAATAATATATTCATAATTTTGAGGGGATAATAGATGACAACAGATCGTACATTAAATGAACTTCGAAAAAAAGCACATGAGTTAAATTGCAACTTAACAGAAGAAGATTATGATCCTAGAGAAATAGAAATAATTGGATATTATTTAAAAAGAATCGCAGCTAGCTATCTAAGCTATTTTACGCATAAAGAATTAGCTGAAGCTGAAGAAACTGGAAATGTTATAAAAGAAACTGTTGATAAAAAATATTAGGAGTATATATAACTTTTTTTTTAAAAACTCTATATTTTGATATTATTCTAAAAAGGTAAAATATCACTAAATATTGTTAATAATGAGAAACCCATTGCAAAAAATATGTATTGAAGATACATTAGTGACCATGCATGAACATTTTCAAAAGTATCACTTTCTGTTCCCCTAAGGATTAAATAGAAAATAAAGAAACTAAATATTACTAAAAAAGTTAAAGGCCAAAGATATGGTTTTAACGCTCCTTGGTTAATGAATATTGGTATAAATATGAATGGAAAAAACATGAAAGGGAAACTTATCAAAGATGTTTTTTTATTACCATAAGTATTTATTAAAGTATGAACACCTGTTTTTTTATCTGCTTCACAATCTGTTATGTCTTTTGTTGCCATTCCTCCAATTAAATAAAGAGTGCTAATTAATCCTATTGCTATAGGAGTTGGTGTAAATGGACTAGCACCAAAAACACTCCAAGAAGCTAATATCCCTAAAATACCTCGAGGTATAGCAATCCATACTTGATTGATAAATAGATATTTTTTCATTCTGGGTGGAAGTGAATATGTAACTGTAAAAACCATTATTAAAAATACAAATATTCCAAACCAGACATTTATTGTAACAGCTCTAAGTAATGCAAAAAGATAAAGTAAATATGCCAGGCTTTGTGCGGTATCAGCTCTTATTATTCCTTTTGGTATCGGTCTATATGGTTTAGATATTTTATCGGCTTCTACATCTGTTGCTTGGTTTAATGCATTAGATGCAGCATTTACTAAAACAATAGTAAAACTTGTTTGTCCAACTGTTATAAACCAATCTGTAGTTATTGGGATTTGATCTTTATTATAAATTAAACTTGCTGTTGCTATAGCCATAGAAACTAGAAATGGAGCTGTTAATGTAAAAGGTCTAACAAGATCAATTCCTGCTCGTGCTTGTTTAGAAAGAAACCTAGTTTTTGAATATGGTTGTTTTATAGTAAGTTTTGCAAAACCATGTTTACTATCATCTGATATTGGGTCACTCATTGTTAATTTGTATAGAAGCTCTGATATTAATGTTTTTTTCCATTTTTTTTAAAAAATATATATAAAGTATGCATTAAAACATTTATAATCAAAATAATATTTTATTAATAAAAAAAATTTAATTTATATAGACAAAATTTCTGCAAGGATTCTACCTGAATTTAATGCACAGTTAAAACCTATTCCTGGAGCTTTTACACAATCGCCAACTAAGAATAAATTGTTTATTGGAGTCTCAATTTTTGGTTTATCATTATCTATTGTTTTTGCTACCCCATCAAGATGCCATATTGATGAATAAATCACCCATTTTAGATTAGTTTTAAAATCAGGTATTAGGTGTTTAAGATTTTTATCAAGCAAATCTCTGAGTTTTTTCAATATTTTTTTGTCTCTTGCTTCATCTGGTGTACAGATTATATAAGACTGAACCAGAAACTCCCCTTTAGGAGTAAGTGCTGATTCTGGAAGGGTTGACATGAAATCAATCATTCCAACTACATCGTTTCCCTCCAATCCAACATTTCTTTCAATAAAATGAAATGTCTTACCTACCAAATTAGGATTAATTTTTTTCAAAGAGTAATATGCACAGAGACTACCTGTACCATTAAGTGATTTTATTTTTTTTACATAATCCTCAAAAAAATATTTTTCATCTACAATACTAAAAAGATTTTGAATAATAATATTAGAAACAACGATATCAAAATAATGTTCTTTATTTTTAACTAAAACACCAATTGCTTTATTGTTGTTAATAATTATTTTTTCAACAGGTTTATTTAATAAAATTTTTCCATTATTTTTTGTGATATAATTAGCTAATTTTTTTGTTATACTACTAAGTCCACCTTTAGGATATCCAACAGGTTTTGATCCCTTCAGTAGAATCTTTTGTGCACGGAACATCTCACCTGTTGAAATTTTATCAAGATTATTCATAGTTGTTATTGAACGTGAAAATATCTCAAGTATAAGTTTCATTTTGCCTTTACCATACTTTTCTATTGTTTCTGACATTGATACAGAATCTAATTTTTTCATTGTTTTTTCACTGGCAAAAATAAGTCTAGAAATATTTGGTAAAATCTTTAGTTTATCAATTCTTGATAAAAACGGAAAATCATATCCGTTTTCTCTAATAAAACCAACATTTGACTCTATAATTTCTACATGATCATTTAGTTGGGATAAAATATTGTTTGTATTAGATAAAACACCACCACCGATAGCGTGATATCCAAGATCTAGAGTGTAACCATCTAGTAATTTTTTTTCAAAGATTGTTTCTAAATCAGGTTCTGAAAAAGCAACCTCCATATTGAATTGGGAAAGAAGAGTTCTATATTCTTCAATTGTTAATTTTAAAGGATAAATTGAAAGAGCTCTACCTCCGATTATAGATTCTTTTTCAAATATTGTAACCTTATGACCTTGTTTGGTTAATAATGCACCTGCTGTTAAACCACCAATTCCTGCACCAATTATACAAACGGTTTTTTTATCAACCATTTTTACATCCTGGGTCTTAAAAGTTTTTCACCTATAAGTGGTGTAAAAGCTATGTACCAAACAATTGGAAAAATTATCAATATTACTGAATATAATATTGTTGGAACAATTGAAATCAACATAATAGGAACTAGAGAATATCTTAAGAAAGATTGAATAGCTATATATTTTCTTATTTTATTTCTATTAAATATTTTTATAGATAATAGCTTTATACTGAAGAAAAGAACTCCTAAAATAGCTAAACCTAATATGACAAGTTGCCAAATATAATAATTATAGTTAAAAAGTACAAATGGTAAAAACAATAAAGTGGCTGAAAATAATCTAATTCCAATACTAAAAATTTTAAAACCATCTGGAATGGTAATATTTACCCCTCGCATTTTTACACCCATGGATAAAGCAATATTTTTTACTCCCATTTCAGGATCATGATCTGCATCCTTTATTCCACCTTCAATAGCATTCATGTGTAGTATTTGATTAAAAGTTAAAATGAAAATAATCCAAGTGATAATTGTTGGTTGACCAAATGATAGAGCGCCAAATAAAAATACAAAAGCTACTGAGATAGCAACAAGAAAATCTGCTCCAACTATTTTTTTACCATAGAAATCATATGTACTACCAAGCATCCCAGCAATAAAAAGGGACAGTAATGCTGTAAATTTTAAGTAATCAATTGTTTGTCCATACCATAATATTCCAACTAATAAAAATGAAAAAAGAATGAAAAAAATACATATTATTAACGCATTTTTTGTTGATATATCACCACTTACAAGTGGTTTACCATGTAAATCTTTTGCTAACTTGTCAACTTCTATATCTGCGTAATCATTTAATATAAAACCATAAAGAGCTGCAAGAGCACCTATTATAAATACCATTGTTAGACTATAAAAATCAAACACTCCTACTGTAATTGCACCTATAACTGGTGGTATTGCAAGACCACCTATACCTGGAATTCTTAATAGTCTTGCGTATGCTACTATTTTGTTCATATAATCATTGGAAGAAAATATGTCTATATGAGCTTTTCTGATAATTAAACCAGTAAAAATTACATTGTTTTAGGTTGCAAAAGTGTTCCATGTAAAATAATATTTGAAAATACAAAACCTAAACCTGGAAAGAAAACAAGTATCCCCGTCCAAGGGTTTAAACCCATTAGCATTATAGGAACAATCATAAAGTTTATCATATAATGACTACCTATAAGTTTTCTTGCTTTCATTCTTTCAAATCGTTTCATTGAAAGAAGTTGGTAAGATAAAAAGAACATAACTATACCAATAAAAACGATAATTATACATTGCATGTATTGTAATAATGTAAGTTCTTTGATATTCCATATTATAAAGAAAGGTAGAAGTACAACAATCAAATCAATTAATTGAATTCCATAGGCAAGAGCTTTAAATTTTCTAGAAATTTTTAAAGTACCATCAATGATTCTAACACCTAATTTTATTGCAATTGATTTTGCTCCTCTTATATAATCATTTTCAATGTCTTTGAGTCCACCTGCTATTAACTGCATAAATAAAACTTGTATTGAACCAAGAATACATACTATCCATGCAAGTTGTTTTACTTCATATAAATTATTTATTGAAATTGTTGTTCCATATAAAATTAAAAAAAATACACCTAATGCTACAAAAATATCCATCCCTGGTAATTTCTTGCTTGTAAGATCATAAATTATAATGGATGAGGCTGAAATTGCTAAAAAAATAATTGGAAAATAATTCTGATTTTTAAAAGCGATATATAAAGCTATTGACAAAGCTAATATAATTGTTACAATTGCAAAAATCCAAGCTTTTTTTATAGAAATTGTTCCACTTATTAATGGCCGATCACTTATTTCTTTTGATGTTTTATCAATTTTATAGTCAATAATATCATTAAATACGAAACCAAAAGTGTGTCCTAAAAAACCTACTAAAAATAATAAAAAAAGATCTATAACAATGAAATGTTCCATGGCAATAGCACCTAATACTGGAGAAACTCCTGTTAATACTGCATTAAAGGAACGTGCAAGCTTTAGATATTCTCTGAATTTCATATATGGGGTGTAATATTAGTCGATAAAATAAAAAGCTATCGTTTTATATATGATATAAGGATTAACCATATATCTAATGATGCAAAATAGTTAATTTTTCCTATATTTTATAAAATTTATTATTTTATTTATTTTATAAATCTTTTTTTAACCTTATAAACATTTAATTACGTTTAAAAATCAATAGAGTTATACTAAGGGTTTGGAAAGATTATTGATAGATAACATTAATTAATTATTAGATGATAAACCACAAATAATATAGATTAAAAATTTATCATCTTTAGGAATTAAAAAATGAATAAAAGCCCAATAGATATGAATTATGAAGAGCTGGATAATCTTCTTGACAATTTTTTAAAAAATGAAAAGCTTCCATCAACTATACCATATAGGTCTGAGCAGATTAATTATACTCGCCATAGTAAAATTCCTTTGTTGTTAAAGGCATTTTATCGTCTAATGAAAGCTGAATTTTTTTATCAATCTTATATAAAAAAACAACTTCGTCCATTAAAAAATGAACAAAACATGTTTAAAATTTTACAGGAAACAAAATGTATCAGAGCATTAAAGGTTTATTTGTATCTAGGAAAAGTGGGATTACATGATTTATTAATAAAGCTCGGTAGTAGATTTGATGATCGGATTTTTACTAATTTTGCAATAGCAACTATGTTATATGATGCATCTTTTGACGTAAAGCAGTTCCGGCCCTACCTAAGATATTTTGATGCGTTAATTATGCAGCAAAAACCTGTTGAACCAGTAGATGCATATCTAACTTTATTCAACAATTCATTAAATTATTTACAAAAACGTTTAGATTCAGCTACCTTTGAAACATTTTCTCATTATGTTCGTATTGAACATATAAGTCAGTTGATGAGCATTTACCAGCTTTCTGATAAAAGGATATCAAAGGATGATTTGTTAAAAATTACATATGTTAAAGGAGGTATATCTGGATTAGCATTAATGTATATTATGGTTCCAAATTTAAAGAAAGATCACGGTGTTGCTATCTATGAACTTGGTTCTGTGTTACAATTAATTGATGACATTAGTGATATTAAAGAGGATATAAATGGTGGAATTCAAACTCTTCCTAATCAAAAACTACTCAATTACAATGAATTAAAGCAAATGTATTGTGGAACCATAAATAATTTGATTGAAAAGTTGGATATTGATCCAAATAAATCCGATGGATCTTTAGATATGTTGTGTTGGTTTTCTGATTCTATGTTGGAAAGAAGGTATCGACAATATTTTGAATCATTATAGATTATTGATTTTATGATAAATTTTAGATAGAAAGATATTATTTAGTCTTATATGTTTAAAATGGCGGTTAAACAAAAAATAGGATTTCAACCCTATGATATTTCTAGTGTTGATGACGCAAGTCATTTAAAAGATAATTTTTCTCATGTTGAAACATGGTATTTTGATGGATATTTCAAAGATAGGTACAGCATGGTTATATTGGTTAATGTACTACATATTAATGGTTTTGGTTTTGTATTAACAGGTTTATATCTATATAAAGATACTGAGCCTATAATAACAATCCGAAGGAGATTCCCATTAAAAACATTTTTTGGTTCAACTGAAAATCCTGTTATTACAATAGATAATAAAACAATTATTAACTATCTAGGAATAGATAAAAAAACAGAATATTGGTCATATAATATTTCTATGGGTGATACAACAAATGGTGTCGATCTTCGTTTTGTTCAAAAGAATAAATCATGGAAAGGAAAAACATTACTTGGCCAATGGTTGGTTGTTCCACTTTTTGATGTTACAGGTTCACTATTTGTTGATGGAAAAAAGTTAAATGTTACAGGGATAGGTTATCATGATCATAATATTTACCCGTTATATGCACCGTTTTTTATTAAAGGTTATCATTTTGGTAAGATACCTCTTGGTAAATTTAATATTACCTGGGCGAATGTAATGAGTAGGAAAGGTATTGATCAGCCGATTGTTGTGATAAATAAGGAAGATACTTATATCAGTGTTGATCCATGTAATATTAAGTTTATCGTTGAAAAAGAAATTAAGAATAATGGGAATATAATTCCAGAAATTTTTAATATATGTATAAATACTGATAATGTTAATTTATCAGTTAAGAGCCAAATGAATAATATCCATAATATTCATTTCCCTGCACTTAACTATTGGCGATATCATATACATTATTTAGGTGAATTAACTATTGATTCTAAAACTATTAATATAGATCTCATTGATATTTCTGAATTATTAAGATTTTTTTAAATTTTTTTTTTATTTTATTAACCAAAGTAATTCATAAGATTAAATATCTAATATAAGAAAATTGATATGTAAAGGTTAATTTTGATAACAGTATTTAGATTATATACTACTGATTTTTTATACTTTATTTAATAAAAATAGTTACAAAGGAAAAATTATTATGTGAATAAATTTTACACTTAAAAGTAATAACTATGTACAATAAATTTAAAAAAACAAATCTTCCTAAGGAAAATTATAGATTTTTAAAAGCAATCGAAATACAGCCAAAAGATGATGCTTATCATATTAGTTCTCATATCTCTAATATAGAATGGTGGTATTTTGATGCTATTTTTAAAAATGGTTACAGCATTCATATTGGTTTTAGAACATATAATATAAAAAAAGCCGGAATGGTTCAATCAAGAATAAATATTTACAAAAATGGAAAACTAATATCAGAAGAATTAAAAATAGATTTTTTTTCTAAGTTTTTTATTGATCCTAATTTTCCAACAATTAAAATAAATGATAAAACAATTGTATATTTCGATAAGGAATCTTACGAGAAGAATAAGGAATGGCGATACAGAATAAATATATCTATTAATAATAAAAAAGTAGATTTATTATTTATTGGTACAACAAAAGGTTGGAAGATAGAAACAACTGATACTTGTTGGGTAGTTCCTTTACCTAAGGCAAAAGTATCTGGCGAAATTATCATTAATGGTGAAAAAATAGAAACTGAAGGTGTTGGTTATCATGATCATAACTGGGGTTATTCTATTACTACTGCTATGAATAATCTTGGATGGTATTGGGGTAGAATAAGCACAGAAACAATGAATATTACATGGGCAAAAATAGTTCAAAATTTTTTTAAGAGCGATATTATTGCTGTAATAAACAAAGATAAGGGCAATTTTTATAATACTAGTCCATATAAAATCGAAATTATTACTAAAAAAAATGAAAATTATGAGAGAAAATTTTTTCCAAAAGTATTTGATTTAAAAATTAAAGATGAAACAACTAATGATGTTAAGATTTGTTGTGATATTAAAATGAATACAATTGAAACTCAATATAAAAGAATTTTAACTATAAAATATTGGAGATTTCATGTTTTAACTCATGGTCATATTACAATTGGTAATTACAGCGAAAATCTTGTTGATAAACCACAAATCATTGAATTATTAAAATTCAAAGCTAAAGAAGTCTTATAAAAATAATTATTTTTTATATTATAATTTATAAATTATTTTTAATTACATTTATTAATAATTAACCATTATAAGTTATAAAAATTTACTAATTCGACAATAAACGATATTTGTATAATAAGATTTATATACTCATATATAATATATATTTTCGTGAATGGGGGAGACATGGAGTTTTTTTGTTAAATCTCTCCTCACCACCTTCATCTTCCCCATTCTCTCCTTCTTACTTAAAAAACTATTTTTTAGCATTTCAATTAGTATATAAATTAATCTTTTGAAAAGTGTATTCCAATCAAAGAAAAAATATATACCCATCCAACAATAAATGCTAAAATGATTAAAATTCCCCCTATCATAATCTTGTCAATAACCAAATTAAATCCTAAAAACATAGCAAATCCAAGAAAATATAAAGGGTGTTTTCTAAGACTTTCATTATTTTGTATTCCAAATAGCTTGTAAATTAGAAGAATATGTATTGGGGCGCCTATTAATAGAAATATGTAGAAATAATAGGGGGAAATTATATTCATAAAAAATGGTAAAGAGTATACAATATCTATAGCTAAAACAATACCTATAAAATATAGTAAATTTGGGTCTCCAATAGAATATGAATATTTACCATCCTTTTTTCCTCTCAAAATGTATATAGAAAGAATCTTATCATGTGAATAACCCCATCTGACTGCTGTTGTAGGGACATTAAATTTTCTATCTATATGTACATCTTTCATTCCATCTATCCATTCAGAATATACACTTATTAAAAACGCACATATACCAGCAATTATTGTAATAGGTGTAATATCACCTACTGCTGATGCTCCAAAGATAACTAAAAAAGCTGCTCCAAAAGATGGAGTAATATCATATGCCCAAGCAATATATTTTCCTTTAATCGTATAAAGTGTACCAAACAATGCTGCTATTACAATGGAACTATATGCAAGCAAATTAGGATAAAAAAAAGCTGAAAAAACTATCATCATTAAATAGCAAAAATAAATAAAAAAAAGGGCATTTTTTGGTTTAATATCCCCTTTAACAAGAGGTTTATATTTATATTGAGGATTATTTTTATCCTCTTCTATATGACAATATTCATTTATTGCACCAATATAAGCATGTGAAAAAATAGCAATAATTAAAATCTTTATAGCATCAGAAATATTTGGAATAATCGTTGATGTAACAGCACCAAGGAAAATCGCGCCCCATGTATTTGTTGCTCCAAAAAGTCTACCAAGTTTTAGATAAATTTTTATGTTTTTTAAAATGCCGTTCCAATTTTTTTTTCATTATCACTAATTTACTAAAATATAAACTATCTTATAAATATTATCTTACATAATTAAAATTTAAATTTTCAATCATTAACTAAATAGAAATTTTTCTGCTTTTTTTGATACTATATCTCTATATTTTTCGTCAGTGATAATCATGATATCCCAATCAGGAATAGCTTTTTGTTTGATTGCCTTAGCAACTGGAGTAAAATCATCAAGAGTTTTAATCTCATTTTTTTCATCAACAATAATCATATCTGTTTTATCTATCCTGGGTTCAGCCTGATGTAACTCATAAAATGGAACATCAATTATCACATGACCAGAAGGGATTTTAAGAGATTCTTCAATTTCCTTCTCCTTCTTTCTTCTCAACTTTAAATCCTTTAAATTTTTAATAACATCAATATGTTTTTCATTTGAAATTGCACTTGGCGAGGCATATCCCTGTTTGAACAGTTTTCTATATTTTAATCTAGTTATAATCTCATGTTGATAAGGTCCTTTATTTTTTAAATCATTAATAAGCTCAGAGTCTGTTTTTTTAATAAACTCAAAAGAATCTAAACTCTCTAACATTTCAATTGATTTTGAAAGCATCAATTCTGCAATTCGTACAGTTTTATGAAAATAAACAGAAGAGTACATAAGAGCTCTAGCCATTAAAATATTCTCAATAACACCTATACCTTTTTTGATGATAGCTAACCGATTTTTATAAATGATTAATGTTTGTAAAAAACGATCGATGTCTATTGTACCATATGCAACCCCTGTATAATAAGCATCGCGAATTAAATAATCTAGTTGATCAACATCTATAGAGCTATTTAAAATTTGACTTAAATATCCTTTTTTATCAATTTTCCCTCTAATAATATTTACTATCTCTTTCGGTTCAATACTATATTTAGTAAGTATATCAAAAACACTTGTTGATCCAACTATTTCTTTCTCCTTCTCATCAAAAATTGAATTTTCTCCAAAAATTAGTTTTTCAGTTAAATCAATGTGATCAACATTTAGTGTATCCCTAAGTATATATTCAAGAGTATGCGAAAAAGGACCATGACCTATATCATGCAACAAAGCCGCACACGCAATTAATTCTTTTTCATTTTTATCTAAATCCAAATTGTCCGAAACTTTACTAGATATATAATATGTGCCAAGAGAATGTTCGAGTCTTGTATGATGAGCACCAGGAAATACAAGATGTGCTAAACCTAACTGTTTTATGTTATATAATCGCTGAATCTCTGGGGCTTCAATCAAATCTAAAAATAAACCCTGAAATTTTATATCTCCATGAATCGGATCACGAATTATTTTATTTTTATTTATCATCTTATCAGATATCACAAATTAAAGGTTTAATAAATAAAAGATTATATAGTTTTTTTTAAGGATTTTTTTGTTTTGTTTATACTTCCTGCAATAAAAAAGCTCCAAGAAACTTTAATTTTTCTTCGTATGATTCCGGGAATAAAAATCGTTCTGTAGCTGCGATACTACTTAGAATTGAGTTACCGTCTTGGGGTGTAAAACAGAATCCTATTACTTCGTTATTGTTTAGAACATGAATTGTTGGTATAACAGCAACGGTTTGGTCGAGTATTCTACCATAGTGACCATGGTCTCGACCGAAAGAAAATACTAAATTAGCTGCTTTTTTGTAGGTAGTTGCGACCAATGGATTATCAATAAATTTTTTAATAGCCTCCTCTTTTATTATCTTCTTAGATAGTTTCAAATCATACCATATACAGTGCATATATTGAGTGTTTACCTTCAAAGCACTAGAAAAGACATTTAGTTCAATACCAAGAGTCTTGTACAGATGATAGACATCTACAGCATGATGGGTCCCCATTTTTTCATCTTTATGAGTTCCAACTTCTGGTGAAGGAATGAAGCTTTTCTCTTGACTAATATCATTTGCTCTTCTTATACAAAGAAATCTTCCTTCCTTAAGATTGTTTTTTTTACCATCAATTGCTAGTGTTTTAATCAAAGCAGCAATATTATGAGTGTTGCAGCTAACTATGTGGATAAATTTATCTTTTGATGTTATTGCATCGTCATTAATACCTAAAGCATACATTTTACCAAAACCAAACTCAGATCCCTGAGCTAAAAATCCTCTTACTTTATTTTTGTATTTATCATAGTATTTCTCTTTGTTCATTATCCCGGTTCCTTTTGGTGTACAATCAATTACAACAGTCGCTCTTCTTATTGCTTCTTCCGCTTCATAAGTTGGTTCTACATCAAGTTCCTGAAATTCTTTTATTTTTTCTTCATTAACAGCTAAATTAGCTCCCCGATTAATTAATCCTCTTAATTTAGGTCTATCTATTAAAACAGGGCTATGTTTATAAAAAGTAATTTCATCGATTCCTAACTCTTCTCTTGCATCACAAAGAAGTCCAATTAACGGTTCTCCAATAGTTCCGGTTCCAACCACATGAACTATATTTCCATTTGACATAGACTTTTGCCTCCCACATATTATGGCATTTCCATAATCATCATATACCATTTAATTTTTATGATTTTCTTAATAAAAATTTTTTAAACTTATTAATGAGAGAATACTTTAAAAAGGGGAATATGTTTCGTCTACCCCATGGCATTACCACTTGATGTACTGGAAAAAGCAATGAATCAAAAATTATCCTTACTATTAAAAGACGGTAGAGTGATAGAAGGTAAACTTACAGGTTACGACGAATATATGAACATGGTTCTAAATGATGTTGAAGAAACCTTTGAACAAAATAAAAGACGTCTTGGAACCGTAATCTTAAGAGGAAATAATGTTGTAAGTATCTCTATCTTATGATACTCTTTAGCGAAAAGCATATATATGCGTTACTCATTTTTATTATTGGAAGGAATCGGGCTGGTAGTTTTTGTTAGAGTGCATCCCATCCCCTCCTAGTGAGGCCAGCCATCCTTCCTTTTTGTTATTAATTGATTGATAAAATTTAATTACCAAATCTATATTGTATAATGATTTTTATGGAGAGAATTATAAAAGCAACTAGAGGTAATAATTTACGTTGTAAAGGGTGGAGACAGGAAGCAATTTTAAGAATGCTTGAAAATAATCTGGAGAATGCTGAGATTCCAGAGGAATTAATTGTATATGGCGGTACAGGTAAAGCAGCTAGAAACTGGGAATGTTATGAAAAGATTGTAGATGCACTTAAAAATCTTGAAAACGATGAGACATTGGTTATTCAATCTGGTAAACCAGTTGCTGTTTTTAAAACATGGGTGAAATCTCCAAGAGTTGTTATGGCTAATTCTAATATTGTCCCTCATTGGAGTAACTGGAATAAGTTTCATGAACTTGAGAAACTAGGGCTTATTATGTATGGTCAGATGACAGCTGGTGCCTGGTGTTATATTGGAACACAGGGTATTATCCAAGGAACCTACGAGACTTTTTCTGCTCTTGCAAAAAAACATTTTAAAAGTAATTTAAAAAGAAAAATTGTTTTAACTGGTGGACTTGGTGGTATGGGTGGTGCTCAACCCCTTGCTGTCAAAATGGCTGGTGGTATTTGTATTGCTGTGGAGTGTGACGAAAAACGTGTAAATAGAAGGGTAAAAGCTGGTTTCTGTGATATGAAATTAAAAGACATTGATGAAGCACTTGAAACAGCTAAGAATGCAAAAGATGAAGGAAAATCCTTATCTATTGGTCTTTTAGGTAACTGCGCTGATATACATCCTAAACTTGTTAAAGGGAATTTTAAACCCGATGTTGTCACTGACCAGACTTCTGCTCATGATGAATTAAATGGGTATATTCCATCAGGTTATTATGGGAATTATTTAAAAGATGCTTTAAAACTAAGAAAGGATGATCCAGGGCAGTACATAAAAAAATCCTTTGTAAGCATGAAGAATCATTGTAAGTCAATGTTAGATTTTAAGAAAAAAGGCTCAATTGTTTTTGACTACGGTAATAATTTAAGGGGACAAGCATTAAAAGCAGGATTAAAAAATGCATTTGATTACCCTGGTTTTGTTCCAGCATATATAAGACCAATGTTATGTGTTGGAAGAGGACCATTTAGATGGCTTTCTTTATCTGGAAATCCTGATGATATTTTAAAAACTGATAAAGCTGTAGTTAAAATGTTCCCAGAAGATGATGTATTGTCTAATTGGATTGAACTTGCTGAAAAATATCTTCCTTGGGAAGGATTACCAGCTCGCGTATGTTGGTTAGGTTACGGTGAAAGAGATGAGTTTGCTCTAGAAATCAATAAAATGGTTAGAACTGGAGATATAGGTCCAATAGCAATAACAAGAGATCATTTAGATAGCGGTAGTGTAGCCTCTCCTTATAGGGAGACTGAGGGTATGAAAGATGGTAGTGATACTATTGCTGATTGGCCACTACTTAATGCATTACTAAACTGTGCTGCTGGTGCTGATAGTGTGCAGATTCATAATGGCGGCGGTGTTGGAATAGGTCTTTCTACTCACGCTGGTATGGTTATTATTTGTGATGGAACTAAAGAAACAGATGAACGAATTAAACGAGTATTTAAAACAGATCCTGGTATTGGTGTTATTAGACATGCAGATGCTGGATACAAAGAATCTATTGAATTGATAAAGAAAAAAGATTTGAAAGCACCAATGATTAATTAACTCTAATCTAGTCTTCCCACTACTTTTTCTACTTCTTTTAATATCTCGCACGATTTTACTAATTCTTTCATTTTTGTATGATCTGGATAAAGTGGTCTGTCTTCATCTAAAAATTTTACATATTTTCGTATTATTTCTTTTGCCTTTGTAACACCTTTTCCAAATTTATAATCACGGAAATCTAATGCTTGAGCAGCAGCCATAAACTCAATACCTATGATTCCATAAGCATTGTCTAGTATCTGGAAATTCTTAATCGCCGTATTCATACCCATTGAAACAAAATCTTCTTGATCAGCAGCTGCTGGAATTGATTGAATAGAAGCAGGTGTAGAAAGAATACGCTGTTCAACAATCAACATATCAGCTGTGTATTGACTTAACATCAATCCTGAAAACATTCCAGCACCTTTTGTTAAAAATGCTGGTAATCCTGCACTTAATGCAGGATTATTTAATCTATTCATTCTTCTTTCAGACATTACACTTACCATTGTAATTGCAGCACCTGCCATGTCCATTGGAAGAGAAACAGGACTTCCCTGAAAATTTGCACCTGATAATTGAAGATTTTCTTTAGGAAAAAAAACAGGGTTATCACCAATACCATTGAGTTCTATCTCGACTTGTGAACGTGCATATATTAATGCATCACGAGCTGCGCCAATCACCTGTGGTGTCGAACGCATAGAATATGCATCCTGCACCTTACACTTGATTTTTCCTTCAGCAAGATCACCGCCTTTAATTAATTTTTGAATAACCTTTGCACTTTTCACAGCACCAGGAAAACCACGTGCCTCTTGTAGTTTTACCTCGTATGGTTTCATATTTGCTTTTAATGCTTCTAAAGTCATTGCCGCAGCAATTTCAGCCTGTTTTAACCAATTATTTGCATCATATAGGAATATAGCACTCATTGCTGTTAAAAGATTAGAGCCATTTATTATTGCCAGTCCATCTCTTGCTTGCAAACCAGGAATTGGAATTCCTGCCTTTTTCATTGCTTCCTTTCCTTCAAAAAGTTCACCTTTGTAATAAGCCTTTCCTTCACCAAGCATTAGCAATGCAATTTGAGACATAGGGGCTAGGTCACCACATGCTCCAACTGAACCTTTCAAACAGACATAAGGAGTAACTCTTTCATTCAACATCCTTACTAAAGTCTGTGTAATTTCAGGTCTGCATCCTGAATTACCATGTGCATGAACATTAACTCTTGAAAGCATAGCTCCTCGAACGTACTCGATTGGGGCGGGATCACCAATACCAGCTGCATGATTATAAATAAGATATTTCTGAAAATCTTTAATCTGATTATCATTCAAAACAACTTCTGAAAATTCACCAATTCCAGTGTTCACCCCATACATAATTTCATGTGCTTTAATCTTATTTTCAAGCATAGCTCTACATTCTTTTATACGTTTTAGAGCATCAGGATGAAGTTTTATTTTTTCGAAATATCTAGCTATATTAGTCAATTTCTCAATTGTTAATCCAGAGCTATCTATAATAACAGTCATTTAAGCCTCCTTCTTTTAAGGTAATTAAAAACTTGTTATTAAATAATCTGGTATTAATTTTCCGAATAATTACTATTTATAAACTTAATATTTAATAAATTAAAACTAAAAATTAAAGTATAACCTATTTTTTTATGTTTAAGATTTACATGAATTTAATGGAAATTTTCGAAAATTTACCAGAATTTATAAATGACCAATTAAGAAGTATTGGGATAAATGTAAGTTCTTGGGTAGGCGAAGTTATTTTTGCGGTAATAGTATTTTTACTCTCTATTTTACTTGGTTGGATTATATACTATATTTTTGAACACTACTTTTCAAGATGGGCAGAAAAAACTAAGACTACATTAGATGATGAAATAATTCGGAATATTAAAAAACCAATTTATTTCTTTGTTATAATTGTAGGTTTATTTTATGGATTAGAACAACTTTCATTTTTAGAACCTTATGATGCTGAATTAACAATAATTTTTGCTGTTGCTCAAATACTACTCGTAATATTCATAATTACCCGAGTTATTAATGTTCTTTTAAATTGGTATGCTGAAAAAATTGCAAAACAAAGGAAAAAAGTCATAGATAATCGGATTCTAAATATTTTCAAGAAATTTCTTTACGCTATAGTTTATCTTATAGGATTTTTGTTTATTTTACATACTTTTAATATTGATTTATCTGGAGTTGTTATAGGTCTAGGAATTGGAGGAATTGCAATAGCTTTTGCTTTACAAAATGTTCTTAGTGATGTCTTTAGTGCATTCTCAATTTATTTCGACAGACCATTTGAGGTTGGAGATTTTGTTGCTGTTGGTGAACATTCTGGTATTGTTACTAAAATAGGTGTGAAATCAACAAGATTGCAGCTACTTCAGGGAGAAGAGATGATTGTTTCTAACCGGGAGATAACCTCATCAAGTGTTAGAAATTATCGCAAAATGATAAGACGCAGAGTCGAATTTATTATTAGGGTAGCTCCAAATACATCTCTTGAAAAACTTAAAAATATCCATAAGCTTATTGAAAAAACAATAAAAAAGGTTGACTCAACTGAGTTTGACATGGTCCATTTCAGAGAAATAGGATCATTCAGCTACAACTTTGAGGTTGTTTACTATATAAATACTGGTGATTATTTGAAGTTTCTAGATATTCATGAAAAGGTTAATTTTGCATTAAAAGAGGCGTTTGAAAAAGAACACATTGAGTTTGCCTTCCAAGCTAGATCGCCATCATCAAAGCAATTAGAATAACATTAATTTTTATTTATCTTAAAAATTATGTATTTAGCCCCGTGGTGTAGTTGGTCAATCATAGGAGATTCTGGATCTTCTGACGGTGGTTCGAATCCACTCGGGGCTACTACTTAATTTAATCGAGCATTACAACAGATATATTTTCATTTATTTCCACTAATGCTCCTTCGCCACGCTTTCCCATACTACAATTTACAACTATCGTATCTCCAATTTTTGTAAAACCAGGATCCTCATGGATATGACCACATAGTACAAGTTGTGGTTTGTATTTATCAATTATTTCTCTTAGTTCCTTATTACCACCATGCATTCCAATAAAAATTTTATCTTGTATACCATAAGGTGGTTTATGAGATACAAGTATAATTTTTTCATCTAAAATATTTTTTTCATTTAAAATTTTGAATTCATCTAAATTTGTTTCATTTATTCCAATGAAAGATATACCTTTTTTAACTACTTTTTTCATCTCAATATTCGTTGCTTTACTTTCATCTATTGCTTTTTTAACATCAGGAGTATCAATATTACCTGTTATTGCTAATGTTTCTTTTGGTATTTGGTTTAAAAAGTTTTTAGCTAATTCACCAGGACCAAATTGTGTTATATCACCACATATAATTACCAATTCTGGTGAATATTTTTCAATATTTTTCAAAGCTATATTTAATCTATATTGTGATCCATGAATATCAGCAATTGCTAGTATTTTCATATTATAACTCCTTGTCTATATATATTTTAATATTATATCTAAATTGTTAGTTACGATATCTGCATGGCTCTTAACTTCATCTAATGCATTAAAGGCAATTCCTAAACCTGCTTTTTTTATCATGCCTATATCAACTCTTCCATCCCCAACTGCTATTGCCTCATTTACCGTAATACCTAAATTATTACATAGTTGTTCTAAAACATGGCTTTTACATATCGAATATATTCTACCATTGAAATCTTTAAGTAGATTTTTATTATGTATCACTAATTCTCCAGTAATTATACCATCATTAGTTATAAGATTATTTGCAAATGCATAATCAATACCTAGCCTTTGTTTTAAATCATCTGCTAAAAATTGATAACTATCTGTAGCTATTGCAGTTTTTATATGTTTTTTTCTTAATTCATTAACTATATCTTTAATATTATCTTGAAAAGGAACAGTTCTAAAAATGTCTAAAAATTCTTTTTTATTCTGCCCTTTCAATAATTTTGCTACTTCTATGCTTCTTTTATAAAACTCCATACTATCATTTCTTAGAATATTGATTAATTTATCCTTGAATCCTTTTTTTTCTGCAATTACAAATATTCCCTTTTCTTTAAGTAGCGTTCCATCCATGTCAAATATTGTTAATTTGAATTTACTCATATTATCTCCCTGTTTTGTTGATTTCTTAATAAAAAATTCTTTTAAATCTTTTTTCACCGAGATTAATATGTGCAAAAAAATTTTTTTTATTTAAGAACATCTAATTATGTATCAAATTACTTTAACTCTTTGATAATCGCTATATCTGCTATTTCACTATAAAAATTTATAGGTTTCATAATTATTTCAACTTGAATCTTACCATTATCATTTTTTAGTAAGATAGTTTTATAGGAATTTGTTTTATCACCTCTCAATTTTTTAAGATAGTATTCTTCAATCTTAAATAGACCTTCAGGTGCAACAAAATTAAATAGACTTTTTTTTAATAAAAATTCTTTTTCAAATCCAAGTAACTCTGCAAAGGAACTATTTACTTCCTTTATTATTCCGCGTTTAATAATTGCTGCACAACCTACATATTTATCAATATTAAAATTCTCTTCTTGAATCTGCTTTTCTTTTATCAATTCAACGGTTGATTTATCTCTATTACTTTTAACATCAGTATAATATTGTTTATCAAAAAAAGATGTATAAGGACATGTAAAACTAATTTGTTGTGGTATTGTATCGTATTTTCTATTTCTAATTTCTTCTTCTAAAATATCTATTTTTCTTGTTCTATGTTCAAGTTCTTCAAGTAAATCTTTTGCTCTTCGAAGGTCATCTTTAAGTATAGATCTAAGATCAGATATAGTTTCTTTATGAAGTGCTAGTATTTCATTTGCACTAATATAATCTGAAGGTTTCTCAAGTTCAGTTTGAGGTTTAATTTTTGCAATAATTGGTTTAGGTTTAACAATTTTTTCTTTTTCAAAAGACATTGTGATTTCTGGAAATATTAAAATATGTCTATGATCCACTAAAACAATAACTAATAAAAAACCAAATATTAGATAATGTAAAACATTAGATATTTCCATTTCTTGTATTGCAATTTTAAATCCTAAACCAGCTAACAGGAATCCTGTTGGTATAAAAGAAAGTATTAGATTTTTTCTACTTATCTTAAAATGCAGATATGCATTAAATCCTACAACAATTAAAGATAATAGTAGTAAATGAAGATTATTTACTCCTGAAAGGAGATAATAAGGAGTTAAATCAAACATGAATCCAGGTTCAAAAGCAGTATTGAAAAAGAAAATAAAAATAAATTTAACAAAAATGAAAATAGCTAAAAAAATAAAAAAGCATAATGGTAAATACCAAAGAATTACATTAAGTTTTTTCATAAATAGCTCTTATTATAATTTTTATGTCTGATTTTCTTATAATGTACCACGTTACTAATGTTGAGATAAGTAATGCAATTATATCTAAAAAATAAGGAGGTAATTCTAAAATTGTTGATTTATTGATTCCAGGAATTATAATAATATTTCCACTTCTAGTTAAATCCTCAGATGTATAATCTAGTTGAATTGTTGCAGTTGCTCCACTTCGGTCATATGCAATAATATTCAAACTGGTAAACCAAGTTTTTTGAAAAACAAATAGTAAATCAAGGTTACATTTATCTTCTATTTCTTCTCCATTTGAATTATCATAAGAACATTTTTTTAATACTAAAAAATTATTTCCTTTAGAGTTTTCACTAAATTCATTTATCTTATCATATGTTATATTATCTTTATATTGTTTAAAAATAAATTCGGCTTTTTCTCCTGTGTCATCAATTAAAATTACATTAATTGATTGTATATCGTCCCAAGAATTATAATCTGAAACAGTTAAATATATTCTAAAATTATCATCCTGTTGCGTAAGACGAATAATATTATATTGAGGAGAAACATTTAATACTCCTACTCCAGCCTCACCAGCTTTTACATTATTTGAAAAAATATTTTGAAAAAATATTATTGTTAAAAATATTAGGAATAAAAGCACCCATACCTTTCTCATTTAGGTGTTTTACCTCCTTTTGTGTCTGATTTGAGTTATAATCATGTATCCAATGACAATTACAACTAAAAGAATTATAGCAATTGTTGAGATTGGTAAATTAATTTCTTCGGTATTTTCTTTTTGTGGAGGTCCTATACTTATTTGAGTTTCATATGTTTGGGTTTCACCATCAACTTCTAATTCGTATTTTATTATACCAACTTTATTTTCTCTAATTGCCTCAACTTGTATAGTTACCTCATATTCTGAAGTGTTTGTAGAATCTATTGTTAATGGTGTTCCAATTTTATCTTCCGCAGTAACCTTTAATATCGCTACATTTTCTCCATCATCTGTGATATCTAAAGTTACTCTTCCTTCTCCAGATATATATACTTTTATATCTTTAATTTCACCTTCGTACATTTCTATTTCTTCTTCATACTGAAATACAATATTTGATCCTGGAATTGGCTCTATTTTATAGTTACTATGTCCAACAGAAATTTCTAAATCAGCTGCATTTATTGTTACATTTGGTTTGAAAGTAAAAGCTGCAACTGTTATAATAAGATCACTTGGAATTACTCCAGAAACAAATCCAGAGATTTCTAAAATACCTGGTTTCCAAGATTTTGAGTTAAGAGTGATTTCATAATTAAAACTGTTTTTAGGAGATAATATTTCACCAGAATTAGGAATATCTAGAATATCATTATATGTTGGGTAATCAATCGAGGTTATTAGAGGTACATTACCAACGTTTTCAATAATAAAATAATCATCACCTGGAACATTTATTTCCTCAAAAGGATTTATGTGAAACTCTATTGTATCAGCATGGCTTCTAGCTAGACCAACCATTGGTTTTTCCAATACAACATTTGTTGAATATAATTCAATTGTATCTTTGTAAATTTCTAATGTCCAATTTTCGTAATAATTTTCAACTTCTGGAAATGTATCTTTTATACCTAAACAAAAAGAGTAAATATCATTGTTTTTCTGAGATTTATTAACATCAATAAATGAATAACCTTCATATTCTTTTAAGTCAATCCATTCCAGGTTGTTTTTGTTATATTTCCATTCATAATAGTTAGATTCATTTCTTGCTACTGCATCTGGAATTGAAACACCTTTATAGAGTTTTAAAAACAAATTCTGAAAATTAGTTTCTTCAATAGTTACATTTATATAATGCCAAATACCAGCGACAATCACAGGGCTTTCAAAACGAGTTTTTGCATCCTCACCTATCACATGTATTTTTACATTTATTTCATCAACAGCAGAAGCAGAATTAAAAAGTGGTAGCAAAGTAGTAACCAGCATTAAACTAAAAATTAAACAAATTTTAATACCCATCCCTTCACCTCACAATTTTAAATCTTATTTCTTATCTTCTAAAGTATATTAAAGTTTTTTCCTTTAATATTAAAAAATTAAAAAATGTAAAAATGTTGGATAATAAATATTTATAACTATAACGTTTCTGTTTTTAGGTTATAATAAATGGTCGCGTTGTAGTCACCAGGATATTGAGAAAGCGGTATAGCAATCCTATACTCTACATCATTTGTATATTTTATTATACCATTATTTTCTGCAGATTGGTATGATGGATCACCTGTTCCCCACAGATATAGTGGTCCTGTGCCAGGAAATGGTGTTATTGACGTTAAGTTTCCGCCTCTTAAGGATACTGTTGTGTTTGCCATATTTGCTGTCGGATGACTTTTATGATTCAGTTGATCTAGATCTACAGATAAGGAATAATTACCATTGGATCTAGTGTTGATTGTTATATTTGTATCAGCTATTGCTGTTGTACCTGGATTTCCAGTTATAGTTGGCCATCCAGCAGTTATTATCTCTGTATAGCTATAAACTCCAAATTCATCTACTGTTTCCCCAATTATTGGGTTATCGTATGATTTGTATCCTAATTGGTCTTCTACTGTTATATTAAAATTCCATGACCATGCGTCATTGTATCCTGGGCCACTTCCCCAAGAACCATCACCTGGAGCATATCTAAATTGATAACTAGGTATAAATGAAAAAGTTAAATTATGGCACTCTGTGTTACCAGGGCTACCGAATGGATCTATTTCCACTGTTTCTGTATATTCTCCTTCTATTACTTCGTCATCAGGCCATTGTAAACTCCAGCTAGGAGTTCCTGTAGTATTTTCATATTGTAATAAAAGATTTATATTTCCCCCTGCTGTTTGATTGTAGGTGCTTGCTTCGTTTCCAAAATCAACCCAAGCTGTGATATTTATGTATTGTATATCCACCCATCCTTGGTCACTACTAATATTTACTATAAACCTGTATTCAGCGCTGTTATTTACATCAATTTGTTGATTTAGTTTTGAAATCCATGTTCCTGATTGGTTGTATTGGAAATCATACCAGTTTATTCTTGGTTGGAGTTGCAAAACAGTTACATTTAAAGTAGTTTCATTATACCAACTTTCATTAATATCTCCAGGATTAGCTTTACTAATAATAACAAAAGGCCCAAATAAAAAAACATTTGTTATTATTGATATAACTAATAGCATAAAAACTAGCATTGAGAGTACTTTTTTTCTTCCCATCCTTTCTCCTTCTACGAGTTAAATATTTAGTGCATTCCCTTAAACTTGCAAAGAAGAAACAAATTTGCTCTTAATAAAAGTTTTGCTTCTTTAAAAGTAGCAGTATAATTTAAAACATTTACTTTATTTAAAAATTAGAAAATATAAAATTTAATTTTTTAGTCATGAATGATTTTTGTAGCAACATGTGCAGTGTATTTAACTCCAAGAGTACCAATTGGTATATAAATTCGGAACTGTACATTTACAGTTTGGCTTACACTATTATTATTAAAAATCCCAGAAACATTGAATATATCTATAGAATATGTTTCACCTATTCCTAAAAAGGTCATATCAGAAGTTATATCATCATTTAAATCTGCATCTGCAAGTATATCAACATTATTAGCAATAGGAATAGTTCTAATCCATGTTTGATTATTAAGATTTTCCTCAAAATAAATAGTCATATTGAAATTATAGTTTGATGAATATGTAATGCTAACAACATTTGATGTATCACTAAAACCAGGTAATGCATAAACATCCACCCAGTCTTTAGATGGAGATATATAAGTAAATTTATAAACTCCGTATTCGTCAATCTTCCAATCAGATCTATTTGTTTCATCTGTTACTGTTATGTTAAAGTTCCACGAATATGGATCATTAAAAACATTTTGAGTAGTATTCCAGCTTTCATTGCTATTTGCCCATCTTATTTGGCTTAGAGGTTTAAAACTTATATTTATAATTCGTGTAGTACTATTAATAATTCTCTCGCTGCAATTTGCAAAAACTATCTGTACTTCATCATCAGGCCATAACATATTAAAATTGGCAGTTCCTGAAATATTTTCATATTGTAAAAACATATTTAGATTTCCACCTAATGTTTGATTATAAACAGAGCTATCATCTCCATTATCATACCAAGATGTAATATTAATATAGGCTATATCGTCCCATCCGTCGGAATCTGTAACGTTTATTGAAAAATAATATTCAGAATTAACATCAAGTAAACCTGTTGCATCATTAAGTTTTGAACCACTACTGTTAAATAAATTATAACTATTAATAACAGGAATAAAACCTGTAATAAAATAATAAATTTCCTCAACAAAACAACCTTTGCTATCACTAACATTAACTTTCCACCAATATTTCTTAAAATTTTCTGTAGCATTGCTGTAATTATTCCATACCACATTAGCAGGATTTGTTACATCAACGCTATTATTTGTTTGTTGTAAAATCCAACTACCACTAGTATTTTCATAAAAACGTACTATTACAGTACCGCTATCTTGGTCATATACAGTAACATTACAAATAGGTTTTTTGACTATTCCGGTACTTCCATTGATGGGATAGGTATTGCTTAAAATTGGTGCGTAACTAATAATAAAATTATAGGTTATATTGTTCCAATATATTCCATCTGTTAAATTCACACTCCACCAGTACTTTGTTCCGTAATTACTAAAATTAGTATTTTTTTGAATTATATTTACAGCTCCACCTGCTGTGTTAATACTTGTATTTGTAGCAAAAGCAAGCCAAGAACCAGAGGAATTACTATACCAATACGCTGTTAAAATATCGTCATTAATATCATCAACAGTAACATTCAAAGTTGGAATTGGAACAATATTTGTAGAACCATTAGCTGGATTTTCACCAGTTTGATTTGGTGCATTTGGTGCATATGTATAAGAACAATAAATACTTGCTAAACCGTCTACATCTACTGTAGATCGTTCAAAAGGACTTGGAAAACCATTGTAGGAGCCAGCAACATATGTTTCAGAATCCGAAAATACACCTCTGCCACCGCTTGTAGCATAATATAAATAACCTTGTCCAGGCCCATCATAACTCCAAACAACAATATAATACCAAGCATTTGCCATAAGAAAAGGTTTAGTTCCACTAAAATTAAAGGTGTTCCAACCAGTAGAATAAGATATCTGTTCTGTGATACTATTTCCTACTAAATTATTACTACTATCATACAAAGCACATTTAGCGTTCTTTGCACCACCATTAGTATATAAATAAGCAGTTATATTAGTTCCATAACCAGTATAAGATCCCATCTGAAAATAACCACCTTTTATATAGTTTTCAATAGATGTAGTCGTAGTTGATGTTGCAGTGTTACCAAAAGTTGGATCAAGAACAACATAAGTTCCTACTTTTATATCGTTTTTTTGTGCACTAAACCAGAAAATATCATTATCGTTTATATTTTTCACCCCATGATTTATTATAATTTTTGGAATACTTGCAATATCATTAAAATCAAAAAATGTTAAATACTCCTCATTCTCCCCAACTGAGTAAATTAGTTCATAAATAAATTGATTGCTTTTATTAACATAAGATTTAAGTGGTTTATCAATAATAAAAGTTAGTCTATAATCACTTGTTATTGGAGCAGTAAATTCCAAAGCGATTTTTTCAAATAAATTATTTTCACTTCTAGTTTTATTTATCTTTAAATACTGAGTTTCATTAATCCACAAACCATTTTCAGAATCCCAAGCTTCTAAATACCAATTATTATAATTATTAAAAAAATTCCAGAAATAACTTGTGTTTACTATTTTAGTTAATTTCGGGCCAAGGCTATTAGACGGATTTTCAAAAATATCAAATGGAGACATAGAAATATTTTTTTTACTATTATCAATAAAAGATTTACTATCAATTATTTCAATAACATCAAAATCCAAACAAGTTTTAGCAGAAAAATTCTCAAATGCAACTGATACACTTGCACAATAATTACCTGTATTAAGAGGAACAAATTCATAGGAAAATTCACCATTAATAGTTTGTAAAACTTCAGAGTAAGAATAATTTAAACTTAATATTTGAAAATAAACAGGTAAATCAATTAAAGAGTTATTATAACTGACAGTTCCATTGAATAAAATTGTTTCATTTTTAAAAAAAAGTTTATTATTACTCATTAATGTAATAATCAAACCTCTAAAATTATTAATATCATTTAAAGGATTAGTTTCATCTGGAGAAATAACAGGTGAAAAAATAGTAAATAACAAAATAGTAGCCAAAATTATTACTATAAATTTACTGTAACCATTAAATTTTGCTAACCAAAAACTATTTTCTCCCCATATATTTTTTTTAAATGACAAAAATGATGTACTTTTCGGCTCATTCTTTAACCTACTTCGTTGATAATTAAAAACAATAGATTTTTCAAACTCATCTTTATAATACAACTTATCGTTTAAAGGAATTAGATTACCAATTTCTACTACATTTTCTTCTTTATTATCAGTTGAAAGTTTGTTAATAACCTTATCCACTACATCATCAATATTTTCTTTTAATAATAACTTAATTTTCTTTTTATCAGAACATATAAAATCAATATCAAATATTGACTTTTTATCCTTTAAATCAGGTTGATAAAAAGTGGCAAATGATGATAAAAGTAAGTTAAATTGAGCAATCACTGAAATACAATAATTATTAGATAAAATTTCATCATCATTTATAAGAATTTTAATATTCCAATGTCCTGGTTTTGCTTTATTGTCTAAACCTATATAAAAATAATATGTATTATTTTCTTTTTTGCACTTAGATGGAACAATATACTCAGCATCATGTCCACTGGCATCTCTCCAAACACCATTGTTGTATTCCCATTTATAAAAATTTGAAGGAGACCTATCTTCTGTTTCATAAATTGAATTACCCTGAAAGAAAATAATGCAAATCTTTTTAACTTCATTAGTAAATTTTGCTTCAAAATACTGATAACTACCAGCAATAAAAATATAATTATTTGAAGATTCTGAGTTTTCCATATAATTTGAATTGTTCATTGAAATAGGTTTTGAAAAAGAAATACCTGAAAGAAAAAATGGCATTAGCAATAAAGCTAGAAAGACAACTATTTTTAATGAATAATTTCTAGCATACATCCCATCCATTAAATCCACTAAAAGCTCGAATGTCTATTATACTTAAATATTTTACTTAATCAATAATCATCCTATTCATTAAAATACCAAAAACATATTTCACATTCATATGCCAGTTGTGACATTTGATTATAATGATTTCTTGAATATATTTGGATATAAAATCTCAAAAGAGGAATTAATTGAAAATCTCCCTATGATTGGTGCAGATATAGATAAAGTAGACGATAATGAGATCAGCATAGAATTTTTTCCTAATCGTCCCGATCTAACATCTGTTGAAGGAATTGCACGGGCTTCAAGAGCATTTTTTGAATTTGAAACAGGACTTAAAAACTACAATATTAAGAAATCAGACATTGAAATGAATGTTGATTCATCTGTTAAAAAAGTTAGACCTTTTGTTGTTACTGCTCTTGTTAAAAATATTACTATGACAGATGAACTAATAAAATCTTTAATGGATTTGCAAGAAAAACTTCATTTAGGTATTGGTAGAGATAGAAAAAAAGTAGCAATAGGTGTTCATGATTTTGAAGCAGTAAAACCTCCTTTTACGTATAAAGCAGTTGATCCAGATTCAGTTGAATTCATACCATTAAATAAATCAGAGTCCATGACATTAAATGAAATTTTAAAGCGTCACGAAAAAGGAATTGCATATGCTCATATATTGGAAGGTTTTGACAAACATCCATTGATTGTTGATGCTAACAATAATGTGCTTTCTTATCCACCGATAATTAATGGTACTCTTACAGAGGTAACTCCCTTTACAACAAATTTATTCATTGATGTAACTGGAACTGATAAAAAAGCAATAAATTATGTTTTAAATATTATAACCACAGCTTTAGCTGAAAGAGGTGGAGAAATTTTTTCAACTATAATAAAAGACGAAGATAAAACATATGTAACTCCAGATTTAAATGCCATTAAAAAGAAATTATCTTTAAATTATATCAATGAGATTTTAGGAACCAAAATAAGTGGAAAAGATGTAATTTTTTGTTTAAAGAAAATGGGTTATAATGCAATTGAAGATGGATTAAAAATTGTTGTTGAAATCCCTGCGTGGCGAGCAGATATTTTACATGATATAGATATTGTTGAGGATGTTGCTGTTGGTTATGGCTATGATAAATTTGAAACTGATTTTCCTAAAGCACTAACATTTGGTAGAACATTACCCAACTATGGACTATATGAAAATTTTAGAAAAATTATGATTGGTCTAGGTTTTAACGAGGTTACAACTTTTACAATTTCAAATGAGGAAGACGAATTTATTAAGATGGGTCTAGATATTTCTAATAGGATTGAGATAAATAATCCTATTGGTGAAGATTATTCGTGTTTAAGAACTAGTCTTATTCCTTCACTTTTAAAAATTTTAAATGAGAATAAACATCATCCTTTACCGCAGCAGATTTTTGAGTTAGGAATTATCGTTAATAAGGATTCTAAAAATCAAAACAATCTTGCTTTTGTTAAAATTGATGCTAAAGCTAGTTTTACTGAATGTAAATCATTTGTTGATGCTATTATGAGAGACTGTGGCATGAAATATGAAATCAAAGATTATTCTCATCCTGGTTTTGTAAAAGGTAGATGTGCGTCTATTATTTATAAAAATAGAAAAATTGGCCTCTTTGGTGAGCTTCATCCAAAAACTATTACAAATTTCGAATTAGAACACCCTATTATATCATTTGAAATAAATATTGATTTACCAAATCAATAACTATTTTATTAAGGATTTATTCTAGATTTTGTATGACAAAGACCTGTTACAAGTGTAAAAAACCAGCTATTACATTTATTCGATATAATGGTACTCATCTTTGTAAGAATCACTTTATAGAATATTTTGAAAGAAGGGTTAAAAAAGATATTAAGAAACAGGGTAAAACTATAAAAGATATCAAAATTGGTGTTGCCTTATCAGGTGGAAAGGATAGTACAGTTGTTCTTCATCTGATTTATGATATTTTTTCGAAAAAATCCAATAGTGAAATTTTTGCAATTACTGTTGATGAGGGAATAAAGGGATATCGTCCTGAAAGCATAAAAATTGCTGCTAGCAATTGTAAAAAATTAGGAGTTAAACATTTTATTATATCATTTAAGGATACTATTGGAGTAACATTAGATGATATTGCTTCTAAGGATGATGAACTTGCTGAATGTAGCTACTGTGGAGTTTTTAGAAGATTTTGTCTTAATACAAAGGCTAGAGACCTTGGCGTTGATAAACTTGTTACAGGTCATAATCTTGATGATATGTCTCAATCTATTTTGATGAATTTTGTAAATAGTGATATGCAGAAACTTGCCCGTTTAGGTCCTCATGAAAAAATTCAACCTGGGCTTGTACCTCGAATGTTACCAATTCGTACTATTCCTGAAAAAGAAGTAGCTTTGTATGCTATTTTAAAAAATTTAGAGTTTCATGATGGTGAATGTCCTTATGCTATTCATGCTTTACGTGGTGATTTTAAAGAAGTTATAGATAATCTTGAATATAAATATCCTGGTACACGTCATAGTATTTTGAGTAGTTATGATAATATAAAGGAAATACTTATTGCAAAATATCCTCCTACAGTATTAAATAAGTGTGCAAAATGCGGCGAACCAACCTCTCAAAATCTTTGCAAAGTTTGTTTATTTAAAAATAAAATTATGTAATTCACCTTACTTTTTAATTAAAAAGTTTTTTATGTGTAATATCACTGACTATTTTGGAAAATGAAGTATCTACCAATAAAATGTAAATCTCTAGATGATCTTTTAGGCGGAGGAATAGAGAGTAAATCAATCACGGAGATATACGGTGGGGCAGGTAGTGGAAAAACTAATTTTTGTTTGCAGGCATCTAGAGAATGCGCAATTGGTGGGAAAAAAATTGCGTATATAGATAGTGAAGGAGTTTCTTTAGAAAGACTTAATCAGATATGTGAAGGGAAAGATCGTAAAAAAATATTTACTAACATTTTGTTTTTTAACCCATCTACTTTTAAACAACAAGAAGAAATGATTAAGGATGTATTAAAAATAAAGGATTTAGAACTTATTGTTTTGGATACGTTTAATCTGTTTTATCGTCTTATGTTAGAGGATGACGAAAAATTCGCTATCCGTTCATTAAATAGACAAATAACAGATTTACAGATTGCTTCTAAGAAAAAAGATATTTTTGTTATTATATCTGGACAAGTTTACTCTGTTGAAAATGACGATGTTAAACCATTTGCAGGTAGAAGAGTTGAAAACATGGCTAAAACAATTATTAAACTCGAAAAAATAGGAATAGGAAAACGACAAGCAACAATAATTAAACATCGCTCTCAACCTGAGGGAAATAAAGCCATTTTTACAATTACTGCTACGGGTTTAGAATGAGAAAAATAGTTAATTGGCTTAATGAAAGCGCATATATTGCACCCTTATCACCAGCTTGTAAAATGTGTGCACGAGGCTCAAAAATGGTTGTTTTGATAACTGGGCTATGCTCTGCTAAATGTTTCTATTGTCCGCTTAGTACTAAGAAAAAAGGGAAAGATAGAATCTTTGCAAATGAATGGGAATTAAATAACGAAAAAGATATTAAAAAACTAATACAAGAAGCAGAGTATATCAATGCAAAAGGTGCAGGTATTACTGGTGGCGATCCACTTATTGTATGGAAGAGAACAAAAAAATACATTTCTATTCTAAAAGATAATTTTGGCTCAGATTTTCATATTCATTTGTATACCTGTGGAACAATAAATGGTGATAAGGTGTATGAACTAGTTTCAGAGGGTTTAGATGAAATTAGGTATCATCCAGAACCTATATACTGGTTTAATATGAATAAAAGTCCAATGATTTCTTCTATTAAAAAAGCTCTGAAAACAGAAGCTGATGTAGCTCTTGAGATACCGATAATTCCTGGTATGAAAAAAGAAACATTTTCGTTGATTAATTGGGCAAACAATATTGGGATTAAATGGATAAATCTAAATGAGCTTGAATTTTCTGAAACAAATGCAAAAGAGTTAATCAAAAAAAATTACACAGTAAAAAATGATATTTCAGCTGCTGTTAAAGGAAGTCAAGAATTAGCAAATAAAATAATCGATATTATTTCAAAAGGAGATTTTAAGATAGGTATTCATTATTGTTCTTCCTCTTTTAAGGATGGTATACAGCTCAGAAATAGAATTAAGCGTAGGGCAAAGAATATAGCAAAAAAATACGAAATAATTACTGAGGATGGAACTCTTTTAAAAGGAATTATTCTTTCAAAAAATATTTCTTTAAATAAAATATATAACATATTAATAAAACAGTTTAACATCAAACCAAATTATATTTTAAAAAATAATAGAAAAAATAGAATAGAGATTGCTCCTGTGGTTCTTGAAAAAATATCATCTATTTTAAAAAAACATGGTTTTGATTGTTATATTGTGGAGGAATATCCAACAGCTGATGCTCTTGAAGTAGAAAGGATTCCTCTTTAGATGACTATTGAAAAAGATTTTTATATATGCCTAACATTCAGGGCTTTACATTTCCTATCTAGGAAATATCTATGAAAGCTTAAAAAGGAGGCTAAAAAATGCCAATGTATGTGAGATTTCAAGCTCCAAAAGAGCTACAAGATTTAGCCTATGATCTTGTTGAAAAAGCTAGAGATGGTGGTAAAATTAGTAAAGGCGCAAATGAAGCTACTAAACAGGTTGAAAGAGGTCAAGCAAAACTTGTTGTAATGGCAGAGGATGTTACTCCTGAAGAAATTCTAGCTCATATGCCGATTTTATGTGAAGAAAAAAAGATTCCTTTTACATATGTTCCAAGTAAACAAGAACTTGGTACAGCTGCTGGACTAGGTGTAGCTACTACTGCTGTTGCTATTTTAAATCCTGGTAAAGAAAAATCTGGAATAGAAAATATTGTTAAAAAACTTGAATCATTGAAAAAATAGGGTTTAACAATGGTAGAAGGAACACCTTGTGAGGTTGTTGAAATAATAGATCGAACTGGTATGGCTGGTGAGGCTTCACAGGTTAAAGTTAGGGTTTTAGATGGTATTGACAAGGGTAAAATTATAACAAGGAATGTTATGGGTCCTGTGCAACTTGGTGATATTCTGATGTTAAGTGAAACACAAAGAGAAGCAAGGAGACTGGGAAGTCCATAGGTGATAACTTATGGTTGAGAGAAGGAAATGTTCATTTTGTGGAAATGAAATTGAACCTGGTACAGGTAAGATTTACATTAAAAAAGATGGCACAGTTTTTCATTTCTGTAAACACAAATGCCAAATAAATATGCTTGATTTAGGCCGTATTCCACGAAAGGTTAGATGGAGTAAATTATACGCAAAAAAATAGTTGCAATTTTTTTGTTAACAATTTAATATGCAGGTGAATATGTATGTAGATATGCATATTTATTCATATATTAAAATTAAAATGATATATTATTAGATATTTGCAAAGATATATATTTTAATTATAGTATACGTATTTTAATTTTCAGAAATACAAGATTTAAATTTCCGAATTAAAAAATAGAGAGAATAGATACAAAATGTCAAAAAATAAAAAATTTTTCATTAATAACAAATATATAAAAAAACTTTTTAATTTACTTATAGGTTTTTTAATTATTTATTCTACATTTATAATCCTTGATAATAATCTTTTAACTTTAACTGTAAGTGGTCAACCTGGTGCTCCTTCTGATTTTACAGCAACTGCTGCAGGTACTGATCAGATTGATCTAAGTTGGACTGTGGGATCTAATAGTGATAAGACATATATTGAGTGGAATTCTTCTTCTGTTTGGATTCTGGGTGAGGGCACTGTTTTGTATAATGATACTGGTACAGGTACCTCACATAGTGGATTAGACCCTCATACAACATATTATTATCAGGCTTGGGGTTGGAATGAGACTGAAGAGAATTATAGCAGTAGTTATGCTTCTGATGATGATATTACTTGGAATACGCTTCCTGCTTATGGAATACCTTCACCTGTTAATGGATCTATAGGGATTGATTTATCGTTAACCTGGAGTATTCCTATTAGTGATGGTGATGGTGATCTTTTTGATTGGAGTATTGAGTGTAGTAATGGTCAAACTGATAGTGCAGTTGGAGATTCTGATGGAATTAAATCTTTGTTGATTAATAGTTTAGATTATAGTACTTTGTATACTGTTTGGGTGAATACTACAGATAGTTATGATTGGATACGAGAATGGTATTATTTTACTACAGAAGCTCAGAACTTTCCACCAGTGCTATCTAATTCAAATCCTGTAAATGGTTCTACTGGTGTTTCAATTTCTACTTCAGCATTAAGTGTGTTTATTTCTGATCCTGATGGTGATACTTTTAGTTGGAGTATTCAGACTAGTCCTAATGTTGGTAGTAATAGTGGGTCTGGTGCTTCTAATGGTACAAAGACTTGTTCTATCTCTGGTTTACAATATAGTACAACATATTATTGGTTTGTAAATGCCACAGATACTTTAGGTAGTGGGGAAACAACTCATAATTGGTATTACTTTACTACTATAGCTCAAAACTTTCCACCTGTGGTATCTAATGAGAATCCTGCAGATGGTTCTGATAGTGTATCTGTTGATCTTTCTACGTTAAGTGTTGTAATTATAGATCCTGAGGGAAATTTGATTAATTGGAATATTCAGTCTAGTCCTAATGTTGGTAGTAATAGTGGGTCTGGTGCTTCTAATGGTACAATGACTTGTTCTATTTCTGGTCTTGATTATAGTACTACTTATACTTGGTTTGTTAATGCTTCAGATCCTTCTGGTAGTGGTCAAACTACGTTTGAATATTATACTTTTATAACTGAATCTAATGATCCGCCTCAGATTACTAATCCAAATCCTTCCAATGGTACTACAGGTGTTTCAATTTCTGCATCATCAATAAGTGTGGATATTTCTGATCCTGAAGGAGATTTGATTACTTGGAGTATTCAGACTAGTCCTAATGTTGGTAGTAATAGTGGGTCTGGTGCTTCTAATGGTACAATGTCTTGTTCTATTTCTGGTCTTGATTATAGTACTACTTATACTTGGTTTGTTAATGCTTCAGATCCTTCTGGTAGTGGACTATATACTAGGAAATGGTATATATTTACGACAAAGACGAGTCAACCACCAGTGTTTGGTACACCAACTCCTACAAATGGTTCAACTAATCAACCTTTAAGCTTGACCTGGAGTATTTCAATTAATGATCCTGAGGGTGATAGTTTTAATTGGACGATTCAGTGTAGTAATGGTCAATCAGCTAGTGCAAA
>Ga0153916_10000105_pt1 | contig 46838 bp, 39 predicted proteins | sample Opewatmetagenome_FD_109642 | JGI IMG/M metagenome (GOLD analysis project Ga0153916, IMG submission 109642) | Freshwater wetland microbial communities from Ohio, USA - Open water 3 Core 3 Depth 4 metaG | ecosystem: Environmental > Aquatic > Freshwater > Wetlands | place: USA: Ohio, Lake Erie...
CGATTACTTCTCCTTTATTTGAATTGTTATTAATAGGTACAATTTTCCTCAATCCATCCTTACATTTCCATTTAATTTTTTTACCTCACCTCCTTATAACTAAATCATCGTAACGAATGGGTTCTGCGTAATCTATACTCGATAGATTAATCGACCAGACTCAAAAATAGGAATGATTGAGAATAACAAATACGCCGTTTGCGTTTGCTTTTACAGTACCTCGATTAATCCCACTTGCGGCGAATTGTTCCTTTCCTTCATTGAAACCTGGTCGACTACTATATACCCCGGGAGCCAAGGGATTCATTAGTTAATATACTCACAATATCCAACCTTGTCAATTGCGCATATCGGTCTACCTCATAAACATGGTAGGCGCATATTAAATCTAGTGAGCCTTAGTATACCTCATTTGGCTCTATGGCATACAGGTATTAACCAAAACCGCTTAACATTGGAGCAGCTCAAGAATCCGGTCAAGCTTTGGAATGAGGCACTACAACGAAATTGTCGAGATACTTCTATGGTGCAGCCGAATCTTGGTTAACAAACAAGGTGGACACTCCCTCACCGAGGATTTATTCTCCTTAACAAAACTCCGCCTTCCTCAGGAGCGCCTGCGACTATTACAAGAGCCATGTTATCGGCCTTATTGTTATATTCCCTATTTTGTGGAAAAATTTTTTCTACTATGAGGTCAGTTAGAGTGCAATGATTATGAAAAATCCATGTCCTTTAGAGCCTGCGCCAATTCATTTGCATTGTTAAGGATTTTCTTTAAGGCGATGATGACATCATCCACTCCTTCTTGCCCGGCGCGAAAGATAGATTCATCCAGGCAGATTGCTTCTTCTTCACTAGCGTGCTCAGCGATTGGGAAACTCATTTTGGAGAACTCAAAATAGGCTGGGAATGCTGAAGGAACGGGCAAGCGAGAGAGCTTAGGCTGGAAAAGCTCATAATGATGCATAGCTTCATACCCAACTTCGGCTGGTATGCCTTCTTTTTCAAGGGCATAACATACGGCATCGTGCTTCACTTTGAAAATCTTCGGGTCTATAGCGAAGATGTACTGATAAAAAGAGCGCGTTGTATGGCGAGCGTCCCGTTTAAGAATCCTTACGCCAGGGATTTCACTGAGAGTTTCATCCATATAAGCTGCCATAGACTCACGCTGTTTCGCCTGCTCTGGGAAGCGCTCCAAACCTATTATTCCTAGTGCGGCCTGAAGCTCCGTCATGCGATAATTTACCCCCATCGTGAATAGAGTCCCTGCCTCATCATGAGGTCTCCCGCAATCAATCAGACTGGCAGCCCTGGCTGCGAGGTCTGGAGTTCGGCAGAGCAATACACCCCCTTCACCCGTTGTAAGGGTTTTGGAGGATTGCATGCTGAATGATCCAAAATGGCCAATCGTGCCCGCTCCTTTTCCGCGCCACTTGGCTCCATGGGCATGGGCACAATCTTCGACTACCACCAAGTTATTACGCTCAGCAAGATCCATGATCGCATCCATATCTGCCATCTCAGCTCCCAAATGGACGGGGATAATACCCTTTGTATGAGGGGTGAGAGCAGCTTGTGCGGTTTTCGGGTCAATACAATAGGTTTCATAGTCCACGTCCACTATCACTGGAATGGCTCCAGCACTAATAACGGCAGCAGCGGTTGCCTGAAACGTGTAGGCAGGGACGAGCACTTCATCTCCCCACCCAATATTCATCGCACGTAAGGCAACCTCTATGGTCACTGTGCCATTTGCCATGAGAACAGCATATCCGCCACCTTGCATCTCAGAAAAACGGCGGGCGAATTCAGCGGTTTGCGGACCGGGATATGGATAACCACCCCATCTACCAGATCTGATGACATCGGTGATAGCTTGGACATCACGCTCGTCGTACACTGGCCAAGCTGGATATGGCTCAGTTCGAATTGGAGTGCCACCTAAAGCTGCGAGATCTGACATTGAAACCTCCATGAGCAATTTAATAAGATGCTGTAATAAGGCAATTATTGAGGGCAATCTTACTGCATTGCAATTCCAAACAACTGATCATTTCGGATGAGTACCAGAATATGTCAACAAAAAGTATCATATGAATAAAATTGCGAGAAATGAACTAAGGCCGATTATTTTGTAAAAATGCCAGCGTCGATTTAATCAAATGATCACGAAGTGGGGAGGGATTCACCCCCACTTGTTCCATTGCCAGCAGAACACCCCCCACAACAGGGGGTGAAGAGAGACGAACCAGGTGAGCTTTTGGGGCTTCGGATGTAATCACGTTCCGCATAGGTGTGATGATCATTTCTCCCATCTCATACAGACTACCGACAAGTACGACCTCAAATTCCATTTGTTCAATACCCAACTGGCGGATGACCGCGACCGCGGTGTGACCAAGCTCGCTGCCAGCCCATTGGATGATTGACAGGGCTACAGGATCACCCTGGGTAGCGACCTGAAAGATTATGGGTGCAAAATCGGAACCGAGGATATATTCTTCCATTTCTAAACCTTCGATTAACGATGGGATATCTTTGGCACCGGTCAATTGCAGGAATTCAGAAGTGAGTTTGGTTTTCGGCCCACGTTTCGTCCATTCATGAGCGATGGCTACCAAGGCCCGATCGACCAGGCTTCCTGCTCCACCATGCTCTCCATATCCTACGCCGGTTACGCGACCTACATGGTGGTGTTCATCCCAACCCCAACTATTGGTTCCAGTGCCTGCCACCACAGCCACGCCCCACCCCTTCGATGCGCCGGCCAACAAACCGATGATTGTGTCATTAACCGCTTCCACGGGTGCGGATAAACCTATGGATTGGATTGCATCCAATGTGGGTTGATGTTCTGATGGCCAGTCATATCCCGCAACACCAAAACCACCAGCGGAAATCTGATCCTTCGTTATCCCAGCCATCAAGATTGCCTTATCAGTCACGGTCTGCAGGGCAATACGCAAGCCTTCATACCCAACATCTTCATGGTTACCTGGACCATACATCCCAAAGCCGAGTGCATTTCCATCATCATCTGCAATCAATGCATGCGATTTTGTCCCACCGATGTCGACACCTAAAAAATAAGGAGACATAACTCACTCAACCTTGATAACTTTGCCTGTCTTCGAGCTTTTATAGGCTGCATCTATTATTTTCATATTTATCCAGCCTTCCAAACCGCCCGGGTTCGGAGTGTGCTGTTCGCGAATACATTGGATAAAATATGCCATTTGATCGTTATACAAGCTTTGTGGACAATGATCCTCACGTGGATAGGGAAATCCGGGATTGTCTTTTCCGGATTGGTCGAGTAAATAGGTTGGATAAATTTGGCCAAACCCGCTGGTCCCATAAAGCTGGGTGGCTGCTTCAGGACCATCGGAGTGAGGCTGCCACCAACCCGATTCTATATAGGATACTGTTCCACCTTTCCAATTTACAATTAGTATACCGGTATCATCCACATCATAATTTGTGTAATAGGTGCCAATCCGGGCATACACAGATTCTGGCTGGGGATCGCCGAGAAGAAAACGGGCTGTATCCAGTGCATGAATCCCCATATCTGCCATGGCTCCTCCACCTGCGAACTTTCGTTGAGTGAACCAACCCGATGGTCCCCATAGTGCATGCACACCGTAACCCTTGGTGCGAATGATTTTCCCCAGACGACCAAACTCCCCTTGTTTTTGTAACCATAACACTTCTGGGTCAAAACGCCAGCAATGGGCAACCATTAATAGAGCGCCGGATTTCTGACTGGCTTCAAGCATCTGAAAAGCTTCTTCGGCATTCATCGCCATGGGTTTTTCGACCATCACATGTACCCCTGCTTTTAATGCAGCGACTGCCTGTGGTGCATGTAAATAATTCGGCGTACCGATCACCAGTGCGTCAATCCCACCCTCTTTCAGGAGTTGGTCGATATTTTTATAAATGCGCTTGAGATTGTAATTTTCAGCGAATGACCGTGCTATCCCAGAATATTTATCAACTACGGCAGTCAGGTGGACATCGGAAAGCGATGATGCAGCGGATGCATGAATATTTGATATGTAACCTGCACCAGTGATGGCTAGACTGATCATGATTTGGTGTCCTTAGTCGGTAACCTTCATATGTTTTATTGGATAAAAACCCTTTCTTGGTTTAAGGCAAGCTGATTAAACTAACCGGTCGAGGATTTTTTCGAATTTGATTAGCCTTTAAAACCTCGAAAAACCACTCCCTGGGTGAAAACCTTTTGAGCCATGAAGAATAGGACTATGGGCGGAATGATCATCACAATGGAAGCTGCCATAATCAGATGGGTATTAATCGCATAAAGGGCATTAAAGGTCTGCAGGCCGACTGCCATGGTCCAATGCTCCTGTGTATGCAGGAAGATCAGAGGCTCGTAGAAATCATTCCAGGCATACAGGAAGTGGTGCTTCGGTTACAACCGGGGCCTCTGTTACTGCCGGTGCTACAGGGCTGGCAACTTCCGTAGTAGGGGTAGCACATGCACCAATCACCATGGCGCCTATCAAGGCCAAGTTGAGGATTAAAATCAGTCGTTTCATCCTATTTTCTCCTGTGAGTATGGATATTTATGTTTGCAGATCGCATTTCTCAAAGTTGATTAATTGAAAGGCGATTTGGGCATTCTCTATTATTCGTTCCTCACACCTCCTTATATTAGGACCATGGACATCCACAAGACCGGCGGATGATTAATTCGGTGGGTAATAACACCAATGGGTCGACAGTTTCCTTATGGATGAGACGGATCAATTGTTGAGAAGCAGTGTATCCAGCATGTTCGATGGGCGCGTGAATGGTAGTCAACGGGGGAGACAAGTATTGGGAGATATAAATATCATCGAATCCGACCACGGCAATATCTTCAGGAACACGCAAACCTGCATGTTGTATGGCGGTGATGGCTCCAGTAGCACCATCATCGTCCCCCGCAAAGATGGCATCAAATTCAACACCCTTATTCAGCCATTCTGTTACCGAATTCTGTGCAATTTTAGTGTCAAAGTGCCCAATGGATACTAAATCTGGCTGATAGGTGAGACCGTGAGCTGACAATGCTTCACGGTACCCCATCTCGCGCCAATAGGAATCTTCATGCGTAACAGGTCCCTCAAGGAAGGCAATTTTACGATATCCATGGACCTCGATCAGGTGATTAATCAATTTATAGGCGCCAGCTTTATTTTCTATCGTCACACAAGAGATCTCGAAACCTTTCGGGGGAGATTGGTGCAGTAATACCATTGGAAACCCAAGATTGTATAACCGAGTGATCTCTTCGTCGCGTAAACTGGCTGCAAAAACGAGTAGTCCATCGGTATTATGCTCACCTAGCTTTGCAATTGGACTGTCACTAATTTCCTGGTGAAAAACTGCTGAGTGGACCAAGAGATCATATCCATAGCCCCGAATCCCCTCTTCAATGCCACGGAGCAGTGGTGAAAAATAGAATCCACTGATTTCAGGCAGGAGCAGACCGATGGTATTGGTTTTCCTGGTGGCAAGGACACGCGCAGCAGCATGGGGAACGAAGTTAAGGGCAGATATTGCGGCCTGAACTTTGGCGGTAACTGTGATTGATACAGGCGAGGATCTGTTTATCACACGGCTTACCGTGGCAATCGAGACACCCGCCAGCGAAGCGACGTCGTTAATCGTTGCAGGATGTCTGGGCAGGCTTGTGTGAGATGGTTGGTCCGTAGTGGACATTATATGAAAGCGCTTTCATGGAGTATATAAAATTATCGAATAAAAGTCAAGGATTATTAGAGGAATATTAATAAACCACCGAGATAGGTTTCGTGGGTTTGTGTTCTTTATGTATTTATGGCGATGAATTATTGATTATTTTTGTGAATTTTCACGCCGATAAATCATGGCGATCGCAGCGATCAATCCTGCAATAACCCAGAAGTAAGGCATGGCAAACGAGTCGATGCTAAAACCTTCACCGATGAAAGCCAAAAGGGCCAATTGCCCTGCAAAAGCAACAGTCTTTACCGTGGTATCCTGATTTCGCTGCGAGAATCTAGAGGATTGAAACAGGACATAAAACCAGGTGAGGAAAACCGAAAAGCCGACAATCCCGGTCTCTGCCAATAACCGAAACCATAAGCTTTTTACATTTGGTAGTTGGGTCAGGTAATACAGTACATTTCGAATTTCAAAAGTAGCCCAACCAAGTGAAGGTGCAAATTTAGGGAAGAAAAAGCCAGAGTTTCCCAAGCCGACCCCCAACCAGGGATAGTGGTCAAAGACATTCCACCCATTTAACCAATAAACCATCCGCTCTAGGAAAACAAACCGACGACTTACCTCCAGGAGCGTATTTTGATCCATGGTTAGGAGACCGACGATTTCTTGGGTGGTGGGGGGTTGTCTGAGCAGAGTGGTGAGCCTATTATCCCGTTGTACTGCGAAGAAGAAAAACCCAACCAGGATAAGAGCATAAACCAAAATAATAGATAAACTGGTAATCAATTGAATCCAGATCTTGTAGGCCTTGGAAGATTCAGATTGGAGGAATATGTTCCATTTCGAGATGCGTTCCACAATTTTACGATGAAATAACAGGGTCAATCTCATGAAGAGGTAAACGATCATCAAAAAGAAAGAAACCAGCCCAATGCGAGGTGAGCTTAGGAAGAAAGCTGCCAACCCAAAAACCAGGAGGACATTTTCTACAGAGATGTGAAACACCCGCAATTTAAATGCCGATGTCTTGTGATATGACGCAGCTATCCAGATGGGCAGGTAAATCATGACCATCTGATGCGCGAACCATGAGGCTTCATAGGTCAAACCGTTTACGCGACCATACCTGGGGGCAAATGCGACCGATCTGACCACTAGCCAAGATTGGATTTGGGTCAACCAATGAGGATATTCGGTGGCATGCTGGAGTACAAAAAATGCTTGTATAGCAGTCCAGACAAGGGATATGATGCTGCCAATCGTGATATATTTCCAGCTATTTTTCAGTTTCTCAATATTTTTTATCCAGGTGGTAGTGACCAGGAAAAATGTGAGACCAACTGCAAGTGTTATGAGCGCCCTGATTTCTTGTCCAGGAACAGATTTTCCTTTGAAACCGGGTATATAGAAAAAATACGCTGCAGCACAGGATACGATCACTACCATGGTAAATGCGACTAGGGGAATTGATTCCTTAGGAAGCTCGCCCTGATGGATGATCTGCGGCAGTGCCCAGATTATTAGAAGGATAAAAAAAGGCACAATGGAGAGAGGAGCAACCAAACCACCCGATAGCGATTCAAACAGTGGAAAAGAAGTAAACGGTAGGCAGATCAGTGCGATAGCCCAAAGAATCTCACCAATTCCCTCCAACCTTTTTCCGAATCGGCTTGATGTTTCCATCATGCAATATTTCCTAAAGTAATTTCGAGCGTTTATTTACGGTCAAATGATTAACAATTAATCTTGGTGGGATTTCTTTGGGGCTTGGCTTAAGCAGGTGGAAATGATAATCCCAACGATAAAACCAATTAAAGCCCCTGCCAGCATCAAATTATTTCGCCCATATAAGACTGGTTGTTGAGGTATGAGCGCTGGAGTTGGGGGTTGAAAAATTACAAAGGCTGGTGCTTTTCCAGATGACTGCCAGGAAAGCATGGCCTGGTAGCCGATCTGAGCCCAGATGTTTACGATTGTCTGGGCATCCAGCGGCACTTCACTACGATAACGAAGCTCCCAGATATCGTGCTTGCGCTCGATGGTGCTGTTTTGAAGCAAATCCTGTTCAGTCAGAGATTTTCCGAATGTCTTTACTTGAATGATGACATTATTAATCACTTCTGATGAGAGCAATGCGCCTTCAGTGGTATTTAATGCCATATCTTCATTATATTGGATTGCATCTTCCCTAACTCCCAGGATGGGAAAACGGGATAAATCAATGGTGACAAAATAAGTAGCAGTCGCTTCATAGATAGATGGATGAAGGTGGTAGAAGGCAAACCCCAGGGTACCACCCAAGATCGTGGCAATTAAAACAAGCCACCAATAATCCAACACATGGTTGAAATATTTATACGGAGAAAATTCATTTGTAGTCATAAAGGAGAATTAGCATTTACGTATTTTTTCAATGATATGGCTGATCATTAATTCAATAGATTCTAACACACAAGAAATTTAACCAGAAAGACCGGATGCCCTGCGCATCCGGTCTTATATTGCAGATATGTAATGAAATTATGGTGTAGGGGCGGGAGTCTCTGGGCGGGTCAGCGCCGTAACATCACCACCAACGTCCTGAATGCTATCGTACAGGATTTGCAGGATGTATTTACCATTATGAGCAAAGGCACCCGGATCCTTCTGGACCCATTGGTAGTTATAAGCGGCACGGAGCAGTCGAGGCGTCCATGTAGCATAGGCATTGGCGCGGGTCAATTCATCGGGATCCGCGACACCGTTGGCATTGGTATCGATAAAGTAGTATGGATTAGTGGCCGGATCGTATACAACGGCAGTCTTAATTGTGTCAGCTGCGTATTTCTGGATTGCGGCCAAGAGCAGACCATCCATTGTCTTAACTTCATCGTACATACCTTCGGTGGTATTGGCGTCACCATCATAGTCGGTAGTTCCCATGCGGATGGTCTCCGGATCGGCATTGGCACCATGGCAGCCAGCGCAGAGTTGTGTGTTGACAGCCAATGAATGGGTGTTGTGGCAGGAGACACAAGTTAGACCTGAAGTGACCACATGGGGGTGTGGACCCAAGTAAGCCTTGCCATCATACTCATACGCACCTTTCGCTTCCGTGCCCCATAAGGTGGCACCAGCACCGAAGTAATGAGGATTGGTGAAACTCAATCCATCAACTACGGTATCAGGTGGATTATTACCAATGGCTCGATTTACACTTACTGTCGACTGACGACCCTGGTGGCATTCCATGCACAAGTTCGCTGGAGCACCGTCACCAAAGGTGAGGACTGCTCCGCTAGGGAATTTGACCGCGGGCACAGCATAGGTGGCAGGGAAATTGGATCCATCGTGACATGTAGTGCAGGCGAGGCCTTGGGAGACAGGCTGACCAATCGTGACGCCGGTAACCCCATCACTGGAGTTAGCAGCTTCGTGAATGAAGAGGGGTAGCCCTGTAGCTGAGTGGCACTTGGAGCATGAGGCTGAGACTTCACCTTCTTCGTCCCAATGGCGGAATTGTTCTTCGGTAGCAGCAAAGTGACCGGCGTCGATACGGTGCGCATTGGTAAGGTCAATGGGTGTGCTGAGTTTGGTATCCAGGTCCGCAATCGAGTCATAGAGCAGCTCGATGACGTACTTAGCATTGTGGGCGAAGGCGCCTGGGTCCTTGACGGACATCTGGTAATTGTAAGTAGCCTTCACCAGACGACCGGTCCAGGATGCATAAGCATTATCCGAATTCACCTCATCCGTATCCGTAGTGCCATTATCATTGGTGTCGATAAAGAAGTATGGGTAACTACTGGGATCGTATACGATGGGAGAGCCAGCGACTTCTTTACCGTATGTCTGAATGGCTTGCATGAGCATATCTTGGAGTCCGGAAATCTCAGCTGAAATGCCTTCAGTGACATCACCATTTCCATTGTAATCTTCAAGGGAACCGTTCATGCGAATGTTGACCAGGTCCTCTTCAGACGCAACGCCCGTATGGCACTCCGCGCAGACTGCAACCTTGATTTCCAAGGTATGTTGGTCGTGGCAGCTTATGCAGGTGTCTAAACCACCAGCGTGGAGGAATTTGCCATCGTACGAGTTCCCGGCGTATTGATAGCCACCCTCAGCGACACTGCCATATTGGGTTGCTGCAGCAGTGAAATAATGCATATTAATGAAACTTAGCTCGCTGCTAACGGTATCGAGGGTATCGGTCAGAACATTGGTGGCAATCGCTTGATCGACGGTGGACCCGGAAGCACGACCCTGGTGGCAAACCATGCAGCGCGCTTCAGGACCCAGATTCTCTACGACTGCACCAGATGGGAAAGTGACTTTGTCAAGAGCTACGGCAGCGTCATTATGGCATGCGATACAGGTGATGCCATTACTCACCGGCTGAGCAGCATCCACGACATCAGGCGCTGAACCATCGGCTCCAAGATAATCCATGTAACCCGTGGGTGTATGGCACCTGGCACAGTTGGTGGGGACTTCCTTGGGATCAGCTGTATCCCAATGACGGAATGCTTCTGCAGTCGCATCCGCATGACCAGAGTTCACCCAGGCTTGCTCGAAAGGAACATCAGCAACTACAGGGGTTGGGCAAGCCGGAGCCTCAGGACAGGCTTCTACTGTAGGGCAGGTGGGACACACTTGGGGGGTAGGAACCACAGCGGTAGCTGTCGATGGGGTAGAACATGCTGCGACTGCTAATGCCAGGCCAATCAGCAGCAATCCGACAAAAAGGTATTTCTTGTAATTCATAAATTTCTCCTCATGAGGGAATAGAAATACTTTCAACGAACAAGTGTGGGATAGTGTATATAGTATTTTTGATATGGTGCCTCCTTTGTGAAGAACATAAGGCGACTTCTTTTAGGGCGATATAAGTCAGCCATTTCTGATAGTTGAATACACTATTAATCATAGGCTAAACACCCTATATAATTCTACCACAAAATTAGGGTAAGATGAGTAGTTTGTATGAATTATTACAAATACAAGAGAGGGAATAAAAATTAGATAGTAAAGCTGATTAACAAACCTTGCGCTGGGGAGGTAAAGATAGTCTAACCCAGCGCAAGGTATACGAGTGAATTTTGTGAAGCAAACTTAGTTTGTGCTCTTATGTTCCTCTGCTTTGTTTGCATTCTGAGCAAATAAGTAGATCGTCAGGATTACGATCATGCCAATCACCATTCCAGCAATCTCAGGCCAGCGGGCAGAAAATTCCAAAACCAAACCTCGTCCACCCACAGAAATCTCCCGGCTAAATTTACTGATAGCATTAATGATGAGGGTTAAGTTCTCAGTCAGGTAAGCAACTCCGATAAGTGCCAGGATCGTAAACGGGATGGCAATAACAAGCGTCCAAAATGTAGCCATCAATTGTACCTTACGCATATTTACCTCCTCAACTGATCAACCCGAATATAGCATTTCTACACATATCATAAAGAATAAAGAGGCTTGCGTCAATAGGGGCGGTATGGGATTTATCGATAGTGAAATATGCCTAGTTTCAGGCTGCTATGATTCCCTTGCGAATGGCGTATTTCACCAATTCGCTACGTGAATGAAGCTCAAGCTTGCGCATCAGGTTTTCACGGTGACGCGCTACAGTATGCTTGCTGATCTGTAATGATTCACCAATTTCATCATTACTTAACCCCTCGGCAAGCAAACTCAATACCTCTTGCTCACGCGTCGTCAGACCATCCAAGGAGGCTTTTTCATTCTCTTGAAATGAACGGCCAAGGAAATCAGCGACTAAGGCTTTTGCCAGGGATGGATAAATATAAATTTCACCAACAAAAGCTGCTCGAATGGATGTGATCAGGTCTTCTGGTGCAGCCCGTTTTGGGACGTAACCAGAAGCGCCAGCCTGTAGCATTTCAAAAAAATATTGTTCATCCTCGTGGATGGTCAAGGCTACTACTGAAACGTCAGGAAGCTCTTCCTTGATCCTTTTTGTAGCTTCAATCCCCGAGATGTCTGGCAGGGTAATATCCATCACAACTACATCTGGTGAAAGTTCTTTAGCCTTCTCGAGGGCTTGAAGACCACTATCAGCCTCTCCCACAATTTTCATATCCGGCTGACCTTCAAGAAGCATTCGCAAGCCGGTTCGCACAACTTGATGATCGTCTACGAGTAATAGTTTAATTTCAGGCATTCTCTCTCTCTCCGATAATGGGTACATTAACTTCTATAAGGGTGCCTTTTCCTGGATGAGATAATATATTACAAGTTCCACCTACAAGTGCAGCACGTTCAACCATTCCCAATAATCCCCAAGCCGTTGGTTTTCCAGGCTTTTTTTTCAATACCACATCTGTATTAAAACCCTGACCATTATCCTCAACTCGGAGATAAATATTATTTTCGGTGTAGTCCAACTGAATATCAATGCGGTTAGCATTGGCATGACGAACGACATTAGTTATCGCTTCCTGCGCAATCCTGAATACAACGGACCGAATATCAGAGGTTAATTTCGGCTTGCCGCCATGATTAACGATATTTATAGCTATTCCAAAGCGACTGCTGATATCATTCGTATACCAACGCAGTGCAGCCAGCAGACCCAGATCATCCAATTGAGGGGGATGAAGACCTGAGACCATGCGCTGAAGCTCTTCAACCCCAGCCATGGCTAATTTTTCAAGCTGATTTGCCTGTTCAATTGCCCGGTCGCGATTGGTAGAAATCGTCTCAGACATACCCCGTAGACCCATTCCCAAGGCGGTCAAGGTCTGACCAGTCTCATCATGTAGCTCACGGGCGATCCGCTGCCGTTCAGATTCCTGAGCTATAACGGTTCGGTGGAGCAATTCTGCTCTCAGAGCATCCAGACGTTGCTGCTCGGCGAGCTGTTCATTACGAAGCTCTTCAATGTGCCGGCTACTTTCCACTTCGAACGCACGGAGAGAGCGGGTTATGAATATAGCAGCCATCGTTGCTGTGGCGGCTCGAAATACTTGCACAGGAAACCCAAACAAACGAAGAAATACTACAGAATTCAGGAAACCAGACGGGAAGATAATGCTGGGAGAAGCAAATAATTGCCCAATCCCGCCATACAATCCAAATGCAATCGCAGCCAGTATGACATCGCGACCAAAACTGGACATGCCAGCCTGGATGAATTTCCGACGCTGAATAATTAATCCCCAGACGGTTAATACAGCGCCAGGTATCGCCAGTGCGTAGCGAGTATAGACATCAGATGCGATAGCACGTGCTTGACTGGTGGATTCATTAAATACTACCCCAAGCAAACCAACCACCCAAATAGCTGTGATGGTTGATAACATCCCGATATATAGCTTGGGTTTTCCTGGGCCAGCAATGAGGCGCGCCCCGAATGCAATTAAAAACAAAAAAGAAGTGGCTAATGCAATCAAACGAACGGGCAAAACCCAGGGAGCTGTGAAGGGTCCAGAAATGCGTTCGCGGATTAACATAAACATTTCAAACCATTCGTGAGCACCATGGATTAACCCGAAACCAATTAAAGGGCGTAACGCACGTGCAAAGTCAAGTTTTGAGGAGTGTCCAAATTCAAGGAGAACGGCCAATCCCATTATGAAGAAGGATAATCCATAGAAAAAATATACAGCAATAATATTACGGGTAAAAAACTCAGCCATTTATCCCATTATTCAGGTGCACCAGCTGCAATCCAATCCAGGATGATTTGGATGGTCGCATCAGGGAGTTTCCCACCAGGGGGCATGATACCTCCCGTAGTGGCAGTACCCAGGAGTTTTTGAGCCAACAGGCTTTCGTCTACATTGCCGGGGATGAGTACAGGCGCATGGTCACCTGTCGTCGTTACCGCCTGGTAACTTGAACTATCCCACCCACCCAAAGTACCATGACACATTGCACAATCTTGCTGAAATATGGGTAAGACATTCGCTTCAAATGTGAGTACTCCAGGAGTAACCTGAGTGGTTGGGGTTGGTTGGGTGGATGCCTGAGGTGGGGGGAACTGGCGAATAATCGCTACCAATCCCTGGATCTGAGGTTCAGAGAGGATAGAGCCAAAAGCCAGCATGTTGGTATTTGGTATGCCTTGATTGATCACGTCATTAATATCTTGATCGGTATCATCAGATAGGTCGTTTAAAATCGGTCCAATGGAACCTTCACCATTCTGCCCATGACATTGAGCACATACGGATTTATAAATATCAGCTGCAGACAGGTTTATGGTGGGGATGGTGATTTGTGGGAGGGTGGTCACCGGTGGATTTGCTTGCCAGGAACGCAGGTACGCCACAATTGAATTGATCTGGTCGTCATCCAAATTGCCCCCATTTGCAGAACCAAATGGCGACATGCCCTGGTCGGGTTGTCCCTGTGAGATGATCTGGAACAAGGTTGTATCATCGCGGGTATTCAGGAACTCTGCCGTCCCAATAGCAGCAATTAATTGGTTGGGGTTGGCAGGGTTTGGACCTCCTTCACCCAGCTCTCCATGGCATGGGGCACAGTTCTGTGCAAAGAGGGTTTGACCGCGTTGGATGGAGGTTCCCTGAGAGGAATTTATGATGAAGTTCACCAATGCATCGATTTGAGCCTGGGTTAACACATTTCCCCAAACAGGCATGGTTTGATGGGCACCTCCGGAGGTAATAATTTGACGGGCTTGGGCAACGTCCGTTGCAGGGGGTACACGATCTCCATGGCAAGTGGAGCAGTATTGCTTGAATAGAGCCTGTCCATCTGGTACAGATGCTGGGTTCACAACGTAATTAGCAAGTGTATCAATCTGAGTGGCGCTCAGCGTATTTTGCCAGGGAGGCATGGTTAGGTGCTGCCCCCCCTGGACAATGGTTTGTCGAAGTTGAGCTTCATTCCCAGCATAAGCGACAGATTGCCCATGGCAAGGTGAACAATAGATGCTAAATAATCGTTGCCCATCCGGGGCGATCAAAAAGTTTAATAATGTGGTTTTTTCATCTGTAGATAAACTTGTTGACCAATCAGCAGCCTGAAGATTAGCATGAGGGGTAAATTTGAGACCCTCATCAATTGAATTTTTAAGGTCAAGTGGGTTGCCACCCACCAGGTCTTCCACTTTGTGACAAGAGCCACAATTCGTATTGAATAGCTGGCTTCCACCGGGGGAGAGGATGAAACCAGCCAGCTCATCGATTTGATCGGAGGATAAATCTCCATTCCAGGCAGGCATCCCAGCATGGGAGCCTTGGGCGATCAAGCTATGAAGATTGGTTCCAGGGGGCACTGTAATGGATGTGCCGTGGCAAGGTGCACAATTTTGCGTATAAAGCAGAGCGACCGGATCGCCTTGAGTAGCTTGGGTCGGTGGAGGAGCTTCTCGAACTGCGAGGATGGTGAGGGTGACCACACCTGCCATCGCCAATAGTGTAACTCCAGTAACAATCGGTCGGTCGAGGAAGTGACGTTTGGTGTTACGATCCAGGACTGGCAATAAAAACAGCAGGATAATTACAATGGCGGGGATCAATACCACACCGACCACTTCGAGCTTGCCTGGGAAATATTTTAAAAGTTGAAACAGAAACAGGAAGTACCATTCTGGTCGGGGAGTATAGGATGTATCAGCAGGATTCGCCCGTGCTTCAAGGGGTGCCCCGATAAAATAGGCCAAGCCTATTAATATCAGGAATATGATGAAGGATATAACTGCGTCTTTGAATATAATGTCCGGGAAAAATGGGACACCCTTTTCTTTTTCCTCGTGATAATTTTCTAAATAATCTTGCTTTTCTTTCTCGTTCATTGCTCACTTGCCTCTCTTTGGCACAGCGCTAATGCCGTTGCGGATGACAAGGTAAAGGTGGACCCCGATGAGCATTAATAATACGCTCGGGAGCACCCACACATGCGTACCAAAGAAGCGCACCAAGGTGACCGCAGAAATCTCACTTCCTCCTCGTATGATGCGCAAGAGATAGTCCCCAATGAGTGGAGGGGTTCCAGCGATCCGCGTACCAACGGTGGTCGCCCAGAATGCTTTTTGGTCCCAGGGTAGTAGATAACCCGTAAACCCAAAACCAATCACTACCAGAAGCAATATAACCCCGGTAAACCAGGTTACTTCACGAGGGTATTTATACGCTCCGAAGAGGATTACCCTCAACATGTGCAGAATCACCAGAATGATCATGGCACTAGCTCCCCAATGATGAAGCCCACGGATCAACCAACCTAGAGGGACCTGAGTGGTGATATATTGAACGCTATCATATGCATGGTCTGGGGTGGGGACGTAATAAATAGTCAATAATATACCGGTAATGGCCTGATTGACTGCTACAAATAGCGATGCGCTCCCGAGGGTATAGAACCAATTTACCTTAGGAATCTTCCTCAAAAAGATTGTCTCCCAAACTTTTCGCCAGGAGGTGCGTTCATCGAGCCATTGATTGATTTTGGTTGTCATATCAACCTCCTACCAGGACGAACAATTGATCATTTTCAACCTTCACGTCATAACGGGTGAGCGGGCGGGGAGGTGGGCCTGCAACGACATTGCCCGAACTATCAAATACTCCATTATGGCATGGGCAAAAGAAGTGATTTTGATCAGATATCCACCGAATGTGGCAGCCTAAGTGAGTACAAATGTTCGACATTGCTATATAGGTGCGACCATCTGTTGATAGCACATATACCGAAATTTCTTCTGAGCTTTCAATCCATCCTGTTTGGGTTTGGATCGTAAATGTGAAAAGCGTGGGGGTTCCCAACTCCACCTTGGAGGTTGGACCTAATCGCATCCAGGTTTGTGTTTGCTGGCTTTTTAGTGATGGACCGACTACATATGCGACAGCGGGCACCCCAAAACCCACTCCGATTAATCCCCCAATTCCCCAGATGGCTGCCTGCATAAAATTTCGCCGGCTGAGTTCTTTTGTTTCGCTCATACTTCACCTCCTTTGGCAGTGGTCGGTGATTATCTATTTTTCCGGAGCTCCCGCATTAATCCAATCAATGACGATGGTCAGTTCTTCGGGAGTTAATTGACCAAAATGGGATTGGGCACCGGATTGTTTTTGAACTAGTAAACTACCAACGGCATCACCTGGGATGATCACAGGGCCCGTCGTTCCACCTTGCATCGCTCCTTGGTAAGTAGTCAGATTCAAGCCTTGGATGCCATTTTCACCGTGGCAAGCTCCGCAAAGAGATTGCAATAACGGTCCAATGGTCGCATCATAAGTCAGAGGACCGGTCAGGTTCAATGGAGATGGAGTAGGTGTAGGTGGTAAGGATGACAGTATTGTTTGCCGTAAAGCGGGGGCGTCAAATCCGGCAAACTTCCAGACAGTCCCATGGCAGGCGCTGTTGGAACAGAATGAAGTGTTATCGGTACCCCCAGGATTGCTGGTGGTATGACAATCACTGCAGGTCTGGTTGAATACCTGGTTGTGCATCACGATCCAATTGGCGTTTAAATGTGACTGGGGTTCCGGACCGCGGGAGATCTCAATATCTGCGACAAATTCAGAAGGACCTGCCACAATCGGTACGGTATGGCAGAGATTGCATTCCAACCGGATGGCTTTCTGTGACGAATCCATGTGTTTACCATCGTGGCAGCGAAAACATCCGGCGAAATCCATGTGACCGAGATTATTCGGGTGGGTGTCCCAATCTGATTTTTGATCTAAATTGACTGCCGAGATATAAATATTCTGTATATAGCTGATTGCTGTTTGGATCACATTGAAGTTAGCGGCATAGTAATCTGGATAATAAGCCTGGTAGTAATTATCCAATCCAGCGATGCCATTAAGCCCTTCCTGCTGTGAGGTGTAGGATGTGCTTAAGACTTCAATGCCTTTCCCGCGGATATCTGGGATGGTCTTGTCTATAAAGCCCCGAGAGAGGGCTGCATCCATTTGGTCTGCAGGCATTGGAACAAGGTGAGTGACCCGATTATGACAGGTCACACAGTCCATCTCATGCAGATCAGATTCCTTGAGATTCGCAGGGCTGAAACTGGAAGCAATATCGGTATATTCTGTATAAGTGCCATCACTGTTATACACACGGATATAGGGAATATTTTGTTGTAATTCATCGGTGGAATAATAAAGGACTCGATTTTCCACATGCCAGTGGATGCCCTTCCCAAGACCCTGGCGTGAAGTCCCACCACCAGTTTTGAGGCTGATGAAGATGCTAAAGGGAGTATTATCTATGTCATTGAGAAACCGCTTATCCTCCCTCAGGCTATCATCGGAGAATTTATCCGGGTTGTGACATTTCTCGCAGGTGTCACGCGCAGGACGCATGTTGGTTGCGTAGATAGGATAGGTATAATTCTTGAAAACAGTTGCTAAAACGTGCCGTAAGTCTCCTGCCTTACGGGTGATCTGTGTGGCAATGAACCCACGACCGATGTGGCATTCAACACAATCCACTCGAGCATGAGGTGAGGCGAGGTAGGCAGTGTATTCTGGAGGCATGGTATGGCAGGATGTGCCACAAAATTGTGGACTGTTGGTATATTGCCAGCCATAAGCAGCCCCAATGAGGACAATAAGTGTCAGGACACCCAGGATTGCGTAAGGCAATACCCTGATCCAAGCTTTTGCTTCAGGGGGTGGGAAGAAGAAATTATGTAAGGCTTTACCCAGGCGGTTAAAGAAATTTCTCATGTGTTGTACTCCATCATTTCTCTGGGGCACCAGCTTGAATCCAGGCAATAACCTGATTAAGCTCGTCTATTGTAAGCTGCCCAGGGTGATTTCCCAGGGATTGTTTTTCCACAAGGACACTATTATCCGGGTCACCAGGGATAATTGCGGGACCTGAATTACCACCGGTAAGGGCATCTTGATAAGTTGAGAGGCTTAATCCACCTACTTTGGTTACTCCATGACACGTACTACAGCGGTTCCTAAACAACCCAGAGAAGTATCCATCCCACGTCATCGCACCCACTTCAGCACCGGGTGCAAGGGTAGGTGGAGGTGTTGGAGAAGGTCTTGGTGTGGGGGTGACAGGAACATAAACCTGGGCCGTTTCGCCTTGGGGGATGGTCGTGATAGCCGTTACTTCGAAATTTGCGAATTTATAGATACCGAAACCGAATGCGACTGTAAAAATTAGTGCTGCAGGGAAGAACACTTGTTGGCGATGCCTGAGTACTTTTATGGATAGTCGTTTTTCTGATTGACTGGCCTCGATCTGGGCTAGCTCGGCTGGATGTTCGTGCATCATTTCGGCACGGGTTAGCCTGCCAGTGAACATACTTTTATTAAAATGCTTGATGTGAACGTGATAAAAATGCCAAACCACAATTGCTAAAACGGCCAGGATTGCCTCTGCTCCATGAGCTGCCTTGGCAGCTGGGATGAAATCACCTGGTAATAAGCGGGTTGTTGAAAGGGGGTTCCACATCATGAAGCCGGTTAGTCCCATGATCACGGTTCCCCATACGACTGCCAGATATTCAACCTTTTCGGCATAGTTATACCTGCCGTAATAACCGCGATGTTTTCGAAAACCAAGGAAGTATGAAATATCATAGATAAGGTGCTGAAAATCCTCAATCACTGGCAGCATGGTCCACCGGACGCGCAAGACGAATACTTTATAAGCAAGGACAATTACGTGATAACCACTAACGATCATCATAACGATCGCACTGTAATGATGGATAACACGTACCTGATCAATACCGCCCAAGATAAGGATCAGAGTATCACTGATCTGGCTTTCAGAGAATTTCTGGATCAATCCCGTAAAACCTAATATGGAAAAAGACAACAGGAAAACGATATGTTCGATGCGCTGTGAAACGTCGAAACGCGTATAAGTGAGCTTGTCGTCAGATTGAGCGATTTTTGAGGGAGTCTCCATGGATGTGTCACTCATGGCTTGCCTCCTCACTATTATGACCATTCTGCTTGGACTGCGCACTGTGCTCGTTTTGCTCGTTCTGCTCGTTCTGATCGCCTTGACCAGTTTGCTCGGTCTGCTCACTGCGCTCGCTGCGCTCGATTATAAGCTCGATATTATGCTCAATTTGAGGAGGCTGTGTTGGAGTTTCAATAGCTACTGGTGGTTGGGCTTCCACAGATGGCGGTTTTAGGTGGGGTTTTCCCCGGCGTGATCTTGTATATATAGAATGACCAACATCCAAACCTACCAATACCACCATAAAACCTAAAACCGATGGGATAAAAAACTTATAAAACAGATTCACATAATAAACCAAAGAATAATGCTCGGGAGACGGGATGTAATGCGACATCCAGGCACTTGGAAAATTACTGGTAGCATCGGGGTGGCACACTTTGCATCGGACCAGGAGATTCTGTTGCATTTCAATCCCGGTCTTTGGATCATCGACACGGGAGATATCATGTATGCCATGGCAGTCATAACATACAGGCTTGTTGGTAGGGGCGTCAGGCGATTGTTTTTCGAATAAAGTCACTGTAGTGCCATGAAAATCAGACACGTACGTATTCAATACATTTGTGGAAATTCCATATTTATCCATGATTGCGGGGTTGGTGTGACAACCGGCACACAATTCGGGTGATTTCAAGCGGAACGCGGCTGTGGTTGGGTTCCCGATATTATGAACTCCATGACAATCAATGCAGGTTGGTACATCAGTATTTGATTCTTCAGTCAGAGCAGCTCCATGAACGCTGGTTAGGTATTTTTGATAAATGGCGTTATGACATTTGGAGCATGTGGCTGGAATACTTAATCGTGCATTTGGCAGCAGTTTATGAGTTACTGTGTCAGTCCATTGGTGCACATCATGTGATCCATGGCAATCGGTGCATACAGCAGCTTCCCTTATTCCCGATGCCTGCGCTGCGGCGTGAACACTATCCATTGTCAGGTTGTATTCACCTGAATGGCAGCGGATGCATACATCCGTTAATTGCAATGTAGCTGCCCGCCGATCGGTGGCTGTGAAGGCTGGATGTGGATAATTTCCCAAATTCGTGTGGCATTGAACACAAGCATAACCATCCTGACCATGAATGGAAGCGGCATAAGAATCAGGATTGATATACAGATCCAGGATATCGCCATTCTGAAGGGTCATCGTAAGACCGGGTTGTTCATGACATCCGAGGCACACATTATTGCCTACAATGGGTCCAGTATCTTTCAAGTCGGGTAAAACCTGGTCTGGAGTGATGCTGTGGAGCTCTTTGGCAGATGAAGCATTGACATTTGTGAAGATAAAGAATGCAGATAAGCTGCAAATGAAGATTGCAGATATCAGATATAAGAAATGATATTTTCTTACCGGCCTCATGACTTCATGTCCCCTGGATCCTGATCGGAGTGAGGCTGCCGAACCAGCTGGTTATATTCAAGTGAGTGGTATGTATGCATATCTTCTTCATTGAGCCAACCGGAAAATATGCTCAAATTTAATCTCTCAAAATGCACATGATAGAAATGCCATAGCACGATGAATATGGCAGTGACGAGGGCTTCTGTGCTGTGAGCCATGATTGCAGCAGGGATTACACCGCCTGGTAGGAGCCGCGTGATAGTCTCTGGAAACCACATGACATACCCGGAGATAATCATGATTCCAATAGAAAAGAACAGGAACCAATAAGTGACTTTTTGCTCAAAGTTGTACTTACCAAAAGGCGGTTTTTGTTTCTTGATGTAAATAAGATAAAGAAACATATTCCAGGCATCTTTTACATCTTGAAGCGTGGGGAGCATATCGCCAGGTAATTTTCGACGGCTTATCAGATAGATGGCCTTACCCAGATGATATAAAACTAAAGCTGAAAGAACCAACGCTGTGATATGGTGAATTTGTTGGATTGTATTCAACCTGTCGGGTGAAGATATAATTGCCTGGCTCCAAACCGTTGTATTATATTTCTGGGGTAAACCAGTAAGTAGAAGAATCGCAATACAAAGGAGTAAAACTGCATGTTCCCAGCGTTGGCTGACATTGAAGCGCGGAAACGTTCGTACCAACTTGACGCGATTATTTGGTGAGGAAGGGGTTGGTTTCTGTTGGCTCGTCATAAGCTCCTCCTCACTCTATCGACCATAAACCTTATGAATTGAAGGGCTATATATATTCCACAAATCCACAGGATTACGGGGGTAAAGATCGAGTAGAACGAATCCACGTAGAATAGAAACGGTGTTCGTTGCAGGCTTACTTTATAGTGACCTGTCCAGGCACCAGTCCAATTCGGCCCAACACCAGGGTGACACTTCTGGCAGGTCACGAGCAAGTTTTTGGGATTGACTGATGAGTTCGGATCGTCAGGCTTTAAGATATTGTGGATGCCATGGCAATCGGTGCATATTGCTGAGTTATGCTGGACGGTAGGCCAACGAGCCTGATACACAGAAACATCGACACCGTGCCAGGAAATACTGTACAAGCTGTACACGTCTGCGGAAAGACCATATTTCGCCATCATTTCCTGGTTAGCATGACAGCTGGCGCAAAGGTCGGGTTCTGCAACCCTAAATTGCTGTGTCCGTGGGTCATGAATATTATGCACTCCATGACAAGTCGTGCAGACGGGCACATCTGGATTAGATTCCTGCTCCAATGCATTGCCGTGAACGCTTGATTGATAGATTGTAAATTCCTGGGTGTGGCAATTACCGCAGGTTGCAGGGATTAATGTGCGGGGTTCGCTTGGGGGATGAATGTAATGTGATCCATGACAGTCAGTGCATACCGGTGCATTGAGATTCCCTGCTTCTGCAGCCTGTGCATGCATGCTATCCAAAGTTCTTGAGTAATTATCCGGGTGGCATTTTTGGCAAGCGGAGTAATAAACCCTAGATAATTCACGCCTGGTCTGATAATTAATCGCTGGGTGAGGGTAAGTTGTAATATTGGTGTGGCAAGCTTCGCATTCGATCCCATTTGGACTATGGACAGATGTTTGTAATTCATCTGAATTGATGTACAGCGATAGCTCCTCTCCACTTGGGAGGGTAAGCTTGAGATCAGGATTGGAATGGCAGCCTAGACAATATTCTTCGGTCTGCTGTTCGGGCTCGCTAGCATGAGAAGGTGTAAACCAAAATAGACTCATCAGTATGATGAAACCGACAACCAGGAATTTCCCCGGCAGTTTATGGATGGGTGAAAGCTTTAACATGTGCCGGTCCTCCTTAATAGCCGTTATCTTCACTCTTTTGGTATTCTTCTGGGGGTGGAGTGGGTTTTGCAATCACTCCAAAACGGCGTAGCAAATAAGAGATCCCGAAAAGTATCACTAACGGTACCAGGCAACGCGCAATACATAGCAATGCGACATAGATTGGATTGGCAGCAGCGTCACCCATATTATTATCCTCCGCTTGCAGTACAGAGCCTTGCAGACCCACCCAGGCAAGCATGGATGATCTTATGCAGGGAGAAGAGATATAAGTAAAGGAAATTTTTCACTATTAAGTATAACCTATCCAATAGTAGTTCAGCTAAGAATGTTCTTCATTTCCAAAGAGGGGTAGATACCGAACACCAAGGGTAAGCATGGTCAGTGCGTAGCCTATGATTCCCACAGCAACACCCCATTCGGGTAAACCGGGGAAATACTTACCAGGCGCTAACTGGTAGAGTGTACCTGGTGAATAGCTTAGTGGAACGAACAGACCACCGACGGTCACGTTCCAACGATTGATCAGGATCCCGATCATAGCGAAGATGGTTCCGATGACCAAATATCCCGGGTTACGATTAAAGCGAGGAGTCAGGAATAGAATTGCAGGTAAAACTACACCCAGGATGATCTCAAAGACCCAAAATGAGAAATTGTAGGGAGTTTGTTGGTTCAGGAGATTGAATGATTCGCTTACAGAGGGTGTGCGGCCATAATAAGTGACTGCAGCCAGATCCCAAAAACGAATATATCCGTAGACCATGATTCCGAAACCACTAAACCGGGCAATGGCGCGTAGGATTTCATTAGGGATGCTTTTCTTACCCGTTACCCATTCGACTACATAAGCAATTGCCATAGTTAATGATGGTCCGACCGCGACTGCAGAAAGAATAAACATGATGGGCATGCTGGGTTTAAACCAGATCGGGCGAGATTTAACGATGCCATAAGTGGCACCCAGAGAAGATTGGTGCAAGAGCGAGATGGCAAGCCCAAGCAAAGCAAGCACCGGAGCAGCCTTATGAAGATATTTTGCTGCAGTCCTTATCCAATTGTAGCGATTGAAAAATCTTGACTCAGCGATAACCGGAGCAAACTCGACCAGCATAATGGCCAAGTAAATGGTAATGCACATGGTTACTTCCCACAAAACGGAATGAATATTCCAGTAAACCCATGGGTGCCAAAACCGGTCCGGGCGACCAATGTCCATGATCAAAGTCAACAATGCTGAGGTGTAACCGATAAAACCCACAAACACCGCCAACCTAATAATGGATTGGAAACGTTTTAATCCAAACAGATATACCACAGCAGATAGGGTAAAAGCGCCTGCTCCAAGGGCGATGGATGAGAGATCAATGGTGATCCAAAGTCCCCAAGGGACTGAGTCAGACATGTTGGTGATATATAAACCATTCCAAAATACCTGGAAGGCTGATACGAGGCCGATAACGATGCATAATCCAAGCAGACCGAGCCATGCCAATAATGCCGGGCTAAATGAAAATAGCTTCCGTTCACCTAATGTTCGGGTAGCCATGTTTATATGCCCTCCTTGGGAATAACATAATAAACGCTTGGCTCAGTGCCTAACTCTTCGCGTAGCCGAATAGTCGTTTCCGTTGTGACAGCTTGTGACACCATACTGTCAGGGTCATTCAGATCTCCAAAAACGCGTGCACCAACCGGGCAAACGTTCACGCAGGCGGGAGTAGCTTCTCGATCTTCACCCGGTGTAAAGCCTCCTTTTAACCCCGCGTCGATACGGTGAATGCAAAACGTGCACTTTTCAACGACACCACGCGGGCGCCGGTCCACTTCAGCAATCCCCCAGGTCGGAATATACGGATTGATATCTGTGCGTGCCTGCCAATTAAATTTTCGGGCATCATACGGGCAGGCAATTTCGCAATAACGGCATCCTATACAACGGCCATAATTCATCACCACCAAGCCATCTTCACGGTGATACGTGGCTTGGACAGGGCAAACCTCCACACAAGGTGCATCACCGCAATGCAGACATGGGCGGCTGAAAAAGAAAGGTGTCCCTATTGAGGTTTTATCTTCGACAACGATATTCCAGGGTTTTTCTGGGCGTTTTAATTCCGGATCGACCCAGACATCATTGGTGGCTGAACATGCCCGAAGGCAATATTCACAACCGATGCACTTATCTAGATTAATTACCATGCCCCAGCGGTGCCCCGAAGCATGTTGGGTTGCTTCTTCAATGCCCTCGACTTGTTCCTGTTTAAAACTGGCAAAAGGTGAGAGTGGACCCGTGGTCAGAAGCTGTGCAGCAACAACCGAGCCAGCGGCTGTGCCACCCACAATCAAAAAATCTCGCCGAGACAGTTCCAGCTTGATCTTGGTCTTCTTTTTACTCATCTTCTTTAACCTCAACGACACGAATGCCGCGGCTAACGACCCAGGCAGCTGCTCCTCCGGTTAGAAGGCCAACAATTGCTCCCTGTGCCAACCCGATATAAAGGCGATTGGTACTTTGGGCTTTGAGATCATTGATCTGCTGCCCTTGCGTTTGGACTTGCTGTTCCAGGGTGGCTGTATCAGCCTGTTCAAGTTGAGCGACTTCTCCGGATAACTTAACAATCTCATTGCGTGTATGGACTGTGTCTTGGTGACAGGCGATGCAAGCATCTGAGCCCACAGTGAAAGTATGACCTGTTGGTACAAGACCTTGAATTGGATCACTGGTTCGGGGACTGGTGAACATGTGACAGTTACTACATTCCAAGCCAGCGTCGGCATGCGTACTATGGGTGAAAGAGCCACCACGTTCCTGATGGCAGGTTGTGCAAAGCGCGGTGACGGAATCGGCCATTGGATTTTGCGAGTGAGGGTTATGACAAGCCTGGCATTGAATCCCCTCTTGCCCATGGACAGAGGCACGCCACTCGTCTGTAGTGGTTTTGTGGCAGGAGCCGCATAGATCAGCATTGGGAGTGATGGGCATTGGAGCTTCAGGGTGGTTGGGTTGAAAAGCTCCATGGCATGCTTCGCAAGTTACACCAGCCTCAGCATATTTTCCAGTTTGTGCATCAAAACCTGTGGTATGACATTCGAGACAGGAAACTTGGCTGCCCAGTTGTGTCCAGTCACGCTGGAAGATCGGGGCTGAGAATGCTTGTGCGTGGCGGGTACCCTGCCATTCTGTATGGATATTTTGGTGACATTGAGCGCAAGATTGGGAGCCAGCATAACCTGGAACCTGGTTTGCCGGTACTTCCGCAGGCGCAGCAATCACTGGTTGGGTAACGGCTAGCAAAGCCCCGACGATTGCACATATGCCAAATACAATGCCAAATACCAGCCAGCTACGGTGCTTCTGGATCGCTTTGAGATTTTTCATTGCATTCTTCTCCATTATATAGGTTATTCACCCTATTAATCTAACATGAGAATATGGCTATTTTACCCTATATTTATGATAAAAGAAACTAATGAAATATTCAGTTAGAAAAGTCATTTTTAATGATTGACAAATGTAACTGAGAACTAATATCAGAAAATAAAAATTGCGGACAAAAATGTCCGCAATTTGGGATCGATAAGTGATTATAGTTGGTTGGATAGCTTTTAAGGAATTTGCGAGGTTGCAGGGATTTGGTGATATGCACTGGCTGCAGTGAGCAGCTCTGCATCAGATTTGGTCGTTCCATGACAGTGACGGCAGGCATAGTCCAGGCTGATTTGACCAGATGCCAGACTACCGTCTTCATTGAATTGGCTGATTTGTCGGGGATCAATCGCGACCACATGCGTCCGTATATCTCCCATGAAGCCTCGGGCATTCGCTGTTCCGCTTTGGATCAGGCGGGGCATATGACAATCAATGCAGCTGATGTTAAGCGCCACATGGGTGGGATTATTCTGGAATTGGGCTTCCTGCCAATGACAATCCTGGCAGAGAAGGTTAGTAGTTTGCTGACCTTCGAGACGTAATTGCACAACCCCAGAATGTGGATCATGACACGTGAGGCAATCCAATATCTGGTGTTTGCTTTGGGAAAGATCCCCATATTGCTCACCATGTTGGATGAATCCATTCTTTACCACGAGGTTAGCTGTGGATACATATTCATGACACTCCCTGCATAACCCCGAATCGCGCTCAACGAGCATGCGCACGCCCTTGGGATTATTTGCGTGCAGGCTTCCAGGACCATGACAGCGCTCACAGCGAACACCAGCTTCAGCCCAGGTGCCTATTATTCCGGGTAAGTCGCCTTGGTTACCGCCATTGCTATAACCAGTTGTATGGCATGATCCACAGTTGAAAGGTAAATCCGTTTCCCCTGAATGGAACGATGCCCAGCCAGTATTGAGCCCAAGTGCTGAGTTTCCAAAATTGTATTGGTTCAAAAAGGTTGGATCATCGGTTGAGCCGGGAGCATTAGTGATGATATATCCTTGCGCATTGATGAAAATCGCTTTCCAAAAATATCCACCGATAATATAACTAATATCCTTTAGTGTATAACCTTGAGGCAAAGAAGTAATTTGGGTAAATGGATATGATGGAGATTTTGTATCTGTAATTGTGGAAAGGCTCCATGGATGACCTGATTTCATATAGGTCTGTGATATGTCATTATGGCACCCAGAACATAACTGGTCACCTACGTATTCTGCACCCGAGGGTCCGGGTTCGCCAGCAGGACCGGTATCCCCGATTGGACCAGCTGGTCCTTCTGGGCCGGCTGGTCCTGCGGGACCAACTGGTCCTTGTTCACCTTGTGATCCCGCACAGGCAGCCAATAGACCAGCCAAGATTAGTATCATACCAATAATTACAACCCATTTACGTGACATACACCGTCTCCTCACTAACGTTGTATTAATCTGAAGTGGTAATTTTACACTACTTTTCCTTCCCTGCTAACCTATTCTCGAGTATAATGCTGAAAATCTGGAGCTAAGTATTGATCATGTTTACCTGGGCGTTCTTCGCGCTAAATGATGATGATAATCCTATCTTGCGTCGGGCGAGAGGCTTCAGGCTGCAACATAGCTAAGCCTTTATAATCAACTTCAGTCGCCCGACGCACATCGCGAAGGGCGATTTATTTTGCCAATCCGACAACGGTTATTTTCAAGGAGGCAATGAATGTATAAGACACATACATGTGGTGAACTTCGTGCCAGCCATAAAGGAATAGAAGTTACTCTGGCAGGATGGGTGAATCGCCGCAGGGTGTTTGGTGGGATCAATTTTGTGGATTTGAGAGACCGGTTCGGCATGGTTCAGGTGGTGACTGACCCAGCCGGATACCCAGAAATTCATCAGGCTCTCGGGGAAGTTCGCCCGGAGTGGGTGGTTCAGGTGGAAGGAACCGTCCGATTGCGCCCGGAAGGATTGGCAAATCCGAACATGCCAACCGGCGATGTAGAGGTGTTGGCAAAAAAGGTAAAAATCTTAAATCAGGCCAAGACGACTCCAATTACGATCAGCAAAGAGGAAGACGAGAATGAGGAGATCCGCTTACGTTATCGTTACCTGGATTTGCGTCGGGATAGGTTGAGAGGAAATCTGATCCTACGGCATAAAGTAGTTAAATTCATTCGCGATTATCTGGATAGTAAGGGCTTTCTTGAAATTGAGACCCCGATATTATTCAAGACCACTCCTGAAGGTGCCAGGGATTATCTGGTGCCTTCGAGGATTTATCCAGGTGAGTTTTATGCTTTACCCCAATCACCTCAGCAGCTAAAACAGTTGCTCATGGTAGCGGGGATGGAACGCTACTTTCAGATTGCACGATGCTTCCGGGATGAGGACCAACGTGGAGATAGGCAGCCTGAATTTACTCAGCTGGACCTTGAGATGTCATTTGTGGAACGGGAAGATGTCATGCAGCTGACCGAAGAAATGTTTACCAAGCTTGTAGCACAATTGTTACCCAATAAACGACTCTTTGCCAGCCCGTGGCCGAGACTCACCTATCAGGAAGCGATGCTTCGTTTTGGTAAGGATAACCCAGATCTTCGTTTTGGGATGGAATTGAAGGACATCACCGAGTTTGCAGGCAAATCTGGTTTCCAGGTATTTGAAAACACGGTCGCTGCAGGTGGGCATGTACGGGGCATCAATGCATCCGGTTTGGGAGATTACAGCCGTAAAGAGCTGGATGAATTAACTGAATTTACAAAAAAAAATGGAGCAAAAGGGCTGGCCTATTTAGAGGTTACTTCCAGCGGTGAGCAGCGATCGTCGTTTGCGAAGTTAATCAAGCCAGAAATTTTGGGCTCCATCCTGGAAACCATGGGTGCGAAAACTGGGGATTTGCTACTATTCGTAGCGGATAAGCCGGCGATCGTTTTTGAGGTATTGGGCAGGTTACGGGTATTGCTGGCGGAAAGATCGGGGATTGTCGATAAGGATGTTCTGGCATTCTGCTGGATCATTGATTTTCCTTTTGTTGTTTGGAATGAGGAGGAAAAACGCTGGGATCCGAGCCACCATTTATTCACCTCACCTATGGTTGAGGACATCCCGCTGTTGGATATTGATCCGAGTAAAGCGCGCGGTCAGCAATATGACCTGGTGCTGAATAATTATGAGGTTGGAGGGGGCTCAATAAGAATTCATCAGCGCAGTTTGCAGGAAAAAGTATTCAAGCTGATTGGTTTAGACCCCGTAGTGGCACGTGAACGCTTTGGTCACATGCTGGAGGCGTTTGAATATGGGACTCCACCTCATGGGGGAATTGCCCCGGGTATTGACAGAATTTGCATGATCCTGGCAGATGAGCCGAACATTCGGGAAGTGATTGCATTCCCCAAGAGTCAAACCGCACGTGATTTAATGGCCGGCGCACCATCGCCTGCGGAAGCGGGTCAACTCAAGGAATTGCATCTTAAAGTAGAAAAATAGCTATACAGGGAGGCAGGAATATGGTACCTATTATTCGAGTGGATAAAATCGCTGATTATGTTGCTCAAGAAGTCATGATCCAAGGCTGGGTCTATAATCGAACAGATAAGGGGAAACTGGTTTTTTTGCTGGTGCGCGATGGATATGGGTTTGTGCAGTGTGTGGCGTTTAAAGGAGAACTCGAACCAGAGCTATTTGACCGTCTCTTGCGCTTGCCACAGGAATCATCCGTGATCATTACGGGGGTAGTGAGGGCAGATACCCGTGCGCCTGGAATTCCCGGTGGATATGAGATAGGCGTGAGAAGCGTTGAAATCTTGCAAGCTGCTAATTTGGATTACCCCATGGCGCTCAAAGAACAAGGAGTGGATTTCGCCCTGGATAACCGGCATTTGTGGCTACGCATGCCCAGTCAATGGGCAATCTTACGAGTCCGGGCGGTTGTCATTCGAGCAATCCGCGAATGGTTGGATACGAACGGATTTATCGGGATGGACACGCCAATCCTTACACCGGTAGTCTGTGAGGGAACGACAACCCTATTTGAGACAACATATTTCAATGAAGGGGTAGTCTATATGGCACAGAGCGGTCAACTTTATAACGAAGCTGACATTTTTGCATTCAGTAAAGTATATTGCTTTGGCCCAACTTTCAGAGCTGAAAAATCTAGAACCCGCCGCCATCTGACCGAATTTTGGATGGTTGAGCCAGAAGCCGCGTTTTGTGATCTCGATCAGCTGATGGAAATCGAAGAGCAGTTTGTATCGCACATCGTTAGACGGGTGATTGAGCAATGCACTCCGGAACTAAAATCTTTGAAGCGTGATATCTTGAAACTTGAAAAAATATCGCCTCCATTTCCACGTATCTCCTATGATGATGCTATAAAGAAGATCGATCAATTACGTTCTGTGTCTGAAGACCCTGAAAAGAAGGAGCTACTAAAAATTGACTGGGGAATGGATTTTGGATCACCACATGAGACGGCTCTGACAAAGCTTTATGAAAAACCTGTCTTTGTGTATGGATATCCAACGGAAGTCAAAGCATTTTATATGGAGCCGTGGCCAGGAAGACCAGAAGTCTGTAAAAGCGTGGATCTCCTGGCACCGGAGGGGTACGGGGAGATCATTGGAGGAAGTGAGCGTATTTCTGATCCCGATTTGTTGTTAAAACGCTTGAGACAACACGATTTACCTGAAGCTGCTTTCAAGTGGTACCTTGAGTTACGTCGATTCGGAAGCGTTCCCCATTCAGGATTTGGGATGGGGGTGGAACGGACTGTGGCATGGTTATGTGGGATCGAACACATCCGAGAGGCAATTCCGTTCCCGCGCACGATCAAACGGGTCTATCCTTAATAAATCTAGCTGGTGGTACAACTTCACCTTTCGTAGTTGCAAAGTGGTCTAATCAAATTCATCTACTCGCGGAACTTTTTTTGTGGTATAAGATAGTTACCCTACTGTGCACGTGTTGCTGCTTCAGCGTTCTGAGCCAACACTGATTTCTGGGGGTCCAATCTCATGACGGTGACGCGATAGGCTAGAGCCAAGGCGGATCCCTCGGGAAGGACCCCAACCTGCGAAGGCAGGTTCAGAACTTCGCAGCACACGACACGGTGGGGTTCGTTTAACGGTTTAGTACAATTCTGGCAGGCTAACAGCCTGCCAGAATTGTTATATTGGATTATTTTACCCAGGTCATCAATAGAAATCCTGCGAGTAAAGCAAGCGAAGCACCAAAAACAAACGGGGCGGCGGGACTAATGGTCTGCCACAAGATACCGGCGATTAAGGAGGCAGGCAAGGCAGAAAATCCTATGGCAGCGTTAAATAATCCATAGGCAGTGCCGCGTTGTTCCTGAGGCACAATATCGGCGACTAACGCTTTTGCGACCCCCTCAGTGAGTGCATAATAAATGCCATATATACCGAATAACACCCAAATTTCCACTCCTGTATGGGAAAGCGCAAACCCCAGATATACTAACCCGTAAATTGTCCAACCGATCAACATCAGCCTACGCCGACCGATACGATCAGATAATGAACCCAAGGGGCCAGCCAACAGTGAATAGACCGCATTGAAGGTCATTAACATACCCATGATTTGCAGGACGCTTAATCCACGGTCTTGCCCGCGTAGAACGATAAAAGAGTCTGACGAATTGCCCAAGGTAAATATGATCACGACAACGAGAAATGCCCGAAAGCGTTTGTCGAAAGCTTTCCAGCTAAGCGAAGGCAAACCATTATTATCTTTCCTGGCAGCCGCCACCTCTTTTACTCCTAAAGCCAGGACCAAGACCGCCAGGATGGCCGGAATAATACTTGCAAGGACTACGACTTGAAATGTATGTCGCGTAAGCTCAGCAGCACCTGATTGGGTCAGCCAAATAATTAGCGCTGCGATTCCCAAACCAACGAAAGCCCCTGCAGTATCACCGGCGCGATGCAGACCAAAAGCCAATCCACGCTGATCAGATTTTGCACTATCAGCCAATAAGGCATCCCTTGGAGCGGTGCGGATCCCTTTTCCTACCCGGTCAGAGAAGCGAACTCCCAATACCCATTCCCAAGTTACGGCGAAATATAAAAATGGCTTGGATATTGTGGATATTGCATAACCAACGACGGTAATAACTTTACGCTTTCCAAGTCGGTCGGATAAGGCACCCGAATAGATCTTTACCAGACTGGCCGTGGTCTCTGCGATGCCATCGATAAGACCAATGATGCTCGTCTGAACCCCCAGTACATTGTAGAGAAAAAGAGGGATCAGGTTGGTAAGCATCTCGGAGGATACATCCGTAAGAAATGACCCAATAGCCAGGAACCAGATATTTGGATGCAGACGGCGGGTGGGTGATGATGTGTTCTGTGAAGTCATATTTAATTGTTTGCTCGATCTGGGTATTAGATTGAGTTTTCTGAGCTGGTGTTCATTCGGCTGTATAGATAATTTAATTCTTTTATTTTACCCTGCAGCTCTGAAGTTAATGCATTGCTCGACATTCTCCACATCCAATTCCCGCTCGGGTTTCCAGGATAATTCATTCGAGCTTCATTGCCTAGATTAAGAAAATCTTGCATGGGTGCCAAACCAAAGACAGCCACAGATGACCAGACTCCGCGAATCATATCCCAATTTACTTTGCTGCCATCGCGATCCAGATACTTGCGATAAAAAGCCTTATCTTTTTCTGGAACTCGCTCGTACCAGCCGCTGACAGTGTCATTATCATGGGTACCTGTATAGACCACACAGTTCACGGGGTAATTATGAGGCAGGAAAGGATCCTCTGGATCGCTATCAAATGCAAACTGGAATATTTTCATCCCGGGCAGGCCGAAAGTGTCACGCAATTCAACTACGTCTGGAGTGATCACTCCCAGGTCTTCGGCGATGATTGGAAGGTCACCCAGAGACTGGCGGATGCTGTGAAAGAAATCCTTGCCCGGGCCAGGGACCCAGCGACCAATCTCTGCTGTCTTAGCATTCCCGGGTACTTCCCAATATCCAGCAAAACCACGAAAGTGATCAATGCGGATAATATCCACTGTATCCAAGGTTGCTTTTATCCGCTCCAACCACCAAGCGTAACCGGTGGCAGCGTGAACATCCCAGCGATAAAGGGGGTTCCCCCATAATTGACCGGTGGGTGCGAAATAATCGGGCGGAACACCAGCAACGAAAGTCGGCATTCCGGTAGCATCCAGATGGAATAATTGCGGGTTTGCCCACACATCAGCACTATCATGTGCAACGAAGATGGGGATATCCCCAATGATCCGTATGTTTTTTTCATGGGCAAGGTTGCGAAGCTTAGCCCATTGGCGGTAGAAGAGGAATTGGCGGTAAATTTGTCGTTGAATGGCAACGGCATGCTGTTTGCAAGCCTTTGATAATGCATCCGGTTGCCTCTCCCGTAATGCTTTTTCCCAGGTGTGCCAGGGTGCTCCTCCATGATCTTCTTTGAGTGCCATGAATAAAGCAAAATCATCCAACCAGGCTGAGTGCTTCTCCTGGAATTCTTCCATCTCTGCATTTAGCTGGGGAGACTGGGTATGTTGGTAGCGGATAAAAGATCGATCGAGAACTCCTGCCTTCCAAGGAATTACCTCTCCGAATTCGACCCGATTTTCAGGAAAGCCAGGGTGATCATATAGATCGTCCGGATGAAGCAAATCATCCTTAAGCAAGGCATCAGGACTAATCAGGAGTGGGTTACCAGCGAAAGAGGAAAAACATTGATATGGTGAATCACCATAGCCGGTGGGTCCGATGGGAAGTACCTGCCAAAGGCCACACCCTGCACCTGACAGGAATTCGACCCAACGATGTGCTCTTGAACCAATATCACCGATCCCATATGGTCCTTGAAGGCTGGTAGGATGCAACAATATGCCTGATGAACGATTAAACTTCATGAGCCAACCTCTTCGTAAGGATGTAATCATCACCGCGGACGACCATGGAAGGATAATCGCTTTCAACCACATCTGTGCCGATCACGGCACCGGCTTCGATGGTGAATCCCGATGGAACCTCGCTATTCTTTCCGACCATGGTAAGCACCGGTTCTGGTGAATCAATCATCCCACCAACTCTAGCCTGGGAGCGAATTCTCACACGTTTGTCGATAATGGCGCGTTCGATAATTGCATCCGATTCGATGACGGTGTCAGTTAAAAGGATGGATTCCCTCACCACTGCCCCGGGTCGAACCATAACACCGGGTGAGAGCACGCTGCGGATAATCTTGGCAGAGTTATCGATTTCACACCCATCGCAGATTAAACAATTCTCGATGGACGCCCCACGGGCAATCCACACTGGAGGCCGTTCTTCCGTGCGGGTATGGATAATCCAAGAGCGGTCATTCAAATCGAACGGTGGTTTATCTTCCAGGTGATCCATATGGGCTTTCCAGTATGAGGAAGCTGTCCCAACATCCATCCAATAACCAGCGTAAGGATATGCAAAGACCCTGGCTCCATCCGCGACCATTCTTGGGAGGATATCCTTTCCAAAGTCATGAGATGAATTGGGGAGATTATGATCCTCCAATAAATATTGGTTCAACACCTCGGTGTTGAATAGATAGACTCCCATATTAGCTAAATTCGAAGGTGGTTCTTCAGGTTTCTCTACAAACGAGGTTACACGGTTATCGGGATCCACACCGACGATACCAAGGCGAGTGGCATCTTTGATGGGGACGGAGATGGTGGCTAGGGTCAAATCAGCTTGTTTCGCTTCATGTGCATCAACCATCTGGGCATAATTCATTTCATATATATGGTCGCCTGATAAGATAAGCACAAGGTCGGGATCAGAATTTTTAATAAATCGATAATTCTGCTGAACAGCATCAGCTGTACCCAGGAACCAATCGGATGCACCTCGAGCTTTATAGGGTGTATAAATGCGCACACCACCTGTAAAATCACGGTTCAAGTCCCATGGACCACCAGCACCGATATGCTCAATCAAGGAGTGAGGCCTGTATTGGGCAATGATCATGACATCGAAAATTCCGGAGTTTACGCAATTAGATAATGTGAAATCGATGATCCGATATTTACCGGCAAAAGGTACGGCGGGTTTGGTCCGTTTTGCTGTGAGTGTGCCAAGTCTTGAACCTTCACCACCTGCAAGGATGACCGCTCGGGTTCTCATATCTACCTCCTCGTTACAGCAGAAACATTATACATATTTTCTTCACTCTAATAACATTCTATATCGTTTAAGGTATTCCTGTGCTGACCGGTCCCATGAAAAGTCTTGCCGCATGCCGCGGGTTTGGATACCCTGCCAAGCTGCTGAATCTTGCCTATAAACCATCAGCGCACGTTGGATCGCGACTATCAAAGCATCAGGCTGAGCTGGCAAAAAAAGGAAACCCGTGCTTAGAGCTGTATCAGATGGATCAAGGATTGTGTCGCGTAAACCCCCAGTTGCACGGGCAATGGGAACACAGCCATAATGCATGGCTATCATCTGAGAAAGTCCACAAGGCTCGTAACGTGAAGGCATTAATAATATATCCGCACCTGCGTAAATGTGATGGCTTAACCGTTCATTGAAAATAATCTGAGCCCGCACTTGATCGGGGTAATCCTGCTCAAGATGGCGGACTGCACTTTCCAATTCAGGGTCACCAGTTCCAAGAAAAACGGCATGAAGCGGAGAGATGTCGGGTGCTGCAGATTGGAGCAGTAACCGGAGCGCGTCAACAGCAATATCCACACCCTTTTGCGGATCCATGCGCGTGACCATGGCCAGGAGTGGGATGTGCGGATTAATTTCCAAACCCAATTCGCTCTGGAGGAAGGATTTGTTTACATATCGGGCTTGCAGGTCATTGGAGGAGAAATTGGCTGCTAGCTCCGCGTCTTTGAACGGATCCCACTTGTGAGTATCAAGCCCATTGAGAATGCCAGAAATCTTGTCTGAGCGGGTTTTCAAGAAGGTATCCAAACCGGAACCAAATTCTATGGTTAATATCTCTTTTGCATATCCAGGTGAAACCGCGACAATCGAGTCAGCCGTAAGCAAGCCCAAAGATAATGCCATATGTTGTGCCCATATAGGCAGATCAGAATGATCTGCAGGTGGAAGCCCGAAGGTTTCCAATGCAGGTGCGGTCATGGTTCCCAAATATGGCAGATTATGGATGGTCAGAAGGGAAACAGTATGATTAAAAAACGGGTCTGAAATTCGTTGTAAAGCCAATGAATAAACTGCCGCAGCGGTATGCCAGTCATTGGCATGTAAAATGGCAGGTTTCCAATTCAATTTTCTTGCCAATTCTAGGCAAGCCAAGGAAAAGAAGATGTATTTATAACCATCGGCTTCCAAATCTTGTGAGTAGACCGAAGTTTCCTGATCAATGGGAACACCTCCGATCAGATAAACTGGAAGTCCATCAAACTCAAACGAGAAAGCTTTTGCCAGGATATCACCACCTGTTGCATGGATAGGATACTCGGCAATCTGCTTGGGCGAATACTGGTCACTCTGGATGTTAGGATGATAAGGAATCACCAGCCTGATATCCAGCTCCGGTGACATTGGATTTGCTGATTTGGTTATTTCCCTCAAGGCGTGGGGAAGTGATCCAGCAACATCAGCTAAACCTCCAACCTTGATGAAGGGATCGGCCTCAGAAGCGATAAAAAGCACATTTATTTTGGAGGGATTCGCCATAATATTACTTGGAATAGTAATATTTTACACGATTTATACAGGCAAGGATTATTATTAGAAATGACAAACATTAATGATAAATGTGTAAGTAATCCCTTGCTAAAAATCGAGATTCGGGTTTAAACTCGTGGGATGGAAAGCGCTTTCATTGCTGCCAGCCTGGGGGAATATTAAAATAGTGTCTGTACGTGCACTCTCAATCCACGGTCATTTTTACCAACCTCCGCGTGAGGATCCCATCTCTGGAATAATTCCATCCGAGTATGGGGCAAAACCTTACCGTAATTGGAATGAGCGTATCCATGCAGAATGCTACCTGCCCAATGCGCAATTGGGTAATTTTGAGAAAATCAGTTTTAATATTGGTCCAACTCTGTTCTCATGGATGAAAAAATTTGATCCATCGGCCACCCGTTTGATTGTAGCGCAAGACCAGGCTAATATACAGCTTCATGGTGTGGGTAATGCTATGGCACAATCCTATAACCACACCATTCTACCGTTAGCCTCCAGGGAAGACAAAGTCACCCAGGTGGCGTGGGGGATTGCAGATTTCGAATACCAATTCGGTCATCGACCGATGGGTATGTGGCTGCCGGAAACCGCGGTAGACATGGAAACCTTGAATGTGCTTGCAGAACATGATATTCAATACACCATTCTGGCTCCATGGCAGGCTGAATGTGAGCATCTCGACGTGACTGAACCACATCGTGTCGCTTTATCAGCAGGAAAAAGCATCACGGTATTTTTTTATCACCAGGGGCTGAGTACCGGAGTCAGTTTCAACCCTGACTTGACCAATAATGCGGATGAATTCGTTAAAAATATTATATTGCCCACATTTATAGTAGAAAAAGAGCAACGTGGAGAGCCACAGTTACTCCTGATTGCCTCAGATGGGGAGTTATACGGTCATCACCAGCACTTCAGGGACCGCTTCTTAGCTCACCTGGTTAATGGTGCCAGCTCATGTGTTGGATTGGAAAAAACCTATCCGTCACTATGGCTTAAAAAGTATCCACCTCGCAATTGGGTGAGTATTCGCGAGGGAACATCTTGGTCGTGCTATCATGGGGTCGAACGATGGAAAGCTGATTGCGGTTGCACACCTGGAGATGGTCGCTGGAAGGGCTATCTCAGGCAGGCATTCAACCGATCTGCGCATCAGCTTGATAAAGTGTATGCGGACGCTGTGATAACCTATAATATTGATCCCTGGAGATTGCGGAATTCATACATCCATGTTATTTTTGGACGGCTCCCAATCGAGGAATTGATCTACCAACATGCCGGACGGAAATTAGATAATGATCAAGTTGTAAAAATCCGATTACTGCTTGAAGCACAACGGGAACGCCAACGAATTTTTACGTCTTGTGGTTGGTATTTTGATGATTTCTGCCGGATCGAGCCAAGAAATAATGTTGCTTATGCGGCTCAAGCCATCCGCCTGACTTACATGGCTACCGGGGTGAATCTAGCGGAACAACTCACGGCAGACTTACATTATGTAGTCAGCCATCGTAGCAATATCAGAGGGGATAAAGTATTCCAAAGAGAGATGCAAAAAACTTTACCAGTGGGTTTATTTCACTAAATCCAACAACTTCTCCAACTTATAGCCCGATTCTTGCGCACTGATTAACAGACTTGATATTACCTGGTAACAAGGCAGGAGTGATTTATCGACAATTTTAGTATCATCTCGGGCCATATGCGATGAAGAGATTTCCACGGACGCGATGACCATCAACCACCACAGCAGGTCTTCAAAAGACTCCTTGTTAAACCATAGGACATCCTGATAACGGTTCACGCCCAGATAGACAAGTGCGTCGCTATCTGAAAGGATTGAGGTCAGGATGTTATAAGCAGCCCCTTTTTGCCCTTTGCTCTGATGGATATCGATCAATCGCCACCAGGCATGATGGGAGGTGAGCAGTTTAATCAAGGTGACAGCTCGCCAATCGGATCTTTCATCCAAACCGAGATCATTCAAGGAGCTGGCAATGATTTTATTTAGCATCCATTCATCCATCCAGCTGCGACTGATTTCTTCGTATCCCACTTCCGAGATAATTTTTCCAAGTGCAGATGTAAACAACCATCCAAGGACCACACTCCAAGCATATGTATCACCATTTTTCCATGGGGAGGTTTTAAAATTGCCTGCGTGGAGATATTCCATCAGTTGTTGATAATTTCTTGAGCGTGGTAAAGGAAATCTATCCTGGAAATTAGGGAGGTATAAGCTTGCATATAGGCATTGCTTCATCGAATTTACTATGGTTTGTACGTCTCCATCAGTATGAGTGCTACGTATAACCTCTTCCATCAGCTGGATTAACTTGACCTCTGCTTCTTGCAGGACCTGTCCGAGGTTTCCCGTGTGTTGGGTGCCATCCTCTGAATCACCCAGCGCTAGCACACGATTGGAAATGACCCAACGGAAGTAACCAGCATTAACCAACTCTCTATAAGCCTGGTGAATGGGCTGTAGGAAGATTTCTTTCATGGCGTCATCAATACTTGGCACGCCTCTTCCATTGAGGTAAGCAGCCAAATTTGCATATTGATGCCACTCATTATCTTGAACTTCACGAAAGGAGGTAAATACCTGGCATTTATAGGCTTCCAATTCAATATATAACCCCTTCTCGTGCATCTCCTTCGTATTGCGGATGTACTCAAGGCTGCTCACCGGGTCACGAAAGATGCAGTAGGCATTTCCGTCATTGGCTAAACCGAGACCCTCCCCCAAGCGTTTTTGTATGAGCATATGCTCACCACTTTCAGATTTAACCGAATAAGCAGCTGATATTCGGATCCAACCTTTGGCGGTGGCGAATTTATTATGGTAGACTACCAGACCTCTCTCGCTTCCAGACCGATTAGAGTAGGCAAATACATCTTCGTTCACATAACCCTCAGTGGAATAAAAATCATACAGTAAGAAATCCTGAACTTGTGAGAATAGATAGCGTTTCTTAAGTAAGGGGAAGATTTGTCGTTTATGCCGTTCAATTAGATGCTCATCTGGTTTTTCATCCCAATAGGCTCGCCGGTATTCCATGCCATATTTTTCAGTAAAACCTTCCACCTGACCATGGCCGAACATCGGTAAACCGGGCAAGGTAACCATCATGGTGCAGATCCCAAAGTACTTATCTTCCTTTCCAAATTGATCCACTGCGGTACGTTCGTCAGGATTATTCATAAAATTGACATAACGTTTGAGAATTTCTGGATCAAACTCGAGTGTATTTTTAATAACTAGACGGTATTCTGCGTTTTTCTCATCCCGTAACATATGCATGAAAGCGCTGTTATAAACCCGGTGCATACCGAGGGTGCGCACGAAATAACCTTCCATCAACCAGAAAGCTTCCGCTAATAAAAGGGTATCCGGGACTTCTTGGGCAACTCGATCAACCACTTCGCGCCAGAATTCGATTGGGATTGCAGCATCGAACTGGTCCTTTGATAATCCATGCTCAGCACGTGATGGAATTGCCCCTCCCGTCCCAGGTTCCGGGAACCACAGACGCTGGAAATGCTTCTTAGCCAAAGTCATGGCTGCATCGAAGCGAATCACCGGGAATTTACGAGCCACATGTAAAATGGTCTGGATGACAGCTTCACGCACCTCAGGTTTGAGATAATTCAATTGGGCAGTATCATTCCAGGGCATCGAGGTGCCATCATTACCGTGATAAATATATTTTTCCTGACCAGACCAGTGATCCACGCGTTTAAACACGACCGCTGCATCAGTGTTGTTGAAATAATGGTCTTCGACATATATGCCTACCCGCTCGTCCCATGACAGATTGGTTCCATTGAAAGAGTAGGATGGAAACGGACTGTAATCCTGTGAGATGAACCAATCAGGATGTTCCATCACCCAATGCGAGTCTATCCCCATGTGGTTAGGAACCATATCTGAAGCCAGGCGAATGCCTCGATGCCAGGCACGATGACGTAAACTCTGGTATGCCTCCTCACCGCCGAGGTCGCCTGCGATTTGATAATCCATTAATGAGTAGGCAGAAGCAACTGCGTCAGGATTGCCTCGCAGCTGTTTGATCCGCTTTGAGGCTAAGCTGCGCTCCCATAAACCAATCAACCATAAACCAGTGAAGCCCCACTGTGCGAGCCGATCCAGCTCTTCGTCAGGGATTTGGTCGAGATGCTGGATGGGTCGTTGGTACACCTTGGAAAGCTGGTCAAGCCAGACGTAAGCATTTTTTGCGATCAGCACCAAACTGGGCATCCAGTCCTTGTCTGTGCTATAGCGTTCGGGCTCGAGCTCCATGCCGGTAAATTCATAAACACGCGCCGGACCAGGACCAAGAAAGGTTGCCTTTTCCTCTTCTTTGATCAAATCAAGGCTGCCTAAAAGACGGAACAAATATTTTCCTAACAATGCACCCCATCTTTGGCGAATGAATTCAAGCTGACCGGTCAGTGAGTGGGGTGAATTAATTGCTGGGGTGCGCAGCATATCCACGAGATTTTGATGATCCGGACCAAATGGTGGCTGAGTCTCAAAGAAGGCATGCATTAATGGGATCAGTTTTCCATAGACAGTGTCTCTGAGCAGGTGACTATCGTCGAACAGCTCCTGAAAGGGGGAAAATGCTGGATTTGCATTTGCCAACCATAACAACAATAGCTCCTCTAGGGCAATTTGTCGATTAGAGTTCCCATTGCTAGTTGAATTCAAATAATCCTTTGCGCTCAGTGATTTCTGGTAAACAGCTACGGGAGGGAATTCCTGGACGAATTGGAGTAAAGTATGGTCCACTTCTTCCTTTCCCAACATCCCCATAATCCAATCCAACGCTTCTTGCATTACCTTGGGATTAATTTGCTGCCGGTACAATTGCACGACCATATGCAGGATTTCATCGATCAATCCCATGGCATTGATCTGACCCGCACGCACCACATTTTCTGGGAAATTGATAACATCCCGCTTTTGATTCATCTTTGTAGCAAAGAGACGAGCTGCGTGGAAATCAGCAAAGATCACATTTCCAGCCTGACCGAAGATCAATTCACTGAATTGATAACGGTCGCGAGCCTGACGAGAGATATGAAATTCAAAAATTGGTCTGAGGTTGGTTAACATGCGTCTCCTGAGTGACTTTATTATGGATAGGCTGCTTCATCTTTGATCAAAAACTGTGTCGGTAGGCTGGTATGTGGCAGGCAATTGGATCAATCTCAAAAAATACTACCTCAAAGTGAATTATCCCACCCTATGATGGGATGAACAAGCTTTCATAAGCCGAGAGTCATTGACCAGTCAATTGTAATACGATATAAATAAAACGATATCAAAAAGAACCCCATAAAGAGGTAAAGCATGACGTTCACCACCACGATAACTGTTGCAGAGTTAGCCAATCATCTTGATGACCCAGATTGGGTCATTGTTGATAGCCGGTTTAAGCTTGCCAATCCAGACCAAGGACAAATGGATTATAAGAATGCTCATATCCCTGGGGCGGTCTATGTCCATCTGGATCATGATCTATCTGGACCGATAATTAAGGGTGTCACTGGCAGGCATCCATTACCCAGTGTGGAAAATGTAACTAGAGTATTTTCCAATTTTGGGATTGACTTACGCGTACAGGTGGTGGCATATGATGATCAAGGGGGAGCTCTGGCAGCTGGCAGGGTATGGTGGTTATTGCGTTGGTTGGGTCATGAGCGTGTAGCGGTGCTAGATGGAGGCTGGCAGGAGTGGGTAAAAAAGGGCTTGCTTGTACGAAGCGGAATCGAAACACATAAGCCTCGAAAATTCATCCCCCATCCCCGAAATGATCTGACCGTTACCGCTGAAGAAATTGAAGCAATGCGGAAAGATTCCCAATACCGGGTCCTGGATGTACGTTCAGCAGACCGCTACCGTGGGGAGAACGAAACCATCGATCCGATAGCAGGGCACATCCCAGGAGCAATTTCTGCCCCGTATGCAGACAATTTAAATCCAGATGGTACTTTCCGCTCTGACGAGAGTCTCGCTGCAAAATATAAAAAGCTAATCAGTGGGGTACCTATCAAACATGTGATCTGCTATTGCGGGTCTGGTGTCACCGCGACCCATGACATTTTGGCGATGATGAAGGCTGGATTAGGGGAAGCACGCATTTATGCAGGTTCTTACAGTGAGTGGATCACGGATCCAAACCGGCCGGTTGAGAAATAAAAACTCCCCAGGTTTGAGTTCCTGGGGAGGATTGTGTTTTATGTATCATGGTAACGGGAATCGTCTAATTCCTTCTTCAATTTCTCAGCATCGGTTTCCCCAGTAACTTGATTGCCTGCTTGCACATTAGATAATTCAGCAGCTTCAGCTGCGCGCAATTCAGGCAGTGAACGCGGGCGCACGAAAGACCATTTTCCACAATAGGGACACCGGTCGAGTTTATTAAAGCCTAGGTTGATAAACCAGAGACGGAGAGGGAAAGGTCGTCCACATTTAGGGCAAACTGCTCCACCACCAATACCATATTTTCGCTGGGCTCCTAGAGGAAGGGAAGACATTTTTCCTCTACTTAATATAAGAGGGAGGAAGACTGAGATTATTGCGATTAGAACGACCAACCCCAAAATAGGCAACACGATCTTCACCAGACCTTGCGTGGCTGCATTAGCTGGAACGAATTGAGCCTGTATTTTATTTGAATTGATTTCCTTCCCGTCGGGTGTGTAACCAATGGCGCTTAAAATGTGTACACCCAACGGATATGAATCCGTGTTGAATTGCAAACTAAAGGGTGTAGATGTGTCTTCTCCCATAGAGGTAGTGTCAATAAAAAACACCACACGGGTTATGTTAGCTGGAGGATTATTTATTTTCATCGTAAATAACCCCTGAATATCATTACCAAACCCACCATAACCAAAATCCCGACTCAATCCCAATTTCAACTCCTCGACTGTTTGGGCATTGGCAGGATTTATGATAGCTAAGCTCAATATGCAGAAAATCAACAGGAGCGATGAAAACTTTTTCATAAGCATTATCCTTGTATTATGATTGATCCGAATCTTCCATGGTCCTATTTCCAACGCGTCAGGATTGTCTCGCGTTGGAACAAACGTATTGCCAGGTAGATCACCAACACATCCACCAATAATAGAATCAGGCACATGATCAAAATCAAGGTACTGTTGAGGATGAATAAACCGGCAATTTGTCCGAAAAATACTGCCAACAACGGCAGGATGACAACCGCGGAAAGCTGCTCGGCGACACGGGGATCGTTTACCCGTGATGAGACCATGATGCTGAAGTTTACGGAAAGTATTGCCATCAGTGGTCCAGCCAAAAAAATCGCAGTTAGCCACATGGGGTCCAGTAATGCAGAAGCCAATGCACCTCCCCCGGTAATTATCAACGATCCAACTGCAAATATACCAAAGCCGACCCAAGTAGCTATGATGGCAGGGATGACTGAAGCCAGGTTTTTCCCGGCAAGCAATTCACCGGTTGAGATGGGTGTGGCGAGCAAAGGTTCGAGACTATGAGTGGTTTTTTCTCCCACAATGGAGTATGCTGCAATGTTGACCGGGATGAATAATGGAATCAACATGAACATAATCAGGAACGTACTCACGATGTAATATTGCATGCACTGCCCAGCGGTCATGTTCGATTTACATATTTGCTGAATTTGGGCAGGTAATTCTGCGCTAGCACTATTCACACTAGAGCCGCCCATTGAGTATAAAATGATTAGTGGAAGGACGCTTAAAAATAACGGCAAGAAGATCACAGTAAAAAGCACCATGCGATTCTTGAATACTTCAGCCCATTCTTTTCGAACGATTGTCTTTATCTTATTCATAGGATTTTATCCATTAGGGTTATAAAATCATCATCAAGCATTTTTTACCAGTTGCAAGTAGACATCTTCAAGGGAGTGCCGCAGCTCACCGACAAACTGGATCTCTGCACCAGCTCCGACCAGGACACGGATGATTTCGGGATTATGCGTTTCGGGATCATCGAGATTAACCAGCAGCTTGTTATCGATGACTTTGGCTTCCCGTACGAATGGCAGAGCCCGGATGGCGGAGGCAATAGACTCGGTGCTATTTACAAGATGAAAGACTACCCTGCGACCAAATAATTGTGAACGCAAGTTGGCTGGCGTATTAACCACTAGTAGGTGAGTCTTAAACACACCCACACGATCACATAACCGGTCTGCTTCATCCAGATTATGAGTGCACAAGAAAATGGTGCGGCCTTCTTTCCGCAATTCACCAATGAAATCGTGCACAAGATGGGAGGCTTCGGGGTCTAGGGCTGCAGTGGGTTCATCCAGAAAAAGGATACGCGGCTCATGTAGTAGCGCTCGAGCTATGGCAAGTTTTTGCTTCATCCCTTTTGAAAATGTGCCAGCTGCATCCTGACGGCGATCCCATAAGCCCAACATGCGCAGGTATTTTTCCACCTGACCTTTGGGATCTTTGACTTCGTAGAGATTAGCATAAATTTCCAGATTGAATTCAGCGCTTAGGTTATCGTACATCCCGGGCGTCTCGGTGAGGATACCAACAGATCGGCGGATATTGGTATCCTGTTCACCGATGCGGAAGCCATTAACCACTGCTGTACCGGAAGTCGGTCCGATCAGGCTGGTAAGGATGCGGACGGTGGTGGTTTTACCGGCTCCGTTTGGACCCAGGAAGCCGAACACCTCACCTTCCTGTACTTCCAGGTTCAGGTTATCAACTGCCAGGGTAGTGTTAAACTTTTTTGATAGGTTTTCAGTTTTGATCATAATGGATTTATTTTTATACTTGGTTTTGAAAGGATAAGAGGCTAAACTGCGATAATTTTAACCTATTGATAACGTGTCTTCTCCAGATTCTCTGAGGATTCTTCAATCGGGTAGGGGGTAAAAACTGGTGGTTCAGCAATGGGTGTAAATGAGGAAAGTACCGTTGGTTCTGGTTCAGGCTGGCGTAGAGCAAATATTATGAAGATATCCAACAGGGCTGTGACACCTAAAACCGCCTCAGCTGCATACCCACCCCATTGACCTGCGACGAATACCGCAGATGCATCCATCAAGGCGTGGAAAATGATTGCCAAGCCCAACCATCCCAGCTGTTGGTGACCAGGTCGGCGAGTGAATACCTGCAGAACGATCACAGATGCTGCAATGTGGAACGGTATGGTAAAAGCCCGCTCAACAGCACCGAGCAAGGTGGCATACCAGGATGCATTCCAATAATTCTGGATTTGCTGTCGGGCAATTGCTAGTTGGTCTAGAGTGAGGTTGAGTTTGCTCAAATCTAGATTACGATAAGCCATCAAGTTTAAATAAGTTAACATGACCAGGATACCCAAGAGGATGGCTTCGATTCCGCCGTGGCCAGCGCCAGCCAGGATACTATTTCGCCAGGTACGGGCATCCTTAACCCACCAGCGGTACATGGCATAACGGCTAGTTTCTTCAAAAACTCCCGCGCTCAGTCCCAAAAGACCGGCGACGATCAGTTGCCTTGAAGTACCCTGGACGGTAGATTGGATCTTCACCAGAAGAGGACTTAATCCATAAATATTGAACGGGATATGAAATACCTGAGAGAGAATAAAGATGCAGGCACCGATAAGCCATATTTTCCAGCTCAAATGAAATTTTTCCGTGAGGTAAATACCCAGAATGATGGGCATCGCAATCATCAACAGACCATTTAGAAAATGAGTTATGGTAAGCAAATCCATGGTAAAAAATTATACTTCACAATGATTAGGAAAGGATACGTATGGGGAATCTATGCGCTCATAATTAATTAAACGCTAACCCAAAGCCACCAAAATATCCACGGTA